>WNFI01030053.1_pt1 | contig 17733 bp, 14 predicted proteins | sample 5400471 | NCBI WGS metagenome assembly WNFI01 (sample SAMN13153348, study PRJNA577476) | soil metagenome | isolation source: 100 cm saprolite on Douglas fir-dominated hillslope | place: USA:California | collected 2013-09-17 | reverse complement strand
GGACGAAGCACGTAGGGAAGGCGTGCGGCTTCCAAATGCACAATGTATTGGCCGCTGGCTAGTTCCGGGACGAGATACAGGACGCGGACGCGGCCACCATCATCGGGAGGGACGCTGGCAAGCTCGCGCAGCGTGACGAAGGCAGGACCTTCGACTCCCGTCAGAGCCACATTGGCGATTACAAGAGACCATTCCCCGGTTTTCAGCTCGGCCAGCAGCATCTGGGTGTCGGGGACGATGCGGACGCGCCATCCCTCGGAGTCCAGAATCTGCTTGACCGCACTGCCACCCGGGGCATTGTCGTCGAGAACAAGGATGCCGATCTGCTGAAGGGCGGACGTGGAACTAGTACTCACGAATTTGAGTATAGGCCCGGCATGGAGGGATGGGGCGGCGAATCCAGAGGCTGCAGCGTATCGGGTAAGGCTGTCCTTACGGCCAGTCGCTAAGGAGGTTCCGTAGGAACGGAATTACTGGCCAACCACGAGGCTGCTGCCAACAGCGTATTTTTGGAGCCCGGTGCCATCCCAAAACATACGGTAGGTAGCCGAATGACGTGAGGAGTCCGTCCCCGTAAAGAAGATCTGGAGGCCATCGCGGGACCATTCTGCATTCTGCGCGAACATATTCAGAGGGCTTAGAATCACGCGGCGTTTCGAACGAATTTCATAGAGAAAAAAACCGACACCGCCTCCCATGTGCTCATCGATAGGTACACCTTGCGGCGGCTTCAGCCACTCGGCGGAGACAAGCAACAAGTCAGGATTGAGGGGATGAACGCGAACCGTGTTGGCACTGGAAAAGCCGAAGGAGTCCGAGTACAGATCTTTGTCGGGAAGACTCTGCTTAATCGTTCCATCATCGCTAACCGAATATAGTTGCTGGAGGTCATCCACAAGAATGGTATGAGCATCAACCCAACCGTGGATGGAGATGCTTTCACCGGGGTAAAGAGGAGCGGCATTTTCCGGGGAAGCGATAGAGGCGGTCCACAAATGCCATTTTCCATCTACGAATTTCATGAATGCGAAGCGGGTATCGTCGGGCGACCAGAAAGCCTCTTGGACGCTTCCACGAAGGAGTTCGGTGGATTTTTGGGACGGGAAGTCATATAGAAGAATGGTCTTGTCTTCCGCTTTGTCCTCACGCGTGTAAAGAAGCCGGTTGCCGTCATGTGAAACGGCCAGTTGGCGACCTTCGGTTGCGAGGACACGAGTTGTTGAGCCACGTTTAAAGACCACTTTCCCGGTTGGATTCACATACGCGACGGCGACGGGCGGCTTGAAGTTGGTGATGGTTGGGGCGGGTGGCTTCTTTTTGGTGTCGTCGTCCTCGTCGGCGGGTTGGTTGTTGATCTTGGGGAAGAGTTCGGCGGCAATGCGGGCACAGCCCTTTAGGGAGCCGATTTGCGCGTGATCGACGGAGGCGCGGAAGGAGTACTTTCCTGAGGGCGGCGGCGCGGCCGTGAGCGTGTCGTTCGAAGCGTCGGTGCAAGCTTCGCGGGTCAGGTGAACGGCGACAGACGCGCCGGTGGCGGCGTCTTTGGCGTGATAGGTCCAGGAATCGGCGGCGGCTTCGTGGGTGACATCGGAAGGTTCGAGAGGGATGGGCGGATACCCGGTCCGATCCAGGTGCTCCGGTCCCTTCTGCCCGATGCGCAGGCTCCAGTTGGGATCATTACCAAAGGCAAGGATGAGAATGGGATAGTGCGTCGATTGGGGGGCGGCGGGACCTGCAGGGAGCTTCTTTGCGGGTGGAGGATTCTGGCCGAAGGAGAGCGCGGGCAGGCCAGCAAGAAGCAGGGATGCGGCAAGCAGAACGAGTTTGAACCCCTCAGGCATGCCGATAATGTTTCTCCCGGACAATGAGGATACGCCGTGAAGGCGGGGGAGGCAATTGTCTACGGGGTCTTGGCAAGAGGCGCCGTATCCAGGGAGGTACGGTGGAGGGGGAGATGCGAGGACGTGCCGCAAAACGAAGAAAAAGCGAAAATAGTGCTTGACGTAGCGAAGAAAAGGCGAAATACTGAGGCGTGCTTCGAGGTGGGCTATGTCTCCAGTTCACTCCCTATCGGCGCCGCGTTTTCGAATTCGACGCCGCCACGCTTCACCAACCACAGTAGGACTCTTTCCTGAGTGCCCTGAGTGCCCTGATGCCATAAGCCCAATGCAAGCGGTCAGCAGCCTTGCCCCGGTTGCGGACCAATTGACTGGCGACCGTAAGACGGTCGACCGCGGCAGCGTTTCGAATCATGCGACGGCGGATTGCCCCCCGGCGTCCAGGACCGAGCACGGAACCCAAAACCGTGAAACAGGTCCGGTGCGAAACGATGCCGCGGCACCACCAGAAAGCGCTCACGCGCGACTGGTAGGCATTGCCCGCCTCGCAGCATCCTCCCCGCCGGCGGAGACGCGGCGGAAGTCCGCCGAGAAACCGGAGTATTTTGTGCTGCCGGTGAAGTCGATCCTGAACCGGTGCGATTCGAAGCGCGTGCCGTTCGAATGGACGATCAATCCGTATCGGGGGTGCGAGTTTGCCTGCAAGTATTGCTACGCGCGATACACGCACGAATACATGGAACTGGACGGGTCAGAGTTCGAAAAGAAGATTTATGTGAAGAAGGATGCGGCGCCGTTGCTGGCATGGGATGTGGCGCACAAGTATTCGTACACGTCGGAGGCTTCTGGAGGGACGCAGGCAGAGCACATCGCCATTGGGACAGCAACGGATCCGTATCAACCGGCGGAACGGGAGTATGGCGTGACGCGAGCATGTTTGGAAGAACTGGCGAAGAGAGAAGGACTGAGCGTTTCGATCATCACCAAGTCAAACCAGATCGTGCGGGACATTGATGTGCTGAAGCGCATCGCGGAACGGTCGGACCTAGCGATCGATATCACAATTACGACCTTGCGGCCGCGCCTCGCGCTATTGCTGGAGCCGCGGGCGCCGCGGCCGGATCTGCGGATGGCGGCGGTGAAGCAGTTGCGGGAAGCGGGGCTTGCCGTAGGCGTGTCGGCCTCTCCGCTGATACCGGGAATTACGGACGGGGAGGGCGAACTCGAAGCCGTCGCGGCAGCAGCGAAGGAAGCGGGCGCGCAGTGGTTTTTCTCCGGCGTACTGTTCTTGATGCCGTCCTCGGCGAAACAGTTTCTGCCGTTTGTGCGGGAGAGGTTTCCGCGCCTGGCCAAGCAGTATGAGCAGTGGTATGCGAAAAATGGATACGCTCCGGAGGAGTACCGCCGCAGAGCTTCGGAACGCGTGGCGCGAATCTGCGAAAAGTATGGATTTCGGTCGCGGCCGTGGGTGGAAAACAAACATACGGCGCCGTGCGCGCAGTTGCCCTTGAGCTGGGATCGAGCGGCAGTGGCGCAGCACGTGGAACGAGGGCAATCTTGCGCGGCGGGATAGCGAATTAGATCGCACGTCGAGTCGATCGGCTTCAAGCGCAGGCTGGCGTTTAGCGAGGCCGGGAGCTTTGCTCCCGCTCTTTCGGTTCCAGTATCGCCGCACCCGCAAAAGCGGCAGCAAGCTGCCGCACTCCAAAAAGTTCAAGGGACGATGATGCGGGATTCTTCGCGTTTGAGTTCGGGGGCTTGCGGGAATTGACCGCGCAGGAATTCGATGAAGCGGCGTGAGCGTGGGCGGCCGTTAGTGCGCAGCAAGCCCATCCGGTAGAGAAAAACCAGCAGATGGAAAAGTTCGGAGTCTTTGAGGCTGGCGGAGCCGGCGCGTTCGGCTTGCTGCTTCTTGACTTCGGAAATAAAGGCGATCAATGCGGCGTAGAGTTCGCGCGGGAGCGACGCGTCCGGCGGTTTTTCGTAGATGATGCCGGAACTCAGCGTTTTGTAAGTCTGTGCGAGAGCCTGGATGGCGGCGAGGACGTCGGCGTCCACGGCGGCAGGCTGAACGGCGCAAAACTTGGCGATCGAGAAGGCCAGCGCGGCCATGAGTTGCTGGTGGGTGTACACGATATCCTGCGGGATTTTTTCGTCGAGCAAGGGAGTGTCCGCGGGCAGGGAGCGCTGGTGCTCGTCTTCGTAGCGGTGGGCGGCGACGAGATAGGAGCAATCGGCGGGACAGTCGATGGTGACTTCGCGCTCGGTGCCGCAGCAAACGGCGCAGATCTTTTCGCCTTTGGCGGGGCAGAAGCGGGCCGCTTTGCGCTTTTCACAAATAGGACAGGACACGGAATCTCCTCAAAACTTCAGGACAGTTCAGCAGAATACGCCGCGCGGCAATGAAAGACAAAATCAGGCAGGCGGAGGCAATGGGTCAATTTGATGTGAACAGCCATTTCCGAGAACGGGACTTCTGGCCAGTTTCGCGCGATCCACGTCTACGAGTGCCGAGTTGTACGTGCGGGCGACGCCAATGACGTCATACTTGGCTCGCCTAGCGGCTATTGGACGGGAACCGCGAAGGGTGAAGGACGGCACTTACGAACGTAGAGAATCGCCACCGAAGACTTCTCTTGATAGGCACCGACATGGCGCGCAGAGAACAGTGCACCGATCCCTGCGGATATTTCACACGTACCATGTTGACGCGCTCGTCAATCTTAGCGGCTTCCTGTTCTCGACCGATTTTGTGCAGCACATTGGCGTACGCCGCAAGCGAATCAACCAGGTACCACGAGCGCCTTTCACCCCAAGCCCGTTCCTTGATTTCAAGCGAACGTCTTCGGAGTGGCCCCGCCTCGGCATACTTCTCTTGATACTCGCAGACCTCGGCAAGGCGGTCGAGCGCACTGCTAATTGGAATCTGATTTAGGCTAACCTTAGCCTCAAGGTCTTTCCTGTTTCCCCAGCGTCGCCAACCCTTCGTCCACAGAACAGCCTGAGATTTTACGTGCTCCTCTACAGTTGCTAGACTTCTGCGGTAAAGCTTTTCCGCCTCCGCGTAGCGGCCTCTCGCCCGGCAGAATCCAGCCAAATCATCAAGCGCCCGCACCGTGAAGAGGTTGTGAGTGCCGCGCGACTGTTCGCACACTTCTAGTGCCCGTCGATACAACTTTTCGGCTGCTTCGTATTTCCCTTGCTCCTCATAAAGCTTCGCAAAGTCTTTGAGATGAGCGGGCAAATAAGAGTTAGCGCTGGTGTCAGCTTCGTGAATTTCCAAGGCTCGCTGAAACAGTGGCTCGGCCTCATCATATCGATGCTGAGCTACGTAAAATCTTGCCATCCACATGGAGGTTGAACACCAGAATCCACGCCCTGGAAACAATTCCGTTTTCTCGGTTTCCGCCAACGCCGCCTTGTAATGTGTCTCCGCTTCTGCAAATCTGCCCTCGTCCTGATAGAGCCGTGCAAGGCTCATGTGCCCGGCGTGAACTTGGGTATTTGGCTCAGGAGATTTTTCCGCTTGTTCGAGGAGGACTTGAAAAATTTGTTCCGCTTCACGATATCTGCTCTGCTCTTGGTACACAATCCCGAGGCCATGGCGGGCCTGGGTCAAGTGTGAGGGATCAGATGAGCGTCGCGCTTCAGCTATTGCCGTTGAATAAAGCTTCTCCGCTTTATCTCGGTCTCCCGAACCGCGAGCATTCTCGGCGTCAATTGTGAGCGCCTGGAAGCGCTTCGCCTCCGCAGACTCAAAAGCTGGATATAATGCTACCCGTAATGCAGTCAGTAGTCGGCCGTGCGTGGGTTTCTGGAGCATCTCACCTAAGCCATTATGCCACGATCATTAGACAGAACTGTGCGCTTGCAGCTGGATTTGCAGTCAGCTACACGGAAGACTGGGTCCCCAAAGGGGGATGTGGGGAACAGCGAACTCCGTGTTATCACGGACAGACCCACTAACCTCGCGAAAACTCACGCCATGATGACTTTGTTGTGGAAGCGGCGGGCGGCGATGAGAAGAAGAATGGAGCCCATGGCGTAGAGGGCCAGGCCGTCGAGCCACAGATGAGTGAGGCCGGCGCCGCGCAGGATGATGCCGCGGGTGATGTTGATGTAATAGCTGGCGGGAATGAAATAGCTGATGACGTAGAAGATCGTGGGCATGGTCTCGCGCGGGAAGATGTAGCCGGAAAAGAAGATGCTGGGGAGAAAGGTGAGGAAGGCGAGCTGGATGGCCTCGGATTGGGAGTTGGCTTTGCTGGAGACGAGAATGCCGATGGAAAGCGAAACGAAAAGATAGGGGAGAGAAAGGAACGCGAGAATCAGTACGTTGCCGTGAATGGGAACCTGAAAGACGAAGCGCATGAAAGTGAGAATCAGACAGAGTTCGGAAAAACCGATCGCGAGATAGGGTAGGAGCTTGCCGAAGAGAAGACCCATTGGGCGGACGGGAGTGACGAACAACTGTTCGAGCGTGCCGCGTTCCTTTTCGCGGACGATGGAGAAAGCGGTGAGGAACGTGGTGACGTTCAGCAGGAGAATGGCGGTTAAGCCGGGCAAGAGGAAATTCGGGGAGCGGGAGTCCGGGTTGAAGAGCAGTTTAGGGCGCATATCGACGGCAAAGGTGGAGCGATCCTGCAGAACGCGGTGGAGGGATTCGTCGAGGCCGATGGCGGTGGTGACGTTGATGGCCTGGCCGGCGACAGAGGAGTCCGAGCCATCGATGAGGACGAGGACCTGGGCGCTCATGTTGTGGAGGAGGCGGTCGGAATAATCCACGGGAATCTTGATGCCGACGCGGGCCTTTCCGGCGATGATGGCGTCGTTGAGATCGCGATCGGTTTCGACGTAACGGATGATATGAAAGGTGTCGGAGTTTTTCAGGCGGTCGATGAGTTCACGACTTTCTCGGCGGCCGTCGGCATTCAGGACGACGGTATTGACCTGGCGGATGTTGGTGTCAATGCCGAAACCTAGCACAACCATTTGCAGCAGCGGAATCACCAGAGAGAAAAAAAGAGTCGCGGGGTCGCGGCGGACATGCAGGACCTCTTTGTAAAAGACAGCGCTGAAACCGCGGAAGAAGTTACGCACGGGCGGCCTCCAGCAGGGCTTGATGCTTGTACGTGAGTTCGACGAAGACGTCTTCGAGGCTGGGAGCGAGGGGACGAATTTCGGCGACGGCAATGCCGTTCTTCAGGAGCTGTTCGCGGAGATCATCGAGATTGAAATGATCCTCGATAAGTGCATGGATGGATTGACCGAAAATAGTGGCGCTGCGGATGCCGGGGAGGTGGCGGGCGAAGCGGAGAGCGCGCGTGACTTCCGGAGTGGTGATTTCAACGCGCAGGGTGCCTTGAGGCTGAACGTCCGGGAGTTCGCGGAGCGAATTGGGTGTGCCGTCGGCGATGAGCTTGCCGTAATAAATGTAGGCGACGTGGCTGCAGCGCTCGGCTTCGTCCATGTAATGGGTGGTGACGAAAAAAGTGATGCCGTGACCGGAAAGCTCGAAGAGGAGATCCCAGAGCTGGCGGCGCGCGACGGGGTCGATCCCGGCGGTGGGTTCGTCGAGGAAAAGAAGTTTCGGCTCGTGCAACATGGCGCAGCCGAGAGCGAGGCGCTGCTTCCAGCCGCCGGAAAGTTGCGCGGCCAGGCGATTCAGATAAGGTGCGAGGCCGTTGAGCTGGACAATTTCGTCGATGCGACGCTTGAGGCGCGCGGGCTCCAGGCTGTAGATGCGGCCGTAAAACTGCAAGTTTTCCGCGACGGTCAAATCGTAGTAGAGGCTGAAGTTTTGCGACATGTAGCCGATGCGTTCGCGAACGGATTCAGAATCGGTGCGGACGTCGAGGCCTTCGACAAGGGCGGACCCGCCGCTGAGCGGCAAAAGGCCGGTGAGCATTTTGATGACGGTGGTTTTTCCGCTGCCGTTGGGGCCGAGGAAGCCGAAGATTTCGCCTTTTTCGACGCGGAAGCTGAGGTCGTTGACGGCGGTGAAGTTGCCGAAACGGCGTACAAGACTTTGCGCGGAGATGGCGGCTTGGGCGGGATTTTTCGTGGCGTCGGCCATGGGCTCAATTTCCCTCTTTGAGTTTCACGTCGGCAGCCATGCCGGCAAGCACGCGGCCAGCGGGATCATTGATGCGGATCTTCACGCCAAAAACTTGATGCACGCGTTCCTCGCGGGTCTGGACGTTGCGAGGCAGGAATTCGGCCTGTTGGTTGATTTGTTCGAGGACTCCTTCGAAAACTGTCTTAGGAAAGGAGTCGACTCTGACTTCGGCTTTCTGCCCGAGCTTGAGGCGGCCAAATTCGGTTTCGGGAATGAAGATGCGAACGTAGATCTGATCTTTCTCAAGAAGTGTGGCGACTGGCGTATTGGGAGCAATGAGGTCGCCCGGGCGGACGTCTAGAACTTCGACGATGGCGGCGGAGGGAGCGGTGACCTGGCGCTCACGAAAGCGGGCTTCGTCGTAGGCGTAGGCTGCTTTGGCGAGGTCGACATCTTCGCGACGGTTGCCGCGCTCGAGCTTTTCCAGGTTGGCCTGTGCCTGCTGGTAGTGCGCTTCGGCGGAGGCGATTTCCTCGGGACGGTAGCCGCGCTGGAGTTCATCGAGCTTGTGCCGGGCGCTCTGTTGCTGAGCGGCGGCAACTTTCCAGTTGGCTTCGGCGGTGTCACGCTGTTGCTTTGAGACGAGATCTTTTTTTGCGAGTGCGTCATAGCGGTCAAAATCGAGATGCGTGCGGATTTCGTCGGCTTTCGCGCGATCGAGATCGGCTTGTGCGGCGGCGATGTCTTCCTGGCGATAGCCGTTTTTTTTCAACTCGTAATCGGCTTTGGCTTGAGCCGCCGCGGCGCGGGCTTCCGCGATTTCTTCGGGACGGTAGCCGCGCCGGGCTTTTTCGGCGTTGGCGCGGGACTGCTCGAGGGAAGCTTGCAATTCCTTGTAGTCAAAAGTGATCAAAACCTGGCCCGGCTGGACGGAATCGCCTTCGCGGACCAGAACCTTGTCGATGCGGCCTCCGATCTTGGAACCGACGCGGATATTGCGGGCTTCGACGGTGCCGGAACCTTGCAGGGTGGCGTCGCGGCGGAACCAGCCGGCATAGAGCCCAGTGGCGGCCAGCGCGGCGGCGGCAGCAAGAAGAATCAGGATGCGCTTGCGGTTCATGAAACTAGTCTCCTGACGTGAAGAAAGGAACCGGTAACGGCGGCGTCGAGTTCCCGCGAGGCGCCAGCCCGGACCAGAGCAAGTTGAATGCGGTTTCGATCCGGGAATGCAAAGTTGCGTCTCCGTAGAGCGACCAGATCAGAAGCGTGCCGAAAATGGTTTGGCGAAAAACGTGAGCGATCTCCGCGGCCGGAAGGTCGTTGCGAATTTCGCCGCGGTCCTGACCGATCTGGATCATCTGCGTGTGGAGGCCATGGACGCGCCTCTGCATGTCCATCATGGCGGCGCGAACTGGAGTTGTCGAAAGATAGGCTTGGAGAAGCGCACGGATGATGGCGGGGTTGCGAGTGGGCTCCTGGGTCATGCGGACACCGAGCGAGCGGAGAAACTCCGGCATGGGCTCGCCCGTGCGGCGCGCCATCTCGATGGCCGCTTCCAGCTTGTTGAGTTGCATTTCTCCGAAAGCCAGCAGGATGTGGTCCTTGCTCGGGAAATAATTGAAAAAGGTGCCTTTGCCGACGTCAGCAGCTTCGGTGATGTCCTCGACGGTGGTTTCGGCGAAGCCTTTGCGAGCGAAAAGGTCGAGTGCGGCACGGAAAAGGCGTTCGCGAATCTCGGCGCTGCGGCGCTGGCGGCGGCCGGGGCTGGAGGTAGAGTCCGGAAGAGGGGAGGGTGCCCGGGAAGCGTGTAGGCGAGACATGGTGACTTCTCCTCATACATGACTATAGGTCATTTGTGGCCCACGGTCAAGTGCAAAGTCTTAACCAGAACTACGAGGCGATGCGGTCGGGAGTTACAGGCAAAAAAAAGAACACCCCGGCGAAAACCGGGGTGTTCAGGAACGCGCGTGTTGTATGGAATTACTACTTGAGCGAAGCCGGATCGGAGAGGTTCTTAGGCGACTTCTTATTGAGCAGGGCGATGAGCTCTTGACCGGAGGGAGGAACAGCGACGGCACCCTTGCGAACAATATCCTCCGCTTCAACCTTCTTGTTGTAGACCTTCTCGTTGGCACCGTTGTCCGGCCGGAGAGAGGAGCCTTCCAGCGAGATTCCGGCAAACAAGCCGCGAGCTCGCGAGTAGGTCAGCACCTCGGCGCGCATGGTGACGTCCGTAGCGGCTTCGGCATCGCGGCCCTTGGGACCGGCGGCCGCGGAAGCATCTGCGCCAAGCTTGACTTTACTATGGAGAATGGCCTTGGCGCCGCGCGGATTCATCACCAGAAGGACGAAGTCCGTAGCTTGGCCGCCGAGCTGAAAGCCGACGCTGCCACCTTCGAGTGCCATCATGGTGGGGGCGCCCCAGGGGCCGGTGAAATGCTCACCGGTGCGGCAAGTCATGGCGCCGCGGCCGTAGCTGCCGCCGAAAATGAAAGCGGCCTTAAGCACGGAAGGGAAGACAATGACGCACTCCGCTTTGTCGAGCAGGTCCTGGGGAATGTCATCGGGGATGTCCAGAACTTCCTTCAGAACCGTTCCGCAATTGTCCAGACGGTCGATCTCCTTTTTGTCCTCTTTTGCGGAAAGAGGCAGAGCGACCAAGGCCAATGCCACCAGGGATGAAATCAATCGCTTGAGCACGAATCACCTCGTCGTAGTTTTCTGGGCTAGAGCATCATAGAGTGCCCGCGGGCCAGGTGCAACCTTGGAGCGGGGAATCGGGCATGATGCAGGGTTTGTTCTCCTAAGTGGGACGCCCGCAAGACGGAAAGAGTTGCCTTTCGACTATACTTTTGCAGAACGCCTTAAGCGCGAGTGAAAAATGAGAATCGAGAAAATCCTGCAGCGATGTGCGGCGGTGGCAGTAGCGAGTGCCGTGTGGGCCTTCGGAATCGGCGTGCCACGCATGGGCGCACAATCGAAAACAAAGCCGGCGTGCTGCGGCGCAAAGAAGCAGAGTGCGGCTTCGAGGAAGGCCAGGGCGAGATTCGCAGCGCGCGCGGATGCATTGCTTGGGGCCGGGCCGGCAAGCAAGGGTGAGTGGGGACTTCTAATCGTGGATGCCGAGAGCGGCGAGACGCTGTATGAGCAGAACGCGGACAAGTATTTCTTGCCGGCTTCGAACATGAAGCTGTTCACCACGGCGCTGGCTCTGGCGAAGCTCGGGCCGGAGTACCGCTTTCGCACGACGCTGGAGACGCGTGGCACGATTTCGAGCGAGGGAGTGCTGGGTGGAGATCTCGCGCTCGTGGGGCGTGGCGATCCGAATCTATCGAACAGGAAATTCCCATATGAACTGAAGGAAGAATTTGATGGGCCGCCGGAGAAAGCGCTCGTGGACCTTGCGGACGCGCTGGTGGCCAAGGGAGTGAAGGAAATTTCAGGCGATGTGGTCGGCGACGACAGCTATTTTCCGCGGGAGCGCTATCCGAATGGCTGGGAAATCGACGACATGGTGTGGGAGTACGGCGCGGCCATCTCCGCCATCGTCGTGGACGACAACACGGTGGCGCTGACGCTCACGCCGGGAGAACTTGCAGGCAATGCCGTTCAGGCGACGGTGACTCCTGCGACGCCGGATTTCACGGTCGAAAATAATGTGACGACTTCAGCCGCTGACGTAAAACCGGATTTGACGCTCACGCGGGAGCCGGGATCGAATCTGGTCGTCGTGAGGGGCAGCCTGCCGGCGAAGAGCGCGCCGCGGAAACTGGTTCTGGCGATTGAAGAGCCGGCGCAGCATGCGGCGGCTACATTGAAGCGGCTGCTGGAGGAGCGTGGAGTAAAGGTGGCAGGCGTCGCGAGAGCCCGGCACGATCATCCGGAACCCGGTGATGATCCCGTTGTCCTGGCGGAGCACGCTTCCGTGCCGCTGGGTAACGCGGTGAAACTGATCAACAAGATCAGCCAGAACCTGCACGCGGAAATGCTGCTGCGGACGGTGGCGCGACAGAGCGGGGTGTGGGCGACACCGGAGGAACTGATGAAAGTTGCGATGGATTTCTACACGGCGGCGGGAATCGCACCGGGCGACGTGATTCAAACGGACGCCTCGGGATTGTCGCGGCACGATTTGGTGACCCCGCGTGCCATCGTGACTATGTTAAGTTTTGCGCAGAAGCAATCCTGGTTCGGGCCCTACTATGGGTCGCTGCCGGTGGCGGGAGTAGACGGCACGCTGGAAGACCGCATGAAAAACACGCCGGCAGCGGGCCGGATTCACGCGAAGACGGGCTCGGTCGAACACGTGAGGACGCTTTCGGGATTTGCAGAGACGCCGGGCGGGCGGCGGGTGATCTTTTCATTCTTGAGCAACAATCAGGGCGGGAAGAGTCACGAAGCGGCGGATGCTTTGACCGGGCTTTGCGTGGCGATGCTGGAGGAGTTTAACGTGACGCCGCCGAAGCGCGGTCTGAAACACAAACACCCGCAGTGAGATCGAGGAATGCAAATGGGGGAAGAATTGATCGTGACGGTGTTTGGGAGTTCGCGGCCGCGTGAAGGTGACGCGGATTATGAAGAGGCGCGGACACTAGGCCGAGCTTTGGCGAAACACGGATTCTCTGTTTGCAGCGGCGGTTACGGCGGAGTGATGGAAGCGGTATCCCGCGGCGCGAAGGAATCTGACGGGAAAACATTGGGGGTGACCGCGGAATTTTTCGAAACTGCGAAGCTCAATCCCTGGATTGACGTGGAACTGCGCATGAAAACCTGGGAAGAGAGACTCTTTGAGCTGATCCGGCGCGCCGACGCCTTTGTGGCCTGCAAAGGCGGGACGGGAACTCTCGTGGAGCTTGCAGTGGTTTGGGAGATGCTGAACAAGTCCGTGATGTACCGGAAACCGTTCGCAGTGCTCGGAGATTTCTGGCAGCCGGTGCTGGATCGCGTGCGGGAAGTGGAATTGGGACATCCGGCGCCGTGGGGCGAGGCAAACGCGCGGTTGGTCTATGTGGCGACGACGCCAGGCGACGTGGCAGATCACCTAGTTCAGACTCTGACCAGACGATCATAAGAGAGCTAGTCCTGGTCTTCCGATTCACAACAGATCAGCTTAGGGCATGATGGCCTGGTCTCGCATTGTCTTCAAATCCGGTTCGCACACGGATCGGAGTGGCTCCGCCACGGTGACAATCATCATGTTGATCCAGAAACCCCTCTGGAAGTATGTATAAGTTTGTGTTACTTGGACATCATTCAGCAGAACCAAGTACACAATGTCGTGTCCTGCCCGGTTTCCAAAGTGAGAGGAATTCGTGCTGACAAGTTTAAAGCCGGGCTGATCCTTTTGGAGTTCCTTGAGTAGCTCCGCCGGTAGCAGTTGAGTAGTGATGAAAGGAATTCCAACGGTGCGGGTCACGATCAATGAGCAGCCCCCACCGAGATTCCTGGCTGTTGCGAATTGTTTTACCCCTCCCTTTTCCACGGTCCAGCCACGCGGTGCTCGAACTTCCACTTTGTATTTTCCATTTAAATATACACTGCCGTTGTCCAGCTCACGTACGACCGCCTGCGACTGATCGATATCCTGTTCTTCCGGCATTAAGATGCCAATGGCTGCCAGGCCCAAATAACCGAGTGCCAGCAGCGAGGCCAGGGCCATCGGCAATGCCGGCTTCAAGGCCGCAGCAGGTTGCAGGGGAGCAGGAACGCGAGTTACGGAGGCGAGGCTCTTTTCGTTCATTCGGTTTGCGATTCGGTAGGCGTCAACAGCCATTACGGCGAGGACAATCTCAACTAAGATGGAGAGCGGGCCCGTGACAGAAGGTTCGTGAGCTGCTGAGGCGGTTCGATCTACGAGGCCGATGAGAAAGAAAAGAATTACTCCTTTCCTTTTTTCGTCGATATACCAATAGCCAAAACCGTGGGTCAGTAGGTTCAGCACCGCGGCAACCCTAGGATTGTATGGAAGCAACGTGCTAGTGCCATCGGTCATTTCGCGGGCCGTGAAGTAGGCATCTAGGAATGAGAAGACGTAAAGAACCAAACTCGCTCTAAGACCGATTCCCAAGAAGTTGCTTCCCTCGTCCATAGCAGAGCCTGCGAACGCGATGACGATTCCTATCCCCAGGGCAAAAAAGAAAAATGTCCACAAGGCACGGCGTTTCTGTCCACAATAGAATTGGCCCAAACCCGGTACAAGCAGGGAAAGGAAAAACGCTGCTCCAGGGCTCTTGGGCGTAGTCGTTGAGGGCGAACTTGGAAGCGGGGTTCCAGCAGGACCAGCGGCGAGATTCAGCGATTCCACAGCGTTCACCTCAAAATGAAAGTGCAGTGGACTTTACCACAATTGTAACCCCGGGAGCGGATTCCGCTTAGTTGTTTGAAACGCCTGCTAAAGCTCATTCATACTACAAACGCAACCAACTGGTATGTCGCGGACGGCACAAGACGTATTGGAGTTCGACAAGCTGCGGGAATTATTGCGGCTGAGGACGACGTGTGCTCCGGGGCGGCGAGCGGTGAATGGGCTCGAGCCGGGGAAGGAACGAGCGGCGCTGGAATTGGCGTTCGCGTTGATTCGCGAAGCAGCGGAGTGGCTGCGCGCGGGGCGTGAGCTGGGATTTGGCGCGCTGGCCGATCCGCAAGGCTGGCTTGAACGCATTGAGGGACCGGGCATGGCGCTGGAGCCAGGCGAATTCCTGGATGCGGCGTCATTGTTGGAAACGGCGGGATGGCTGCGGCAGCAGTTCCGTGAAGAAGCGGCGAAGTTTCCCTTATTGGCGGCGCGGGCCGCTTCGCTGAGTGATTTTCGAGATGTGCACGCGGCGATCCGGCGTTGCGTGCTGCCGAACGGCGAGATCAGCGACGATGCGTCGGCGACGCTTCGGCGAATCCGAGCGAGCATCACGGAGACGCGCGATACGATCCAGAAGAACCTGAAGCAGATTTTGCGCGCGCGGAATGCGGAAGCGGGGGAAGACTACGTCACGCTGCGAAACGATCGCTTCGTGATTCCGGTGAGGGCCGAGCATCGGCGGAGCCTTCCGGGCGTGGTGCACGGAGCGAGCGCGACGGGGCAAACGGTGTTCATGGAGCCGTTCGAGACAGTCGAGGCAAACAATCAGCTCGTACAGCTTGCCGAGGACGAAGCCGCGGAAATCGTGCGGATTCTGCGCGGGCTCACGGAGAAGCTGCAAATGATCCGGGGACCGCTCCTGGCGGCCGCCGGGACGATTGCGGAACTCGACAGCGTGTTTGCGCGGGCGCGTTTCGCGCGGGAATTTGACGCCGCGATGCCGGAATTCTCCGCAACAAATGAATTGCGTCTGGAAGGCGCCCGTCATCCGGTGCTGGAGGACAAGCTCCGCAAAGAAAATCGCGCCATTGTTCCGATGACGTTGACTCTGGGTGGAGAAGAACGCGTGCTGGTGATCAGCGGACCAAACACCGGCGGCAAAACCGTGGCGCTGAAAACGACGGGAATGGCGGCGCTCGCGGCGCAGTCCGGAATTCCAGTGGCCGCGCAGCGGGCAATCCTGCCGCTGTTCGACGGTGTGTTGGTGGACATCGGCGACGAGCAATCGATCGCGGCGGATTTGTCCACGTTCTCTGCGCACATGTTGAACTTGAAGACCATGCTGGAGGCCGCGACGCCAAATTCTCTCGTGCTGGTGGATGAAATGGGCACGGGGACTGCGCCGGAGGAAGGCGCTGCGCTGGCAGTGGCGCTGCTGGACGAATTTCGCGCCAAGAACTGCATCGTGCTGGCGACCACGCATCACGACCGGCTGAAGACGTACGCGTCGACTACGCCGGGCGTGGTGAACGCCGCGGTGGAATTCGACGACGTGAATCTGCGGCCGACATACCGATTGATGGTGGGCGTGCCAGGCGGCTCGAGCGGAATCGCGATTGCGAAGAGGCTGGGGATTGCCGCAGGAATCATCGAACGCGCGAGGTCACTGCTGACGCCCGAATCGCGCGAAGCCGCGGACCTGATCGCTTATTTGCATCGCAGCCGCGACGAACTGGATCGCATGCAAAAACAGATGACCACCGAGCGGCATGCCCTCGAAGAAGAACGCAAGGAACTGCGAACCGAGTGGGTCGAACGGCAGCAGAAGCGCATCAGGGAACTGGAAGCGCAGTTCGCGGAGATGCAGAAGCGCTTTGACGAAAATGTTGCGCGGGTGGTCGAAGCGGTGAAAGAACGGGAGCTGCGCGCGCAGATGGAGAAAACGGCTCGCCGGAAGATGCAGGACGTCCGCGGCGAGGCGCGCGAAGAGCTGAATGCCGCGGTGGTGCAGACCATCTCCGAATCGCAAGCCGATCTGGGCGTGCATGCCGCTTCGATCGAGGCGGTCAGCGCGGACCGGCTGCAACCCGGCGCGAAGATTCGCGTGCGCGGGTTCAGCAAGCCGGTGGTGTTGCGGCGGATTGAGGGATCGTCCGCGGAAATCGAAGCAGGGCCGCTGCGGATGAAAGTGGCGGTGGACGAAATTACCGGCGTGGAAGGAGCGGCATCCGCGGCGAAATCAAGTTCGCCGGCGGCCAAGCTGCAGAGCGTGACGGTGACTGCGCAACGCGGGGAAGCCGTCACTTCCGACGAAATCAACGTGATCGGCATGACCGTGGAAGAAGCCACGGATCGGCTGGACAAATTCCTGGATGATGCCGCGCTGGCGCACAAGGCGCGAATCAGGATCATTCACGGTCACGGAACGGGCGCACTTCGCAAGGGGATTGGTGAGTTTCTGGCTTCGCACCCATTAGTTGAAAAACACTCGTTTGAGACCGAGGAGCACGGAGGAAAGGCGATCACCATAGTGGAGTTGCAGAGATAGAAAAGGGAAATCAGAAAATAGACGGGCGTCCGAATCCTGTTTCTAAAGAGATGCATGCGGCGCTGCTTTGCTATACTCGCCGCGTTCCGATAGCCAATTCACAACGAGGTGCCTGAATGGAAGTTTTGAAGAATGCATTGTCGCGCGCAAGAGGAGTACGAGAAATCAGCCGGTGGGGAATGGCGGTCGCGGCGGTTCTGGCCACGCTGGCTGGAATGGCGATCACGGCAAGCGCGCAGGGGCCGGCACCGAAGAGGACAGTGATTCGCGCAGGGCGCGTGCTCAATGTGCACACGGGAGAGTTGCGGACCCATCAGGCTATCGTGATTGAAGGCGATAAGATTGCGCAGATCGCGTCGTCCAGCGAAGTCACGGCGGGCTCCGGAGACACAACGATCGATTTGCCGGACGCCACGTTGCTGCCCGGGTTGATCGACATGCATACGCATCTGACGTTTGATCTGAACTCGCTCGGTTACCAGGGGCTGTCGATTTCAACGGCGCGCGAAGCGCTGCACGGCGCGAGGAACGCGCGGCGGACGCTCGAAGCAGGTTTTACGACGGTGCGAAACCTTGGCGCCAAAGACTATGCGGACATCGCGCTGCGCGATGCGATTAATGATGGCGACGTCATCGGGCCGCGCATCGTCGCATCGGGGCCGGCGCTGGGAATCACCGGCGGCCACTGCGACGAGAACTTGCTGCCGCCAGCGTTTCACCTTCAGGGAGATGGAGTGGCCGACGGCGTCGAGGGAGTGCAGCACAAGGTTCGCGAAGTCATCAAGTACGGCGCGGATGTGGTCAAGATTTGCGCCACCGGCGGTGTGCTATCGAAGGGCGATGACCCGAACGCTTCGCAGTATACGCTGGAAGAGATGAAGGCGATCGTGGCGGACGCGCACCGGCTTGGCCGGCGTGTGGCCGCGCATGCTCACGGTGCCGAAGGCGTGCGCTGGGCTTCGGAAGCCGGTGTCGATTCGATCGAGCATGGCCA
>WNFI01029924.1_pt1 | contig 17734 bp, 18 predicted proteins | sample 5400471 | NCBI WGS metagenome assembly WNFI01 (sample SAMN13153348, study PRJNA577476) | soil metagenome | isolation source: 100 cm saprolite on Douglas fir-dominated hillslope | place: USA:California | collected 2013-09-17 | reverse complement strand
TGCTCGTCGGCGAGAAGCGCAAGCTGATCGTCGATCGCCTCCAGCTTAGCCAGCAGCTCGCGCGCCTCGGTGAGCGGAAACTCGTCGGGCTGGACGTGCTGGATGTCGAGCTTCTGCACCTCGGCGCCTTTCGCTTCCAGCCGGATGCTGCCGGTGTCGACGGTGTCGGGCAGGAGCGGCAGCTCGGCGCGCACGCTGCCCTGGAGGGGAACTTCGGCGGTGCGGACCACGCGGGCTCGGTCGCTGTAGACGGTCACTTGCGAAACGGCGGCCTTGACCGCCACCGCTGCCAAGAGAGCGAGGAGCATGCTTCCCCCCAACGCGCGACGACGCGATTGGATCTACCAGTTGTTCAAGTCGCGCGCCTCTGCTACGCGTCGCAGGATGAGGATCGACGAAGAAGCAAGCCACCGGCGCGACTGGACGCTGCCGGAAGTGCGCGCGCTGCACGATCTCCCGCTGCTCGAGCTGGTATTCCGCGCGCAGTCGGTACACCGCGAACACTTCGGTGACAACAAGGTGCAGCTCTGCTCGCTGTTGTCGGTGAAGACGGGCGGCTGCCCCGAAGACTGCGCGTACTGCCCGCAGGCGGCGCGCTACCACACCGGCGTGCAGGCCGAGCCGCTGATGGAGACCCCGGCGGTGCTGGCGGCGGCGGAGAAGGCGCGCGAGGCCGGCGCGACCCGCTTCTGCATGGGCGCCGCCTGGCGCGAGGTGAAGGACGGCCCGCAGTTCGACCGCGTGCTGGAGATGGTGCGCGGGGTGAAGGCGCTCGGCCTCGAAGCCTGCTGCACGCTGGGCATGCTGACCAGGGAGCAGGCGCAGCGCCTGAAAGAGGCGGGCTGCGACGCCTACAACCACAACCTCGACACCAGCCGCGAGAAGGACGGCGACATCATCTCGACCCGCGACTACGACGACCGCCTGCGCACGCTGCGCCACGTCCGTGCGGCGGGCATCACCGTCTGCTGTGGTGGGATCATCGGGATGGGCGAGTCGATCGACGATCGCTGCGCGATGCTGCAGACGCTCGCTGCGCAGGATCCGCAACCGGAGTCGGTCCCCATCAACATGCTGGTGCAGGTGCGCGGGACGCCGCTCTTCGAGGTGGCGCCGAAAGTGGGCACCATCGAGATGGTGCGGATGATCGCGACCGCGCGCATCCTCATGCCGCGCGCCATGGTGCGGCTGTCGGCGGGGCGCGACCAGCTCTCGGCGGAGGCGCAGCTCCTCTGCATGATGGCGGGCGCGAACTCGGTCTTCTTCGGCGACAAGCTGCTCACCACCGGCAATCCGGCGTACCAGGAGGACCTGGCGCTCTTCGAGCAGGCAGGCATCTCGCCGCTCAGCCCGCAGCGCTGAAGCAACGCTCACTCGTGCTCGATCGCCGACACGTCGAAGGCGGCGGCCGGCGGCGCGGTATCCAGGAGGGCAGCCAGCGTCGGCGCGATCTGCGTGGCGCGAAACACCGCATCGCGTCGCAGCCGGAAGCCGGGCGCCTGCACCGCGAAAGGCACCAGCGAGTCGTCGTTCCAGGGCGAGCCGTGGTCGGCGCCGTCGGCGGGCTTCTTCAGGGTCCAGAGCGGGCGCGGCACGAGGAGGATCTCTCCGCTGCGTCCGGGAAAGAAGGCGTGGCGCAGCGCCGGCTCCTGGGAGTCGATCTCGCCCGCCGGAACCGCGCGCCACAAGCCGGGCTCGCGGCGCAGCACCTCGGCGGCGATCTGCACCGCCCGCTGCGGAAACGGCCGCCGCAGCGCGAGCGTGCTGCTCTCGATGCCCAGCACCCAGCCCTCCGCGCGCGGCGCGAGCTGCTCGTCGAGCGCGCGGTTCACCTTGGCGGCGAGCTGCTCGATGTTCAGCGTCCCGCCCTGCGTCACCTTGAGCCGCTTCTCGTCGGCCTCCATCGGCGTCAAGCCGTGGTCGGCGGTGAGCACGATGGCGAGGCGCGGTCCGAAGCGCGCGCGCAGCTCGTCGAGGAAGGCGCCCAGCTCGTCGTGCGTGCGCAGCACGGTGTCGATGCGCTCGCGCGCCAGCGATCCGAACTGGTGCCCGACGCCGTCGACCGCGGAGAGCGCAACGCCGAGGAAGTCGGTGCGCCCGCCCTGCCCCAGCTCCATCCCCTGCACGGCGGCGCGAGCGGCCGCGAGCGCGAGCGTGTTCGACGCCGGCGAGTTGCGCACCGCGAGAAAGAAGCGCTGGTCCAGCTTGCCTTCGCCGACCCGGTGCGGGAAAGCGGGCCCGAGGCCGTACTGCGGCACCGCGCCCGGCTCCTTCTCCAGTGGCTGCAGGCGCGCGATGGCGTCGGGCCGCGAGAGCGTCCACACCCAGTTCTGGAATTGCGCCGCCGGGTGCGCGGGCAACCAGGCCGGCGGGCCTTGCGCATAGCAGGTGGTCGAGGCCAGCTCGCCCGTCTCGATCTCGAACCACAGCGCCAGATCCGCCGAGGGCCCGGCGAGGAAGAGCGCGCTGCGATCCTTCACCGCCACCGTCACCACGCGGCCGGCGCCGCTGGTGTTCAGCTTGTAGGCGTCGCCCACCGTCGGGGCGCGGAGCAGCGCCGCGCTCTTTCCCAGCCCAGGAGCGCCCCACACGGGGCACGCCGGGTCGTCCACCGTCTGCCGCCCACTGCCGTCGTCCCAGAAGCGGTTGCCGACGATGCCGTTGAGCTCGGCATACGCGCCCGTCGAGAGCACCGCGTGGTCGGCCGCCGTCTCGGTGACCACCGTGTCATAGCGCAGGGGCGAGGGTCGCCCCAGGCCGGCGAAGCCCTTGGGTCCCAGCTGCGGCGAGAGCCAGAGCACGTCGCCGTAGCGCAGTTGATCGACGACGACCAGCACCACCAGGCGCCCTTGCGCGAGCGCGGCCGAGAGCAGGAGCGCGGCGATCACGTGAGCAGGATCCCACCAACGGCGCCGGGCACTTCCTCTCCGGCCTTGATCGATTCCTCGTGAGCTTGCATTGTGCGCCACCTTGTAGCGGGAGGACGCAAATGTTCCAAGCGGACTTGTTGAAGGATCGCACCATCGTCGTCACGGGCGGCGGCACCGGGCTGGGCGCGGAGATGGCGCGCAGGTTCGCGGCGCTCGGCGCGCAGGTGGCGGTTCTGGGACGGCGCAAGGAGAAGCTCGACGAGGTGGTGGCGTCGATCGCGGCGGCGGGCGGCAAGGCCAGCGCCCACTCCTGCGACGTGCGCGACTCCGGCGCGGTGCAGGAGGTGGCGGCGCGGGTCGGCGCCGTCGACGGCCTCGTCAACAACGCGGCCGGGAACTTCCTCGCGGCCGCGGAGGACCTCAGCTCGAACGGCTTCAAGACCGTCGTGGACATCGTCTTGAACGGCACCTTCCATTGCACCAGCGCGTTCGGGAAGCGGATGATCGAGGGCGGCAAGGGCGGCGCCATCGTCAACATCGTCACCACCTATGCGTGGATGGGCTCGGCCTTCGTGCTGCCGTCGGCCTGCGCCAAGGCCGGCGTGCTGGCGATGACGCGCTCCCTCGCGGTCGAGTGGGCGCTCTACGGGATCCGCGTCAACGCCATCGCGCCCGGGCCGGTGCCCACCGAGGGCGCCTTCTCGCGGCTCTTGCCCGATCCCTCGCTGGAGGAGATGGCGCGCAAGCGGGTGCCGCTCAAGCGCTTCGGCACGCCGCGCGAGATCGCCGATGCGGCGACCTTCCTCCTCTGCGGCCAATCCGGATACATCACCGGCGACTGCCTCACCGTCGACGGCGGCGAGTGGCTGAAGAACGGCGGCGAGTTCTCCTGGGCCACCGACTTCGAGCGCGATGCGCTCAAGCAGATGCTGAAGGCGATGCGCGGGAAGGAGAAGTAACCGGGCTCAGGGCCGCGAGAGCAGGTCCTTCACGGCCTTGAACCGGTCGTTGGGCACGGTGATGGAGAGCACGTACTGCTCGATCAGCCAGCGCCCGTCGCGCCAGACCAACACGCCGCTGCCGCGCGCAGGCCCCAGGTTCTCCGTGTCCAGATCCTCCTCGAACCAGGCGATGTCCCCGCGGACGGCGATGCGCCGGCGCGCGCCGCGAAACGACCACGCCTTTCCCTTCGCGAAATACGGATGCGCGTAGGCGCGGAAGGCGGCCACCTCCCACCGCTCGGTCGCGTCGGTGCCGAGGAAGACGCCGTCGGGCGCGAAATGCCCGAAGTAGCGCGCCTCGTCCGCCTTCGCCGCCGCGTCGTGGAAGTCGTCGAGCGCGGAAGCGATCTCGTCCCGCGCAGCGCCGCCGGGCGCGTGGGCGCAGGCGAGCAGAGCCGCAAAAACAACTGCGCATCTTTGCCGTTCAAAGTTTGGCAACGACTTCCTCGTCGAAGGTTCGGGGGAGCTCACACTTGACCTCGCCGCCCTCGCGGCGGACCGGCAGCGGGACGAAGTGGTCCCCCCGCTTCCAGAAGAGGTCGGGGCTGAGCGGAGCCGGCCCGCCCTCGTAGGCCTGGAGCGCGCCCGCGGCCATCGCCTCCAGCGCGCGCAGCGAGCGGCGGTCGACGATGGAGTGGCAGAGCAGGATGTGCCCGCTGGGCATCGCCACCAGCGCCCCGAACTCCGTCGGGCTGCCGAGCAGCTCTTCCGCCGCCAGCCCCAGCGAGGCGACGAACACCGACTTCCCCGAGACCGCGTACACCTTCGTCCCCGCGATCTCCATCGGGTTCAGCTCGACGTGCTCCTGCGCCTTCACGTTCTCGAGCGCCAGCCGCACCAGCTTCTCCGCCGGGCGCTCCCAGGCAGCGAGGTCGGCGACCCGCACCGGGGTCACGAAGCTCGGCAGGTCGAGCACCAGCACCGCCTGCAATTCGCCGGCGATAGGGGCGCAGATGGCGCCGGCGCCCAGCGACGAGGCCCGCTGCACGCGCAATTTTAAGAAAGGCAGCGCCTTGGTGAAATCTCCCCGCACCGCATCGAGCTCGCGGCCCAGCTTCTCGGCGGCGGCGCGGTGGTCGAGCTCCTCGCGCACGCGCGCCGGCCACTCCGCAGCCTCGACGCCGGAGCAGCGCTGGGCCAGCGGCAACAGCGGCAGGTCCCAGCTGCCGGCGATGCGCGCGTAGTCGTCGTGCAGCTCGAACGGCTCGCCGCGCGCCTGCAGCTGCGCGCGAACGGCGTCGAGGAACGCCGCATGCGCCGGCGCGTCGAACAACCGACCCCACTCGGGAAGGCGCGCGCTCAAGGACTCGAAGCTCATCCGCGTTTAGAACACGTACCTGATCCGCGGCATCACCGCCAGTGACGGCAGGCGAAGCGTCTGCGAGTTGCCACCAGCCGCCGTGTAGCGGGCAAGCGTGTAGCGGAAGAGAGCGTCGAACCCGACCGCGAAGTGCTCGAGGTGCGTGTCGTAGTCCAGCGCCGCGCCCGCGCCGAAGTGAAAGCCCGGCAGGTGATCGGGCACCGTGCTGCCGTTGAGCACCGGGCCGGGGCTCAGGTCGGTGAAGCCCGGCATCCTGGCGGAGCCGCTTTCGCACGCGGCCAGCGCGACAGCGCTCGCCACCGCGAGGACAGACGCGTGCTGGAACATCCGGATTGCCTACCATCGGCGCAACCGAGCAACCAACCGTCGAATGACCGACAGGTTGTCGGGACTCCCCGCAGACTGATATCGATGTGGGCTGGATGGGGGATCCATCATCGCCATCGGCGCCACCTGCCGCGCCCGACGCTTCCAAGCTGCCCGACGCGAGCGTCGCGTCGCCGCCGCTCCTCGACGGCATCGTGCGGGTCAAGGTTCCTGCCGACAAGATCCTGCCCTTTCTCGCCAAGGCCCACCTCTTCAAGGGGGTCGAGAAGTCGGTGTTGACGAAGGTCGCGCCGCTCTTGCAGGGCCTCGAGTGCGCCGAGGGCAGCGAGCTGGTCAGCGCCGGCAAGGCCAACGACGGCCTCGGCATCCTCTTCTCCGGCAAGGCGCACGTGCTGGTGCCTTCGTCGGGCGGCGAGCTTCTCACTGTCGAAGAGCTGGTGCCGGGCGATCACTTCGGGGAGGTGGGCGCGCTGCTCGGCAAACCCAGCCCCTATTTCGTCATCGCCTCCGAGCCGTCGCGCGTGCTGTGGCTGCCGGCGCCGACCGTGCAGAGCCTGGTCGCCAACGTGCCCGCGGTCGGAGAGGCGTTCGCGAGGCGGCTCACCGAGCGGGTCCTGGTCTTCGCCGGCATCGAGCGGCCGCCGGGCGGGCCGGTGATGATGACGGATCTAGAGTCGCAGCTCCTGGAGACGGTGAATCCGGGCATCGAAGCGCCGCCGCTGCAGACGCTGCAGCCCGAGCCCGACGACGCCGTGCACTTCGCCGAGGTGCGCGACTTCGACCTCTCGCCGTCGGTGATGAGCATGGTGCCGGCCAAGCTGGTGCGGGCCTATCGCCTGCTGCCGGTGCGCCTCAACGGCAACGTGCTCACGGTCGCGATGGTGAACCCGCGCGACGCCGCCGCGCTTTCCGAGCTGCGGCGCACGCTGCAGGCGGTGACGGTGGTACCGGTGGCCATCGGACTGGAGGACTTCAACAGCGCGCTGGTGCGGCTCAAGCTCGACGATTCGGGGAAGACGCGCGCCTCCGCCGCCGCCCGGATCAATCCCGACTCCTTCCAGTTCGAGATGACCGAGCCCGAGCGCGACACCGGGCCGGCGCGGGTGGTGGGCGACGACGCCATCCGCCTCGTCAACCGCATCATCGCCGCCGCGCTCGAGCGCGAGGCCTCCGACGTCCACATCGAGCCGACGCAGCAGGGATTCCGGGTGCGCTACCGCGTCAACGGCGTGCTCCAGGACTGGAGCGAGACGCTTCCGCCCGGCACCTCCCTGAAGGCCCTCACCGCGCGCATCAAAGTGCTGGCCGGCCTCGACATCACCGAGCGGCGCCTTCCGCAGGACGGGCGCATCGGACTGACGGCGGGGCGGCGCGAGATCGACCTGCGCGTCTCGACGCTGCCCGCGAACCGCGGCGAGAAGATCGCGCTGCGCGTCCTGGAGGCGGCGGGCAGCACGCGGCCGCTGGAGCAGATCTTCTTCGACACGGCCGTGCTCTCCGCCACCCGCAAGGCGCTCAACCGCCCCTACGGCGGCATCGTCATCGCCGGGCCGACCGGCTCGGGCAAGACCTCGTCTCTCTACTCCATCTTGAACGAGCGCAAGGTCACGCGGCCCGACACCAACATCATCATGGTGGAAGATCCCATCGAGTACCGGCTGCCCGGCGTGGTGCAGGTGCAGGTCAACCCCGGGGCGGGGCTGGGATTCGCGCAGGTGCTGCGGGCGATGCTGCGGCAGGATCCCGACGTGATCGTGCTGGGCGAGATGCGCGACGAGGAGAGCGCGCGGCTGGCGCTCGAGGCGGCGATGACCGGCCACCTGCTGCTCACCTCGCTGCACGCCAACAACGCCATCGCTGCGCTGCAGCGGCTGGAGAACCTCGGCTGCGGGCGGGCGCTGATCGCGCAGTCGATCCACCTGGTGCTGGTGCAGCGGCTGGTGCGCAAGCTCTGCTCGGCGTGCCGCAAGCTCGATCCCCCGACGCCGGCGCTGCTCGCCTCGCTGGTGGCGCGCAAGATCGTCGACCGCGGGACCCAGGTGCTGCCCCACGTGGTGGGCTGCGACGCCTGCGCCGGCACCGGCTACGTCGGCCGCGCGGTGGTGGTGGAGGCGCTGCAGATCAACGACTCCGTGCGCGAAGCCATCTCCGCCGGCAAGTCGCTGGCCGAGGTGGAAACGGTGGCCAAAGACACCCGCGCGCTCTTGCCCTTCGTCGACTACGCCCGCGTGCTGCTGCAGAAGCAGGTGATCAGCGCCGCCGAAGTCCTGCTCTCGCTGGCCGACTGAGGACGCGCCGCGAAGGCGACCTTCGCTGCTACTTCACGGCGGGCTTCACCACCACCATCGACTTGTCGTAGCCCGGCACGCTGCCGCTGATGAGCAGCAGGTTGCTCTCGGCGATCACGTCGATGACCTGCAAGTTCTGCACGGTCTTCCTCTCCACGCCCATGTGGCCCGGCATGCGCTTGCCCTTGAAGACGCGGCCCGGCGTCTTGCGCTGTCCGACCGCGCCCATGTGCCGGTGCACCTCGTGCGCCGAGGCGGCGTTTCGCGCCTGGCCCTTCATGTGGTGGCGCTTGACGACGCCGGCGAAGCCGAAGCCGCGGCTGGTGCCGGTAACGTCGACCCTGTCGCCCTTCTTGAAGAGCGCCACCGTCACCTGCGAGCCGACGGCGAAGTCGTTCAGCTCCTTCGCCTCGACGCGGAACTCGCGGATCAGCTTGTGGGCTTTGAAGCTCTTCTTCTTGAACTGGCCGAGGTACGGCTTGGTCTGTCGCTTCTCCGCCTTCTTCTCTTCCATCTCGCCGTGGGCGAGCTGCAGCGCGGTGTAGCCGTCGCGCTCGGCGGTGCGGTGCCCGAAGACCAGGTTGGGGGTCACTTCCACCACCGTCACCGGGATGGAAGCGCCGTCCTCCGCGAAGACGGTGGTCATGCCGATCTTCTTGCCGATGAGGCCCTTCATGCTGCTCTCCTCGCGCTTCCTCCTCGCGGAATTGCGGCGCAGCATGCCTCGAGTACGGCGGGCAGGGGCTGCGGGCGGCTCTTGCACTCATCCGGCGCTTGGCGCGCCGGCTAAGCCGCACGGAGGGGTTGCGGTTGCCCTTGTTCGGGGGCCGCGGCTTCTAGCACGCGGCGCAGTCGAAAATCAAGCAAGGCATGGGGATTGCCCGGGAACACCGGGAGAGCCGGACACCATGACTGTGTAACCGCTTTCCCTCCCGGGCGAAGCGCTCGATGACGCCGAGAGGGCGGCCCATCCATCGCCCGCTGGCACGGCGGCTGCTCAAGGCTGGGCCGTCAGCATGGGGGCACGGGATGGCCTCCGGGGGGACTGGATGACTGGGGCGGCGGTGTGGGGGGCGGAGGGTGTCCTGGCCGGGGGGAAGGAGTCGGTTGGCCGTCGGGGGGCGGCCAGCCGGCGCCGTTCCTTGGGGCTGCTGCTGGTCTTCGCGATCGGCACGGGAACTGCGGGCGCAGTGCTGGGCCTTTTGCGCCAGCCGGATCTGCAGAACCAGCTCGAGTCGTTCGCCTGGACGGCGGCGGCCGCGATCGAGACGGCGCGCCACGCGGAGGACCGCGCCCGCGTCACCGAGAAGGCCCTCGCCGACGCCAGGTCGCGCATCCATGAGCTCTCGGAGTTCGGCGCCGCGCAGGAACTGGCCGACTACAACGAGGCCGAGCACCTCGGAGTCGCGCGCTTCATGAAGGACTCGACCGCGCTCTGGGGCGGCGAGCGCCGCCACGTCGAGGAGGCCATCGTCCGCGAGGCGCGGCGCAACGGGCTCGATCCGGTGCTGGTCGCTGCGGTCATCCAGGTCGAGTCGCGCTTCGATCCCTTCGCCGTCTCGGGCGTCGGCGCCTGCGGTCTGATGCAGCTGATGCCGCCGACGGCGCGGTGGCTCCTCGCCAAGGACAACGACTCCACCAACGACAAGCTGCGGCCGGCGCACCTCTTCAACCCGCTGCTCAACATCGAGCTCGGAACCACCTATCTCGCGCAGCTGATGGACCGGTTCGACGGCGACCTCACGCAGGCGCTCATCGCCTACAACGCCGGACCGGGCGTGGCGCGGTCGCTCAAGCGCGGCAGCAAGGCCTGGCGGCGGCTGGAGGCGTATCCGAAATCGGTGCTGGCGGCCTACAAGGCGCTGCTCCTGCCACAGCAGCAGCTGGCTGCCCGGTAGCCTCGCCCGCCGGAACGGGTTGGCGGCCATGCTGTTGCTCGTCCCCTCGAGGCTCGCAGAACCCGAGCCGCCGTGCGCAGGTTGCGCGGGAGGAGGACATACATGGACAAGAAGAATCTCGAGGGCGAACTGGATCGCATCAAGGGCCGCATCAAGGAGACGGCGGGTGTCGCCATCGGCGACCGGGAGCTGGAGGGCGAAGGCAAGCTCGACCAGATCAAGGGCAAGATCAAAGACGTCGCCGGCAACATCCGCGAGAGCATCAAGGACAAGCTCGACGATCTCGATCGCAAGCCGGCCGACAAGCCGTAGCGGCGATCAAGGCGCCGGAAAGATCAGCGCCAGCGCGCCGTCGCGCTCCTCGATGCGCCCGCCGTGGGCCTCGAGGATGCGCGCGGCCAGCGCGAATCCCAGTATGCTGCCGGAAGGGTCGCCCGAGGGCCGTTCCTCCGGGTCGGGTGGCAAGAGCGGCTTCGGCGACGCTTCCGCGCGAACGTGCAGCTCAGTGCCGCGCAGGGCGATGGAGAGCCGCGGCTCCGGCGCCGCCCGCGCCATGTACTCGATCGCGGCGCGCACGGCCCGCCGCAACATATCGCCGTCGCCCACCACCTCGCCGCCGTCGAGCTCGGTGGCCCAACCGGCGGTGGCGAACTTGTCCTTCTCGGCCAGGGTCTGCAATGCGCTGCCGACCAGGTCCTTCACCGGGAGGCGCTCGCGCTTCAGCTCGTAACCGTTCTCCAGTAGACGTTCGAGGGTGAAGTAGTCGTCGATGAGACGCCGCATCCGCCGCAGCGCGCGCAGCGAGACGTCGATCATCCTCTCCGCGCGTTCCCCGGATCGGTCCTCCCCTTCCATCCGCTTGAGCAGATCGCAGGACCACAGAGCGGTGGCGAGCGGGTTCTTGAGCTCGTGGGCGACGAATCCAAGGTACTTGCCGCGCTTGCCGGGGGGCATCGCGCAAACGTAGACGCACGCCTGGAAGTACGCAAGCGGACGCCTGCTCCGAAGTTACCGAGGCGAAGAGCAGGCGGGCCTGAAGTTTCTACTGGTCGAGGGGGCGTACACGAGGACCTCGAATGTCAAGTCCCCTGCGAAAAACGCGTTCCACGCCAAGTAGAGGGTACTGGCATCGCGCTTGCTAAAGGCAAGGTCGTCTCGGTCCAACCCGGAGGCAGCACGTGCAACCATCGACCGTTCCGTCGAGCACTGGCTCGCTCGCCATGTATCTCGCGGAAATCAACAAGTACCCGTTGCTGACCGTGGATGAGGAACAGCGGCTGGCCCGCCTCTTCGCCAAGAGCGGCGATCTCGACGCGGCCCACAAGCTCGTCACCTCCAACCTGCGCTTCGTGGTGAAGGTCGCCTACGAGTACCGCAGCTACTGCATCAAGATGGCCGATCTCATCCAGGAGGGAAACATCGGCCTCATGAAGGCGGTGCAGAAGTTCGACGCCGACAAGGGCATTCGCCTCATCTCCTATGCGGTGTGGTGGATCCGCGCCTTCATCCAGAACTACATCCTCAAGAGCTGGTCGCTGGTCAAACTGGGGACCACTCAAGCTCAGAGGAAGCTGTTCTTCTCGCTCGCCCGCACCCGGCGCGAGTTGGAGAGGTTCGACGGCGTCTCCGGCGGCATGCAGAAGGCCACCGAGGGCGCCATCGCCAAGAAGCTGCGCGTGAAGCCCGGCGAGGTCCTGGAGATGCAGCAGCGCATGGAAGGCCGCGACCTCTCGCTCGACGCGCCGATGGGCGAGGACGGCGGCTCCTCCCACGTCGACTTCGTGCGGGACTCTGCCAACACGCCGGACACGGAGATCGCCGAACAGGAGGAGCGCCACATCGTGCAGGAGCGCGTGCTGAAGGCGCTGGGCCGCCTCGACCCGCGCGAGCGCTACATCATCGAGCAGCGGATCATGAACGACAAGCCGATGACCCTCAAGGAGCTGGGCGAGCACTTCGGCTTCTCGCGCGAGCGGGCGCGGCAGCTGGAGATCCGCGCCAAGGCCAAGCTGGAGGCCGAGCTGGGCGAGCTGATGGACGAGCTGTTCCCCGACGACGAGCGCCTGCCGATCGCGGAGACCGCCTGAGTCAGCGCAGATTCGGTAGGAGAGCTCTGGGAGCTCTCCAGCGTCGGGCGTGGCCTTGGAAAGGGCCGCGCCCTTCGCATTTTTGTCGCCGCGTAGCCTGCGGAGCGGGCGCCCCCTTGACTGTCGAACGGGCTTTCGCAACCCTGCGGCCCGTCGTACCCACACGTGAACGAGAGGGGAACCACACATGAGAGCATTGAAGATTGCCGCAGGCCTCGCCTGCGGGCTCGCGGTCGGCTGCGGACAGACTCACGAAGAGCAGCCCTCCGCGGTGGCGGAGGAGCTGACCAGCGTCCGTATCTATCCGACGGTCGATCAGGTCCAGGCTGCGCGCAGCGGCGCCGACACCGGGATCCTCGCCAACCGCAAGCCCGGCGGCGGCGGCGGCTCGAATCTGTCGTACCACGGCGGCGTCGGCGGCATCGGCGTCGAGACCGCCCCTGCGGTCTACATCGTCTACTGGGGCTCGCAGTGGAACAACAATGACCCCAGTGGCGAGGCCGCGATCCAGCAGAACTTCCTGAACGGCGTCGGCGGCAGCTCGTGGAACAACAGCGTGACGCAGTACTGCCAGGGCGTCGCATCGGGCACCATCTTCTGCAACGGCGCGGGCACTGCCGCCGGCAATCCCACGGGCGTGTTGAAGGGCTTCTGGTACGACAACGCCAGCGCGGCGCCCAGCCGTCCGACGCAGTCGCAGCTCGCCGCCGAGGCCGTGGCCGCCGCTGCTCACTTCGGCAACACCGCTGCGGGGAGCAACAACAGCACGCAGTACGTCATCTCCACCTCCACCGGGAACAACTCGTCCGGCTTCGGCACCCAGTATTGCGCGTACCACAGCTCGACCTCGAGCTCGTCCGGCAACATCGCCTACACCAACTTCCCCTACATCACCGACGCGGGCGCGAGCTGCGGCGCGAATTTCAACGGCCTCGGGCCCAACGCCGGAATCACCATCGTCGGCGGCCACGAGTTCGCCGAGACCGAGACCGACCAGTTCCCCAACGGCGGCTGGCTCGATGGCGCTGGCGCCGAGAACGGCGATAAGTGCGCCTGGATCTCCTCGGGCCAGGGCGCCTCGGCCAACATCACGCTCTCGACCGGCACCTTCGCGGTGCAGTCGCTCTGGAGCAACGCCTTCAACAGCGGCGCGGGCGGCTGCGTGCTCTCGTACCCGTAGCTCGTCGGGCTCGCGGGAAGGCGGGCTCTCCCGCCTCCCGCGAGGCCGGTCAAGAAGCCGGACGCGTGATCAGCCGCGCGCCCTCGGGAATGCCGACTTGCCGGCGTAGCGCGCCGACAGGCCCAGCTCCTCCTCGATGCGCAAGAGCTGGTTGTACTTGGCCATGCGATCGCTGCGCGATGCCGACCCGGTCTTGATCATCCCGCAATCGCAGGCGACGGCCAGGTCGGCGATGAAAGCGTCTTCCGTCTCGCCCGAGCGGTGGCTCATGATGCTGCAATAGCCGTTTGCGTGCGCCATCCGCACGCAATCCAGCGTCTCGGTGAGCGTGCCGATCTGGTTCACCTTGATGAGGACCGCGTTGGCGATGCCCTCGGAGATGCCGCGCTGCAGCCGTTCGGTGTTGGTGACGAAGAGGTCGTCGCCCACCAGCTGCAGCTGCGCGCCGAGCCGGCCGGTGAGGAGCTTCCACCCTTCCCAGTCGTCCTCGGCGTAGCCGTCCTCGATGGAAACGATGGGGAAGTCCCTGGCCCAGGCAGCGTACAGGTCGGCGAGACCCGCGCGGTCGAGCGACTTGCCCTCGCCCGCAAGGACGTACCTGCCGTCCTTGAAGAACTCGCTCGCGGCGCAGTCGAGCGCCAGCACCGCGTCGCCGCCGAGCTTGTAGCCAGCCTTGCCGATGGCCTCGGCGATCAGCTCCAGCGCCTCGCGGTTCGACTTCAGGCTGGGCGCGAATCCGCCCTCGTCGCCGACGCCGGTGAAGTAGCTGCGACCCTTGAGCACGCTCTTGAGGGCGTGGAAGATCTCGGCGCCCATCCGCAGCGCCTCGGCGAAGGTCGGCGCGCCCCAGGGCACCACCATGAACTCCTGGATGTCGACGTTGGAGTCGGCGTGGGCGCCGCCGTTGAGGATGTTCATGAGCGGGACCGGCAGCGTCCGCGCGCCGGCGCCGCCCAGGTAGCGGTAGAGCGACAGACCGTGCGCCACCGCCGCCGCCCGCGCCGCAGCCAGCGAGACACCGAGGATGGCGTTGGCGCCCAGCGACTTCTTGTTGGGAGTGCCGTCCAGCTCGATCATCAGCCGGTCGAGGGCCTCCTGGTCCGAGGCGTCCATGCCGACGAGCCGCGGCGCGATCTTGCTGCGCACGTTCTCCACGGCGTTGCGCACGCCCTTCCCGCCGTAGCGGCCCCGGTCGCCGTCGCGCAGCTCGTGCGCTTCGTGCTCGCCCGTGGAAGCGCCCGAGGGCACCGCCGCCCGCCCCACGCTGCCCGATGCGCAGGTGACCTCGCACTCGAGGGTCGGGTTTCCGCGGCTGTCGAGGATCTCGCGCGCGTGGACGTCGACGATCTCGGTCATGGGAGTGATGTTAGCATAGCGGAATGTCGCGCATCGCCCGCCGGCACACCCGCATTCGCGCCCGCGGGGTCGCGGCGCACCTGCGCACCCAGCATGGCCGCACCGCCTGCCAGGTGGAGAACGTTTCCATGGGCGGCGTCTTCGTCCGCACCGATCACCTCGAGGAGGTCGGCACCGAGATCTCCATCGACCTCGTCAAGCCTGGATGGAAGCGCCAGCTCACGCTCACCGCGCGGGTCACCAGCCGCGTGGACGCCATCGACGGGCGGCTCTCCAAGCGGATGCCGGGCATGGGCCTGCAGATCCTGCGGCTCGACGACAAGCAGCACGACCGGTTGCTGGCTCTCCTGCGCGAGTTGGGCGCGACCGAAGAGGACTTGCAAGTCACGCTGCCCGACGAGAGCGCGGAGCCGGAGCTGCGCGCTCTCGACCTCGAGGTCTCGCCGTCCGACGCGGAGACGCTCGATCCGCAGCCGCAGCCGCTCTGGCAGCAGGTGCAGATGGTGGAGGCCGAGCGGCGCGGCGTGCTGGTCGACGACATCGAGGGCGCGGTGCGGGATGCGAATCTGCCTCCGCCGGGCCCGGTGGTGCTGGCGGCGGCGAAGCAACCCGCTCCCCAACCCGGGCCTGATCGCACGCCCGCGCGCGCTTCCGAACCGGCGCGCGCGCCCGCTTCCAGCCCCGCCCCCTCGCGCGACCTCGAGATCGAGCGCCTCATGGTCCAGATCCGCGGCCTCGTCATGCAGCACTCGGAAGCGCTGCAGCAGGTCGCGCAGCGCGACCTCGAGATCCAGCGCCTCAAGGACGAGCTCGACAGCCTCCGCAGCGCGCTGGAACGGTCGGTGCGCAAAGCCTGACCTTATGCGATGGTGTCCCGCCGCGCTGCGGGAGGAACGCCATGGGTCTGCTCGAGGGAAAAGTCGCGATCATCACCGGCTCCGGCGGCGGCATCGGCCGCGAGCACGCGCTGCTCTTCGCCCGCGAGGGCGCCAAGGTGGTGGTCAACGATCTCGGCAGCGATCGACACGGCGGCGGCAAGGGCGGCGAGATGGCCGACAAGGTCGTCGCCGAGGTCAAGGCCCAAGGCGGCGACGCGGTGGCCAACTACGACAGCGTGGCGACCCGCGAAGGCGCCGACGGCCTCATCTGGAGCGCGCTGAACAAGTTCGGCAAGCTCGACGTGGTGGTGAACAACGCCGGCATCCTCCGCGACAAGACCATCCTCAACATGAGCGAGCAGGACTTCGACCTGGTCATCAGCGTGCACCTCAAGGGCACCTTCTTGATGACCCAGGCGGCCGCGCGCGTCTTCAAGGTGCAGGGCAAGGGCGGGCGCATCGTCAACACCACCTCGCTCTCCGGCCTGCTCGGCAATTTCGGACAGGGCAACTACGCGGCGGCCAAGGGCGGCATCTATTCGCTGACGCGCACCGCTTCGATGGAATTCCAGCGCATGGGGGTGACGGTGAACGCGCTCGCGCCGGTGGCGCTGACGCGGATGACCTCCGACCTGGCGATGTTCAAGGGCATGACGCCGGACCAGATCGGCCCGCAGTACATCGCGCCGGTGGCGGCCTTCCTCGGCAGCGACCTGGCGGCGGAGATCACCGGCACCATCGTCGGCGTGCAGGGGCCCAGGATCTTCCTCTACAAGATGACCGAGACCAACGGCGCCACTCGCGAGGGCGGCCCCTGGAGCGCGGCGGAGATCAAGGAGCGCTGGGCGGAGATCGCGAAGTAGAGCGCCAAATGAAAACGGGGGGACGGCGTGGCGCACGTCCCCCCGTAGGCCCGGTCGCCGTCCGGCCGGGTGCCCGCCTCTCTAGGCGGGAATGTCCTGCGGAATGCTGTAGTCTATAATCACGACGCCGCGCTGCGGTGACTCCTCATCTTCGCGGCGGTCGTTCTGGCGAGCTGGCTTGGGTTCCGGCAACGGGATGTCGAGCCGGGGACGCTGGCTGTCCTGCTCCTGCTCGCGGCGTCTGATCTCTTCGATGATGAACGCGTCGAGCATGAGCACCTCCGGGTCAACTGCCTTTTCGATGCAATCCCGGCACCATGGTTTCACCGCCCCCCGCTTCGGTCCCTCTCTGCTGAATCCTCCGTCCGATCGAGAGCCTGTTCGCCCTCTCAAGACTTCTAACAACCAATCCCACCTCGGTCAACTTACCCATGTGTGTGGCGCGGAGCAGCGCTGCGGTGCGGCCCACCAACATTGGCCCTCAGCGCGCGAGCTGCTCCGCGCGCGCCTTGAAGTTCGCCAGCATGTTGGGGAGACCGCGCTCGGCGAGCGCCTTTTCGAAGTTGGCGGGCACCATCGGCCCCAGGTCGAGGTCGATGGCGTACGTCGCCCGCGTCAGCCCCGCCGCCGTGCGCTCCAGCGTCCAGGCGCCGCGGTTCCCGCGCATGAATTCGCTGCCGCGGACCAACTGCCACTCGATGCGCTGGGGCCCGCGCGCCTCGTGCCGCAGCGTGAAGTCGAAGAGCTGGACGCGCACGTCGAGCCAGTAGGTGACCTCGACCGCCGCGCCCACGCGCGGCCCGACCCGCACCGACTTCACCTCGGGCACGAACTCTGGGTAGCGGCCGTAGTCCTGCACCACCCGGAAGAACGCCTCGGGCGGGACGTCGATCTCGATCGATCGGCTGGCGCGCGCCATCCGGGCTGATCTAGCACGCCGCCCGGTCAGCCGCCGTTGCATTTGACTCCGCGCGGCAGGCGCTCTGCTCGCCGGGCGGCAGCATGGCAGGTGGCACCAGGCCGGAAGCCCTGGGTCCGGAACCCTATCCGTAGTTCGGCTTGTGCTCGAACTGGTGGAGCGACTGGATGTAGCGGATGGTCCGGCTCTTCGAGCGCATCACCATGCTGTTCGTCTCCGCCCCGCCCTTGAAGAAGCGCACGCCCTTGAGGAAGTCGCCCGAGGTCACGCCGGTGGCGGCGAAGATGACGTGGCCGCGGGCCATCTCCTCGATGTCGAAGACCTTCTTCACGTCCTTGATGCCCATCTTCTGCGCGCGCTCGATCTCCTTCTCGTTGCGCGGAGCGAGGCGGCCCTGCATGTCGCCGCCGCAGCAGCGCAGGGCGGCCGCGGCGATGACGCCTTCGGGAGCGCCGCCGATGCCCATCAACACGTCCACGCCCGTCTCGGGAAAGCAGGTGGCGATGGCCGCGCTCACGTCGCCGTCGCCGATGAGCTTGATGCGCGCGCCGGTCGAGCGCACCTCGGCGATCAGCTTCTCGTGCCGCGGGCGATTCAAGATGATCACCGTCAGGTCGTCGACGTAGACGCCCTTCCTGTCGGCGATGGAGCGCAGGTTCTGCGAGGGGCTCTTGTCGAGATCGATGGCGCCTCGCGCCGAGGGGCCCACCGCGATCTTGTCCATGTACGTGTCGGGCGCGTTCAAG
>WNFI01583521.1_pt1 | contig 17736 bp, 16 predicted proteins | sample 5400471 | NCBI WGS metagenome assembly WNFI01 (sample SAMN13153348, study PRJNA577476) | soil metagenome | isolation source: 100 cm saprolite on Douglas fir-dominated hillslope | place: USA:California | collected 2013-09-17 | reverse complement strand
CTCGCCCGCACATGGCGAAAGCAAAGCAGCGGCTGTCCAAGAAGGTCTACCTGGCCCGGTCGAGCCGGCTCCGCGCGCAACTGGTGCAGTTGCAGGTGGAGCTGAAGCAGGCGCCCTTCAAGGTGCTGCTCATCCTGGCCGGGCCGGAGGGCGCCGGTCGCGGCAACCTCCTCAATACGCTCGCGGAGTGGCTCGATCCGCGCGGCGTGGAGACGTTTTCCTACCACGCGCCGACCGACAACGAGCGGGCCCACCCGCACCAGTGGCGCTTCTGGCGCAGCCTGCCCGCGATCGGCCGGATCGGACTCCATGCCGGCTCCTGGTATACCGAGACCCTCCGCGACGAGGCGCGCAGCAAAAGCGCCCTCAGCCACGTCGCCCGGGAGGCGGAGCGGATCCGCGACTTCGAAAAACTCCTCGCCGACGGCGGCACGCTCATCGTCAAGGTCTGGCTGCAACTCTCGAAGGAGGCGCAGGGCCGCCGGCTGCGGACCCTGCGCGCCGACCCCGCCACGGCCTGGCGCGTGACCGACGAGGACTGGCACCATCACCGCATCCATGGCCGGCTCGCCAAGACCGCCCGGCTTATCCGGGCCAAGACCGACCGCCCGGGCGCGCACTGGAACCTCGTTGATGCCGAGGACGAGCGGGTGCGCGATCTCGAGGTGGGGCGGCTGTTGCTCACCCAGTTCAAGCAGCAACAAAAGCGGTTCGCCCGCCTGGAACGGACCCGCGCCCCGCGCAGGGTCAGATCATTGCGTCCCTCCGGCCTGCGGCGGCTGCGGGCGCTGCCGCTGGACCAGGATCTTTCGGAGAAGGACTACGATGCCCTCCGCGAGAAATGGCTCGGCCGCCTGAGCCGGGCGGTGCGGACCGCGCTCGCCGCCGGGCGCTCGATCGTGTTCGCCTTCGAGGGCTGGGACGCGGCCGGCAAGGGCGGCGCCATCCGCCGGCTCACCAGCGCGATCGACCCGCGCGACTACAGCGTGATCTCCGTGGCCAAGCCGACCGCGGAGGAGAAGCACGCCCACTACCTCTGGCGGTTCTGGCGGGACATCCCGCGGAACGGCCGCATGGCGGTCTTCGACCGCTCTTGGTATGGGCGGGTGCTCGTGGAGCGGCTGGAGGGCTTCTGCCGCCAGGATGAATGGATGCGCGCGTTCGGGGAGATCAACGGATTCGAGCGGGAGCTGACGGACCACGGCACGATTGTCCTGAAATACTGGCTGCACGTGTCGCACACCGAGCAGTTGCGCCGCTTTCGGGAGCGCGCGGTCACGCCCCACAAGCGGCACAAGATGAACGCCGAGGACTGGCGCAACCGGCGGAAGCGCGGCGCCTACGAGATCGCCGTGGGCGACATGCTTGCGCTCACCGACCGGGAAAACGCGCCCTGGCATCTGGTGCCGGCGGACAACAAACGTTATGCCCGGCTCGAGGTCCTGCGCTCCGCCAGCCGCCAGATCGAGGCGGCGCTGGAGGAATAGAGCAGGGAGCGGGTGGTGTAGGTGGCGTGCTTGCACGCCACGTTGCGCGCAACCTACACGGCTTATGCCTCCACCAGCTTCAAATCGGGCTCGAAGCTGACCGCCAGCCGGTAGACCTGGCCGGGTCGCATGATGAGCGGGTGGTCGCGGATGAACATCTGGACGTAGTGCAGCTTGCCGTAATTGGTCTTGTAGGCCGGATCGGCGCTGACGATCTCCGTCTCCGCCCAGTTGGCGTGGAAGTCGTCCTTCAGGACCGAGCAGCGGTGGCCGAGCTGGCCGAGCGCAGGTGAGGAGGGCATGCGGTAGTGCGAGTGCGGAGCGCCGATGACCAGGGCGAAGCGGAACTTGTCGAGCTGCACCTGGTTTTTCACCGTGTAGGCGAACTCGGCGGTGATCTTGCTGCCGGTGAAGGTCCACTGCACCTTCACGGTGCCGAGGCCGCGCACGAGCTCCTCCTTCGTGTTGATGAGTTCGGGTTGTTCGTAACGGAAATAGAACGAGTTCTTCAGGCCAAGGCCGGTAACGCATTTCTGCCCGTAGAAGGCGGGCAGGGTGACGTTCTCGCCGAAGGTCAGTTCCGGCACCATGACGGGCAGGTAAAAATTGTTCGGCCAGTCGAGGACACCGGGGCAGTGCGGAAAGGGCAGGTTGTCCGCCGTGCAATCGGTGCCCGAGCTGACGAGCGGCAGTTGGATCTGCAGACCGGATTCGGCATCGCGATAAAGGAAAAGACCCTGTTCCTTGCGGTTGCTCTTGTCGAAAATGACGAAGCGACCGCTCGTGCGCGCGGGCTCGGGCTTCACGTTGTCGGGCATGTGCACGGTCTTGGCGAGGCGCGACCACTGGCAGAGGTAGCGGGCGGCGTCGAAGTTCGCCATGCGGGTCGTGTGCGAGGCATAGGCGGTGCGCTCGTCGTCGCGGATGTCGAGGAAGCCGTGCTCCTGGTCGAGATAGGTGTGGAAGAAATAATAGAACAGCCGGCGGAGGATGTCGTAATACTTGTTCTTCTGGTCGTCGGGAATCCAGCCGTCGCGCAGGCCCTGCAGGATGAGGGTGATGGAATCCAGCCGTCGCGCAGGCCCTGCAGGATGAGGGTGATGCAGTGCATCTGGCCGTAGGCGCCGGCGGCGCGGCCGTAGGCCCAGCCGAGGCCGTCGGCGCGCACGAGGTCGGGCATCAGCTTGATGTATTTCTCGGCGTAGGTGCGGAGGGTGGGGAGCTTGCGCTCGCGCAGGGCGGCGTTGGCGTGGAGTTGCAGGGCCGAGCGGGTGAACACGAGGGTCATCACCCCGTAGAGATTGAAGTGCCCGCCGATGCCCTTCTCGACGTCGTCGAAGAAACCGCTGGAGCTGGTCGCCTCGATCCGCTCGGCGAGGCGCTCGATGAGGCGGGAGGTCTCGTCCTTCTTGGAGAGGCCGAGGCTGAAGCGGCAGACGGCCTTGGCGATGTTGAAGGCCTGCCAGTAATTGTCGTAATCGCTGCGGTTGAGCAGGAGCTTGTCGAGGCGCTGCCGGGTTTCCTCGACCAGGCGCTCCCAGACGGGGTTGCGCTCCTTGGAGGGGCCGAAGCAAAGCAGGCCGAGCGAGGCGTAGGCGAGGCCGTTCTCGACGGCGGGCTCGGTGAAGGCCTGGGCGGTGATGCAGCGGGCCGCGAGGTCGATCAGGTCGTAGCCCTTGAGCGTGGTCTCGCCGGTGGCGCGGTAATATTCGCCCAAGGCGAAGGCGACGTGGCCGGGCTCGTCGGAGCGGGGGCTTTCGCCGGTGATGGGGGTGACGGTGCCGTCGGGATTTATCGCGTCGAGGTTATGGCTCAACATCGAGCGGGCCATATCGAGACATTGCTCGGAGAAGCTGTTCATTCAGGACAAATTTCGTGTGAGGAGGTGGGCGTGGGAGGTAAAGGTGTCCCGGTTTTGAAAAGCCGGGGCAAGATTGAATTTTTACCGGGCGATGAGCTTGATAAACTCGGCGTTGGTCTTGGTCTTGCCGAGACGGGTGACCATGGTGTCGGTGGCCTCCTCGATCTTCTGTTGCACCAGGGCGCGGCGGAAGAAGTGGATGCCCTCGAGGGTCTTCTCGTCGATGAGCAGTTCCTCCTTGCGGGTGCCGGAGGCGGCGACGTTGACGGCCGGCCAGATGCGCATCTCGGCCGCCTTGCGGTCGAGGACGAGCTCCATGTTGCCGGTGCCCTTGAATTCCTGGAAGATGACCTCGTCCATGCGGCTGCCGGTGTCGACCAGGATGGAGGCGATGATGGTGAGCGAGCCCCCGTCCTCGGTGTTGCGGGCGGCGGCGAAGAGCTGGCGGGGCCGCTCGAGGGCGCGGACATCGAGGCCGCCGGTGCCGGTGCGGCCGGAGTTTTTCTGCGTGTTGTGCGCGCGGGCCAGCCGGGTGAGGGAGTCGAGCAGGAGCACGACGCTCTTGCCGGCCTCGACGAGGCGCTTGGCGCGCTCGATGCAGAGGTCGGCGATGCGGACGTGGTTCTCGACGGACTCGTCGTTGGACGAGGCCCAGACCTCGCAGGGCACGCTGCGCTTGAAGTCGGTGACTTCCTCGGGGCGCTCGTCCACGAGGAGGATCATGACGTGGCACTCGGGATGGTTTTCCAGGACGCCGAGGGCGATGTCGCGGAGGAAGGTGGTCTTGCCCGTGCGGGGCGGGGCGACGATGAGGCCGCGCGTGCCTTTGCCGATGGGGCAGAAGAGGTCGATGACGCGGTTCGTCATGCGCCCGTCCTTCATCTCGAGCTTGAGCTGCTTGTCGGGCGTGATGGTGACAAGGTTGGCGAAATCAATGGCGCGGCGGCGCGCGTCGAGGTCGAGGCCGTCGACCTTCTCGATGAAGCGGACCTTCGGGTTGGGGAAGCGGTCGTCCGGCGTGGCCTGGGCGGTGATGATGCTGCCCTGGTTCAGCTTGAAGCGACGCACGAGTTCGCGCGGCACAAAGGGATCGGTCGGACGGCGCTTGCCGTGGCGCGACAGGTCGAGCAACTGGCCGTTGCGGCTGTTGTCGATGTCGAGGATGCCTTCGACGCGAATGGTGTTTTCCGGGGAGACCGGAGCGGAGGTGGCCTGCGATGCCACGGGGGCGGCAGGCGGATGTTCTTTATCCATACAAAACGGGTTGGCGGAGCTGCCTAGGCTTGACCGTGCAATCCGTCGGGGGCATTGCTGAAACCATTAAGCTTCAACCCCCAAAGAGGAGAAACTTGTGACGGACCAAACGATAACCTCAGTGTCCCGGGAGAGTCGAATTTTCAAGCCCTCGGCCGGATTCAAGAGCCAAGCAAACCTTGGCAGCTACGCAACTTACCGTAGGCTCTACGCCGAGTCTGTCAACGCTCCAGACCGCTTTTGGGGCCGTCGCGCGAAGGAATTTCTCCTCTGGCGAAAGCCTTTCAGCAGTGTGTTGAAATGGAAGGCACCCCATGCCAAGTGGTTCTCGGGCGGGCAGTTAAACGTTTCTGAAAATTGCGTCGACCGCCACCTCGGCACGGCCCGGGCAAACAAGGCGGCAATTATTTTTGAGGGCGAGCCCGGCGACTCCCGCACCATCACCTACGCCCAGTTGCACCGGGAGGTCTGCCAATTCGCCAATGTCCTTGAATCCATTGGTTTGCGGAAGGGCGACCGCACCGCCATCTACATGCCGATGGTGCCCGAGGCGGCCGTGGCGATGCTCGCCTGCGCCCGGCTCGGCCTGATCCACACCGTCATCTTCGGCGGCTTCAGCTCCGAAGCCATCAAGGACCGCGTCAACGACTGCCAAGCCAAGCTCATCATCACCGCCGACGGCGGCTGGCGGCGCGGCAAGGTTATCGACCTCAAGTCCAACGTGGACCGTGCGCTGCCCGGCACGCCGAGCGTGCAGCATGTCATCGTGCTCAAGCGCTGCGCCAACACCGTCACCATGGTCGACGGCCGCGACCGTTGGTGGCATGACCTCATGGCCGGCGCGTCGGCCGTGCACAAGGCGAAGGCGTTCGAGAGCGAGACCCCGTTGTTCATTCTCTACACCAGCGGCTCGACCGGCAAACCGAAGGGCGTGCTGCACACCTCCGCCGGCTACCTGCTCGGCACAACGATGACGTCGCACTACGTCTTCGACCTGAAGGAGACCGACGTCTACTGGTGCACGGCCGACATCGGCTGGATCACCGGCCACAGCTACGTCGTTTACGGCCCGCTCAGTTGCGGCGCCACGGTGCTGATGTATGAGGGCGCGCCCAACCAGCCCGAGCCCGACCGCTTCTGGCAGATCATCGACAAGCACGGCGTCAGCATCTTCTACACGGCGCCGACCGCCATCCGGGCGTTCATGCGCTGGGGCGACGACTATGTGAAGAAGCACAGCCTTGCCTCGCTCCGCCTGCTCGGCTCCGTCGGCGAGCCGATCAATCCCGAGGCGTGGATGTGGTATCACACCCTCATCGGCAAGAAACGTTGCCCCATCGTGGACACCTGGTGGCAGACCGAGACCGGCGCCATCATGGTGACGCCGCTGCCCGGCGTCACGCCCACCAAGCCCGGGTCGTGCACGCTGCCCTTCTTCGGCATCGTGCCCAAGGTGCTTGACGAACACGGCGTCGAGGCGCCCAAGAACGGCGGCGGCAAGCTCTTCCTCACCCAGCCCTGGCCCTCGATGCTCCGCACGCTCTGGAACGACGACGACCGCTACAAGAAGCAATATTGGAGCGAGCTGCCCGGCCTTTATTTCTGCGGCGACGGCGCGCGCAAGGACAAGGACGGCTATCTCTGGGTCGTCGGCCGCATTGACGACGTGCTCAACGTCTCCGGTCACCGCATCGGCACCGCCGAGATCGAGAGCGCGCTCGTGTCGCATCCCTCCGTGGCCGAGGCTGCCGCGGTCGGCCGGCCCGACGACCTCAAGGGCCAGGCCCTCGTCGTCTTCGTCACCCTCAAGGGCGGCGTCACGGCCAGCGAGGCGCTCAAGGAGCAGTTGCGCGCGCACGTCGGCCGGGAGATCGGCTCTCTGGCGAAGCCCGACAACGTGCGCTTCGCCGCCGGCCTGCCCAAGACCCGCTCGGGAAAAATCATGCGCCGGTTGCTCAAGGAGCTCGCCACCTCGGGCGAGATCAAGGGTGACACGACGACGCTCGAGGATTTCTCCGTCATCACCGCGCTCAAATCCGATGAGGAGTAAACCCGCCGGCTAAATGTTATTGGCTCCCCCAGGGGCCAATCCCGCACGGGCAGCCTTCACGCTGCTCGAATTGCTGGCTGTCATTGCGCTCATTGCCGTGCTGGCCGGCATTGTGATCGGCGTCGGCCGCCGGGCGGGCGAGACGGGCCGGGTGGCGCGCGCCAAGGCCGAGCTCGCCGCGCTGGCCGCGGCACTCGAAAACTATCAACGCAACTACGGAGACTTCCCGCAGACCGCTGATGCCGGGCGGCTGCTGCAGTCGCTCATCGGCCGGCGCAGTCCGACCAATGCCGCCATCTCGGCCCGCAGTCTGATCGAGGCGGCTCGTTTTAATACGGCGGATTCGCGCGATCCTTTCACCGACCCGTCCGCGGTCCTCGTCGATCCATGGAGCCAGGCTTATCGCTACACCTACAAGACCCAGGCGCCTTGGGGCAATTCCAGCTACGTCCTCTATTCGATCGGTCCGGACGGCCGGGATTCCGCCGCGCTGCTGACCGGTGGATTCCCCGACCCGTCCGCTCCGGCGAACGCCGACAACATTTACGCGAATCGCTGACTCGTATGCACAAGCACCGGCAATCCGCTTTCACGCTCCTCGAACTCCTCACCGTCATCGCGGTCATCGGGATTCTCGCGGCGCTGCTCTTTCCCGGTATCCGTTCGGCGCGCGTCTCGGCCAACAAGGCCAAGACCCGCGTCCAGTTCAACCAGTGGGCCGCCGCGCTCGAGGGCTTCCGCAGTGAATACGGCTATTATCCGGCGCTGCACAGTTCCAATCTGATCAACCCGCCCGGCCAGGCGACCGATCCGGCCACGCTGCACCTCTTTCACGACCTCCTCGCGGCGAAAAGGCGCGACGGCTCGGCGTTGCCCGCCTACGCCGCCGGCACCAACGCCCAGTTTCCCGAAGCGCAGAACCGGAAGCTAGTTTCGTTCTATTCGTTCAGTGATGCCGATTTCACCGGCACAAGCTCGCCCACGCCCAACCTGCTGCACGACGCCTCCGACAACACCGAGATCGCTGTGCTCGTGGACCGGAACCTTGACGGCGTCATCAAGGCTGGCAGCGACTTCATGGCGTTGCCTGCGGTGGGCGGCATCACGCCCGGCACGACGGACTTTCCTGCCGCGGGCATTCGCGCCGGGGTGATTTTCTATGCCCCGGCACCCGGCGCTGACGCAGCCAATCCGGAGTTCATCTTCAGTTGGAAATGAAAACACAAGTTCGCACCGCCGGATTTACTCTTCTGGAGTTGCTCGTCGTCATCGGCTTGATCGCCGCCCTGTCCTTCGTCCTCATCGGCGGGCTCGGGGGCGCGGGCAGATCCGCCGCATTGCAATCCGCGCAAGCCACCTTGGCGAACATGGTCATCGCCGCCCGCACCAAGGCGATGGCGAGCGGTCAGAATTCCCGGGTATTGGTTCAGACCGACGCCACAGTCACGAGCCAGCCCCTGCGATTCATGCGCTATGTCGTGGTCCAGACGCAGACCGCCACCGGTTGGCAGACCATCGCGGACACGTTTTTGCCGGACGGTGTCTTTGTCGTGCCCGGGAATTTCGCCACCATCCCGGCCGGACTGTTTGCGGCCGGCACGCCGCGGCCCTGGACCAAGTCCGATGGCTCAGCCCTGCGCTCAACCGCCCTGCGCCAGAACCAAATCACTTCCGAGACGATCAACAGCACGGGACCAGAGCAGTGGGTCGGTTTCACGATCACGGCCAACGGCACCACGGGACAGGGAGGTGACCTCATCGTGGCCTCGGGCCGAGTTCGGCCGCCCGGCTCGTATCTTACCGGCGAGTCGCCCGTGGAATTGGACAATCCGGAGAACGTCCGCGGCCTGACGCTCAGTTCCTATGGCGTGCCCGCGTTGATCAACGCCCGGACCAGCTTCTGATGCGGTCGCGCCGGTGCAATCTCCGCGGGTTTTCCCTCATCGAGGTCATCATCGCGGTGGGGATTTTCGCGATGGCCGGGGCGGTGATGCTCGGGTTGCTGCCCTCGTTGATCCGGCAGGCCGCCGCGTCGGCCGACACCATGACCGCACTGCGGCTGCCGGACGCGGTCCGGACCGAGTTGCAACGGGTGGCGACAGCCGGCAGCTTCGACGCCCTCGCTGGCCAGGCCAGGCCCATGGCGGCGCCTTTGCCTGCCACCTTGAATCTCGCGGCGTCGCGCGATGCCACGCGGGTGCAGTCGCTCGGCTACCAAGTGCCGCCGGCCGCGGATCAGATTGCCCAGGATGGGCAGTATTTCCTGATAGAGGTCTGGAGATTCAACCAGGCGCCACCGGCCTTTGATCCGGGCGGCGCCGTGCTCGCCCTGCACGTCCGCGTATCCTGGCCGTATTTCACGCCCGGCTCCACGACCGCCACGTCACCGGCTGACCGCGAGCAGGTCACATTCAACCTCGCTCTCAACCGATGAAACGGCCGGCCGAAGGCTTCACGTTGCTGGAACTGCTGGTCGCGGTGATCATCACCTTGGTTCTGGCCGGGCTGATGCTGACGGTGGTGACGAACACCCTCAACCTGTGGCATCGCACTCAGGATAATTTTTCCACCTCCGCCCAAGCCAACCTGACCCTGGACATGGTCGAGCGAGATTTGCAGGCCGCGATCTTTCGCAAGGATGGCGGCACGTGGCTGGCGGTGGATGTCATCAATAATTCGGACAATCTGGCCACGCATGGCTGGCTCACGCCCACGGCGGCGAGCAAGCCGGCGACGACCGAGAGCCAGCGGCTGGTGCCGGTTGCCGCTGGCACCACCCCGCTGATTGGTGACGCGCGATTTGGGCTGTCGGGAGTTTGGCTGCGTTTTATCACCACCAACGTCGAATCGGGTGGAAGCCTGCCCATAGCGGTGTCCTACCAAATCGCCCGCCGCCCACTCACCGGCAGCATTGTGGCCACCACCCAGGCGGACGTGCGTTATACGCTGTTTCGGGCGGCGGTCAGCGAGGACAACACCTTTGCGACCGGCCATGATGTAGCGGTTGGCTATGGCAGCGGCTCCGTCACACCGGCGGCATCGCGCAACCAGGCAACCCTGACGAACCCGAACAGTGGCGACGCACTGGCGACGAACGTGGTGGATTTCGGTGTCTGGCTCTACGTCCATGATGCCGTCACGGGCGGCCTGCGGCGGATATTCCCCGCCGACAACAGCGATCTCGCCCACGCCGCGCACGCCACCGGGACCGTAGCCGACGCGAATCGCTTTCCCGAGGTGGCCGACGTGATGGTCAGGATTTTGACCGGACAAGGCACCACCTTGCTGGCGGAGATTGAGAGCGGTAACGGTCGCGTCACGCGCCCGTCCTACTATGCCTCCGACGCCGAGTGGTGGTGGGCCGTCGTGGAGGCCAACTCGCGGGTCTACACCCGGCGGGTCGAGGTGAAAGGGGCGGCGCTGTGAAACGACACGACGAATTCCGTCATGTAGGAGCCTGCTTGCAGGCGATTCGACATATGGACAGTCGGCGCGCGGCAAACATCGCTTGCAAGCAAGCTTCTACAATGGATCGGTCCCAATCATCGGAACGCGGTTTTGTCTTGATCATCACCCTGTCGTTGCTCGCCCTGCTGGTGCTGGCAGTGCTGGCCCTCAGCGCGCTCACCAAGGTCAATTCGCAGATCGCCTCGGCCTCAGTGCAGCAGACGCAGGCGCGCCGGAACGCTCTGCTGGGACTCAGCGTGGGCCTCAGCGACCTTCAGCGCCACGCGGGGGACGACACCCGCGTCACCGGCATGGCGGGCATCACCGGCATAACGGTCAACGCGAACAGCACGACCCGTTACTGGTGCGGGGTGTGGAGAAACGACGGCACTTTCATCACTTGGCTGACGTCAGGTGCGGTGAATTCGACCAATGCGGTGTCCAGTCCGGTGGAGCTGATTTCAGCAGGCACGGTTGGAACCGCCGCATCCACGTCGGCAAACGTGGAGAAGGAGCATGTGATTGCCGGAAGAGTTCCGATAGTGGTCAGCGAGACGGCCGCATCTCCGGGTGCTGCCGCTACGGTTGGAAATTACGCTTACTTGGTAAGCGACGAAGGGACCAAGATCGGCGCCTATGCACCGGCGGGCCAGCTGGCCATTCCCAATGTCGCACCAATCATCAGTTCGGTAATGCTGGCCAATCAACTTAAGCTCAAGTCAGCGCTCACGGCCAGTGCGGCAAGACTTCCTGCCGTCATCTCCTATGAGCAGCTCTCCTTGGTTCCCACGCCCGCTGCCGCCCAACTGACGCCAACTGTCCTGCAAGACTGCTTCCACTATGTGACCTTGACCCCCCGGATCGTATCGGGGAACCAATACGTCACCGGCAGCATCAACATAAATACGTCGTCGACGCAGGTCTGGCGCTGTCTGCTGGACACCTACAATTCGGTTCCAGGAGTGACCCAGATTACGCCGGCCAATGTTACCTCAAAGGGCAATGCGATCGGCAATGGGTTTGCCGCCTCCACTTCGGGTAAATCGCTGAATGGTCCATTTACGACCGTCGCCACCTTTGGCGCCAGCACCTTGCTCTCGGGCAATCTGCCCAACACGGTTACTCCCGCCCAGTTCATGGACGCCATTGGCGCGATGCTCACGGTGCGGTCGGACACGTTCCGCATCCGGGGCTATGGCGAGGCACTTAATCCGTCGGACCCGGCCAAGATCGAAGCGACCGCTTACTGTGAAGCCATTGTCCAGCGTACGCCCGATCCGGCGCTCAACAGCCTGGGCCGGAAGTTTGTCATGGTCTATTTTCGTTGGCTGGGGCCGGATGATATCTAGCTCCCTTCGCCAGCTCCGGCGCGGCGAGAAAAATCTTGTGGATTTCGGGGGAAAACTGTGACTTCTTCCGCGTCCCTTTCGCCAGGGTAGCTCAGTGGTAGAGCAGAGGACTCATAAGCCTTTGGTCGCGAGTTCAATCCTCGCCCCTGGCACCAATCAGGCCGCAGCCAGCAAGGCTGCGGCTTTTTGTTGCCCCCAAAAGCGCTCGGGCAATCACGCCGACACCAACCGCTTGACCCGGCGCTTGAAATCGACCGCGTAGCGGGCCCAGGGGTGCGCGATGCGCTTGGTGTCGATGAGCGTGAGGTCGCCGCAGGCCGACAGTGTGTGCAGGCCGGCGCGATGCGTGTCCGAAACGAGGTCACCGGTGAGCGTGGCGGCGTGGTGTTCGGTCTCGATCCGGTCGGGGGTCAGCGTGGTGAAACGGAGAAAACGGATCGCGCCGCCATAGGTCCGGCTGCAGTCCTGCACCGGCAGGGTGACCTTGCCGTCCGGCGCAATGAAGGGAGTGCCGCCGGGCCGGGCCCCGGCGCGGTCCTTCACGATCGGGTTTTGCGGATGCAAGTCCCAGGGCCCGGTGAGTTGTCTGGCGTGGGCGACATGGAGCTCGCGCTGGTCCCGCGCCTGCGGGCCGACGATGGTGAAAAACATCCACCAGAGCCCGCCATGGCGGATCAGCGAAGCCTCGGCTCCCGCGAGGCCGCGCAACAGCGAGGTCTCGCGCACCCAGCCGCCGGGAAACTTCCGGGCCCGGTAGAGCGCGATTTCGCCGTGGCGCTGGCTCTCGGGGACCATGAAGACCTCGCCGCCGTCCTCGACAATGAATGGATACGACAGATGGAATGAACGGGCGAGGACGGTGTGCTTCCCGCGCCAGACGAGGCCGGGCCCGAATTCATGGTGCTCGATGACGCCGTGCTTCGTCCGGTAGTCGAACGCTTCGACGAAGACATGGGTGGCCTCGCCGCGCCGGAGGGCGAACGGGTCGGCAAGGTAGCGCCACAGGCCGGGATCGGGCAGCCAGGTGATGCGCGTCCGCGAGGCGGCCAGCGCGAGCGGATCGAGCAACGTGGAAATCGGTGTGGGCACGAGGCCCACCTGCCAGAAATCGGTCTCGGGCGGGCGAATCATGTCGCGACCGCCATGCCGTGGGCTTCCTGCCGGGCCGGACTCCATTGCCCAGCTTGGAGGACCTGCCCGTAGAAATCCAGGATGTTGTCCAGGCGGGCCGTGGGATCGAAGAGGCTGAGGTCGTAACCGATCCGGGGTAACCCGCCGGCGCAGTATTGTCCGTAGGCCGTGCCGATCTCGGCGGCCAGCGCGTCAACCGAGCCGGGAGGCACCAGCGCGACCGGGTGGTCGAGCAGAAACTCGCCGGGCCCTTCCGCCGCGGTGGCGATGATCGGCACGCCGGTGCTCATCGCCTCGATGATGGCGAGCCCGAATGACTCCTCGCGCGAGGGCGAGACGAACAGGTCGAGATCGCGCAAGCAGTCGTGAACGCCGGGCCGGTAACCGAGCAGATGGATGCGCGGATCGCCGCCCCGCAGGCGTTCCAGCGCGGCGCGTTGTGGACCCTCGCCGAGGATCACGAGCGCGGCGCGAGCGGGTGCGCTGGTGCGAAAGGCGGAGATGAGCACGTCCATGCCCTTGCTGGGGTGAAGCCGGCCGACCGCGCCGACGAGGAACACGTCCTCGCCCAGACCCAGTTCCTCGCGGATGCCCGCGGCCGAGGCCTCATGCGGCGCCAGCGGCAGCCAGTTGGGAATGGTGCGGGCAAGCCCGTGGTAGCCGTTCAACCGGCCGGCTTGAGCGCGGTTGACGCAAATAAGTCCGTCGAGCCACGCATGCTGGTGCGGTTTGTAGCCGACGTGCAGCGTGGCCACGGTTTGCTGCTGGGGCGAGACGCCCTTGAGCGCCTTGCAGGCCGCGCTCAGGTGACCGTGACAGATGTCGGGCGCCAGACGGGCGACGAGTCGGCGCAGGAGCAGGCCGCGGAAAAACCTGTTGAAATCATGAAACTGGACACCGGAGGTCAGGGCGCCGGCGAGAGGGGATCGGCGTATGCCCGCCACATGCACCTCGTGGCCGGCGGCGGCCTGGCGGTTGGCGAGGTCTATACAATAGCGTTCGGATCCGGCGATACGGGAGGAAAAAAGAACATGGAGAATACGCATCTAGGGTGGGGATATACTGGGTGGGTGCAAATGCCGCAGGTCGGGCGACATCGAGTGGTGGGGATCGCGTGGGGCGATGATCAACCCTACACGTTTCCCGGGTGTTTTTCTGCTAGGCTGCGGCAGCTTCACCTGTAGGATATTGCCCTACAGCCGTGCTCAATTCCTCCGGCTCGTTTCCACCCACCGCACGGCTTCGCGGACCAGCTCGCTGACGTTGGCCAGCCCGAGCTTCTCCTTGATGCGGGCACTGTAGGCCTGCACGGTTTTCATGCTCAGGTTCATTTCCGCTGCGATTTTGCGCGTGCCCTGGCCTTCGCCGAGCCGGCGGAAAACTTCCATCTCCCGGTCGCTGAGCAATTCCACGCTGCCGGGCTGCCGCGCGGGCGAATGACCCACCATCCGCTCGGTCAGTTGCGCCAGCACGTCGGCATTGGCATAGACCTGGCCCGCGAGCACGGCGCGGATGGCCTCGACGATCCGGTGCGTCGAATCGCGCTTCGTCACGTAGCCGCGGGCCCCGGCCCGGAACGCGCGCTCGATGAAAAAAATCTCCTCGTGCATTGACAGCACCACCACCCGGGTGGCGGGGCACGTGCGGCGCAGGTCCTTGATCAGGTCGAGGCCTGAGCCATTCTTCAGGGACAGGTCGACGATCGCGATGGCCGGCGGCGTGGCGCTCATGTCCGCGAAAGCCGCGGGCGCGCTGTCGGCCTGCCCGCAGACCTCGAAGTCCGGCTCCTGCCGGAGGAGGTTCGCCAGCCACTCGCGCACCAGCGTATGGTCATCGACGATGAAAATGCGCTTCCGGGGCGCGCTCATGCCGGGAGGGAAGCGGCCGGCAGCGGCACCCGGCAGCGGACGTGCGTGCCCTTGCCCGGCGTGGATTCCAGCGAGAAGTCGCCGCCAATCAGCTTGGCGCGGTGCGCCATCACGCGGAGCCCGACGCCCGCGTCCTTCCGGGCAGTCAGCGGCAGGCCGGGCCCGTTGTCGCTGATGGAGAGCACCAGCGCCTCGTTCTCGCCGGTCAGGCTCAGGTTCAGCGCCGTGGGCTGGGCATGCTTGATGGAGTTGCGCACGGCCTCCTGCGCGATGCGGAAAATATGGGAGGCGGTGCTGCTGTCGCCGACCAGGGGCGGCCGCTGGGCCACATAGTGGCAGCGCACCCCGGTCTGCCGCTCCACGGTGGCCGCGAGCTCCTCCAACTCGCGGTTCAGGTTGCGGGGCTCAATGGCGGTGAGCAGCAGGCCGCGGGCGAGCTGGCGGGATTGCAGAATGCCTTCCTCGGCGAGACGGACGATCTCGCGCGCGGTGTTGGCCGCGCGTTCGTCCTGGCTGGCCAGCTGCTGACTGAGCACCTCGGCGGCGAAGGCCATGGCGGTGAGGTGCTGGCCCAGCCCGTCATGCAGGTCGTTGCCAATCGTGCGGCGCTCGCGCTCGCTGATCTCGATCAACTCCCGCTGCAGTTGCTCGCGGGCCAGGACCTCCCTGGCGAGCGCGGCGGTGCGGGAGCTCACACGTTCCTCCAGCTCCCGGCGCAGCGTGATGAACGACTGCAGGATCCAGACGACGATCATGTAGGTGGTGAAGAAGCCGAGCGTGTTCCAGAAAATGCTCGGCCGGCGGGTGTATTCGGCGCCCAGCAGGTAGTCGCCGCCGACGCGGGCAATGATTGAGCACGCGGCAGTGACAAAGGCGGCGAAGAACCCGAGCCACGCGAGCGCCAGGGCAATGGGCACCAGATAAAACACCTGCAGGGAAATCGTCGTGCCGGAGATATAATCAATGATGCCGATCAAAATGACATAAGCGGCGACGATCAGGACGCAGGTCAGCCGGGTCACGGGAGGCCGCGTGAGAATCCGCAGCACCCACGAGTCCAGCCGGGATCCCAGTCCGACGGAAGTAATCTGCAGCATGTTGCGCACGGTCGCAGCGTGTGCGGCCTAGTGCAGCCTGCAACAGCATTTGCACGCGGGGGCTGCTCTTTCGGATTCTCTTTTTCCGATTCCCGGTGTTCCGTATGTCCCGTGGCGCAAACCTCCTACGATCTCGTCATTCTTGCCGCGGGCATCGGCAGCCGGTTCGGCGGCCTCAAGCAGGTGCAGCCGGTCGGCCCGGCGGGCGAGCTCATCATCGAGTATTCCATCTTCGACGCCCGGCGCGCAGGCTTCGACCGCCTGGTGCTCGTCATCCGCAGGGATATCGAAAAGGACTTTCGCACGGTTATCGGCAAGCGCCTCGAAGCGCGGATGGACGTGCAATATGTGTTTCAGGAAATCGATGCATTGCCGGCAGGGCACAAGCCGCCCGACGGTCGCACCAAGCCGTGGGGCACGGGGCAGGCGGTGCTGGCGGCGCGGGCCGCCGTGCGCCGGCCATTCGCCGTCATCAACGCCGACGATTTCTACGGCGCCTCGGCCTATCGCGTGCTCGCGGGGCATTTCGCCGCGTCCAAGGATTACGCGATGGTGGGCTATCCGTTGAAGCAGACCCTGTCCGAGTTCGGCGCCGTGAGCCGCGGGTTGTGCGCGACCGATGAGGCGGGCCGGCTCCAGCGCATCACCGAGATTACCAGGATCGAGAAAACCGCCGCTGGCGCAAAATACGCCGAGGCGAGCGGCCTGGCGCACCTGTTGAGCGGCGACGAAGTCGTTTCGATGAATTTCTGGGGATTCACGCCGGCAGTGTTCCCGCAACTGGAGAAGCTGTTCGGCCAATTCCTCGCCACAAGCGGCAGCGATCCGAAGGCGGAGTTTTACCTGCCGACTGCGATGAGCGCGCTCATCGAGCGCAACGAGGCGCGGGTGGCCCTGCTCAGGAGTGATGACGCTTGGTTCGGCATCACCCACCGGGAGGATCTGGCGGCCGCACAGGCGGCGGTGCGTTCTCTGGTCGCAGCTGGGAAGTATCCCTCGCCGTTGGGGAAGTGAGCGGGTGGGGCCGCCCGGATCAGTCGAAAAACAGCACCACGGCCGTGGAGTTGTCCAATCCGCCACGTTCGTTGGCGAGGTCGATCAACTGGCGCGCGACGACCTCGGGCGACTCCGCTTTTCCAAGGATCTCCTTGATCTCATCGTGGGTGATAAAGCGGCTGACGCCGTCGCTGCACAACAGATAGCGGTCGTGGGGCAGCACGGTGTGGGTCTGGTAATCGGGCTCGAGCGGCGGTGGCTGGCCGATGCAGCGGGTGAGGGCGTTGCGGTTTTCCATCAGCAGGCCGATGGACTCGCCGCGGGCGGCGCGCTCGCGCAGCTCGGTCTCGATCGTGTGGTCGGTGGTCAGTTGCTCGAGGGCCCGGGCGCGCAGCCGCAGGGCGCAGGAATCGCCGACGTGGCCGAGGTGCAGCTTGACGCCGATGACATGCACGAAGGTCAGGGTCGAACCGATGCCGAACTGCGGGCTGAGCACGCGGCCGAGACGGAACACCTGCGAGTTGATCTCCGACAGGACGGCGGAGTAATCGAGCTTCTGGCCGTCCAATTGGTTGGTGATGAGCTTGTCGAGGGGCGCGATGGTCAGCTGGCTCGCCTGGCCGCCGGACGGCAGCCCGCCGATCCCGTCCGCCACCGCGAAGAGTTGATGGGCGTCGTTGCACAGAAAACTGTCCTCGTTTTCGGGACGGACGCGGCCGACGTCGGTTTGTGCAAAGGAGCGTAACTTCATTACGTAATAGTGGACACGGGAGTCCGTTACTAGTGGCAGTTTTTAGCTCAAGGGAAAGGCCTAAAAACATCCTCGCGGTTGCTCCGGTCGAGGCGCTCGTAAGCCGGCGTGGGCAAGGAGGCTAGAAATTCGCGCCCGTAGGCCTTGGCCAGCACGCGCGAGTCGAGGATGGTCACGACGCCCCGGTCGGTCTGGTTGCGGATGAGCCGGCCGATGCCCTGGCGGAATTTGATGAGGGCGTCCGGGAGGGTCAGGTCGTTGAAGGGGTTGCCGCCGTTGTCCCGGATGTGCTCGCACCGGGCCTCGGTGATGGGATGAGTGGGCGGATCGAACGGTAGCCGGGTGACGATGACCTGCGAGAGCGCGGCGCCCGGCACGTCCACGCCGGTCCAGAAACTGTCGGTGCCGAACAGCACGGCGTTGCCGAGCGAGCGCATCTGGTGCG
>WNFI01488483.1_pt1 | contig 17736 bp, 18 predicted proteins | sample 5400471 | NCBI WGS metagenome assembly WNFI01 (sample SAMN13153348, study PRJNA577476) | soil metagenome | isolation source: 100 cm saprolite on Douglas fir-dominated hillslope | place: USA:California | collected 2013-09-17 | reverse complement strand
GGACCCGAAGGTGCGCTACGGCTCGTGGTTCGAGATGGCGAGCGAGCTGGCCAACACCTTCCCGCAGCTCGAGCGCTACTCGCACGAGATCAGCTCGACCGAGAAGTTCAACAAGCTGCGCTCGCTGCCGTTCTTCCGCGAGTTCCGCGACACCGAGCTCTGGGAAGTGCTGCGCGGCGCGGTGTGGGAGACGCACGCGCGCGACGAGAACCTGCTCCTCGAAGGCGAGATCGGGCAAGCGTTCTTCATCATCGTCGGCGGGCAGGTGAAAGTAGTCAAGGACGGAAAGCTCCTGAACGTCCTGAAGGAAGGCGACTGCTTCGGCGAGATGGCCTACCTCTCGGGCGATCGCGCGCGCCGCTCCGCCTCGATCATCTCGGTGTCGGAGGTCCAGCTCCTCAAGATCCAGGCGACCCACCTCGAGTCCCTCTCGGAAGGCTGCCAGCTGCGCTTCAACCGCGAGTTCCTGCGCACGCTCATCGAGCGCCTCACCTGGACTTCGTCCGTGCTGGCGCAATTCCGCCGCTGATTCGTGACCCCGGACGCCGCATCTGCGGCAACGGTCCGGGGCCAAAGGCATCGCGCGAGAATTGGATCCCGGCCCATCGCTGCGATTGCAGCGGCCGGGATGACGTTCATTCGATCAGGCACACCGCCTGCGCGGCGATTCCTTCCCCTCGCCCTGTAAACCCGAGCTTCTCGGTCGTCGTCGCCTTCACGTTGACATCGCGCCGATCCATGCCCAGGTCCGCGGCGATGTTCGCCACCATTTTCGGGATGTGCGGCGCCATGCGCGGCGCCTCGGCGATGATCGTCGCGTCGACGTTCAACACGTGCCGGCCGTGGTCGCGAAGCATCGCGGCGACATGGCGCAGGAGCGCGCGGCTGTCGATGCCCTTGTACTTCGGATTGCTGTCGGGAAAGTGCTTGCCGATGTCGCCCAGGGCGGCCGCGCCGAGGAGCGCGTCGCAGACGGCGTGCAGGAGCACGTCCGCGTCGCTGTGGCCGAGCAGGCCCTTGTCATGCGCGATCTCGACTCCGCCCAGCACGAGCTTGCGGCCGGTGACGAGCGCGTGGACGTCGAATCCCTGGCCTACCCTCATGGCTAGAGCTCGATCTTCTCGCGCATGTTGAGGATCAGCTCGGCGAGCTGGATATCCTCGGCGAAGGTGACCTTGAGGTTGCTGTCCTCGCCCTGCACGAGCTTGGGAGCGTTGTAGCCGATCGACTGCACCGCCTCGGCTTCGTCGGTCGCGTCGGGCTTCTTCTCGATGCCCCGGCGCAGCATCTCGTAGCGGAACATCTGCGGGGTCTGCGCCCTCCAGAGATTGCGCCGCGGGATGGTCGTCGCCACCCGCTGGTTCTCGTCGGCGCTCTTGAGCGTATCGGCGAGCGGGATGGCGAGGAGCCCCCCGACCGGATCCTCGCCGATCTCGTCGAGGAACTGCTCGACCAGCTCGGTCGCGATGCACGGGCGGGCGGCGTCGTGCACCATCACCCAGTCGTCCTTGGCGATGCGCGGCTCGAGGAACTTGAGCGCGTTCAGCACCGACTCGGAGCGGCGCGCGCCGCCGCAGAAAAGCGCTTCGATCTTGTCGGGCAGCGCGCTCCAGTCGTGCTCGCCCCAATGCCGGTCGAGGGGCGCCAGGACGACGAACAACCGCTCGACGCGCGCCACCGCGGCAAGCGCCTCGATCGAGTGGAACATCATCGGTTTGCCGGCGACGGGGATGTACTGCTTGGGGACCGAATCCCCGATGCGTGTGCCCTGGCCGGCGGCGAGCACCAGTGCGAATAACTTTGGCATGAGCGGATCACTGGACGGGCTCCATTATACTGTCGACCCATGGCGGCGCGGCGAATCATCGCGTTGCTCGCCTGTCTTGCCGGCGGTTGCGACGAGGCCCCGAAACCCATCGCTCCCATCGCGGAGTCGGGCGAGCTGGTCGTTCTCACCGTGAACGGCCCGGCGAGCTACTTCGAGGACGCGCAGGGGCTGCCTTCGGGCTTCGAGTACGACCTGGCCACGCTCTTCGCCAGGGAGATCAACGCCCGGCCCGTCTTCCTCCTCACCGACAATCCGGCGAAGATCGACCGCATCCTGCGCCAAGGCAAGGCGCACGTCGCCGCGGCCGCGCTCGCGCGCCACTTCGACTTTCCGGGCGGGCTCGCGTGGGGACCCGCATACCTCAGCACGCAGCACCAGATCGTCTGCCGCGGCGGCGCGGAGCCCAAGGCGAAGAGCCTCGAGGAGCTCGCGGGAAAGCGCATCGGCGTCATCGAGGAGTCGGTCGCCGACTACCTGCTCACCGACCCGCCGGAGTTGAACGTGCCCATCGAACGCCTGCCGCCCGGGGAATCGACCGCCGACCTTCTCGAGCAGGTGGCGGCCGGGCGCCTCGATTGCGCGCTGGTCGAGTCCACGCGCTACACGCTCGCGCGCCGTTTCTTCCCGCAGCTCGAAGTGGCCTTCAACCTCGGCAAGCCTGTCGACTATGCGTGGCTCGTCTCGACGGTGGACAAGAGGCGCATCCTCGAGGCGGCGGTGCCGTTCTTCGAGCGCATCCGCAAGGACGGCACGCTCAAGCGCCTCGTCGACCGCTACTATGGCCACGCCACCCGCTTCAGCGCCATCGACGCGGGCGCGCTCCTCGAGCAGATCGCGACCCAGCTGCCGAAGCTCAAACCCTACTTCGAGGAGGCCGAGAGCGTGAGCGGCGTCGACTGGCGCCTCATCGCGGCGATCGGCTACCAGGAATCCCACTGGAATCCGCTCGCGACTTCGCCCACGGGCGTGCGCGGCCTCATGATGCTCACCGAGGAGACCGCCGACCGCCTGCAAGTGAAGGATCGCCTCAACGCGCGCGACAGCATCGTCGCCGGGGCCCGCTACTTCGCGCTCCTCAAGGAGGCCCTGCCGCCCCGCTTGATCGAGCCCGACCGCACTTATCTCGCGCTCGCCGCCTACAACATCGGCATCGGACACCTCGAGGACGCGCGCATCGTCGCGCAGAAGAGCAACCTCAATCCCGACAAATGGCAGGACGTGCGGCAGGTGCTGGGCAAGCTTGCCGAGCCCGAGACTTTCCAGGCGTTGAAGCACGGCTATGCGCGCGGCGGCGAGGCGCTGCAGCTCGTCGACAACATCCGCAACTACTACGACATCCTCGCCCGCATGGAGCCGCGCGACGCCCCGTCGTTGCCGCCGGCGCCCGACCCTCAATCCTCTTCGAAGGGTTCCGTGGCGGAGAGGTGAGCGCCGTCGTCCCACGATTCGATCGTCCAGAGGCCGTCGCGCACCGCGAGCGCGTTGTACGTGGCGTTGGTGATCGGCACCTTGTGGGGCATCGCGATGGGGATGCCGTGGACGTGGCGATAGAGCGTTCCCAGCACGCCGCCATGCGTCACCACGGCGATGCGGCGCCCCGAATGCTCGCGCGCGATCGATTCGAAAGCTGCGACAACCCGCTCGTGGAAGGTGCGCCGGCTTTCGCCCCCGGGGATCGCGAATTCGGGATCCGTCTCGTGCGTGCGCGAGAAGGCTCCAGGGTATTCGCGCCCGATCTCGTCATAGGTCAGGCCTTCGCCCGCCCCGAAGTGGCGCTCGCGCAATCGCTTGTCGGTGGCGATCGGGTGGCCGCAGCGCTCCGCGATGCGCCGCGCCGTGGCAAGCGCACGCCCGAGGTCGCTCGAGACGAGGAGGTCGAATCGTTCGGCCGTGAGGCGTTCCGCGATCGCCTCGGCCTGCGCGACGCCGGTGGCAGTGAGGTCGCTATCGCCCTGCCCCTGGATGCGCGCCTCGACATTCCAATGCGTCTCGCCGTGGCGCACGACGATGAAGCGGGTGATCGTCACCCCTTCGCCGGGATCACACTTGCCCTTCTCGTCGCGGAAGCGCGCCTGCATGCGCCGCGCCTGGAACGCCTCGAAGTTCGAGCACGACGAGATCTCGCGATACGCGTTCTGTCCGGGCAGCCACACCTCGAGGTCGTAGGTCTTCGCGCTCGCGAAGCCCGTGTCGCCGGTGCACAGGAGCATCGTGCGGTACGGCAGCTCGAGGCGCTGCAGCACGGCTTCGGCGTTGCGCACTAGTTCCTCGTGATGCTCGGCCGAGGTCTCGGGACGCACGATGCGCACGACCTCCACCTTGTCGAACTGGTGCACGCGGATCATGCCGCGCGTGTCCTTCCCGTAACTTCCCGCCTCGGAGCGGAAGCATGGGGTGTGGGCCGTGTACTTCAACGGGAGGTCCTTCGCGTCGATGATGGTGTCGGCGACGAAGTTGGTGATCGGGTACTCGGCCGTCGGGATGAGGTAGAGATCGCGTCCCTCGATCTTGAAGAGCTCGTCCTTGAACTTGTCGAGACTCGAAGGCACGTCCGCGCCCTTCTCGTTCACTAGGTACGGGACGTAGACCTCCGTGTAGCCGTGCTCCTCGGTGTGCATCTGGAGCATCAGCTGCCCGATCGCGCGATGCAACCGCGCGATCGCGCCCTTCAGCACGTAGAAGCGTGCGCCCGCGATCTTCGCGGCCGTCTCGAAATCGATGCCGCCGAGCGCGACGCCGAGATCGACATGGTCCTTCACCGGGAAATCGAACGCGCGCGGCGTTCCCCAGCGTCGCACCTCGACGTTCTCTTCGCTCGAATTGCCCTCCGGGACCTCCGCGCGCGGGACGTTGGGAATCACGCGCAGGAACGCCTCGATCTTCGGTTGCAGGGCCGCGAGCGCCGTCTCGTTCGCCCTGAGCTCGTCGCCGATGCCACCCACTTCTTTCAGCACCGCCGAGGCGTCCTCGCCCTTGCCCTTGAGGATTCCGACCTGCTTGGAGAGCGTGTTGCGCTTCGCCTGCAGCTCTTCGGTGCGCAGCTGCAGCTTGCGGCGCTCGTCCTCGAGCGCGCGGAAGCCCGCCGCGTCGAATTCGAAGCCGCGCCGCCTAAGGCCGGCGATGACCGCCGGGAGTTCTTTTCTGAGCAGTTGGATATCGAGCATGCGTCATTTTAGCTTTTTCGCGTTTTGGTCCAAGGAACGCAGGTGCTCGAGCTTCTCGCGGATCTTGGCTTCGAGTCCGCGATCGGTCGGTTGGTACCACGAGGGACGCTCCATGCCGTCGGGGAAGTAGCTCTCTCCCGCCGCGTAGCCTTCGTCCTCGTCGTGCGCGTAGCGATAGTCCTTGCCGTAGCCGAGGTTCTTCATGAGCTTGGTTGGCGCGTTGCGGATGTGCAGCGGCACCGGGCGCGTTCCGTCCTCGGCGATGAAGGCGCGCGCCTGGCTGTAGGCCGTGTAGACGGCGTTCGATTTCGCCGCCACCGCGAGGTAGATCACGCATTCGGCCAGCGCCAGCTCGCCCTCCGGCGTGCCCAGCCGCTCGTAGACTTCCGCGGCGTTGATCGCCACCTCGAGCGCCCGCGGGTCGGCGAGCCCGATGTCCTCGCTCGCCATGCGGATCATGCGGCGCGCGAGATAGCGCGGATCGACGCCGCCGTCGAGCATGCGAACCAGCCAGTACAGGGAAGCGTCGGGATCGCTGCCGCGCACGCTCTTGTGCAGCGCCGAGATCTGGTCGTAGTAGTTCTCGCCGCCCTTGTCGAAGCGCCGTCCCGCGCGCTGCGCCACGGAGTTGACGAAATCGACATCCGCGCCTCTCTTGCCCTCGACGCGCGCGGCCTGCGTCACCTGCTCGACCAGGTTCAACGCGCGCCGCGCGTCTCCATCGGCGAATTCGGCGATGCGCTTGCGCGCCTCTTCCGTCGCGTCGGTCTTCTCCTCCTCGAAGCCGCGCGCGATGACCTTGTCGAGGTCCGCCGCGGCGAGGCTCTCGAGGACGTAGACCTGCGCGCGAGAGAGCAGCGCCCCGATCACCTCGAAGGACGGGTTCTCGGTGGTGGCGCCGATGAACGTGAGCAGGCCCGATTCGACGTGCGGCAGGAACGCGTCCTGCTGCGCCTTGTTGAAGCGATGAACCTCGTCGACGAAAAGGATGGTCGAGCGGCCGAACTGGTCGCGCGCGAGGCGGGCGCGTTCCACGGCGTCGCGAATCTCCTTCACGCCGGAGAGCACCGCGGAGATCGCGATGAAGTCGGCGTTGAAGGCCTGCGCCATCAATCGCGCGAGCGTAGTTTTCCCCACGCCCGGCGGGCCCCACAGGATCATCGAGTGCGGCTTTCCGGCGCGCAGCGCGACCCACAGCGCCCGCCCCTCGCCGAGCAGGTGCTCCTGGCCCACCATGTCCGTCACGCTCTTCGGCCGCAGCCGCTCCGCGAGCGGGACATTCACGTCCCCGGCGCCGGTGAAAAGATCACGCGACTCGTTCATGCCGCCATTATCCGCTGCAGGGAATCCCGGCGGGGGTGTAAGGCATACTTGACATGGCGGCGATCCATGGCTACTCTCCCCATGTCAAGTTACCTTTACAAGCGCGGAGGCACCTCATGGAATCGGCACCGACCCTCTACCCCGGCACCAACCCCGCGCGCCGCGTGCTCGTCGCGGGCGCGACCTGGTTCCTCGTCTATCTGGCGTCCCGCTTCGCCTGGCGCTGGCGTTCTCCACCACGATGGTCTTGCTGATGACGCTCGGCTTGATGGAAATCTCCCATGGGGGACGCCTGGAATTCCCCCTGCGTGACCTCTGGGCAATGCTGCCTGCGATCTACGCCATTTGCTTCGCGGTCGCCTACCAGCGGTACCGCTGACGTGCGCAGCGACTTGAGGGAGCGTCGCGCCCAACGCGACTGGTCGCAGGGCGACCTGGCGGAAAAGCTGGGCGTCTCGCGCCAGACCATCAACGCGATCGAGACCGGCAAGTACTCCCCGAGCCTCGAGCTCGCGTTCAAGATCGCGCGGTTGTTCAAGGTGCGCGTCGAGGACGTCTTCCAGCCCTGATTCTCGGTTTCTACTTCGCGGGCGCGTCCTCGATGACGTCGGCGCCCGCGGGCGGGGCGAACTTGAACGTGTCGGGAGGCACAGTCGCGTTGGGCTTCAAGTCGGAGAAGCGCAGCGTGGTGCGCCCGCCGAGCGAATCGTGCAACTCCATCGCGGCGAGCACGCGGCCCTGCAGCCCGAGGCGCACGCGCTCGAAGCCCGTGTCCTGCGCCTTCGGTGTGGCCTCGACCCACGATAATCCGCCGGCGGTGCCGGCGTCGCGCAGCGTGAAGAGCGCGGTGATGTCGTCCTTGCCCGCGAGCAGCGCGGCGGGCGTGGATGAGATCGCCTTGTCGATGCGCTTCACGGTGACCTGGTTCAGGTCCGGATCGTGGATCCAGAGCTTCGCGCCGTCGCCCACCAACACCTGCTTGTGCGGCTTGTCGTAGGTCCAGCGGAATTTTCCGGGCCGCGCGAAGGCGAACGTTCCCGAGGCGCGCTCGACTGCCTTGCCGTCACGGTCGAGGACCTGCTGGTCGAAGCGCGCGGTGGCGGTGCGCGTGGCGGCGTTGAAGGCGAGGAAATCGTCGAGGCCGCCGGCGTGGGCGACGAATGACAGGGAAAGGGCGAGCAGGAGAAGAGCCCTCTCCCCGGCCCTCTCCCAAGGGAGAGGGAGGATTCTGCGCATGCTACTTCTCCCGGGAAGGAACCAGGATTTCGCGATTCCCGTTGGAAGCCATGCTGGACACCAGCCCGGCGCGCTCCATGTCCTCGATGAGCCGCGCGGCCCGGTTGTATCCGATGCGCAGGTGCCGCTGCACCAGCGAGATGGAGGCACGCTTGTTCTGGAGGACGATCTGCACGGCCTGGTCGTAGAGGGGATCGGCTTCTCCTGAGACACCGCCCTCGGCGGAGGTTCCATCCGCTTCGGCGCTCTCGGGGTCGTCGAGAATTCCCTCGATGTACTGCGCCTCGCCCTGCTTCTTCAACGCGGCCACCACGCGATGCACTTCCGCGTCGGCCACATAGGCGCCGTGCACGCGCGTGGGCTGTCCGTGGCCCGGCGTGAGGTAGAGCATGTCGCCCTGCCCCAGCAGGCTCTCGGCCCCCTGCTGGTCGAGGATGGTGCGCGAATCGACCTTCGCCGAAACCTGGAACGCGATGCGCGTGGGCACGTTCGCCTTGATGAGGCCGGTGATGACGTCCACCGACGGGCGCTGCGTGGCCAATATCAAGTGAATCCCGCAGGCGCGCGACTTCTGCGCCAGGCGCGCGTCGCGGATCCTCTGGTTGTAGCTCGCGAGGTTGCGCACCGCGAAGGCCGACATGAGCCGGTAGCGCCGGTCCATCTCCGCCACGCACCAGTGCAGCGCGCTCGAGGCCTGGCGCATATCGGTGACCACGGGCGCCAGCAAGTGCGGGATGCCCTCGTAGACGGAGAGCTCGAGCATCTTGGGATCGATGAAGATCAGGCGCACTTCGCTCGGCGTGGCCTTGTAGATGAGCGACAGGATCATCGCGTTGATCGCCACCGACTTGCCCGAGCCGGTGGTGCCCGCCACGAGCAGGTGCGGCATGCGGGCGAGGTCCGCCACCACCGGCTTGCCGGTGATGTCCTTGCCAAGTGCCAGCGTGAGCTTCGAATGCGTGTCGGCATACGCCTGCGAGCCGACGATCTCGGCGAGCCGCACGATCTCGCGCTTCGGATTCGGGATCTCGAGCCCCATGCACGAGGTGCCGGGAATGGTCTCGACCACGCGGATCGCCATGACGGAAAGCGCTCGCGCGAGGTCGCGCGCGAGGTTCACCACCTGCGCGCCTTTCACGCCGACCGCGGGCTCGATCTCGTAGCGCGTGATGACGGGTCCGGGGTATGCGGCGACCACTTTCACCTGCACGTTGAAGTCGAGGAGCTTGCGTTCGATCAGGCGCGAGGTGTATTCGAGCGTCTCGGCGGTGGGTCGCTCGATGTGGGTATCGGGCGCATCGAGGAGCGAAAGGGCCGGAAGCGGAGAGTCGGGCAGATCGGCGAACAGCGGCACCTGCTTCTCGCGCACGATGCGTTCGCTCTTCGCGATGTGCACCGGCGGCATCTCGATGCGGATCGGCTCGTGGTCCTCGAAGTGCCTCTTCGCCACCTCGACCTTCTCGCCGCGTTCCTGCGCGGCGAGCCGGCCTTCCTCGCGATCGCGGCGCGCTTCGATGCGGCTCTTCACCACGCCATAGGTCCATTCGATCCCGGCGCCCAGCACTTCGGCCATGCGCAGCCACGACAGTCCGGTGAACAAGCTGATCCCGCCGGCGAGCAGCGCCATCAGCACCAGGGTTCCGCCGGTGAATCCGATCGCCGGCGTGAGCCAGTCCGCGAGCACGTGCCCGAGCGCGCCCCCGGGAGCGAAACCGAGCGTGGCGCCGAGGCTGTGCAGGCGCATCGCTTCGAGCGTCGTGCTGGCGGCGAGGACCACGGCGAAGCCGATGAGCGCGACGGCGACCGAGCGCCGGTTCACCATCTCCCACGCCTCGACACGCCGGTAGAGCCGCAGGATGCCGAAGGCGGCGAGACCCACCCACCACCACGCCGAGAGCCCGAAGAGATAGAAGAACGCATCGGCGAACCACGCGCCCGCGACACCGCCGCGGTTCGCGATCGGCGCTCCGGTGCCGCTGAACGACGGCCCCGGATCGCTGCGGCTGTAGGTTGCGAGGATGAGGGCGAGGTAGACGCCGACGCCGAGGAGGAGAATCCAGCCCGCTTCGCGCATCGCGCGTCCCAGGCGCGGATGGGAATTGGGGCGGGGGTCCCCAACTTGTTGGGGCGATCTGACTCCCGCTACAGCGATGGCGGCAACTCCCGGTTGATAATGGTGATCGACTTCGACTCGATCGAGATGAAGCCGCGGTCCGAGAGGTCCTTCAAGATGCGGTTCACCATCTCGCGCGATGCGCCCACCATGTTGGCGAGGTCCTGCTGCGAGAGCTTCTCGCCGACCATGAGCTTGCCGTCCTTGTGCACGGAGAGCTCGAGCAGCGTGCTCGCCACGCGACCGTAGACGTCCATCAAGGCAAGCGTGCCGATCTTGCGGTCGGCCTCGCGCACGCGTTGCGCGAGGCACTGCATCACGAGGTTCGCGATGCGCGGCACCTGCTCCACGCATCTCTCGAAGGCCGTGTGGGCGAGAACGAGAAACGTCGAAGACTCGATCGTGGTGACGGAAGCCGAGCGCGGCTGCTTGTCGATCATCGACATCTCGCCGAAGAAGGCGCCGGGGCTCAGGATCTTCAGAATGATCTCGCGGCCTTCCTCGTCGCCGATGAAGACCTTCACCTTGCCGGCCTGGATCATATAGAGCGAGTCGCCCATCTCGCCCTCGGTGAGCACCACGGCGTTCTTCGGGTAGTTCTTCTCGGTGGCGACGGCGCGGACCACGTCGAGCTCCCGGTCGTTGAGCTGGGTGAAGAACGGCACCGCCTTGAGCGCCATCGTGCGCTCGCCCACGGCGACCCGCTTGGTATCTGTGGCCATGCCTTCTAATTACCCAAAATCCCCTTATTTGTCAAACGCTTAGGTAGTTAAGCTCAGATACCCCCTTAATTTCAGGGACATACGAGCGATGGGCCAATGCCATAATCATTGTTTTCCTTCCATTTCCACGCCTTTTCCCCCGACGTGACGACCCGACACCAACGCCTCCTCATCCTCGGCTCCGGCCCTGCCGGGTACTCCGCCGCCGTCTACGCGGCGCGCGCCAACCTGAAGCCGGTGCTGGTCACCGGTCTCGCGCAGGGCGGGCAGCTCATGACCACCACCGACGTGGACAACTGGCCCGCCGACGCGATGGGCGTGCAGGGCCCCGAGCTCATGGACCGGTTCCTCAAGCATGCGGAACGCTTCGAGACCGAGATCATCTTCGACCAGATCCACACGGCGAAGCTGGACACGAAGCCGTTCACGCTCGTCGGCGATGCCGCGAGCTACACCTGTGACGCGCTCGTCATCGCCACCGGCGCCTCCGCGATGTACCTCGGCCTGCCTTCCGAGCAGGCCTTCATGGGCAAGGGCGTTTCCGGTTGCGCCACGTGCGACGGGTTCTTCTACAAGGCGCAGGACGTTTGCGTGGTGGGCGGAGGCAACACCGCGGTCGAGGAAGCGCTCTACCTTTCCAACATCGCCAGGCACGTATCGGTGATCCATCGCCGCGACAGGTTTCGCGCCGAGAAGATCCTCCAGGACAAGCTTTTCGCCAAGGAGCGCGAAGGCAAGGTGGACATCCGCTGGAACCACACGCTCGATGAGGTCCTCGGGGACAAGTCCGGCGTCACCGGCGTGCGGCTCAAGTCCACCCGGGACGGGGCGATGACCAACCTCGCGCTGACAGGGTGCTTCATCGCCATCGGCCACAAGCCGAACACCGACATCTTCGCCGGCCAGCTGGAGATGAAGAACGGCTACATCGTGACGCGCGGCGGCTTCGAGGGGAACGCAACCGCCACGAGCGTACCGGGCGTCTTCGCCGCCGGCGACGTGCAGGACCACGTCTACCGCCAGGCGGTGACCAGCGCCGGGACCGGCTGCATGGCCGCGCTCGACGCCGACAAGTTCCTGGAGAACCTTTGAGAAAGACGCGAGACGACGACGCCAACGCGTTCAGAAGTGCCATGCGCGACGTGGCACCGATCGTGCAACCGAATCGCATCGAGCCGTGGCGCGCCCCGGCTGCGCCGATTCCCGCGAAGCGGCGCGAGGACGAGAGAGCCGTGCTTGCGGAGCTCGCACGTCTGACATTTCGCGGTCGCGAAGCGCCGTCAGGAATCGAAGAAACCGATATCGAAATTGAAGACGACGCGAGCTACCTGCGACCCGGGCTGCCGCGCGACATCCTGCGCAAGCTGCGCCGCACGCACTGGGTGATCCAGGATCACCTCGACCTGCACGGGTTGAACGCGGAACAGGCCGCCCTCGCCACCGCGGAATTCATCGCGGACAGCAAGCGCCGCGGATTGCGCTGCGTGCGCATCGTCCACGGCAAGGGGCTGCGCTCCGTCGGCCGCGAGCCGGTGTTGAAGCGGCGCATCCGCCGCCTGCTCACCCGGCGCGACGATGTCCTCGCATTCGCCGAGCCGCGCTCTTCCGAGGGCGGTGGTGGCGCCGTCGTCGTCCTCCTCGAACCCTAGGAACTCATGAATCTTCCGTTGCCGCGCTGGGTCCTCGGCGTGCTCGCGGTCGTGGCGCTCGCGGTCGGCGTCGACAACCTCCGCCGCCCGCTCGCCAATCCCGACGAGGGCCGCTACGCCGAGATCTCGCGCGAGATGGTGGCGAGCGGCGACTGGGTGACGCCGCGCCTGAACGGCGTGAAGTATTTCGAGAAACCGCCGTTGCAGTACTGGGCAACGGCCGTCGCCTTGAAGCTTTTCGGGGAGAACGAGATCGCCGCCCGTCTCTACGTGGCGCTATGCGGCCTGGCAACGATCCTCATCCTGGGATTCACGGGATGGCGGATGTACGGCGCCGACGCCGGCCTCGCGTCGGTGCTGGTGCTCGCCTCCAGCCCCTACTTCATGGCGCTGGGCGGCATCCTCACCCTCGACATGGGCCTCACGCTCTGGACCACGGCCACGCTCTGCGCGCTGCTGCTGGCGGAGCAGGCGGTTGCGAGCCCGCGCGAGCACCGGCGCTGGATGCTCATCGCGTGGGCAGCGATGGCGCTCGCGGTGCTCTCCAAGGGCCTGGTCGGAATCGTCTTCGCGGGCGCCGCCGTCTTCTTCGCGATGGCCTTGCGGCGCGACTGGCGCGTCCTGCGCCGGCTCGAGTCGGGCCGGGGATTCGCGATCTTCGCCATCATTGCCATCCCGTGGTTCATCGCAGTTTCGCGATCCAATCCGGAGTTCGCGCGCTTTTTCTTCGTGCACGAGCATTTCGAGCGCTTCCTCACCACGTCGCATCGGCGCGTCCAACCGGCGTGGTTCTTCATTCCCATCCTCTTCGCCGGATTCCTGCCGTGGATGTTCGCCCTGCCCGCAGCGATCATGCACGCGTGGCGCAGCGAATCGGGCCTGCTCTTCAAGCCGCTGCGCATCTCCCTGTTGTGGAGCGCCTTCATCCTCGCTTTCTTCAGCGCCTCGGGCTCGAAGCTGCCCGCCTACATCCTGCCGCTGTTTCCCTCCCTGGCGCTCGTGATCGGCCGCTACCTCGTCGAGGCGCCGCCGCGGCGGCTTGCAGCATGGACCGGGCTCGCCGTGCCCGTCACGCTGGGCCTGCTGGTCGTGACATGGTATTTCCCCCAATGGGATCGCGATACGTGGAATCGCGCGCTCTCCGTCGAGGCGCGGCCCTGGGCGATCGCGGCGGCTGCGATATTCCTCGTCGCGACCGTCGGTTCAACTCTGCTGCTCGCGCGCGCCCGGCGCTGGGCGGGCATCGTGCTCCTCGCCTTCGCCTTGACGGCGACGCTCGATTGCTTGCTCAGGGCATACGCGGCGTATTTGCCGCGCCAGTCCGGCTTCGAGATGGCGCAAGAGATGAAGCCCTACCTGAAGCCGGCGACACGCGTCTACAACGTGAGCCAGTACGACCAGACCCTTCCGTTCTACATCGGGCGCACGACCACGCTGGTCGACTACCAGGACGAGTTCGAGACCGGCCTCAAGGCCGAGCCCGGGCTCACGATCGCCGCGATCGAAAAGTTTCCCGAGGCGTGGCTGCGGGAGGGCGATGCGCTGGCTATAATGCAACCCGGAGCTTACGAAAAATTCAAGGCGGCGGGCTTGCCCATGCAGGTTCTGCACGAAGATCCGCGCCGCGTCCTCGTCCGCAAGCCGTGACCCCACTCACCTTCTCGCTCCTCATGACCGGCGTGGCGCTCAACGCCGCCGCGCAGCTTCTCCTCAAGGCGGGCACCAACCGCGTGGGCGAGTTCGCCTTCTCGCTCGACAACCTCGTGCCGATCGGCTCGCGGCTCGCCGCAAGCCCGTTCATCCTCGGCGGCCTGGCGTGCTACGTGGTGAGCGTGGTGGTGTGGATCCTGGCCCTGTCGCGCGTGCCGGTGAGCGTCGCCTACCCGATGCTCTCGGTGGGCTACATCGTGAACGCCGTCGCGGCGTGGATGCTCTTCGGCGAATCGCTTGCCGTGCAGAAGCTGGTCGGGATCGGCTTCATCGTGATCGGCGTGTTCCTGGTGGCCCGCTCCTAGCCGCGATCCTCATGGACTTCCTGCCCTTCGCTCGGCCGACGATCGACGAGGCGATGATCGCCGCGGTCGGCGATACGCTTCGCAGCCGCTGGCTCGTCACCGGCCCGCGCGTCGCCGCGTTCGAAAAGGCCCTGTCGGAGCGCTTCGGCGGGCGTCCGGTGCGCACGCTCACCTCCGCCACGGCGGCCATGCAAGTGGCCCTCGAGCTCATCGGCATCGGCCCGGGCGACGAGGTCATCATTCCCGCGCAGAGCTTTTTCGTGACCGGCAACGTGGTCGAGCGCAGGGGGGCCACGGCGGTGTTCGTCGATGTGAGCCTCGCATCGCGCAACCTCGATTTCGCGCAGGCCGCCGCCGCCGTCACGCCGAGGACGCGCGTGCTGCTGCCCACGCACTACAACGCGCCGCTCGATCCCGATGTGCTCGACGCATTCGCCCGGCAGCACAAGGTGCGCATCCTCGAGGACGCGGCGCTCGCGATCGGCTCGCGCACCTCGCGCGGCCAGGTGGGCGCCACGGGAGACCTCGTCTCGTTCAGCTTCCATCCCAACAAGAACATGACCACCATCGAGGGCGGGGCGCTGGTGCTGAACGACGAGCGCGAGGCGCGGCTCGTGGAGGAGATGCGCTTCCACGGCATCAAGCGGCTGCCCGACGGCACGCGCGACGTGGAGCGCGCGGGCAGCAAGTACAACTTCTCGGACGTCTCGGCGCGCCTGGGCCTGGAGCAGCTCACGCACCTGGACGACTGGTGCCGCGCGCGCGAGCGGCTCGCGCATCATTACTTCGAATGCCTCGCCGGCGACGAGCTGCTCACGCCCGAGCGCCTTCCGCCGCGCGACAACCCCGGCCACAGCTGGAACATGTTCACCGCACTCCTGCCACTGGAGGCGTTGGGAACGACGCGCAAGGGGTTCATCGACGCGATGCAGAAGGAAGGCATCGGCATCGGCGTTTCGTACGAAGCGATCCACCTCACCACGCTATTCCGCGGCAAGGGCTTTCGCGAAGGCCTGTTTCCCGTCTCCGAGCGCATCGCGCGCGAGACGGTTACGCTGCCGCTGTTCCCGGAAATGCAGGAGTCCGACGTGGAGCGCGTCTGCGAAGCCATGCGGCGCGTGATCCGCGGGAGGGCCCACCAGGAGGGCACGAGATGAAAACCACCCGTTTCGCATCTCTCGCGGCGCTCATCTCGTTCGCACTCACCGCGGCTGCATCGCACGCGTCCGACGCGGCCATGGCAAAGCTGCCGGCCGAGGCCAACGCGTCGGTCGTCCGCAACACTCGCTGACCCATGGCCGCGCCCGAGATCTCCGTCATCATCCCCGTCTACAACGAGGAGGAAGTGCTGCCGGCGCTCTTCGCGCGGCTTTATCCCGCGCTCGACGCGCTCGGGCGCAGCTACGAGATCGTGTTCGTGAACGACGGCAGCCGCGACCGCTCCACGGCGCTCCTGCGCGAGCAGTTCCAGAAGCGTCCCGAAGTCACGCGCGTCATTCTCTTCAACGGCAACTTCGGCCAGCACATGGCGATCATGGCGGGATTCGAGCACTGCCGCGGCAACCGCGTGGTCACGCTCGATGCCGACCTGCAGAATCCCCCGGAGGAAATCGGCAAGCTGCTCGCCAAGATGGACGAGGGCCACGACTATGTGGGTTCGATCCGGCGCATGCGCCAGGACGCCGCGTGGCGGCGCTGGGCCTCGAAGGCGATGAACCACATGCGCGAGCGCATCACGCACATCCGCATGACCGACCAGGGCTGCATGCTGCGCGCCTACGACCGCCCCATCGTCGAGGCGATCCGAGCCTCGCGCGAAGTGAGCACCTATATTCCGGCGCTCGCCTATTCGTACGCGCACAACCCCGCCGAGGTCGAGGTCGAGCACGAGGAGCGTCTCGCGGGAGAGTCGAAGTACTCGCTCTACAAGCTGATCCGCTTGAATTTCGACATCGTCACCGGCTTCTCGGTGCTGCCGCTGCAGCTCTTCTCGCTCTTCGGGATCTTCGTCTCGCTGGTCTCGCTCGGCGCCTACGTGACCGTCATCGCCAAGCGCATCGTGATGGGCGAAGGCGACGGCATCTGGGTGATCTGGGACCGCGACATCCTGCAGTTCTTCCTCATCGGCGTCATGCTCTTCGGGCTGGGACTGATCGGCGAGTACGTGGGCCGCATCTACCAGCAGGTGCGCGACCGGCCGCGCTACATCGTCCAGGCCGTGCTCGAGAAAAAGGAATGATGGAATACACCGCCGTGGTCTTCGCTTACCACGACGTCGGCGTTCGCTGCCTCTCGGTGATGCTCTCGCACGGCGTGCGCATCCCGCTGGTGGTCACCCATCGCGACGATCCCGACGAGAACGTGTGGTTCGAGAGCGTCGAGAAGCTCGCCCGCGCCAACGACCTCGAGGTGGCGATGCCGGAGGATCCCAACTCGCCAGAGTTCGTGCGGAAGCTCGCCGGGATCTCGCCCGACTTCTTGTTCTCGTTCTACTATCGGCACATGCTGTCGCCAGCCGTCCTCGCCACCGCGATGCGCGGCGCTTTCAACATGCACGGCTCACTGCTGCCGAAATTCCGCGGGCGTGCGCCGGTGAACTGGGCGGTGCTGCGCGGCGAGGACTCGACCGGCGCGACGCTCCACGAGATGGTGGAGAAACCGGACGCGGGGAGGATCGTCGACCGGTTTCCGGTGCCCATCCTTCCCGACGATCGCGCGATCGACGTGTTCCGCAAGGTGACGGTGGCGGCCGAGCTCGTGCTCGATCGCGCCCTGCCCGGGGTGCTCGATGGCAAGGCGCCAATGCACGCGCAGGACCTCTCGAAGGGCGGCTACTTCCGCGGGCGCAAGCCGGACGACGGCCGGATCGACTGGACCAGGGGCGCCAAGGAGATCCACGACCTGGTGCGCGCGGTGGCTCCTCCCTATCCGGGCGCCTTCACGACGCTGGGCGGGCAGCGCCTGCGGCTGCTGCGCACGCACCTGGTGAAAGGCAAGTCCGCCGCAGCGCCGCCCACGCTTCGTTTCGACGGCACGCACCTCGTCGCGCGCTGCGCCGACGGCGGCATCCTGCGCGTCATCGACTGCGACCTCGACGGAAAACCGCTCGACGCCGCGAGCTTCGCACAGAACTTCGGCAAGGAGCCGATCGCCCTCGGAGAGACTTCATGAAAAAACTCTGCATCCTCGGCGTCAACGGCTTCATCGGCCACCACCTCTCCAAGCGCATCCTCGCCGACACGGACTGGGACGTCTTCGGCATGGACATGGGAAGCGACCGGCTCGGCGACATCGCCGGCAACCCGCGCTTTCATTTCTTCGAGGGCGACATCACCATCAACCGCGAGTGGATCGAGTACCACATCCGCAAATGCGACGTGATCCTGCCGCTGGTGGCGATCGCGACTCCCGCGACCTATGTGCGCGAACCGCTCAAGGTCTTCGAACTCGACTTCGAGGCGAACCTGCCGATTGTGCGCAGCTGCGTGAAGTACGGCAAGCGCATCCTCTTCCCGTCGACTTCCGAGGTCTACGGCATGTGCCGCGACGCGGAGTTCGACCCGTACGCGTCCGAGCTCGTGCTGGGGCCCATCGACAAGCAGCGCTGGATCTACTCGTGCTCCAAGCAGCTCATGGACCGCGTGATCTGGGCGTACGGCTCGATGGGGCAGCTCGACTTCACGCTC
>WNFI01348717.1_pt1 | contig 17738 bp, 16 predicted proteins | sample 5400471 | NCBI WGS metagenome assembly WNFI01 (sample SAMN13153348, study PRJNA577476) | soil metagenome | isolation source: 100 cm saprolite on Douglas fir-dominated hillslope | place: USA:California | collected 2013-09-17 | reverse complement strand
AGTTGCTTCCCATACACAATCCGGTTATTCCGCCTTAAACCTTGAACAACTTCCACTTCAAGATCGTCCCTACACCGAACAGCAACCTATTGAGTCTCTTCCATTAACACCAGCTATAGAGTCGCAACACAAGGTTCTAGGTTTTCCTATACCTGAAAATTTTCAGGACCTGCCTTCGTCTTATTCTGCCACATGCACAAAATGGCCGTTACCTGATCGCCGAAACCGAAGCCGTTCTCGTGCAACACGTACACCTTACGATAAACCACGTTCATCGACACCCAGGACGGACAGTCCCCAGATGAGAACTGGATTCAATACCTCTGACAGCGAAAACTTAACTCCCTTGGGTTCACTCTTCCCTACTTCGGCGCTCTTTGCTTCTTCGCTAGATTTACCGTCTGGGCCAATATCGACTCCTTTAGTGTTCAACAATGATGGCTCTGCTTTAGGATTCCCCAGCTTGCAGCAATATCTTAGCTTGTGCAAATCGTACCTGGACAGTCTTAGTGATAAGAAGCGGGACAAGGCTTTGATAACGAAAGCGACTTACCTTGCTGTCTCCGCTGTACTTGACAATCACGACGACAGTTCGCAACAGAGTGCTGCATTCAGATTTTGGGCTCGGAAAATGTTCTCTTTTGACGGGGAATGCTTGATACACGATGGAAAACCAGTTGCAACTACGGAGGAGATTTACTCTATTCTTGTCGAGTATCATTACAATACGTCTCACGGTGGAAGGGATGCGACTACCAAGCTTGTGCACGATAATTATTCATGGATACCCAAGGAGATTATTGCGCGTTTCGTGAAAAGCTGCCCGACTTGCGGTGAGAAGCGCTGTGTTGTTCGCGCGTCCCGTACTTCTCCATCCCGTCCCCATCTGCGCTTTCAAAGGAAGTCTCGAGTTTCAAAGAAGCCACCATCGATGCCATTTTCCAGCTGTTCACTGGAGAAACTACAGGATGACAAAATTGCAGCACATCATCCCGAACAGGTAGGGGAAAGCACGCCTTCGCGACCAGACTACCATCGGTACTTTTATCACCAATCCTTGTCTCCAGTGACTTTGGATGTGACTCCGTTTTCAGCACACCAGAACTCTGAGGTTCTCGCCGTTGGCAGAAACCCTTATCCTTCAAGTGATAGAGACAGATCATTGTTTAATTCCATTCTATCTTTGCAACCTCCGGAATGCGCGGTCGATGGGTTTACTACTTTTCCGCCCCAAAGGCACGCTGAGATCGACCTTTCCTTAGACTCAACGTCAGATCCTTACCATTCGACTGCCATCCCTTCAGTTCTCACTACAGCTCCTTCGTTTAGCGACGAAGGATCCGGGGTCCCGACTAACCAGCATGTCTCGCTCCCTCACTGTTCCGTCTTCTCGTCATCCTCGTTTGCCTCACCTTGCACTTATAATGGGCCAAACAGGAGACCTCCTCCCCTGGACCTTCAACTCAGCAACTTCGGACTGCCACAACAGAGAACCGAGCTCTCGACTTCTATTACTCCAGATCTGAGGACTCCCTCAACTGTTAGTTCCTCATATGCCTCACCAAACCCTAGCATTGGGACAGTTTCATCCGGGATCTCATGGTCCAACTACTCACCCTTTACATCTGTCGAACACTCTCCTTCACTTTCTGATTGGCCTTTCGATGCAACTCACGAGGAGGCTGTGGAAGAATATGAATCCGATGTGCTTCATGCCTTACAAGATCTCGCTGTATTTGACGCATCACGCGACGTTGACGCAACAGAGCCCCTCTTCCTCTATACAGATGAAACCCACGCCGCAGATTTCTTCGGTATGCTGCCGCTGGGCCCTCCATTTGAACAGTCTGCCGAGAATGCCACCGAACCGTACTATGATACTGCCCTTCTACATTTTCCGAGCCTTCCGATGTGAGGACAGGTATCAAGTGGATCACTTCTTTCGGTGATTCAAAACAGTGAGATCTGAATATTTCTCGCCTCGATCATTATTCGAAGCTTATTCTATGCAACTTGACCTTTGAAGAGATTTATTAGTAATAACACTACTAGCACTGGCTAGCCTTTGCTACCGCTTTGGTAGCGTCGGAACGATACCATTTTTCTCGAATTCTGTACCTGTAAATGGTTATTGATATGTTGAATGATCAGGACCACGGAAATTGTCAGTTTATTGAAGATTCCTTCAGCAACTAGCTGAGTGCAAATGTGATGATTTGAGGATACTGGCTTCCATAACTTTTGCTGAGCGCTTATTCGGTTGCGAGAATGTTAGTAAGATCCAATATTGGGTCTCTCATCCATTGAGTTTGAGTCGATCTGAATGGTGCAGGGGTGTTACGAATAGTCTACAGTGAACTTCACTTATTTATGATTGAAATCTCTGTCTATGGTAATGGTAACTATACTCCGCGGATCCCCGACCGATCCGCGAGCCCTATCAATGACAATGCCAACAGGGTGTATATATTGTGAACTCATCCACTCTTCTTATCTTTAAGGGATCAGTATTCCACTATGGAAAATATTACAACGAAATTCATCTTTTACCTTTTCGATTCAGACTTGTGTCCACCTTGGACAGCCATTATGTGGGCCTTCAGAGGGGGGGGGGGGGTTGTCAGGACGTTTGCATAGGGCCCAAGGGACGTCGGTTGATCTGGGCGTCCTATACTTCAATTTCTGTTTGAGTGCGAATGGCTCCATCTCCCGATAAATCGACACTGAGGATGGGAATAAGGTAAGGCTCCCAGTCACCATGCATATCTCCTGGGTTCAAAGGCACACGATAAGTAGCATCTAGGACACGATTCCAGAAAGAGTATTATTGCCAGCTTCTCAAGCTAGTAATTGTATAATGCGGACGTCTTTGAAAAGAAGAACGCTAACGATCATTCCGGGAAGGGACAACAAGACACTCAATTAATGGAGGTGCTAGAATGCGCACGTCGTCGAATGTGATCAAGACTGCCGCGGAATTGAGCAGGAGGCGCAAAAGAATACAGAACGGCACAACTGCAAATTTACTCGGACTTAGCCGGGGACGCGGTTGAAAAATCCCTGCAAATAAAGTGAGCTCCGACATGGAGCCCCCTCCCGCCAGATCTCCAGTCGTTAGTGTGCATTTTGCCCGTTACCACCAAAGATCTAAATTCTTACCTACAGAAACTTGTTGCCTCAAAGACAACGGCGTTCGTCACAAGGCAGAATGAAGGGGAGATACCCCTTCCAGATGCAGTTTGTGTCGCTCACTCTTCTATGTCTTCAGACCCTGATATTCTGGTCAAGGTATCATGGTATCAGTCGGGGTTGTCGCTGTCTTCGGCGCCGAGGGGTGGGTTACCCAGGGTATGTGGCCTCTCCTAGAGCGTACTGTAGCTTATAACTAAAGCAATGCAGCCCTTACTCCTGCCGATTGGCAAAAATAGAGAGGAGGTGATGGTGACTGGACCATCGCCTCCAGCCACTGATTCGCCACGGGGCAGCAGATAATGCTTTTGCATTGCATAAGTATTATCTAGCTTTTCCTGTAGTGGGTCATGGCAAAGTATGTCATTCTTCTCATACACTATTGTTCTTTTATCATCACCGTTATGACAATAGAATGTCATTGTGTTTAGAGAAGAGCATATCTGAGCTGGTTCTCTACATCGGAGTTTCTGTTCGATCTCTTTGAATCTCCTGAACGACCTCGTTATATGCGTTTCGGTGATGACCTTGAATCCTCTCTAGTTCCATCAGAATGTGTGAAAGGGCAACAACGTTTACGAAAGACATCCAATGAGGGCTGATGAGGTCCCAACTAGGGACGTCAATTGTACACAGATGAACCTGACAAGGTCACTAAAGGATGGCGGCCTGGGGTTGGGGGCCAGTCAAGCTCAAGAGCATGCCACGAAAGCGGACGGAGGAAGGATTTTTATGTCTCATCGGCTAACTTGTCTATATTCGCCACATCACCCCATTATAGTAGTGTTTGGGTGATCATTCCTCCTTTGATACGTACCAGCCCGAAGGATGCCAACAACTTCCTGATATTTACGTTGGCCATGCATGTCTCACAAGTACTGATTTGCCCTTGCACTCGTTGTACTACCCTGGTAGGAAGTGTTCGAGCAGCATCTTGCAGTCCTTGATAACGCGCGATAGTGCGCGTTTAACTGAAGCATGTGGAAGGACTAGGACACTGAGAATAATGACGTAGCCTCTATTGTATTGGAAGCTAAGGCAAAAAAGTGATTACAGGTCCGTCTACGCTCCCGAGACTTCTCATCGAAGATCACCAATTGTCAAATAAGCGCCAAGCTTGGATCCAATGTCACCATCATCACTTCATCCCCTCAGTGCGTCGAATCTTATCCGGAGGAACTGATGAACCACTATTATCCAAATAGAGAGCTGGGGCCTGCCTAATGAACCACGTATCCTCATGTGCAAATTCGAAGGTTCTCTCGATCCAGCACTGTGAGCTCTTTCTCCAACGCCACACTCGCATCGGACTTGGAAGCTGTTCTCGGTCTCCAGATACTTATAGCTTCCAGGTGATGATCGTCGTTAGGATGTGGGATTTAATTGTATCATGCAGCGGACTTGTGCCAGCTGCTGAATTTGTTCAAGGAATATTAATGGATCCTGGTCCTGTCAAGTAATGCATTAGTGCCGGCCAGATGGTTGGTTGCGAGGTTGGAGATGAATGTTAAATCGGAGGAAGATTACTTAACTTAATTAAGGGACGTTTCCCCGTTATGCAGGCACGCAAACACAAATTGTGCGGTCGATTCACATACAACCACCCACCATTAAACGCACGCAGTAGAATCAATACCAGATATGATAATTGTGTTGATACATGACCACGGGTACAGGGTGGAAGCCAGCGACAGACGAATCCAAATTCCAAAGCAACACAAACAGAAAAGAAGAGAGCAACGTACATAACAGCAACAACCCTATCGTCCTACATTTGCGTCAATGTATTTATCATTCCCGCGGAATACGGTCCACTAGTTGCTCCACCACCTGAGCTCGTCCCTTCGCCCTCGTTTGCCACCCATTGAGCCGCGTCCGGCTGTAAGGCCATGGGGATGAATATGACTTTTGAGTTGGACGTCTTCGCCATGGACTGGAATGCCTCAAGCTGACGAATCTGCATAGCAGCCGGTGAGGCTAGAATATCTGCAGCTTGACGCATGAGGCGTGCAGCGTCCACCTCTGCGCGAGCTCCAATAACTTTAGCCTCTCCCATGCGCTTCTGTTGAGCGGCAGATGACAGAGAGGCAGATACTTCAGGTGAAAAGATGATATCTCTGTTTTGGCAAAATTTGTTTCAGGTTCCGCGATCCTTTTACGGTAAAACCCAGAACTTACTTGATGAGGATGCCCTCAATGGAAACACCCCACTTATCTCCTATCTCAGATAAGATAGAGTCGATTTCCAAAGCTATGGCTTCTCGTTCGACGACAACACTTTGGACGGTTCGAGCGCCCACAACATGACGAAGTGTGGTTTGCGCACGTTCTGTTAGAGCTTGATGAAGATCTGTTATACCAAATGCTGAACGATACGGATCTGAATGCAAACACATCAGCAGGAGAGGCGAAGCTATAAAGATGTCACCCTGACTCGTGATTTGGAAGTATATCACAGAATCGATGTCGACGTTGACATTGTCCCGCGTAATGGCCGTCTGGCGCCCTAAATCCGCACCGTACCAAGACATTTTTAGACATAGGGGGAAAAATAATTTTTCAGGGCTCACCAATGGGTATGATCTGAATTTTGACATCGACGACTCGTAACGATTCCGTACAACTATTGACCTGGAAGCATTCAGCATTCAGACCTCACAAGATTTCGCTTAATATTCACCAGAACGAGGCCAGGATCGGTGGCTGGCGAAATCGAACAATGGGGGTATCAGATTGTGCTGCTGATACGAGGGAGAATTCTGATCACCAACCTTTGTAAAAGTTCCCAAAGCGCGATACCAATCCTACGGTGCCTGCATAGTGCACAAATATATCAGGATTTCGAGTCTTTCCATCGCACGTAAGGACCCCAGACCTTGCCGAACTTGCCGGTATGGATTGGGCAGGGGACAGCACGGCTGCATAAGGCGAGGCTGAATAAATGCATACAACCACAATAAAAACAGACTTACAATTGCACCAAAGAACCCTACGCATGAGCCAAGACCATGTATAAAGGTTCCATACACGCCATGCTCCACGTTCTCTGAGCCCATATCTTGCGCATATGATAGCTATTTTTATGGAAAACAGTTAGCACCCTGTGGTACCAATTCCAAAACACTTACTTGCATATCCTCCCTCTTGAGGGGCTGAACGGTTTGAAGTCTATATAATCAATTCCAACATTAGTCCTCGAGTCGTACTGTCACAGATTTTTCCCACTTCTGAGAGGAATGGGGTCTAATGCGTAATGCGACTGGTTCGTCCATGTGACGGACTAAGGTTAGGAGTGGTGAGCCTCGGACCGTAGACTGATGCTCGCGGAACCTACGATGGCCAAGGGATTCTTCACTAGGTATATTTAGGGATTGTGGATGAGATGGGGAACGCTTGAGAGGAGGGAGGACGTTGGACATGACGTGCAAGGTGTGAGGAAAGGTAGATTTTATTCAGTAGGCAGACCCCTGTACTATTTGGATAATGAGGCCCAAGTTCGATTCTATTTATTGAATTCTTCGGGTCACGAGTCGTTGTAACGTTGGCGCAGGACACAGTTGCCTCGTTGTGGAGATCTATGTCGGCTTTGACTGCGCCGTATCCAGTGACCCACACAGATGCTATGGTGATGTGCCATTGACTCAGGGAATATTCATGGTAACTTTGGTCTTGGCTGGCGGGCACAGTAATTGAGTCATACCTGTACGTCTCATGTGCCAAGGAAAGGTTCTCGCGCCAAAGTTCTAGTGATGCTGCGGCCGTTCAACAGAGGCGATGATGTGACTCTTAGGAAACGTTCCTGTCAGCTTTTCACAGAGATCGCTCAAACTGTCTTCAGATAGAATATTCGGTGCGCTTTATATTGGCCCCTTAGTGCGCTTTTCGTTCCCCTCATAGCCCCTCACTTTCTGTGGTCATATAGAACTGCGTGAGCTGGGGCTATAGCTGTGGGACCCATTATCATTCACTCGTCCCACATGAACGACAAGCAAACTATACGATTGACCCCCTCCTGATGATGACTCATCTTGTTTGATTAATTTCGTCGAATGTTCCATCAGGTATTATTAATGCTCTTTCCTAAAGCGCTTGTGAAGCCCCTCAAATCATGTGGAGCGCTTTCTGGATGCTATTCTTTTTCACGCTCTTTGTCTTTTGTATCCGCTGTGCATCTCCAGCTTTTACACAATAAAACTTCCCTCATCCCCTTTCAATCAGGTTACCACTATTTAGGTTAATGGACATTGCTCTTACGTGCACGCTAAATGACTGTAACCACATGCTTGGCTCATTCGGCTTAGTATGCCCGTCATGATCGCGAGTATCCCCGCATTTTTCCCCACCGTGTCCGTCCAATTCTGTTCATTGTTTTCAGTGCCTGCCTTTATAGTGCATGCTCCACTCTCATTCAATGGATCATCATTTGTGCACCCATTTTCCGTCTTTAAAACTTGCCTTCACGCTCTACTTGACATCATATCCAGAGCACATGCCGTCTTTGTAAGCATGTATTCTCCTATTAAATCCAGTCCATGATCCCTTTCATTTGTATTTTCTCCCCTTGCCCACTGTGTAGTATGTCAACGATTCTTACAGGTGTCATCCCTCTCTGGGACATTCAGTATCTCAACATTATAGCGAAGAACAGCAAAGGAGTTCAAGATCCTAATAACCGTGCTGCTGTTGCAAAAGGTTCTATTTTTGTAACAGACGACTGTGAAGTGCACACAATATTTTACCTCTGGACTGATTCCCTCTTTGTAGTTGAGGACTGTTTGCTGTATCTACTTGCAGCAAAGGCGCTTCTTTCCATCTGTTCAATAACATCATCTATTAACCTAGCTTTTTTTTTCCCAGATCTATCCGTGGGTGAACAACATTGATGGATTACCATATAGTGACCTCGATATCTTCCAACCCACGCTCTGTGCTGATATTATAAGTGTATGTTATTGCAACCCTCCTTTTATGTCTTTTTTGACACAAATTACAGTTTGGCTGGTGTGATGTTGATTTCATCTCCTCTCCACCCATTCTTCCATTCATATTTGGCTCGGGAATGGGCTATCCTATCCAAAAGATCCCTGTGGCATGGAATTGAGAGTCTCGCAATACACCAACTTATGTGGTCGTGATGTGACATCAAAATTATGTTTGATATTCAGTTCTGACTCTTAAGTGGGCCAACTTCAAGCCTCCTACTGTGAATGGGGGCGCCTATTTGCATTGTTGCCCGTCCGATCACCGGTGGCAATAGTGACGATGTTGTGTTCACTGCAAACACAACATCGTCACTATTGCCACCGGTGATCGGACGAGCAACAATGCATCTAGGCACCCCCATTCACAGTAGGAGGGCCCACTTAGAGTCGGAACTGAATATCAAACATAATTTTGATGTCACATCGTAAGTTGGTGTATTGCGAGACTCTCAATTCCATGCCACGGGGATCTTTTGGATAAGATAGCCCGTTCCTGAGCCAAATATGAATGGAGGAATGGGTGGAGAGGAGACGAAATCAACATCACACCGGCCAAACTGTAATTTATGTCAAAAAGACGTAAAAGGAGGGTCACAATAACATACACTTATAATATCAGCACAGAGTGTGGGTTGGAAGATCTCGAGGTCGCTATATGGTAATCCATCAATGTTGTTTGCCCACGGATAGATTCTAGGAAAAAAAAGTTAGGTTAATAGATGATGTTATTGAACAGATGGAAAGAAGCGCCTTTGCTGCAAGTAGATACAACGAACAGTCCTCAATTACAAAGAGGGAATCAGTCCAGAGGTAAAATATTGTGTGCACTTCGCAGTCGTCTGTTACAAAAATAGAACCTTTTGCAACGGCAGCACGGTTATTAGGAATTTGAACTCCTTTGCCCTCGCTATAATGTTGAGATATTGAATGTCCCAGAGAGGGACGACGCCTGATGATGACTCATCTTGTAGACGATCGCTCTTGATTAATTTCGTCGGCTCATGAGAATATTCTCGCTTTTGTATATAGCATAAGGTCACTCTGATAGTATCATCCACTTCATTGCAAACAGTAAAAACTCGCATATGAGGATAACCAGCTACGAATCTAGGACAAGACTTATCGCCTAATATTACTACTACTTAGCAAAGATAGGGAAGATGCCACAAGGGGGAAAACAAGCCAGAGAGTTATTTTCCATGTGACCACAAATTGTAACCAGTACAATTGATTTCACGATTCCCCTATTCACAGCAGCAGATCATCAACGCCTCCACTGAGAGGAGAGGACGTTGCAGGTCTCGGCGCCGCTCCGGAACCAAGACCCACCTTCGCGGAGGCACTTGATCCCCACATAGAAGCACTAGCTTTCTCCTTCTCCAAATCCTTAATGCTCTTTCCAGTTGCGGAGGAATCGCCAGTCATGGGCTTGGAAGATGAGTTACCGCCGAACGACATGCTCCACAAATCATCAAAGTTGCTGCTTGCTTTTGCCGGCGCGGGGGCTGGTGCAGCGGTACTCCCTATTTGAGTACTTGGGGGAGTGGGTGATGAATTAGTGAGTGACATGATATTGAATGACGGCAGAGTTGCAGATGGGTAATTCGTCCTAGGAGATTGTGCTGTCGTCGGTTGCATGGGCGGCGTACTGAGGCTTGAGAATGAACTTGTTGAGGCACTAGTATTAGGAGCAGGGGCTGAACCCAACATATCGAACACGTTTGCAGCCGCAGGTCGAGCTGCAAGTGTAGGAGCAGACACAGACTGGACGCTCGGAGTCGACACAGAAGGTGCACTTTGGAAATCGTCGAACTCATCTATTGTATCTTAGATTGGCTTTCATTTATGAACACTCAGAGACTCAAAACTCACCATCAAGGGTATTCGAAACTGGTGCAGGTGCTGAAGCAGGAGGAGGGAGAGCAAGAACAGGGGCTGGCTCATCGTCAAATCCACCAAGGAGATCAACTGTGGCGGGTGTGGATGCAGGTTTGGCTGCTGCACTCATTCCAACTAATGTCCCGGGGTTCCTTGCTGCGGAACGACCAACAAGGGAAGTAGGGCTTGATGAAAACGATGTGGGTTTCCGAATTGAGTCAACACGATCTGGGTTCTCATACTCGCCAGCATCGTACTCATCATAACCCCGACGTGTAGCAGCCTCGTCACGGAAAGAGGAACCACCCGATCTGCCACCGTCATAATCTTGGTCGAGGATAGACACGGCCATCAACATCGATCATAGAGACACTATCAGCGGCACCGCTCACCGTACTCGCCACCTCCCCCCCCACCCAAAGAGTCGCTTCCAAACCCACCATAACGGCTGCCCCCAGAGTAAAAGCTAGGGTTGGATGCGTCATTGCCAGTCCCGACATACTTGCTGCGGTTTGCTTTTGCCTTGCGTCGTTCTGAACGAAGCCTGTCCAGATCACCCAATAGTTCGGTGACCTCTTTGGCTCGCTGCCGTACTGCCAAATACTGCATAAGCGCTCCCCCTCTTACTCAACTAGACCGGTTACCGACCATTAACACCCTGATCTTTGCCTTTATCATCTATATAATGAAAGTTGCGTAGCATTTTGATTGTAGAGATATGGCTCCTGGCATCATCCACGACCCGCTCCGAGCCATGCTTGATGATGTATTCCAGTAGCTGAAGTGCTTTGTAGATTTGGCGCCACTGTGATGCCTCTTTTTCCATGAAACGAGAGTAGATGCAAGGCATAATTTCGTTGAAATGTTGGCTACCACCAGTATTGGTATTGCAGGCAACTCCTATTAGTACTGGATGGATAAATGTATGAACTCCGGAAAAGCTCACAAGTTGAATGTTCTGGAAAGCGCCATTATAATGAGTTATTGGATATTATTTGAGGAAGGGCCGTTGGGAAACTAAACTTACCCTTGAGCTATCTCTTGCATTAGAGTGGAACTCGCGCCCCTGTAATGAGAGAGATTGGGAATTAGACTAAAGCAATCTCGAAGAGCAGTGATGAGATGCCACCCACCAAGGCTCCTCGTTCGTAGCCTCCCTGACCTTGGCCTCCATTTCACTAATGTTGAGCACCATATTCTTAGCCTAGCAAGATTCCAATCAGATAGGCAACACGGGGATGATGATTAAGGAGCGTGATGGCTGGCGTGTCATATTTCTTTCCACCTCACCTGGTTGTAGTAAGATTTCAAATCATATAGAGAAATCTGCGACAGCTGACTTCCCAATGCTTCCAGGCGATCCATGGTGAAGCACTGCCTTTGAAAAGAGAGTTTGAGAAGTCAGGGATTGGAAAGGTACTCGAGGCTGTTCGACGGTCAAACGTTGGATTGTCCGGAAAAATGCGAGCCAACACCGCCAGTGGCAATTCAATGATTCCGCTCAGTCCGATGTCGATATATCTGCTATGCATTCCTACAGATCCTATACTGACTCATGATACTGCGCCAGCAACTAAACGTCATCCTCAGAATTGATGCTAGCCGGTACCTGGGTGCCTCCTTGTTCCTTGCGAGTCCTCGATCCTTCAGGCTATTTGCTGCAAGATTAGAATATACACAAAACGGGGGAAAGGGAAGGACTCCAGTCCATCTCCATATGCCCAGGGTTTAAATGCAGAGGTTTTTATATGGAATACGAGTCGAGCACCCACGCAAGAGGAAACCGGCACAAGTTATCGACAACCAGACAGAATTTACTAACGCCATTGGAGGATTGAGCTCCCGGTTAGATCGAACCTTACACCTAGTTAAGGGTTTGACCCCTTCAGACAATTTCCTGAACCGAACTGCCCTTATGAAACTGGATGGATGCTACACCCTCACTCGAAATGAGTAATCAACATTTCAGCCATATCCATTCGCTTTGTTCGCTGGATGAAGCGAAGTGAGTACCATGTCATTCGAGTAACTCATTGCGTCGCCCAATTTCAGCCCAAGCCCGCTCTGCTCAAATGGTCAAGGAGCATTTCGGCATTGCATCATGGATAGGACGATAACTATCATAGAGGACAGTAAATGTAAGTTGTCACTTTTAGAACAGCTTCATAAGATTGCGGTAATGGATGGCATACGTCCAATGAGGTGTGGGGAGTGATGTGATGGCAGTTGGACAGAAGTGGCGCAGTATCCCTTATGCCGTCGCCTTCCTCGCAACCTTGGCTTTCTTCACGGCCTTCTGCACAATATCCCTCCTGGCCTTCTTCTGCACCATTACAGTGAACCGCTCGAAGTCCGTAAGCTTACGACGCTTGAAGATCGCGTCACGTTTCTTCGCCCATGATGAGTTAGCCCACTTCTGACCTACTCCCGAAGCCTCGAACCGTTTTCGGACAACACCCGTGCCTGCACCGCGAGGGATTTTCGGAACGACAAGGGATGTAAGAGAGAGGTGGCGATAAGGGAATGCTTGACGAGGAACACCAGTCAGTGGCCCGTCTATTATTGCCTGAAGATCACCTTGTAAGTTCGGCGGACAATAAAGTCTATCAGCCAAATGAATCTATGTACGAACCCGGTTGTGATCAATGATCTCTGCGATAACAGCAATGTTGCCTTCGTATGGACCTTTTTGGACGAGGACGACTAAAAACAATGGACCCCCGGTAAGATCAACATGCGATCTGGCGCAAGTGAGGAGCCCATACCGCGTCCAATCTCTACGAAGCGGCGAAAAGTCGAAGGAGTCTGATGGGTGGCTCAGAATTGCATCCAATAGGCCAAACATGCATCCAGAACACAACGGCGTCCCATCAACAGAAAAACTGTATTGACGTCTCCTCTAGAGCAACAAGGGGCGTAGAGATGTTTCTGAATGTTGAGATACTTACGGAAGCCATGGAATCTTGAGGTCGTGGTGAGGAAGATTCAATTCTACAAAGGACTCTTGTGTAGTTCTGCACAGCCCCATACCATAAAGCGTCGAATAGTAATACTCCATGACAAACCTAGTCTTTACACGTGTTTTAATTTTATCTCCTTCGCGTTACTACACTATGTAAAGTCGCGGGAATCGGGGAAGAGGCGGACACCTCTTTGCAATCTCTTTTGCGTATACAGCTTCAGATAGCGTATCGTGGACGGACGAGGTTTGAAGGGTCGTTACAAGGATGCTTTATATATTGTCTAACGGTCAAAGATGTATCTTTGATCTGCCGAAGCAATCATGGCCTCATCTGACATCTAGGTCTAGGGCACGGAGGCTAAACTTTGCGGCGAAGGGTATTACATCATGATTTCTCCATGACTGAACCGTTGCATGATACTCGATAGGACTGGCAGGGAGTATAATATCACAGACACACCCGCACATATTCTGGCTCAGAAGCTTCGGAGGGATATCTGAGGCTTGACAGCAGTGGGACTTGCGGATGTGGGGTTCCGCACTTCCTCTATCGCCTGTCGGACGGAGGCCTCAAGTGCTTCTCGCTCTTCCTTCTCCAGCCTACTTGTCGCGTCCTTGAAGGGACCTGGGGACATAGTTGCCCATGATAAAATTTGATTTACTGTCGTTGTGTGTAGGACAGTGAGGGGCCTGCGACCAGGATCCAGGAGGAGGATAAGAACCGGTAATAAAAGACCTAGAGCATTGAGACCTAAAGAAAGTGGATAGTTAGATAAAGAGCACTTAGCGACAAGAGACGGCGTCTTACGCAATCCTTCTGGGAACGATGCGAACAAACTCGAAAATGCCTTGAAGGACTCGTCAACATCCTGTTGATCTACTTCACTTATGCTATTGACTTCGGCTCGTAACCGTCCCGCAATGGTGGCGATGTAAGAAATCATGCCCGGGATCAAGAACTTGACGCAGCACTGAAGTATCTGGTTCCCAGCGGCTGCCGCAGCTATCAAAGTTTTGGAGCAGTGCATGGAGGTGTGAGCGCTCTGACCATGACGTCAGTCATTGAAAACCACGCTCGGTTAGGAGCTGACCTCTCCACCCTCTACAATCTTTTGCGAAATCAAATAGCAGAGGTGCTCCACTGCCCCTTTACTCAGCTTCATTCCAGAAGGGATGACTGTTACAATTAGCACCGAGGCAAGCATATTATTCTTGACCTTAAGATTCGGAATCGTGCCTTGACGTGTTCTGTGAGGCAATTGTTACCACGCTTCACTATATCAAGAACCACGGTACAGACCCAATTTCGTCAATGTTTTGTATGCATGCTGAGAACAACGCATGGATCAATTGTCCGCCTTTTTGAGTTTCTTGATCAATTCGTTTTGGCAGCGAAACTTCTAACAATTGCTTGAGAGCGGGAAGGGTAGGACCAACGAGATCAATTTCAAGACTTTCGTCTTTGAGCATATCTGCCAAATATCAGTGAATGGCTTGTCGCAACAGAAAGCAACTTACTGGCATACAGCAATACCGAGATAGATCGAATTTCCTCCTTTAGAGGTGAGCCGAAAGCACTGCTAACAACAGACAGCGCTGAAAAACCAGAACGAATAAGAGTGACCCTTTCGAGGATGTGTGACTCTTCGGAAGCGTGAGTCTCATGTAAATTGGTACCGAAAGTACGTACGTACGGGAAGCAAGACCTTTCGAGTTCGTAATGGCGTTTCGGACTGCATAAGTAATGAGTCGCAAGCAATGCGTCAATGGTGCATCCTCGTTAAATCCACGCGGCGCTACTTGACTAAGTTGAATAAATTCAGCTGCGGCCCTGGAACCATGATTCTACCACATACCTTCCCCATAGTGTCCTAGAATCATGCGTGGAGACAAGTGATACTACGATATCAATCAACCGTGATTGCAAGCTAAATGTTTCAGTTAGTACCATTCGATAGAGGAGGGATGTGAATTCAGCGAAGACAGAGGGTTCGAAAAGTGCGATCCCGCAATATTCTGGCCGAACAAGGGCAGAAAGCGTATCCAAGGCGGCAATTTGCCTCGAATATGACGAGTCAGTCCCGTCTGAGCTTGATGCCAAAAGCTCAAAGACGAGGCCGAGTATAATGAAAAAGAATGCAGTGTTGTCGTATTGATCCGGATTCGCCTTTGCAAGGCTGGTGGACTCTTGCGCATCCACTGAAGCTAGAATATGAGGATCTTGTCTTTTCATCGCTATCCCGACTGCCCTCAGGATCTTGGTCCATGAGTCTTCATAATACTGATCCAACATGTCAAGCGAGCAACCGATTTGGGAATAATCACTCACAGGCAATAGCACTTCTCTTCCGAGTCCTGCATATGCAACATCGGCGGCGGCAGATGCACTCTCTTGTAGAACTTCCGAGTCACCACGAATCCGAGCGTAATCACGGAGACACGCCAGCCATAAGGCGGCCAAAGTCCGTCTGTAAGGCTCCAATACATCCCTTAGATACGTTTGCGAGGTACTGGCGTATTGTAGCTCCGCCCAGGCTGTGAGTGTCGACACCCTCAACATAACAGAAGCATTTGGACCAAGTTCCTGGGCATCCCCTATCGATAACGTATCGGACTCTGATAGAAAATCAATCTGGTACTCACAGAAATGATCAACGCAGGTACATACCTCTGCATTGGTCTAACGCCGATGTGAGCAGTTTGAGAATACGTCCCATGCGTCCCACTTCCTTCACGACACCACAACCAACAAAAACAGCACAGGCCTCGATGGCCGATGCAAGTATCTCTGGCGTAGAATCAGACGAGAACGCGGGGGTTAAAGCTGCCGTAATGGGCGCTTGATGTTGCTCGAGTAGAAGTGCCCCCGTATAGTCAGGGTCTGGCACTGATGCGAAGATCTAAGACGTCAGAAGCTTTCAGAAGCTGGAAAATTTGGTGATAAGAGTTTCAAACCTCGATGACATCACGAAGAAGAACAAGTCCTTCTAGCCGTATTTCAGTCACATAAGCTGCCGAAGCAGTGAATGCCATCTTGATGAGATCCGGAACGCGGGAGACCAGGAGCAAAGATTGTGAGATTTTCTGCTGCCTCGCGAACAAGAGATCAAGATGCTCCGGGCGACCAGACGCCGCGACCGTTCGACAAATGAGGTGAAGACATTGCAACGCGAATAGCTGCGTCCTCCATCGCGACGTGTTTCCAAGCACTTGCCCAATCGCGGGCTGATCCTTGGACATCCCAATACTTAATGATTCTCCCTCATCATCCTGAACCACGCGTGTTAGAGCCCCGTTTTGTGCACCAGTCGTCTGTTGGAAGGCGTTTGATTTGGACATAATGCGTTGGCATAAGTCAATCCATCCTGATGGATTGTGGACAGCAGTCTGCTGAAGCCAACTTGTGATGACATTGCGGACACCATCAATGGAAGAATCGTCATCCAGCATACTAAACAGATCCTCCACGAGGCGGTCACCACCTACTTTAGATAGAGTAAAAGCATCCTTCTGGACCAAGGCGTAAAGAGCATCTATAGACGCCAACTTCAACGGCGCCCGGGACGAGCCGAGATTTCTTCGGAATTCTGCCACTAATTCCGGTACTTGCATCAAGTCCCCACCAAATATCAGCAAGTGCTTTACGCATTTTATCGCCTCCACTTTGATGCCTTCATCCTGTTCCTGAGAAAATTCATTCACGAGATCCAATGTCAACGACCTTGTTCGGGCAGACTCTTGTAGTTCTGGTCCTAGCACACCAATCACTGCATCGATGACGTAGCACATGGCTTGGAATGCGGGAAGGTCTCCTCGAAGATTAGTACTTATCGATGATCCTCCTTCCGGTTCGTGCGACTCCATGCCATAGAGCTTGCACAGCATACCGAGAGTGGACGGTACATATGGAGAGTAACTGAGATTCGCTGCATTCACAATCTGGCCGAGCGCGATTAATGCCCAGTAATGAACCACTGGATGGGGGTCATTGCTCAGGGACATTAGGACGTTCACGGCATTTCTAAGTGGTGCTCCAGCTGCAAGACCGCCAACATATTGAAATATCGCCCCAAAAGTCAATGCACAACCCGCACGGCTGCTCGGATCACGATTGTTTACGACTTGATCAACCAATGAAGAGATTTGGTGTGAAAAGAGGGAGCTTTCGCCTAAAGTCACGATCCTTCCAATTGCTTCGCTAGCAGTCCTCTGGAGACCAACGTCCGGATCCAGTATCCCAATCTGTCGGGCGCATAAGCATGGTAATCCACGTTGAAAGGGTGGATCACGTACCTTCAGAAAGTCAAGTATCACCGAGCTTACGTTCTGCTGGCCGAAAATATCCCGTGCCTGACGCATGCTCGAACGCATTGCGTGACGGAGAGCGCACAAGATGGCATATGTCGCGTTCAATCGCACAGCAGCCTTGCGCCCGGAGTTACGATCAAGCCTCGGGGATCCAACTGCATCAATAACTTGGTTAACTACTTGGACTGTCGATTCGGGAGATTGGACAGGCAGAAGTAACGAAAATAATTCGATCGAAGTGTCAACCACGCCCGTGGATGCAGGAGGTGGTTCCATGTCTGCAGCTGATGCCGTTCTCATTGCGTACAAGGTTAGAACGTCGTGCTCCATCGACCCAATGATTGGCTTAGAAAGCTATATGAAGAAGTTGTTTGGAACATATCACGACCATTAAATATCCAAACTGTACCATGTTGTCA
>WNFI01315739.1_pt1 | contig 17738 bp, 26 predicted proteins | sample 5400471 | NCBI WGS metagenome assembly WNFI01 (sample SAMN13153348, study PRJNA577476) | soil metagenome | isolation source: 100 cm saprolite on Douglas fir-dominated hillslope | place: USA:California | collected 2013-09-17 | reverse complement strand
ACGAGATCGCCGTCATAGAGGTAGGGCGCGTCTTCGTAGGTGATCGGCTGGCCGCTCGCCTTCTCCAGCTTCATGATCGCGTCACAGAGCGGGCGCGCACCGTTGACCGTGATCACGGTCGTCGTCTGCTGCGCGGAGACGACCAAGGCAAAGCCGAGCGCGATGGGCAACGATATGAGGGTTTTCATGGTCTGGTCGTCGTCGCCGTCGTCCTCCTCCTCGTCGTTCACGACGTCTTTAACACGTTTCGCGCCCCCTCGGGTGCGTCATATCTCGACGGCCTGCCGAGACTCGCGCTCGCCGTGATCTCGCCACTCGGCGTCGTTGGCCTCCTTGGGCTCGCCACCGCGTACGGGAGCTGGCGCACGCAGCGATGGCAGGGCGGATTCATCGCCGCGCTTGGGGTATCTGTCATCGTGTGGTTGTTCGCGGCGGTCTGGTCGAACGCGACGTTCTACCCGTTTGCGCAAGTGCAGCAGTCCAACCCGTATTGGGTTGGGGCGTGGCACTGGAGCACCCATCGCGGCGCCGCGGCATCTGTTCCCGGCTTGAGTCCCGGCACGCCGGAAGAGACCTTCGTCCACTGGATTTATTGGGACAACGTCGGCGCACTGATCATCGGCGACATGGTCCTGCTCGTCACGTCGTTCGTGTGCGGCGGCATCGGCGCCATACTCGGCGAGTTCATTTCGCACTGGCGGCCCCTAGCGCGTGAGAAATCCTGACGCCGATGACGCCCGATTGCGCTTCCATCAAGTTGTGCGAGGAGTGGTGGAGACGCAGTCGAAAGCTCGAGTCCAATGAATGAGGCGAAGCGCGACGAGTTCGGCGAAAGAGACGTCACCCATGTGACCGGAATGGACCCACCGAATATGGCGTCCCCAAGGGGGTGTGCACGAGTGGGCGCGCCGGAGACCTTCATCGAGGGCGACGTCCGGCGGGCCGTTCGTTTGCCGAACTCCCAGGAAAACCGTAGAGTGACCTCATGACGCCGCTCCCGTCCCAGTCGGTTGCCCAGGCCTTTCGGACCGCACTCGCGCTGTTCGAGGTAGGAGTCGATCTGATGCGTCAGAATCTCAAGCGGGCTCATCCCGACGCTGATGGAGGTTGATCGCCTTCTTGCAGCGTGGCTTCATCATCGTCCCGGTGCAGAGCTCGGCGACTGTTCGGGCCGGGTCGTTGACGTGGTGACTCGATCCGCGTGACCACGCTCGAAGGGGCGCTCCGACAGATAGGGCTGGATCTCGGTGCCGCGTCGGTTCCCTTCGCGCTGATTGGTGGACCATGAGACGTCGGTGTTTCGGCCTTTGACAAACCCCACCTAGGGCGTTGGCCGCAGCACGCTAGCGGCGTTTGAAGACCTGTTTGACGGGCGCTTCTGGCTTCCCGTCAAGGAACGCAGTTTCCATCACGAGTTGTCCATCAGCGTCTATCACCCAAGTCAGCCGCCTGATGTCTTGCTTTAGTTCAGGGAAATGGATCGTCACCACCAGCGTGTTGCCTTCCCAGGCAGCCTTCGCAAGTAGAGGCTTCCCGTCAGGAGCGCTCATCTCGGTTTCAGAGCCGTCGAGTTTGAACGTCCGCTTGGTCACGTCTGGCTGGCCCTCAAGCGACAGCGTGGAGCCATCATGTTTGATGGTTAGTTCCCGAATTCCCTGCTGAGGCCCAACACCGATCCATGTGCCCGAGAAGTTTGGCCTATCTTGTGCGGCCAATCCGACAGCGCCGAAGGCCGCAACGACAAGGACGAGACACAGAGTCACGAACTTCATTCGGCTTCCTCCTGTGGTCAGCCTTCCAGAGCGTTTCGAGGATCCGCAGGCGTGAGGTGATTCTACGTCACATGCCGCTGTTTTGAGCTGGCGAAGGGGGTGGCGTCCCCAACGGGACGCCCGGGGCTGTGCTCAACGCTAGACACCTGGTTCCCGCGGACGGCCTAACCCTCGTCCATGTTGCCGATCGTCGCGCCACGGGGCGCCTGACGCGTTTCTCGAACGTCGTCTCGGCAAGGTCCTTGTAGTCCTCCCTGCCGTAACGCTGCGCGTACGGGGCCCGCTCCCCCACCTTCACCGCGCATTTCCCCGTCGGAGAGTGCCCGGTGACAACAACGTCCTATCGCGTGGTGATGGCCGTCGACGGTCGCCCCGTCCCGTTCGAAATCGGCCGGATCCCCCCAGGGTCCCGGCGGGATTTCCTGGTGGAGTTCAACCGTCTGGGCGGCACGTGGGGACGTGTCCTCAGACGCGAGGACCAGGCGCGCGCCGAGGCCTTCGCGATCGCGACGGTCGAGCAGTATGTGACCACCACCGCGGCCGACGGCGTGTCGGGCGCTGAAATCGTGCGCCGCTACGCCAGAACCGTGATTTCCAGCCTCCTCGCGCAGGTCTACCTGCAGAACATCCTCACCACAGAGAAGGCGCGGCGCCGCATCCAGGCGCTGGGCCTGGCCGGAGCGTACCGTATGCTCCCGCCGCGTGTCGCGCCCGAGCGAGACAGCCATGTCTGACAACTCTGTGATATTGGAGGTTCGCGCAAAAAATCTGACCACCGAGGCCTTCGCCCAGGTGGCGCAGAAGCTCAAGGAGCTCGAGGCGACGTCCGCCCACACCGCGACCGAGAGCGGCCATCACTTCACCGGCTTGTTCGGCGTCATCACCGGCGGGGTGGCGGCCGGCGAGCTGCTGGCGCACTCCCTCGAGAAGGTCCTCGAGCTGGTCAAGGAGATGCCGGCCCTGCTGATGGAGATGGGCACGAAGGGCGGACAGATCGCCGACGTCGAGGCGGCGTTCGATCGCCTGGCCGGCGGCGCCGAGAACGCCCGCGCGATCCTCGCGAAGATGAACGAGGGCACGCACCAGACCGTCAGCGATTTCGAGCTGATGAAGACGGCGAACAAAATGCTCGCCGACGGCTTCAAAGGGAGCGCGGATCAATTCGGCACCCTGGCCGCGGGCGCACGGCTCCTGGCCAAGGATGCGGGCCTGAAGGGCGGCGCCGCGGAAGCCATGGACATGCTCAGCCAGGCCATCGTCACCGGCCGCGGCCGCGCGCTGAACTTGATCGGGATCCACATCAACGCCGACGAGGCCCTCGCCCGCTACAGCAAAACGATCCACAAGTCCGTCGACGAAATGACGCAGGCCGATCACGTCGCGGCCAACGCGGCCGAGGCGTACCGGCAGCTCCGACAACGGCTGAAGGACGCCGGTGACACCCACGACTCGTTCGGCGAGAAAGTCCGGCAGGCCAAGAAGCACTTCGCCGATTTCGAAGAGGCGATCGACGAGGGCATCGCCAAGTCGCCGGTGCTCGCCGCCGGCATGGACGCGGCCGGGAAAGCGCTGGCCGAGGCGTTCGGGAGCTCACAGGAAGAGGCCGTCAAGAAGGTCGTCGCCGTCGTGAACGATCTCGCCATCGACGTCGTTGACATGGCGAAGCTCGGCGTCGAAGGGGTGCGCACCCTGGGTAACGCGTGGTACGGCCTGAGCGCGATCATCTCCGGCGTCACCGACGAGTGGGTCAAGGACCAGGTGCGCGCGCTGCTGCCGCTCGAGGGCCTCTCGAAGGCCCTCATCCGCGTCGGTGGTGTCGCCGGCGCCACCTTCGCGGTGATGCATCAGGACATTCTGGATGTCATCAAGGCCGCCGGCCCGATCTCCGAGAAGCTCGGGAAACAGTTCGACAGCTCGCTCGATAGCGCGGCCAAGTTCAATAAGAACGTGGACGGCATGGAGCTGGCCCTGACGAAAGTCACCGACGCCATGCACGCGGCGGTGGGGAAAACCGCCGAACTCGGCGAGGCCGCTCACAAGACCGGGCCGAAGATCGATGACGCCGCGCACAAGACGACGGATTGGGAGAAGGCGGTCAAGAAATTTACGAAAGAAACCGAGCTGCTCGGACGGGAGTTCGCCAATCTCGAGGGTCAGATCGGCACGAACGCCGCACTCGGGAAGCTCGGCTCGAAGCTGCACGACGCCGGCATGAAGGCGCGCGAGCTGGGCGTCGACATGGACAAAGTGAGCGCCACGGTCGCCGACGCCAACGGGCAGTGGAATCAGCTCGAGTTCGACAAGATTATCGCCGACCAGGCGGCGAAGGTGCAGGTCGGTATCGGCGGACTGATCACTGAGATCGACAAACTTAAAGCTGCGCGCGGGGAGATGACGTCGGCCGAGTGGGGACAGATGACGGCGGGGTATGAACAGGCCGAGCAACGGATGACCGAAGCGACGATGTCGGGTACCGCCCTGCGCCTGGCGCAGATCGAGGACCAACGGAAAAAGGAATTCGAATCGTTTGCGTGGCTCGCCCTGAAAGACGTAGAGGCCTACGGCAAGCGCAAAGTCTCGGCCGACGCGTTCTACAACCACCAGCGCGATGTCGCCACCGGGACCGCCGACACCATCGAAGAGCGCATGCGCGCGATGGGCGTGCACACCACCGACGAGCTCGAGAAGCTCGCGGCAGACGCGACGCGCGACTTCGAGCAGATGCGCGACTCGGGGAAATACAACTTCAACGAACTCGAGGTCGCCTGGAAACGAATGACCGCCGCGAATGCGGCGGCGGGCCATGGCTGGATGGGCATGTTCGTGATGGACCTCGAGAAACTCCCGCAGCTGCTGCAGCAGGCGTTCACCGGCGGCGGCGGTCTGTCCGGGGCGGCAAATGCGGCCGGCAGTATGTTCGGCGGCGACATCGGCGGCAAGCTGATGACTGGGCTGCGCGACAAGCTGAAATTGGGCGTCGGAACCTTCGGCGAAACGTTTGCCGCGCTGGGCGGCCCGATCGGTGCCCTGCTCGGACCGGTCCTCAGCGGCATCACGCATCTGTTCGGCAAGTCCGCAAACGCCCTCGCCGACGAGAAGGCGACGGCCGACATTCACAAGCTGCAGGACGAGCTGCTGAAGACGCACGGGTCGCTCGCCAACATCAGCACGCTGGGGAAGATGGTCGGCATCGATCTCCAAGCCGCGTGGGGGGATCAGAGCCGCGCGGGCCTCGAGCACTTCAAAGGGTCGATGGACGAGTTCAATAAAAAGCTCGCGACCTTCAAGCAGACCTTCGATACCGATCTCTCGGGGATCCTCACGGGCGCCCAGGGGCTGGGGTTCCAGCTGCCGGCGACGCTGCAGCCGTATCTCGACCAGGTCGAGAAGCTCGGGCTCATGTCCGATGCGAACAAGAAGCTCCTGGCCGACTTCGGCGACAACAGCGAGATCTCCTATAAAAAGATGGAGGAGGCCGCGAAGCGCTACGGTATCGCGACCGAGGCGCTCGGGCCGAAGTTCCGCGCCGCCAAGATGCACGAGACGGCGCAGCAGATCCTCGAGGACCTGGATCTCCTGCAGCGCGGCGGCGCCGACATGAATACCGTCCTCGGGTCGGCGGGCATGGCCGGCGCGCTGTCGAAGATCGCCCTGGAGTCGCGGAAGTTCGGCACCGAGATCCCCGGCAACATGCGGCCGTGGCTCGAGCAGCTCGCCAAGTCCGGGCAGCTACTCGACGAGAACGGCCAGAAGATCACCGACCTCTCGACGCTGCACTTCGGCGACGAGATCAAGGTCGGCCTCGAGCGCATCGCCGACCTGCTGCAGAAGTTTCTCGACAAACTCAACCTGGTGCCCGCGGCGATGGGGAAGATTCCGCGGAGCGTCGACGTCGAGATTAACTACCGCGGGAAGTACAGCGGGGACCCGAACGTGCCCGGCGCCGGCGGCGAATCCATCCCCGAACACGAAGAGGGCTCATCAGTGTTGATGTTCGTTCGGGAAAATCTGATCGCCGTAGTGAACCCGAAATCCACCGCGCTGCGCCCCTTGGTGTTCGCGTGAGCGTGGCGCTCGCCTTGAACGCGGGAGCCTACGTGATGCTCGCGTCGGATACGCGGCGGACGTTCTACAACGCGCGCGGCGAACTGACGCGGTACGACGATGGCACCAGGAAGACGTACGGATCGGACTCGATCATCGTCACGGGCACGGGGAGCGTGCCGCTGCTCGAGGCCGTCTGTCGACGGATCACCTCGGCGCCCCTAGACAGCCTGGACCAGGTGCTCGAGATCATCGGCGAGGAGCGCAACCGTTTCGCGACGGCAGACCTCCCTGCTTTCCACCTGGAGCATGGTCTCTGGAGAACCGGCTGGTTCATGAGCGGCCGTTTCCATCGCAACGATGCATCCGGATTTAAAATGGCGCTCATCGCCTACCATCCCGGTCTTGGGCACGAGCTCCGCGTTCACGGGCCTGGAGCGGCCGTGCCGTTGATCCCGATAGACGACGACCGGGCCGGTCCTTGGGACGTCGTGAAGAGCCTCCTGTCGGGATGTCGCATGTGCGACGTCGACGAGGACCCCGGGGAGAGTCTCGCCTTCAACGCCCGCCTCATGCGCGCGATCATCGCCGGGTGCGCGGACGTGTTTCCGAGCGTCAGCCCCGTGTCGGAGATCAGCGTCCACCTGATTGATGGCACGACGCGACAGCTACCCGCGGAGTGCGGCGAACGGTCAATTGCCGACGGCCAACTGACCGTTGCTGAATAGAAGCATCGCAATCGACGTACTTTGAGAGGACCGCAGATCATGAGTAAGGTCAGCATGGAGCCCGCCGACGTTCGCCGGAGACGCATCGATCGCCTCTACGGGATCCCGTCACTCGAGGATTATCTCGAGGGGGGTGCGCGCGCGGCCGCGGCCAGGAAGGCCGCCGCCCCGGTTCGCCAGCGCGCCGCCGCGGATGGAGAGGTCGAGGCGGATAGAGAGGTCGAGTTGATCATCAAGGCCGCGGTCGCAAAGGCGGTCCGGGCGCAGAAGGCGACGGACGACGCCACGATCGCGGCGCTGCGCGCGCGCATCGACACACTCGCCAACGCACCGCGACCAGGCGGCCCCATGGCCCGCGCCGTCGCCAGCGAAAAGACCGTGGCGGGGCTGACGTCCGCGGCCGGCAACGACATCGACCCGAAGCATGTCATCGCGGTGCTCGAGGAGATGGCCAAGCACGCCACGTCCGACGACGAACGGCAACGGCTCGCGACGCAGCTGCTGAAGTTGCAACACCGGACTGGCCACGGCGGCACGGTCATGGGCGCGCGAAAGGGCTAATCCTCCACCATGCCGGCCAAGACCGCGAAGGAACTGCAGGCCCTGCTCGACGACTTCGACTGGGAGGCCTGGAACAAGGACCTGGAGCCGGGGTTCACGCAAATCTACCGCGACCTGGTCATGGCCACGGGCAAGAAGACCGCGCGCGAGTACGGCGATGACGTCACGTTCGACGCCAAGGATCCGTTTGTCTCCGAACAGATCACCGACTACATCGGCGATCGCATCACGCAGCTGTCGGAGACGACGAAGGACGACGTGAGCGACGCCCTCGTCCGCGCGTTCGACAACGCCGAAGAGGGCCTGAGCGCCGACAGCCTCCGCGATCTCATCCTCGACACGGTCCGCGAGAAATACGACGGCTACGAATCCTGGCGCGCGCTACAGATTGGCCGCACCGAGAGCGCCATCGGGTTCAACACCGGAACCGTGTTCGGCGGTAAGCAGGCCGGCTTCGACAACTTCGAAGTGACCGACGGCACCGACGACGAGGAATGCGCGGCCGCGAATGGCGCTGTCTGGACCGCGGCCGAGTGCCTCGAGGATCCCGTGGCGCACCCTTCGTGCACGCGCATCTTTACGCCGACGGAGGCGCAGGCCGACTCCGAGACTCAGGGCGCCGAGGCCGACGCGGAGGAGGCTTAGACCTGTGGCACACTGCGTGTGAACGTCGGCGGCCGAGGCGATTGATCCCCGCCTCGTACGGTGCTTCCTTGGGCGCCTGCCGCCGGCGATCGTTTCTCCCCAAGGACCTGCCATCAAGGAGGCAGCGTGCCGAGTCTCGAGAAGACGCAGAAGCAAAGCGCCCGGCAATGGCTGCAGGCACATCCTGACGTCACGTTCGTCGCAGCCGCGAACGGTGACCGCCTTCTTCTCGACGACGTTCCCCACGTTTTCGATCCATCGATATATCGGTTGCACGCCGTCACTGCCGATCACGTGCGCGCAATCGCAGAGCGCCTGCGGCACGGTCCACGTTTGGATCTCGAGACGTTTGATTACCTCCAAGATCTCGAGTGGTACGGTCACGTGCACGCAATCTCCTTCGGTCTCCCAACCGAATTGCCGGCGCAAATCCGGGCGCGCCAGATCGTCGTCGATCGGTGTGTCGCGTTCGCGAATGATTTCCTCATCCATCCGCAGCGTGCCGGCTGGCGCTGCCTCGCCAGATGTCAGTACGAACGGTGCGAGCGGTACTTTTTGCAACCTCGCGCGCGGTGCTATTGCAGCGATCGCTGCCGGCAGGCGCACGATCGGCGGCCGAGCCGATCTGACAACAGCGCCGCAAGTCAACGACGATAACGGTCCCTCGTCGGGTGCGCTAACGTCGTCGATCTGAACGTCATCACCTCCTACCATCGGCAGCCATATGGTTGCCGAAAATTCAGACTTCCTCACAACCGGATCGGCGGCGCGCCTCATCGGCGTGTGCTGCGACACGATCCGGGGCTGGGTCCGCGTTGGAAAGCTTGAGGCGCTGCGGGTGGATACCGGCCAGCTGCTGTTCAAACGCGGCGATTGCGAGCGCATGCGCGCGGAGCGCGACCGTCGCCGAGGACGTTCAACCGCCGCGTAGAGCCGCGTGTGGCATTCGATGTTCTCAATCACGTTTGGAAGGCGCGGTTCTTGGTTAATCGTCGCCTTCGGCACACCGAGAAGCTCGTGTTAGCACGCATCGCTGACTACTGGCGCGCCGACTTGAAGGTCGCGGCCATCTCGATGGAGCAGCTCGCGGGCGAGTGCTGCCTCTCTGAGGTCGGTCTCCGACCGGTGATGCGGGACTTGCTGGTGCACCAGGGGTGTCCCCATCCAGAACACGCCGACGTGCGCGGCGACGGACCAGCGTCCGAAGGCTGTTGTGTGGCCTGCCGGGCCGAGTTCGTCGAGCGCGGCTGTATTCGGGTGACTTCTGCGGAGACAGCCAAGCGCGCCCGTCGATACGACATCCTCGTTTTCAGGCTCCTTAAGGGGAAAGCAGCTTACCCCCTAAGCGAGATTTCCACAGCTTCCACGGTCGCCCTGGAGGACAACCTACCTTCCCCCAGGGGGCAAGAGGGTTTCCCTGTCGGGGGAAAGGAGCTTCCCCCCAGGGGGAAAGCTGCTTGCCCCGTTCCGGATCTTCCGTCTTGCCCGGATCTCCCGGAAAGATCACCGGCGCCTGAAACCGCGCCGGTCCACGCGCATGAGAGCACGGAAGACGATGAGAGCGCGGCACGCCGGCGGCCGTCGATTCACGACGACGCGGCGGCCGTCGAGCGCGTCCGGCGCGGGTTGCTCGAGACGAAGCGTCGCATCCTGGCGCGGAGCAAGGCCTCGTGAAGCTGCTCATCGACGTCGCGCCGCTCGATGCTGAGGCGCGCGAGGTCATCGTGGCTGCCTGGACGGAGATCTTCCGCGCGGAGCTCGCCGCGCGTCGAGCGGTTCTGTCCCCAGCGGCAATTGACCGTTCAGACCCCGACGCCGCGCCGGCGCGCGTCCTGGAGGTCGGGCGATGAGCGCGTCGAAGGGGATCGCGCGGCCGCGGATTGTGAAAGGCCGCACGGCGAAGCAGCGCGCGGTCGCCCGGCAGTTCGGGCCCCGCTACGGCCTGTTCCGTCGCCAGGCGATAGCGCCGCCGCCGGCGCGCAGCTGGTGGCTCGACCTCGCCGGCGAGGCCTTCAGCCAGGCGGCCGCTGCCGAACGCGCACGGATTCAGCACTCGAAATTCAGTCGGCCCTTTGGAACGGAGACGATGAAAATATGACCGATACGGAACGAAGAATTGAGCAGCTCGTCGAAGAGAGCGCAGCGACACGGGCGAGGATCGAGGCCGCCGGCGCGGCCGCAGGAATCCCGCTGAAGCGGCAGGCGGACTTTCTCGCGCGCAGCGTCGAGGCTGACGCCCTCGTGGCGGGGCTGGAAGCGCGGCGCCCGGCGCTGCTGCTGAGAGCGGACGAACCCGAGGCGCAACAAGAGCTTGCCGCGCTGCCCGCGCAGATCACGCAGCACGCGCAGCGCGCCGCCAACTTTCGCGACGCCGCGCGGTTGCTCGACGCCGACGTGGCGGCGGCGCAGACGGCGCAGCAGCGGGAGACGCGCGTGCTGGCGCAGCTGGACTTCGAGATCGCCCGGCTGCGTCACGTGCACACGTCGGAGGAATTCGACGCCGCGCTCACCGGCGCGGTGACGTCGCAGCTCCATGGGTGGCTCGCCTCGGCCGATGCTCTGGCGGCCACGTATCACGAACACTTCGGCCAGCCGCTCGGATGGCCCGACCCACGAATGCAACTTGCGCGCGTCCTCTCCGTATGGCTGCGCCAGGTGAGCCCGCAAACGTTCAGCGGGATCACGAATCGTCGCTGGCCTACGGATCGCGCGGCGCTGGTCGACGATGCGGCGCAGATTGCCGATCCAAGCACCATCTCGACGCCGGCGTCGGACTCGAATCCCGCCGCCACTGCGCTCGGCGCGCCAGGCGCCGGCGACATCTTCGGTCATCAACGCCGGCAGGAATAGGAAGGACCACAGTTATGCCTCAAGGCCAGACGACAGGCTCTCCCCTTCGCGCGCTACAAACGTCCGTCGGCGTCATCTACCCGCCCGACAGAAATCCTCGGAACGCTGCGGACCTGGCGCAGATCGCGCTGCTGACCGCCCTCAAAGGAGATGGCCAGTTCACCGCGAGCATGAGCGTTAGCCCGCTTGGCGGGTACACGCTGACGATCGTGACGAACGCCAGGACCCTTGTGATTGATGGTCTGCGCGTCCCTGGAGACGAGCTCCAGGCGGCGATTGGGTGGATCAACGGCGAGCAAAAACAGATGGCGAATCTATGAAGTCGAAGGATCCGGACATACTCCTGCTCGACGCAGGGATCGCCGGCCTCGGGTCCGTTCTGCAAGACGTCAGCGACCATCTGCTCGGCGTCAGCGCGCGACTCGAGGCGTTGCGGATCGTGCTCGAGCCCGCCACTCTGAAGCGAGCGCGGGCTCGTTTCTGGCGCGAGCGCCGCCAGAAAAAGCCGCACTGACCCGAACATGCGCATACTCAGAGGGGCATATTGTCGAAGCGCAGCACGATGATCATTGCGCGCCATCGCGAGGCCAAGGCGTGGGAGCTGGCCTGTGCGGGAAAGACGCAGGCGGAGATCGCGGAGGAGCTCCAGCTCACGCAGCCCTCGGTCAGCCGTGCCCTTCGCCGAGCGTACGCGCGCGTCACGGCCGAGTGCGCCGGCCGGATGCTGGACTACAAAGCGCTGCAGCACGGCCGGCTTGAGCACGTATTGCGTGAAGCCCTCGACGGCTGGGAGCGATCGAAAGAGCCGCGGAAGCGGTCGCGCCGGCACGTCGTCCGCGGCAAACGCCAGGAGCACGTCGATGAGGCCATCACGGATGAGGCCAGCACGTCGGACGGCAACCCGGCGTTTCTGGAGACGGCCATCAGCGCGGCGGCTGAAATCAATCGGCTCTGGGGGCTCGTCACCCCGAAGCGGCTGGAGCTCATACCTGCCGGGCGACCGCTCGAGGGTCTGACCGATGCTGAACTGCTGCAGCGGGCGCGAGAGGGGGCCGACGCCCTGAGGGCCTCGGAAAGTGGCGCCGGAGTCACTCTGAGCTTGTCGTCGCACGAAGAGGGCACGAAGTGAACGACCGCCGCGCCAAGGATCCGCCGCTGACCACGCGTGAGTGCGCGACGTGGATGAACGTGCCCTTCACCGTCGTCCACGGCGCCATCGTCGACGGCGAGCTCGAGGCCGAGGGGGTCGACGTGAACGGCCGGCGGCTCCTCCGGATTCACCACGACGCGTTCATTCGCTACCTGAAGAAAATCGGCTGGAAGCGCTTACCGCGGGCCACGTCCGACCCGCGCCACAAAGGAGCATAACGACGATGAACATTCCGTTCGACATCACGGCCAGAGGAGAAACAGAACCGCGCCGCAGCGATCTCGACGTGACCTCCGACGCGCCGAAGAGTTGGTCCGCTCAGGCGATCGTTGATGTCATGGAGCGCGCCTTCTGCCGCGCGACGTTGCAGGGCTCACCGCCGGCCACGTTCGACACAGCAGGCCAGACGGCGGAGGACACGATCGGTCACACGGTGATCCGGATTACGACGGCGACCGACGAACTCCGCATTGGCCCGGTGCCCCTGCAGCCGGAGGCCGTCGCGGAGGCCGTGCGGGTGTGGAACGCGGCGATCGCGGGGAGCTGAGGCCGGAACGGTCAATTGCCCGACGGGAACTAACCGTTGCTTGACTATGCAATACAGGTAAATGTATGATCCTGGCCATGGCGCCCGATCTCAAACCCGCAACGTTCCGCATGGACACCGACATCCTCGAGGGGCTCGAGGCGGTCAAGAAGCGCGACGGCATCCCCATCAGCGAGCAGGTACGCCGGGCGCTGCGCGTGTGGCTGGAGAGTAAGGGCCTCAACAAGACGGACCGCCGACCTGCGTCTAACAAGTCGAAGCGGCCCTAACCCGCAACCTGGTGTTGGCAGGTCGCGCGGCTGCGCGAGATCGTAGCACGCGACTGCCGGAGGATTCCGCTATGGCTACGACTTCGATGGATCCAGAGGAACGCCTGGACCGCTCGCACGAGCGCCTTTCCTTGTTGGGGTCTCTTTTGTGGGCGTACGGCGCAGGCGATGGACTTACGTTGACCCGCGCCGACATCCGTACCTTCGCCGAATATCTCCAGGACATCCAGAACGATCTTGAAATCGTGAACAAGAGCGTTTGCACCTTTCACAGCATGACTGGAGGCGACTGCCCAATCTGTCGCAGCGGCCCCGACACGTCGCCGGTTGTCGACACCGTACGCGCGATCGGTGCCACCCTGGCGCGGACCGCGGCCTCGCCCCGCGGCGGCCCACGACGCAACACCCCGCGAGGTGCCCAATGACCGACGCCGGCGATCAACTCCTGCCGTTGATGACCCTCGCGCGGCGCTGGGGCTGGTCGCGCAGCAAGTTGTGGCGCCTGGTGCAGGCCGGCTCAATTCCCCACCTTAAGGCTTGGCCGACGCCGCGACGTGCACTTCCGCGAGCGTGACGTCGAGGCCTGGCTCGCCGAGCAGACGATCGGCGCCTCACCCGCGCCCAAGCGGGCGGCGCAACAGGCCGCGGCCACGGCGGATCGCGCGGAGATGTGTCGCGCACTCGGCATCGAGTCGGACCATCTTTTCTCGTGATGGCGATTACGACGGCCCGGGTGCTCGAGCTGTTCGCTCAGGCGAGTACCGGGCGGCTCGAGGAGGGAGGACAGCTGGCCAGTTCCCAGGTCGCGGAGATCATCCACGCGGTGAAGCGAGCGCTCGAGGCCGATGGCGCCGACCCGACCGAAGTACTGGGCGCGCTCACCGCGTTCGTCGCGCATTTTGCACGGCAGACCGAGGCGCGGGCCGTGCCGGGCCGGCGCGAGCTCGTCGTGGCGCTCTGCGATGGCATCGGCTTGGATTTCACAGAGCGGCAGGTGCCCGACGGCACGGTGCGCTACGCGTTTCGGCCGCGCCGCGAACACTGAAAGGCTACAGATGATCGCCGCCATTTACGCGCGCAAGAGCACGGAGCAGAAGGGCGTCAACGAAGAGGACAAGTCCGTCGCGCGCCAGGTGGACCACGCGCGGGCCTACGCGGCGATAAAGGACTGGACGATCGACGAGGCCGCGATCTTTGTGGACGATGGCATCTCGGGCGCCGAGTTCGACGATCGGCCTGGCCTGGTGCGGTTGCTCAACGCGCTGAAGCCGCGGCCGCCGTTCGCTGCGCTGATCATGATGGACAGCTCACGGCTCGGCCGCGACATGATCCCGACGACGTACGCGCTGCAGAAGATCATCGACGCCGGCGTTCGGGTGTTCTTCTATCTCGAGGATCGCGAGGCCACGCTCGGCACTCCGATTGAGCAGATCACACAATCCCTGATGGCGTTCGGCTCGGCCGTGCAGCGCGAGCAGGCGCGGCAGTCCACGCGAGACGCCCTGATCCGCAAAGCTCGTGCAGCGCACGTCACCGGCGGCCGGTGCTTCGGGTACGACAACGTCGACGTGATGTCTGGTCAGGTCGATCAGAGCGGTCGGCCGAAGCGCTCACACGTCGAGCGCCGGATTAACGAGGCCGAGGCCGACGTCATCCGCCGCATCTTTCAGCTGTGCGCCGAGGGCCTCGGCAAGCACCGGATCGCGCGGAGGTTGAACGATAGCGGCGCGCCGGCGCCGCAGGCACAGCTGCGCCGGCCGGTCGGCTGGTGCGCCTCGTCGGTGCGCGAGGCGTTGTACCGCGAGCTCTATCGGGGCGTCGTCGTGTGGAACAAGACGATCACCCGGAAGGTCCGCGGCAAGTTCCGGCAGATCGCGCAGCCGGCGAGCGAATGGATTCGCGTGCCGGCGCCGGCGCTGCGGATCGTGTCCGAGGAGCTCTGGGAAGCCGTGCATGTGCGGCTGAGCAACAACCGCGTGTTGTACCTCCGGAGCACGGGCGGCCGATTGTGGGGCCGGCCGCTGGACGACGTCGAGGCGAAGTATTTGCTCAGCGGCCTGGCCGAGTGCGGCACGTGCGGGGGCACCCTCGAGGTGCGAAGTCGCGCGCACCGCCATCATCGCAAACACTTCTACATGTGCAGCACCCACCGCCGGAAAGGTCCGGCGATCTGTCGTGGGATCGACGTGCCCCTCGAGCGCGCGGACGCCGCAGTCCTCGCGACGCTCGAGGAGGCGATTTTGCGGCGCGACCTCCTCCAGGAGGCCCTCCTGCGCGCGTTGACGCCCGTTCCTGCGGACGCCGATGCCCCGATGCGTCTAGAGGCGCTCGAGCGTCGTTTGGCGGTCCTGCAGGCGCAGCTGCATCGCCTGACTGAGCTGGCGATCGCCGGGGACGGCGGCGATCTCCGCGTGCTCCGTGACGCGATGAAGATTCGCGAGGACGAGGCCCGGCGGATTGAGCGCGAGCTCGCGCGCGCCGCGGCGCCGGCCGCCGAGGCCCTGCCGCATCCACGGGCGGCGGCCGCCCTCCTGGACTCGTTGCTCGGTGATTGGCAGGCCACGCTGCACAAGCACCCCGGGCACGCACGCCAGATGGTTCGGAAGCTGCTCCGGGACCGACTGGTGTTCACGGCCGAGGCGCATGAAGAGCAACCTGGCTACCGAGTGCGCGGGAGCGTGACGATGGAACCGTTGATAAACGTGGTGTTGAAGGGGGACGCGGGCGCCTTACGGCAGATGCCCCAAACCGGAGGAGACTGTGCACAATGGGTGGCGTCCCCAACGGGATTCGAACCCGTGTCTCGGCCTTGAAAGGGCCGCGTCCTGGGCCTCTGGACGATGGGGACGTTCCGAGGCGTGGATCTAAACCACTGATAATAGCACGGCCGTAGAACCCCTACTCCTCGAGCGGATCGGCGCGCCGCTTCGGTCGGTGATCCGCAAACACCAGCAGCTTCCACCGCGTCGTCCCGTCCAGCGGCAGATGTGTGTGGTGATCCGCCGCAGGCAGCGGCGCGTCCTCCGCCGCGACGACCTCGCGGCCGCAGCCCAGGCACTGATAAATGCCCGCGCGCGGCGCCGGCTCCCCAGAGGGATGCTCCTCGTCGAAGATCGCATTGCCGAGTTGCATCAGTTGCGTGCCGTCCTTGTAAATCGCCATATCAGCCTTTTCTCTGGTGGCCGGACAGCCCCTGTCGGCCCCGGATCATCGCTTCAACTCGGCGAGCTGCCGCTGAATGGCGTCGAGCCGCGCGACCAGCTCGTCCATCCGCATGGTGTCCACGTCCGGCTTGCGGGCGAACATCGACAGCACGCCGCCGGGCTCGAGCACCGCCCGCTCCACTTCTTCCAGCGACGCGAACCCCTGCTTGTGCGCGGCCGCCTCCAGCTCCGCGCGAGTGATGAGCTCCGCCAGGCACCGATCCTCCAGCAACCGGCCGTCCTCGATCAACACCACCGGGTCACCTTCGACCAGCCGGTCCAGGCGCTCGTGCTGGTACAGAAAGCGCACGACCACGTAGTTCACCAGCAAAAGAGAGATCGCACCGATGATCCCGCCGGTTATGGAATTATCATTACCGATGATGGCGTTCTGCACCGTGTTGGACAGCGTGAGCAGGACGACGAGGTCGAAGGGATTGAGCTGCGCGAGCTCGCGCTTCCCGGCCAGCCTCAGGCCGACGACGAGAAACACGTAAATCACCAGCGGGCGGAGAATCTTCGCGAGAATCGGCTCCCCGGGGATCCAGAGATCGGACCAGTGCATGCACCCTCCACGCGGATGATACAGGAGACAAACGATGACAGCCCCTGCCTGTTCCCACATCACCACAATCGAGGCGGTGATCCCGCCCAAGAAGCGCGCTTGCGACGCCTGCGTCAAGATCGGATCGTCCTGGGTACACCTCCGCACGTGCCAGACCTGCGGCGTCACGCTCTGTTGTGATTCCTCGCCCAATCGCCACGCGAGCAAGCACGCGCATGCCACGAGTCACCCGGTGATCGCTTCCGCGGAGCCGGGCGAACGGTGGCTCTACTGCTATCCTGACGAGGCGTTTGCGGAGTACTGAGGCGGGGCTGGCGCTTCTGACGAACGACGCCACCATTCTGCCGGCGACGACCGGAAATAGCGGGGACGGGTCTCAGACCCGCCCCCGCGTGTTACTTGAACCAGGTCTTCACGCGTCTTACTTGAACCAGGTCTTCACGCCCTTGTGGTTCGAGCAGGCGCCGCGGTGCTGCTTGGCGAAGCTGTAGGTGCCGTCGTTGCACTGCGCGGTTGCGTCGGCTGGCGCGCCGGCCGCCCGTACGGAGGTTTTCGGGGCGGGCGATTCCGGCGCGGAGGGCCGGGCCGGTGGCATCTCGCGACGGTCCTCTGTCGGGTCGGCTTTCCGGTCGGCCTTCATGTCTGCCTTGTCGGCCTTTTTGTCAGCCTTGTCGACTTTCTTGTCGGCCCTCGCGTCTTTGGCTCCTTGTACCAGGTGGCGACACCGCCGTGCCCGGAGCACGCGCCGACGTGCGTCTTCGCCGTGCTGAAGGTCCCGTCGGTGCACTTTGCCGTTGCGTTTTTCGGCGTGGCCTGTGCGGCCAAGGCCAAGGCCGGCACCGCGATCCCGAGGGTTCCCGCAACACACCACGCCATCACTAATCGTCGTACCTGCATGAGTTCAGACCTCCGCCCCCATCGTCGCACTGTTCGTGCATGTACGCATAATCTGCGATCCAGGGACCAACCGCCGGGCTTAGAGAAGGGGACGGCTCGTCAGGAGTTGGGCTCGGGCACGGGTTCGAGGGTGTCGTGGTCCCAGGAATAGCGGAACCGCCCGTGCTCGCTGCAACGGTAGTACAGCCCGAGCTGCTCCCCGACCTGGGCCGCGCGTTCCATGTCGCCGCCGCACTCCGGGCACTTGTTCAGTTGGTCCCACCGGCCGGCGCCGGTGGCGGTTACGTCCTCAGTCATTGGTCTATGATACGCGCCATGATGACGACGCTGAGAGTTCTCCTCGCCGAGGCGCTGGGCACATTTTTCCTGTGCTTCGCGGGAATCGCGGCCATCCTATGTACCGCCCCCCCGATCAGCGCCGGGGGCGGCCTCGTCGCGATTGCGCTCGCTCACGGGCTCGCGTTGTCGATCGCGGTCAACAACTTCGGCGGCATCTCGGGCGCCCAC
>WNFI01021095.1_pt1 | contig 17738 bp, 22 predicted proteins | sample 5400471 | NCBI WGS metagenome assembly WNFI01 (sample SAMN13153348, study PRJNA577476) | soil metagenome | isolation source: 100 cm saprolite on Douglas fir-dominated hillslope | place: USA:California | collected 2013-09-17 | reverse complement strand
CGTCACGAATGGCAGGAAAAAGGGAATCCGGATCAAGGTGATAACCCGGCAATCCGAACTCTTCGATCAAACCTCATGAACCAGGGGGCAATATGAAGCGGTGTCCAAGAACTTTTCCAGGTCGAGATCCACCACGATGCCATGACCGGACGCGATCAACTGTTGCGCCCGAGCCACGGCCTGATGCGCCGAGCGACTTGGCCGGAAGCCAAAGCTGTGCTCGGAGAACGTCGGGTCCCATTCTGCCTGCAGGACCTGCAAAACTGCCTGCTGGATGAAGCGGTCGAGCACCGTCGGAATGCCGAGCGACCGTGTGCCGCCCGATGCCTTTGGTATCTCAACACGCCTCACTGGCTGCGGCTTGTAGGTGCCCTCAAGCAGTTGGGCCCGGATCGTGGGCCAGTGCTCTTTCAGGTGAGGAGCCAGCGCATCTAGACTCATGCCATCGATACCGGCAGCTCCTTTGTTGCGTTTCACATGCGCCAACGCCTTCCTCAGATTGTCTCGCTCGACAATCACTTCCATCAACGGCCCACCGGCCGCCTGGCTTTCGACTTTGGTTTTCGCCGTCCGGGCTTCGGTCCCTTCCATGTCGGCGCTTCGGGCTTCACCCGTCGCCACGGCCTGCAAGGTGATCTCCAGTTCAGTTTTCTGCCGCATCGCCCGTCCGAGATCGCCGTTCTACTTGCCATTCCATCGTTCAGGCCTTCGGCCAGGTCGCCCCGCCTACTATGCCTTCTGCTGACTTCTGCGCCGCGGTCAGGTCGCCTTGCGACGACCTCAGTCCCGAATCAGGGACACAACACAGATCTCCCGAGGTAAGATCGACCGCCTTCGCCGCACGCCCGCCGAATTTACCACCCCGGCCTTTGATGGCTGTGGACTTCGCGATTAGGATCTCGCTCGTCCGGCCGGGCAGGCCTCGTTATCCGGTTCTTGTCCATCGGGCCGCGGCTTTGCTCCACGCTTCCTTCAGACCCCGCCTCGCGACGACGCCCTTGCGCTTCGCTAATCCTTCGCCGCCATCAGGCTGGATAAAGGACTTTCACCTCCAAGCTGTCGATCATGCTCGGCACACTCCTTCGAGACGCGGCGAAGGCGCCGCTCCTCAGAGCCTGCCGGGAAATACTGACCTCATCCTGAGGAGCTTGCGAAGCAAGCGTCTCGAAGGATGGACGCAACGCAGGGACGCGCGGCCATTCTTCGAGACGCGGCCAAGAGGCCGCTCCTTCAGGATGAGGTTCCCTTGCTGATGGCTTTGTCATCTCGGATGGCTTTGTCATCTCGAAAGAGCACCACAGCGGAATTGCTTCGCGGAGTTTACCATCGGGTCATTCGCGCGACCCGGTGGCCCGCAATAACGAATGACTTGCCGACAAATCATGCGCCAGGCCGCCATTGGTCGCCGGCGATTTTCGCCGCGGCAATGACCGCCTGAGTGCGGCTCTCGACACCGAGTTTCTGCAAGATCGCCGACACATGCGCCTTGATGGTGGCTTCCGAAACGCCGAGCTCATAGGCGATTTGCTTGTTGAGCAAGCCTTGCGACAACATCATCAGCACGCGGACCTGCTGCGGGGTCAACGTCACCAGACGGTCGCGCAGGCGCGTCATCTCCGGATCGGCGACGGATGACAGATCGACGTCGGGCGGTATCCAGACGTCGCCATCCATGACTCTGGGGATGGCGTCGCGCAAGGTATCGACCCCGAAGCGCTTCGGGATAAATCCCGAGGCACCAAAATCCACCGATCGGCGGATCGTTCCGACGTCGTCGCTGGCGGACACGATCACCACAGGAATCGCCGGATATTGCGCGCGGAGGTAAATCAGCCCGGAAAAACCGCTGATTCCCGGCATGGTCAGGTCAAGCAGAATCAGATCGACCTCGGCATCCTGCTCAAGCAGTGCGGTGAGTTCCTCGAACGACCCGGCTTCGTCAATTTTTGCCGAGGGAATGACGCTCGCAACCGCCTGTCGCAGCGCACCGCGAAACAGCGGATGATCGTCGGCAATGACAAGATGGGTGCTGGCGACTGCAGTCATCTATTCCATGCGACAGGGTTGGAAAAAACTCGTGGCGGTTTGGGGACGTCGGCGAAGCGAGCCTGCCCCGCGATACTCCGCTCATGGAGGGTCGGTTGGCAAGCTGCCACGAGTCAACGCAGTTAATTCGCCCATGTTGTGCACTGCAATACCGATCGGCGGGCAAGCATGATCGATGACCGCGCCGTCGCACTCCACCACAGCCGTGCACAGGGCCAAAAGTCGTATTGGGCGATGTTTCACGGCGATGTTACCCTGAATTGAAGCTTCATGCATCCATCCGGCAAAGATCGGCGTATCGAAGCAGCTTTGCATCAACGATTTCGGGGAGCGATCCAAAATGTCCACATTGGCTGCAACAGTAGTACCGTCGAGAGGAATGACGAAGGACGAACGTTTCGTCATTCTCGCTTCATCGCTCGGCACCGTTTTCGAATGGTATGACTTCTATCTTTACGGATCGCTTGCCAGCATTATCGGTGCGCAGTTCTTCAGCGCCTATCCGCCGGCAACCCGCGACATCTTCGCGCTGCTGGCCTTTGCCGCGGGCTTTCTGGTACGTCCTTTCGGCGCAATCGTTTTCGGTCGCGTCGGCGACATTGTCGGGCGCAAATACACCTTCCTCGTCACCATCATGATCATGGGTCTGTCGACCTTCATCGTCGGTCTGCTGCCTAACGCGGCAACAATCGGCTTTGCCGCGCCGGTTATTCTGATCGCGCTGCGTCTGGCGCAAGGTCTGGCGCTCGGCGGCGAGTATGGCGGAGCCGCAACCTATGTCGCCGAGCATTCGCCGCAGGGCAAGCGCGGCTACTATACCTCGTTCATTCAGACCACCGCCACGCTGGGCCTGTTCCTGTCACTGCTGGTGATCCTCTTTACTCGTACGGCAATCGGCGAAGCCGACTTCGCCATCTGGGGCTGGCGCGTTCCGTTCCTGGTATCAGTCGTTCTGCTGGGGATCTCGGTCTGGATCCGGCTGCGCCTCAACGAATCGCCGGTGTTCCAGAAGATGAAGGACGAGGGCAAGGGCTCAAAGGCCCCGCTGACCGAAGCCTTCGCCAACTGGAGCAACGCCAAGATCGTGCTGCTCGCGCTGATTGGCGGCACCATGGGTCAGGGTGTGGTGTGGTACACGGGCCAGTTCTACGCGCTGTTCTTCCTGCAATCGATCCTGAAGGTCGACGGCTACACCGCCAACCTTCTGATCGCGTGGTCGTTGCTGTTCGGCACCGGCTTCTTCATCGTGTTCGGCGCGTTGTCGGGTTCGGCGCGTTGTCGGACAAGATCGGCCGCAAGCCGATCATTCTTGCCGGCTGCCTGATCGCGGCGCTGACCTTCTTCCCGATCTTCCGGATGATCACGACCAACGCCAATCCGGCCCTGGAAAAGGCGATCGAAGCGACCAAGGTCGAAGTGGTGGCCGATCCCGCAGGCTGCGGTGATCTGTTCAACCCGGTCGGCACCCGCGTGTTCAGCGCGCCGTGCGACACCGCCCGCGCCTTCCTGGCTCAGTCGTCGGTCAAATATTCGACCGTATACGGCCCCGCAGGCTCGGGCGTGAAGGTCACCGTCAATGGCAAGGACGTTCCCTACCCCGACGCGAAAGCTGGCAACACGGCTGTCGCCGCAGCCGTCGCCGCGGCGGGTTATCCGAAGGCCGGCGATGCGGGCATCGTGAAGATGTCGAACCCGTTCGATATCTTCCGTCCGCAGGTCGCGGCTCTCATCGGACTGCTGTTCATCCTGGTGATCTTCGTCACCATGGTGTACGGGCCGATCGCGGCGCTGCTGGTCGAACTGTTCCCGACCAAGATCCGCTACACGTCGATGTCGTTGCCCTATCACATCGGCAACGGCTGGTTCGGCGGACTGTTGCCTGCGACCTCGTTCGCGATCGTGGCCTCGACCGGAGATATTTACGCGGGTCTGTGGTATCCGATCATCTTCGCAGCAACCACCGCGGTCGTCGGCTTCTTCTTCCTTCCGGAAACCAAGGACGTTGATATAAAAACGAACTAGCAGATTTGCCGACGGCGAAAGCTGCCGGAGAACCTTCATCTAATCGCCGGCCGCGGAACGCTCCGCGGCCGGTTTTCATTTCAGCGGATGCTGCCCATGAACTGCAGCACGATCTCGCGGCGATGCGCCCGGCTGCGATGTTCGATCAGGTAGATTGCCTGCCAGGTTCCCAGCGCGAGCCTGCCGTTGCGCACCGGCACTTGCAGCGACGTCGCCGTCAGCATGGTCTTGACGTGCGCGGGCATGTCGTCGGGACCTTCGGTGTCATGGGTCCAGTTCGCATCCTCCGGCGCGAGCCGGTCCAGCGTGGTCATCAAATCACGCAGCACGGATGGATCGGCGTTTTCCTGGATCGTCAGCGACGCCGAGGTGTGGCGCACAAACAGCGTCGCCATGCCTTCATGCGCGCAGGCGTCATCGACAAATTTTCCGACCTCGGCGGTCAGATCGATAAAGCCGGCGCCGGAAGTCTGCACCGTGAGGATCGATGACACGATGGTGTCGGCGCTGATCGTCGATAATGACGTCCGCGACACCGATTTGGGTGGACTCATGAAGACCTCACATGAGCGTTGCAGGAAGCGCTATCCTCAGAGCCTGACCGGAAATGCGGTCGACAAACCCAGCGGCAGTGTTCGTCATTGCGAGGAGCGCTTGCGACGAAGCAATCCAGTCTTCCGCTTCGCTTCGCTAATGACGGCGTGAGTTTTCGTTGCCTTTTGCATCTTCGGCCAAAACCCTCACCATGAGCAGCTTCCCTCAAATCTTTCCGGTGACGTCCTTCTGCATCCGATTGGCCATCTCGACCAGCCGCCGCCATGCCTGTTCGAGGAACGTCATCACCCGGTCCATATCGCGATCGCTCGGCAACGGAATTTCGATCTTGCGCTCGCGGTCCGACAGCTTTGGCTCGGCTTTTTTCAGCGAATCCGTCTTCGGGAGCGGCTCGTCGATCTTGCCGGTGACGGTCGGTTCGCGCTGTGCCAGTTGGGCTTTGAGCGCCTCATTGTCCTTCTGCCAGCCCGCGCCCTTGTCGGTACAGATCGACGCGGCCCCGGTGCGGGTGTCGAGCCGCAGCACGCCATCCGCGACCGGCGCCAGCGCGTAGCGGCCGTTCTCGGTGTCCGGCGTCGACTGGGCAGCGGCACTCAAGCCTGCGAGACAGATGATCGCCGCGGCAGCGGCACCAATTCCCTTGCCGACCTCACTTCGAGATATTTTGAAAGGTGATGTCGCGGTCATTGTGGCAAGCTCCATCAAGTCGACGACGGCCGGTTACTCCAGGGAACGATAGGGACGACGGCCTGACTTCAACGCGTCCGCAAGCAATTCGATCCGGTCCTGTCCCCAGAATACCTCGCCGTCCAGCACGTAAACCGGCGAACCGAACACGTCCGCCGCCAACGCATCCTGCCGGTTTTGTTCGTAAGCGGCACTGATGTCGTCCGAGGCGGCGCGCTCGATCAGGCGCTCACCGGGAAGCTCCGACTCATCGGCCAGTCTGGCTAATGTCGCAGGGTCGGCCAGGTTGAGCTGCTGTTCAAAGACTCCCGAAAACGCCCGTCGCAAAAATGGATCAGGGTCGTGGCCCGCCTCGATCGCCGCTATGACAACCCCATCCGCCAGCCGCCCATTGAATGGTGAATGCGCCGGCCGCAAATGAAAGTTCAGGCCGCGCTTGTCGCGCCAGCGTTGCAGTTCGAGCATCCGATAGCGTTGCCGCACCGGATGGCGTTTCACCAGGGGCAGGCCGCCGGTTTCGGAGAACAGTTCGCCGAGCACCACCGGCTTGTGATTTACATTACAATTGTAAGTACTTACGACCTCCCGAAACAAGGCATGCCCGATATAGGCCCATGGCGAGGTGAGGGAAAAATAGTAGTCGATCTGACGCGGCATGGGGACTCCGGGCGGGCCAAGTTTCGAAAAACGCGAACCATCCCAACAGACCCCTTGGCGTCGTGCAAGGACGATCCCGTTGCGCCGGCGCTATCGCAGTGCGGCGACGGCGCGCAGCAAGATTCATATTTTCGAAATAAAATCAGAGAAATCAAAGCGCTAGGCGGTTACCGGGCAATCTTGACTTGGCTTTATGCGGTCAGTATGGTCCGCGCGGCTTTTAAGGGTGGCGGGGCGTTAATTTCAGCAAGCGCAGCGAATTTTCGGGTGTCGACAGCATGTCCGACGGCACTGGGAACGGCGATAGCGGGAATGGAAGTCGCGACAAATCGCCCGACGAAGCTGCGCTTTCCGCAAGGCTCGGAAGTCTGGATCACCGGTTGTCCGAAATTCGGGATAACCGCAAAATCCGGACTGACCAACCCGGAACCGAAAGCGGAAACGGAGCTGCCAGGGCCTCGGCCATGGCGCGCGGTTTCCGACTTTCTTCGGAGCTGGTCGCGGGCGTTGTCGTTGGGGCAGTCATTGGCTGGGGTTTCGACCGTTTGCTGTCGACATCGCCATGGGGTCTCATCGTGTTTTTCCTGCTCGGCTTCGCGGCTGGCGTGGTCAACGTGATGCGATCGGCAGGCGTGGCTCCGGACAGGAATGCCCGTTGACGTGTGGAGGCGGGACCATTGATTTCGAAAGCGCCGGCGTGGCCGGCTGACCAAGAGATGCCGCGCGGATGATTGATCCGATCCACCAGTTCAATATCGACAAGATCTTCACGATCGGCCACATCGGCAATCAGGAGATCGCCTTCACCAATTCGTCGGCCTACATGCTGATTTCGGTGGCGCTGATTTCGCTGCTGATGATCGGCGGCGTCGCCGGGCGGCAGCTCGTTCCCGGACGCTTCCAGTCGATGGCCGAACTGAGCTACGAATTCGTGGCCAACACCATCCGAAGCAGCGCCGGTTCGGAAGGCATGAAGTTCTTCCCGCTGGTGTTCTCGCTGTTCATGTTCATCATGGTCTCGAACATGATCGGGATCATTCCCTACACCTTCACGGTGTCGAGCCACATCATCGTCACGGCGTCGCTGGCGCTCCTGGTGTTCTTCACGGTGCTGGTCTACGGCTTCTACAAGAACGGCCTGAAATTCTTCAAACTGTTCGTGCCCTCGGGCATTCCGATCGTGATCCTGCCGCTGGTGGTGCTGATCGAGATCATCTCGTTCCTGTCGCGGCCGATTTCGCACAGCGTTCGCCTGTTCGCCAACATGCTGGCGGGTCACATCACACTGAAGGTGTTTGCAAGCTTCGTCACCATGCTCGGCGCCATGGGCATCGCCGGCTGGGTCGGCGCCGTGCTGCCGCTGGGTCTGACCGTCGCGCTCACCGCGCTGGAGCTCCTGGTCGCGTTCCTCCAGGCCTACGTTTTCACCATCCTCACCTGCATCTACATCAACGATGCGATTCATCCGGGCCACTGACGCCCGGCCTCTCTAGCCAACCTCAAGAAGGAGTTCGTTTCATGGATCCGATTGCCGCGAAGTACATTGGCGCTGGTATCGCCTGCATTGGCATGGGTGGCGCCGGCGCCGGCGTGGGCATCATCTTCGGCAACTATCTCGCCGCGGCGGTGCGCAATCCCTCGGCTGCGCAGGGCCAGTTCGGCAACCTGATTTTCGGTTTCGCGGTGACCGAAGCGCTCGGCATCTTCTCGCTGCTGATCGCGCTGTTGCTGCTGTTCGCGCTCTGAGGCGTCACCATGGCCGATGAGAGGGTCTCCGCCCAAACCCCGGCCGGCCGAACAGGAGAAGCCCGTGGCTGAAAGTCATGGCAACGCAAAGGGCGAAACCGCCCATACCGAAGCCGATGCCCATCAACGGTCATTTCCGCCGTTCCAGAAGGACACCTTTGCTTCCCAGCTGGTGTCGCTGCTGATCGCGTTTGTCGCGCTCTATCTGATCGTCTCGCGAATTGCGCTGCCGCGCGTCGGCAGCCTGCTCGACGAGCGCCAGAACGCGATCGACGGCGATCTGGCGCAGGCCCAGAAGCTGAAGGACGAGTCCGACAGCGCGCTGAAAGCCTATGAAAGCGAACTCGCGGCGGCACGTTCCCGGGCGCAGGCGATCGGAACAGAAACCCGCGACAGGCTGAATGCGGCCGCCGAGGCCGAGCGCAAGACTTTGGAAGAGCGGCTGTCGGTCAAACTCGCCGACGCGGAAAAGACCATCGCTGCGACCCGCGAAGCTGCCATGAGCAATGTCCGCGGCATCGCCAGCGAGGCCGCGGCGGCCATCGTGCAGCAGCTCACCGGTATGCGGCCCGACGGCAAGGCTGTCGACAGCGCGGTCGATGCATCCTTGAAGGGATAACTTTAGATGTTCTCCGAGCCGGAATTCTGGGTCGCCGTCGCCTTTGTCATACTGATGGGTGTGTTCGCTTACGTCGGCGTGCATCGCACGGTGCTGAAGTCGCTCGACCATCGCCGCGACCGGATCAAGGCCGAACTCGACGACGCGCGCCGTCTCAAGGACGAGGCCGCCAAGCTGCTCGCGGAATACAAGGCCCGTCACGCCACCGCGGAGCGGGAGGCCCAGGAAATCATCAGCAGCGCCAGGGCCGAGGCCGAGCGGATTGCGGCAGAGGCCAAGGTCAAGCTGGAAGACTTCGTCGCCCGGCGCACCAAGACCGCCGAGAGCAAGATCGCGCTGGCGGAAGCCCAGGCGCTCGCCGACGTGCGGGCGGCGGCCGCCAATGCCGCGGTTGCCGCGGCATCGACCATCCTGTCGCAATCGGTGACAGGGGCAGTCGCCGACGACCTGCTGGCCAAGGGCATCAACGAAGTCCGTGCCAAGCTGAACTGACGAGCATATGGTTAGGCTCTACAAAAAAGCCGGCGCTCTCGCGCCGGCTTTTTTGTTTTCAGTTGATCCGCCCATCAACAGCGCATTCGTCATTCCCCGATGCGCAGTTGCGCATCGTGGATGCGCCCGTTGGCGCACGCCCGGAATCCATACTCCCACTAGTGGTTTTGGATTCCGGGCTCGCGCAAGAGCGCACCCCGGAATGACCGGCTATTTTTTCTTCTTCGCCATCCTCGCCTTCGGCTCGGGCTTCAAGGCCTGCGGGTCGAAGCCGATGTAGAAAACATAAGAATCTCCCGCGTCTCCGGCCGGCACCGGGTAGACTACGTCCTCTGCGACCAGACTGAACACAACGCTGCTGTCCGCGGTCATCGACACGTTGGTCTGATAGGCCTTGGTGAAGATGGTCTTCGGCGTCACGCCGTCCTGCACCACCGCAACACGCAGCGGCACGTCGACGGATGCCGGTGCCCCGGCCGGGCCCGCAATCACGCGGCCCTGAATGCCGATTCGCGCGGTGATCTGACCGCCGCTGAGGTTGCAATCGCGCGCGGTGCGGACGATCGTCGCCTGATAACGCAAATCACTGCCGCTCGCCGGTTTGTCCGGCATGCCTACCGCGTAGGTCGAGGCTCCCGGTCGAATGGCGACGCTGGGACAGGTCAGTTCGTTCTGGTCCGGGGGCGGCGGCGTGTCGCCGACCGCCTGCGATTTCGAGCCGAAAAGCTGGCCGAACCGGTCGCCGATCGATGGGCTGGAGGCTGACGAACCCGAGCCGAATATGCTGCCGCCGCCGCAGCCGGACAATACGCCTCCGGCGATCGCCAGCACCACAAGGCCGCGCAAATGGCCGGTGAGGCCAGCGCCAATCGTCTGCATCAAATGCATTGTCCAGATGTCCCCGGCAGTCTTAAGCATTGGCACGCTTTTGAGCCGATTTGAGCCAAGTGCGCGCTGGCGCCTTATAACAGGGCAATGGCGGCGAACCCAAGGCGCCCAAAACGCCGCGCGCGGCGACCTTTGAAACAGGTTAACCGCGAAAATCCTCATGCAGCAGGCCGAACAGCAGATGATCCTGCCAGGCACCGTTGATGCACAGATAGCGCCGCGCCAGCCCCTCGCGGGTAAAGCCGCATTTTTCCAGAACCCTGATCGACGGGGTATTGCTGGGGATGCAAGCCGCCTCGATGCGATGCAGATTGAGCTCGCCGAACAGCGTCGGCAGCAACACCCGCAGCGCCGCCGTCATGTAGCCGCGGCGGGCGTGGGGTTCGCCGGTCCAGTAGCCGATGGTGCCGGCCTGGACGATGCCGCGACGCACATTGGCCAGCGTCACGCCGCCAATCATCGCGCCGTCGGATTCCCGAAACACGATAAACGGATAGGACTTGTCGGTGGCGATGTCTTCGGCGTAACGCCGCAGCCGCCTCCGGAAACCCGCGCGGGTGAGATCGTCCGACGGCCAAATCGGTTCCCACGGCGTCAGATACGCCCGGCTGTAATCGCGCAGCTGAGCCCATTGGGTGAAATCCGACATCTGCGGCGCGCGCAGCAGCAGCCCATGACCGCGCGGCGCGAGCGGCGCCGGTGCACTCGATGGCAGCCGAAACAGGGCCATGGTTGAGCCTCCCTGATGCACGAAGCCGGGGCCGCCTTCAATGCAGGCGCGCCTTGGCCTTCGAGCCGGTCAATCCTTCCGCAAAAGCCACTGCCGTGTCCAGACCCCGGCCGGTGCCCAGCGCCACCACCGCCGGCCTGCTGCGCGACAGCAGGGCCCGCGCCGCGTTGCGGGTCGATTCCACGCTGACGGCGTCGATCCTGGTCATCAACTCCTCCACCGTGAGCGGACGGCCATACGCAAGCATATGACGTGCCAGTTGCTCGGCGCGGGAGCTGCAACTCTCCAGCGCCATCAACAGCCCGGCCTTCATCTGCGCCGGTGTCAGTGTAGGGCGCGTGGAACGTGTAGCTCGAATAGCAGAGCCCTCGCTTCTCGCGCACTTCCTGGAACAGCCGCGACGACATCCCGCCGCCGAGAATATTGGTGAACACCTGCAGGCTGAACAGCGACGGATCGGACTGCGGCAGGCCCTCCAGTGCCAGCGTCAGATGCGCCTGCTCGAGATCGCGATGCACCACACGGGAGCCGCCCTTGCCGAACATCGCCGGCTGCGGCTTCGGCGCGGGGGTACTGTCAAAGCTCGCAAACCTGCGCTGCACGTCTTCGACGATGCGCTGGTGATCGACCGCTCCGGCGGCGGCGACCACCATCTCCGGGCCGCGATAATGCGTCGTGAGGTATCCCCGCAAGGTGTCACGGTTGAATGCCTTCAACGTCTTCGCGGTTCCCAGCAAGGAGCGCCCCATCGGCTGGTCCGGATAGCACAGTTCGTTGAGATGCTCGAACACCACGTCGTCAGGCGTATCCTGCGCTGCGCCGATTTCCTGCACGATCACGCTCTTCTCGCGCTCCAGTTCATCGGGCACGAAGGTCGGATTGGCCAGAATGTCGGAGAGCACGTCGAGCGCCAGCGACACATCCGCTTTCATCACCCTGGCATAATAGGCGGTGGTTTCCGTTGAGGTGCCGGCGTTGAGATCGCCGCCGACCGCCTCGATCTCCTCGACGATCTCGCGCGAGGAGCGCCGCGTGGTGCCCTTGAACGCCATGTGTTCGAGCAGGTGCGAGATGCCGTGTTCGTTCGGCTTCTCGTCGCGGCCGCCGACGCCGGTCCAGACCCCCAGCGCCGCGGTTTCGAGGTGCGGCATGGTATCGGTAACAACCGTCAGGCCGGAGGGAAGCTTGGTGACGTCGACGCTCATCCGGCAACTCCTTGTTTCGCGGCGCGGCTGACCGACAGCACGAACCGCTCGATTTCGACCTGATCGTTTTTCATGATTGTAATCTGCTCCGGCCTGGTCATCAGACCGTCAAGCCAGGCAGGCAATTGCGGGCGGACGCCGCAGGCAGCCTCGACCGCGTCGGGGAATTTCGCGGCATGCGCCGTCGACAATACGATATTGGGAATGCTCGTATCCGATGCGTCGCGATCCGCGACCGCCAGCGCGACCGCGGTATGCGGATCGACCAGGTCGCCGGCTTCGCGCCACGCCGCCCGAATCGCCGCATTGGTCTCGTTCTCGTCGGCGCGCCCGGCGTCGAAATCCGCGCGAATCGCGGCCAGCACCGCGTCGGGCAGCACAAAGCGGCCGGACTGATTGAGCGACGCCATCAGGCCGCGCACGATGGCCGCGTCTCGCCCGGTCGCCTCGAACAGCAGGCGTTCGAAATTCGACGAAACCTGGATATCCATCGACGGCGACGCGGTCGCGTGCACCTCGCGCACTTCGTAGATGCCGGTCTTCAGCGTGCGCGCCAGGATATCGTTGACATTCGCGGCGATGCGCAGGCGCCGGACTGGCAGCCCCATGCGCTTGGCGACATAGCCCGCGAAGATGTCGCCGAAATTTCCGGTCGGCACGGTGAAATCGACGATCCGCCGGGGCGCGCCGAGCGCCACTGCCGATGTAAAATAGTAGACCACCTGGGCGACGATGCGTGCCCAGTTGATCGAGTTGACGCCCGACAGCGACACCGCGTCCCGAAAGCTGTGATGGTTGAACAGCCCCTTCACGATCGCCTGGCAATCGTCGAAATTGCCCTCCACCGCAAGCGCGTGCACGTTGGCGGCACCGGTCGTCGTCATCATCCGCCGCTGCACGTCGGAAATCCGGCCATGCGGAAACAGCACGATCAGATCGGCATTGTCGAGGTTGGCAAAGGCATCGACCGCGGCGCCGCCGGTATCGCCCGAGGTTGCCACCACGATGGTGGTGCGTTGCGCGCGCTGCGCCAGCACATGATCCATCAGCCGCGAGATCAGCTGCATCGCCACATCCTTGAACGCCAGCGTCGGCCCGTGAAACAGCTCAAGCACGAATTCATTGGGCCCGATCTGGGCAAGCGGCACCACCGCCGGATGCCGGAATGTCGCATAAGCCTCATTGGCCATGCGGCCGAGATCGGCATCGGAGATCTCACCCCCGACAAACGGCTTGATCACCTCGACCGCGACTTCCCAATATGGGCGGCCGAAAAACCCGGCAATGGTTTCGGGCGCCAGCTGCGGCCAGATCTCGGGCACGTAGAGGCCGCCGTCGCGGGCAAGCCCGGTCAGCATCACGTCGCAAAATCTTAAGGTGGGAGCTTCCCCCCGCGTCGAAATGTACTGCGTCAAGCCGTCCTCCAAAGGCGCGGATTACCGCCAAGCCTTTGATGATGCTGGATAATAATTTCACATTCCGTGAAATCGTCGGGCACCATAATGGGTTTTGGGCGGAAGGGGAAACCGGTTCTTCTTCCCCTCTCCCCTTGTGGGAGAGAGTGCAAGGCGGTCTCCGGCCGCCGTCACTTGAGCAGGACGCCGATGCCTCTGCATCGGCTGGGCAAGGGGAGAGCGGAAAGATCAGGCGCGTCGCTGTCCGAACAGCCACACGCCGAACGCGATCATGACCGCGCCCGCCAGCCCGAACCAGGTGATGGCGTATTGCAGGTGATCATCCTTCAGATGCACTTCGAGCGGCCCAGGCTTGGGGATGCCGCTCGCCGGTACCGGCGCTTCCAGATCGACGTAGAACGGCGCCACGCGACCACCCTCGTCCCAGCCGAGCTTCCGCGCCATCGCCATCTGGTCGCGGATGAACCACAGCCGCTTGGTGACATTTTCCTGCGGCGTGAGGATGCCCGCAGATTCCGGAAAGCGAAGATATCCCGTCAGCGTCACCGGCGCGCCAGTGATCAGCCGCGTCACGGCACGATCCTGCTGGGCGCGATCCTGCATCGTGTTCTGGACGAAGCCGGCGTTGACAACGACGGTCTCGCCACCGGGCAGGCGTGCTGGCATGAAGGCCCAGGTGCCGGGGCCGGAAATGTCGGTGCGAACCGCGGAGCCGGAGCTGTACACCATCGCGTCCAGGCGAGATTCGAACGTCGCCAGAAAGCTCACGCGGCGAAATTCGTCGCCGGCGGGCGTCAGCGCGCTCCATTGCTCGACCGGTGGCAACGCACCCGGCGGCGCCGCAAGCCGCTCGGTCAGCGCCGCGATCAGCGCGTGCTTCTCGACCCTGCGCTGCAGTTGCCAGAAGCCGAGGCCGAGCAGCAGCGCCAGGATCAGAGCCGTGAAGATTCCCAGGCCGGCGACGCCGCGCCGGCGTAAAGATACCGCAATCATTTCGGCTCGCGGTCGATCAGCCGGCCTTCCGCCGCCTTGTGATGGAACTGGAGCGCGATCAGCAGCGCCTTCATCGAGCGCAGCGGCAGCAGCGTGGTCGCCAGGATCAGCGGCAGCCAAAGTGCCGCGTGCAGCCAGAACGGCGGCTGGTATTTGACCTCGACGATCAGCGCGCAGCCGACGACGACGGCGCCGGCGATCATGATGATAAAAATGGCGGGGCCGTCGCCGGCATCGATGAAGGCGTAGTCCAGGCCGCAATGCTCGCACGCCGGCCGCAGGTCCAGAAAACCCGCATAGAGTTTGCCCTTGCCGCAGCGCGGACACTTGCAGACAAGCCCGCGCAGCACGCTCTGAGCTACGGTGACGGGAGTGTCGGTCATTTACTTTCCCAAAAGCAAAAGGGCGGCCCTGCGACCGCCCTCTGGTAGCACATTTATCCAGGCATCAATGCGCGCCGTGCGCCATGGTTTCGGCGCCATGGCCCCAGACGTAGATGCAGATGAACAGGAACAGCCAGACCACATCGACGAAATGCCAATACCAGGCGGCGAATTCGAAGCCGAGGTGCTGGGTCGGGCTGAAGTGTCCGGCATAGGCGCGGATCAGGCAGACGATCAGGAAGATAGTGCCGACCAGCACATGGAAGCCATGGAACCCGGTCGCCATGAAGAACGTCGCGCCGTAGATATTGCCGGCGAAGCTGAACGCCGCGTGAGCATATTCATAGGCTTGCACGCAGGTGAAGCACGCCCCCAGCAGGACCGTCAGGATCAGCCCGTATTTCAGGCCCTGGCGATCATTTTCCAGAAGCGCGTGATGAGCCCAGGTCACCGTGGTGCCTGAGGTCAGCAGGATCAGCGTATTGAGCAGCGGCAGATGCCAGGGATCGAACGCTTCGATACCCTTCGGCGGCCACACACCGCCGAACAGCGCTTCGCGGGTGGCGTGGACGGGATCGGCGGGAAACAACGACGAATTGAAGAACGCCCAGAACCAGGCGACGAAGAACATCACCTCGGAGGCGATGAACAGGATCATGCCGTAGCGATGGCTGATCTGGACCACGCGGGTGTGATCGCCCTTGTACTGGGCCTCGCGGATCACGTCCGCCCACCAGCCCGCCATGGTGTAGAGCACGCCGATGGTGCCGATGCCGAAAATGATCGGCGCCGCGACGAACATGTGGTGCATCCAGGTGATCGCGCCGACCGCCATGATGAAGGCCGAGACGGAGCCGACGAGCGGCCACGGGCTCGGATCGACGAGGTGGTAGTCGTGGTGCTTGACTTGCGCCGTAGCCATTGGTCTCTCCGTAAGCTGTGCCGATCGTATTGGCACGTGTTCGTCTCAAAAAATCAATACCAGCTCGCGATGCTCAGAGGCTTCCCTTGCGCTTATCCGCCTCGCCCGAAGCCAACGGCTTCGGCGCAGGCTCGCGCACCGGATAGAACGTGTAGGATAGCGTGATGGTGTTGAGGCCGTCGTTCTCGCTGTCGGCGACAAGCGCCGGATCGACGTAGAACACCACCGGCATCTCGCGTTTTTCGCCGGGTGCCATGGTCTGCTCGGTGAAGCAGAAGCAGTTGATCTTCTGGAAATACGCCCCCACCGTCAGCGGCGCCACATTATAGGCGGCCTGCCCGGTGGTGGTCCGCGCCGATTGATTGGTCACCGTGTAAAACACCGTGACTACTTCGCCGATCCTGACCTCGATCTCGGTCTGCTCCGGCTCGAACTTCCACGGCAGCCCGCCGGCGACGTTGGCATCGAACCGCACCGCAATCTTCCGCTGCAGCGGAGCCGACGCCGGCGCGGAAGTCGCGACCTGGGTGGTGCCGTTGAAGCCGGTGGCGCGGCAGAACCAGTTGTAGAACGGCACGGCCGCATAGGAAGCGCCGACCATCAAGGCGACCAGAAGGCCGCAGAGCGCCGCCACGGTGGTGTCTCGCCCCAAGGCGCGTCGTTGACGCGGCGCATCGTTGCGATGCCCAGCGGGCGACGACGTCGGGGGGGTGGTTTGCTTCGCCATGTCAATCACATCGGCCGCATGAGTACGGCCGGCCCCTTGACCATGGTGACCGCGAAGAACAGCACGACCAGAACGCCGAGCGCCAGCGCGATCGCGATCGATCGTTCACGCCGGCGCTTCTTTTGCGTCTCGGTGAGGACGATGCCGTCCGGTTTTGGCTTGTTGTCCATCGGACCATACGCCCCTCTACCAGACCAACGGCGCGATGGCCTTGGCAACCACCTCGAGCAGCAGAATGGCGAACAGCGCGAACAGATAGAGGATCGAGAACGCGAACAGCTTTCGCGTTGCGCGCAGCGCGGCACTTCCGCTGCGGCGGCGATAGACGTTGACGGCGAGGCCGAGCATGGCGGCACCCAGGATCAATGAGGCGACGCCGTAGACCGCGTCGAAATAGCCGAGCGGCCATGGTGCCGCCGCGACCGCGACCAGCACGATGGTATAGAGCAGGATCTGCAGCCGGGTGGCGTCGGGCCCCGCGACCACCGGCAGCATCGGCACGCCGGCGCGGGCATAATCGTCGTTGCGGAACAGCGCCAGCGCCCAGAAATGCGGCGGGGTCCAGAAGAAGATGATCAGGAACAACAGGATCGGCTCGACTGAAAGCGAGCCCGTCGCCGCGGCCCACGCCACCACCGGCGGCAGCGCCCCGGCGGCACCGCCGATCACGATGTTCTGCGCGGTCCAGCGTTTCAGCCACATCGTATAGACCACGACATAAAAGAAGATGGTGAAGGCGAGGAGCCCGCCCGCGATCCAGTTGACCAGAATGCCGAGTGTCATCACCGAAAAGAACGCCAGCGTCATGCCGAACGCCAGCGCTTCCGGGGCGGTGATCCGGCCGCGCGGTATAGGCCGGTTGGCGGTGCGCGACATCAGTGCGTCGATATCGCCCTCGTACCACATGTTCAGCGCGCCGGACGCGCCACCACCGACGGCGATGCAGAGGATCGAGGTGATCGCCAGCACCGGATGGACATGGCCCGGCGCCAGAAAGAAGCCGACCAGCGCGGTGAACACCACCAGCGACATCACTCGCGGCTTCAGCAGCGCGATGTAGTCGGCGACTCCAGCCTCGGAAATCCGGGGCGAAAGCTCGATGGCGTTGTGGTCGAGTACCGACAAGATCAGTCCCACTTCTCTCAATACCGCTCCGCCGCAAACCCCTCGGCCCCGGCGGAGACGTCAACTTGTAGCGCGCGGCAACATGATCGACCGCGCATCGAATTTACTGCACCCGCGGCAGCACCTCGAACTGATGGAACGGCGGAGGCGACGACAGCGTCCATTCCAGCGTCGTGGCTCCAGCGCCCCACGGATTATCGGCGGCCTGCTGCTTGCGGACGAAGGCATCGATGACACCGTAGATGAAGATCAGGACGCCGAAGCCGGAGATGTAGGAGCCGATCGAGGAGACTAAATTCCAGCCGGCGAACGCATCGGGATAGTCGACGTAGCGGCGCGGCATGCCCGACAGGCCGAGGAAATGCTGCGGGAAGAACACCAGATTGACGCCGATGAACGTCACCCAGAAGTGCAGCTTGCCGATCGCCTCCGAATACATGTAGCCGGACATTTTCGGGAACCAGTAGTACCAGCCGGCGAAGATGCCGAACACCGCGCCGAGCGACAGCACGTAGTGGAAATGCGC
>WNFI01653627.1_pt1 | contig 17754 bp, 13 predicted proteins | sample 5400471 | NCBI WGS metagenome assembly WNFI01 (sample SAMN13153348, study PRJNA577476) | soil metagenome | isolation source: 100 cm saprolite on Douglas fir-dominated hillslope | place: USA:California | collected 2013-09-17 | reverse complement strand
CCCGCGTATGGGGGCAGGTCAAGTACGTCCATCCCGCGATGGCGACATCCCGCATCGACTGGGATGCCGCTCTCGTCCGTGCGATCCCCGCCGTGGAGAACGCGAGCTCGGATCAGGAGTACCGGAAGGCCATCGCCGGCATGCTGGCCGAGCTGCATGATCCCGTCACCCGCGTCATAGAGAAGGAACCGGCCGAGCCGCCGGCCCCGGCGGCGACCGCCACGCTAGCGGTGCGGCTCGAGAAAATCGACGCCAGCACCGCCAGCCTCATCATCCCCAACGATCCCACTCTCGAGTCCAACCCGAACCTGCGCGCGGAGCTCTGCACGCGATTCGCAGAGGCGACCCGTTTCGAGGCGGTCGTCCTCGACCTGCGCAGCCCGTTCGGACGGACGCCGGGATGGGGCTTCAAAGATTCGATCGTCAAGTGCGCATCGCACCTCCTCGACCGCGACGTGACGCTCGCCCCCGCGCGCTTCCTGAGCCACGGGTTCTACATGATGCAGAGCATCACCGGGGGCGCGGGCGGGGGGCTAGGTCCGTGGGACTCAGGACTCCAAGTGGTCAGCTCCGGCTCGCTGCGTGGCGAGGGTCCGCGCACGCCGCGACTCGTGATCATCGTGGACGGTGGGTCCGCTGACCTCTATCCGTTGCTCATGGCGCTCCAGGCACACGGTCTGGCCCAGGTCGTTCAAGAAGGGGACGCACCCACGGCCGGCGTGATGGTCAGCACCTTCGAGGTCGACGAAGGACTCGCCCTGGCAATCCGCCACGGCGAATGGCTGCGGCCCGACGGCGGCGCAGGATTCCGGCCGGACGCGGTGGTACGGCCGGGCAGCGGCGACGCGGCCCGACACGCGGCTCTGGCTCTCTTGAAGGCTCCGCGGCATGAGGCCACCGTGCCCGGCCCCGTGAGCGCACCTTTCGAGTACGCCGCATTCGTAGAACGGGACTACTCGGAGACTCCCTACCCCGATCCGCCGCACCGACTACTGGCACTGTTTCGGCTGTACAACGCCATCGAGTACTTCTTCCCGTACAAGGACCTGATGGATCGACCTTGGCGCGACACGCTGGTCGACTTCATCCCGCGGATGAAGGACGCCCGCGACGCGACCGACTACGCGCTCGCGGTCGCGGAGCTGGCCACGCGGATCCAGGATTCTCATGTGACGCTCGCGTCGCCGGTGCTCGACGCGTACTTTGGCACCCATCGTCCGCCGGTGCGTGTGGAGCTCGTGGAGGGACAGACGGCGATCACGGAGGTCGCCCCTGAGCTGGCGCAATCCGGTCTGCGCGTGGGCGACATCGTCGTTTCGGTGGACGGTGAGGTGGCGGCGGCGAGGCGGGCACGGCTTGCGCGTTACCTGGCCGCGTCGACGCCGGGGCGCCTGGAGAACAAGGTCGATCTCCAGTTCCTGCTGGGCCCTCCGTCACAGCCGGCTGCGCTCGAGGTCCGCGGCGAGGACGGTGCCGTACGGCGATCCTCGACGCCTCGCACGCTCGAAGGGCTTGCGCCACGAGCCCGGCCCCGGACGGGCCCCGTCTACACGGTGCTCACGTCGGGCCATGGGTACGTCGATCTGCAGCGGCTCGAGGCCGCGCAAGTCGACGCCGCTTTCGAAGCGATCCGACGCACGCCCGCCGTGATCCTGGACCTGCGCGGGTACCCCGCCAGCGGCGCGCGGGCCTTCATCCCACGGTTGGCGCGGCCGAAGGCCCAGCCCACTGTCATCGGCGGCGCACCGCGCTACGACGGGGCCTCCGGCACCTTCTCCCTCGACGAGGGAATCTGGACGGACCCGGAGGGTCTGCCCAGCGCGCGGTATGCCGGTCGCATCGTGGTCCTCGCGGACGGGAGCTCGCAGAGCGCAGCCGAGCACGTCTGCGCGCTCATCAAGTCCGTGGCGACCGTGACCTTCATCGGAAGCCGTACGAGCGGCGCCAACGGCGGCGTCACGCGCACCATCCTGCCCGGCGGAATCGTAGTGAACTTCACGGGCCAATCCGTGCGCAACGCCGATGGGAGCCGACTCCAGCGCGTGGGGATCGTGCCGGGCGTCGAGGCGCACCCGACGCTGCGCGGAATCCGGGACGGACGGGACGACGTGCTGGAGCGCGCGATCGACTTCCTCAGCCGCGGGCGATAGGGACAACCGACCCGGCCACAGTCCTGTTATCCGTCCCGGGGCGGATAGAACGTGGGCGAATCGACATCGTCGATCATCGCCACTAATGCGTCACGACGACACCCTGAAACGCGGTGTCCGCGGGCCTCTGCGCGTCCCGGAAGTAGCAGGCCGCGAAACGGGGCAGCGGGTCCGTCGTCCGCCGCTCTCCCGGCTGGAGCACGAGGGTCACCGCCGCGCAGCCCGCCAGGTCGCTCCGGACCGCGTCCACGGCGATGCTGCGGGCCGACGTGTCCTCGTTCACGAAGGTCACCTGCAGCCCGTTGAAGAGGTGCAGGGTGGACGGCTTCACCGCGGCCGCGGTGACGCGCACGGGCACGTCCGCCCCGATGTCGTCGCTCGAGTTCGTGGGCGGGAACTCGGTGCGCGTGACGTGGGAGCCGCCGCAGGTGGAGAGGGCGAGCGTGGCCGCGGCGAGGAGGCCGACCCGGCGGATCCGGCGATGCGTGGCCATGGCCTGGATCGAGTATACGCGCGCGACTCCTACCGAGCCGGCCGCGTACCGAGCACGCGGCCGCCCCGCGCATAGAGCGCGATCCCGATCGCCTGCACGACGTGGAACAGGTCGTTGTGGTTGAAGACCCGCCCCTGGCCGACACGGGTGAGCTGGACCACGGCCCCGATCGCGGAGGCGGCGACTCCCGCCACGATCCACCCCACGCCAGGCCGGCGCTGCGCGCCGAGCGCGGCGGCCAGGGCGAGAAGGCCGACGAGCGTGATCGCGTAGTCGTACAGCACGTAGCGAAACTGCGCGGCCACGATCAAAGCCGCCGCGACCGCGAGCAGCCGGGCGAGAAGCACCACCACGGTAGCGCGAAGGAGGCGCCGGGGCACGGCGGCGAGCGCCGCTCCGTACAGGATGCAGAAGTTCGCGATCCCGACCGTCACGTAGGTGAGACGCCAGACGAGCCCGTGCGTCTGCTTGTCGATCACCGGCGCATAGCCGTGCGACGTCCCTCCGAGGACGGCGGCCACGCCCGTCGCGAGGAAAGCCACGGCCCACCAGCGGCCGGGCACGCCCGCCGCGCTCTTCCAGAGCCACATGGCCGCGCCGAAGCCGGTGGCGGCGAGCAGATAGTCCGTCACCATGGTGACGACTTCGCCCGTCGGGATCATGCGGCGCTCAGGGCTCGAGGACGAGACGGGGCTCGGACGGGGCCGCGGAGGCCGGCGCTCCGACCACGCGGCGCGCGGTATCGAGGAACGCGGTGCGGCCGCCGCTCTCGCGGCGCACGTCGGTGAGCGCGCCCTCGAGCGCGGCCAGCGCCGGGCCCAGGTCGCGATCGTCGGGCGCGACCGGGCGGCCCTCCTCGTCCCTGGCCTCGAAGAGCCCGCGCAGCTCCAGCAGGAGGCCCTGGGCACGCAGGTCCTCCGCCTGGTGGTCGTACAGGATCCCCCGCTGGCGCGTCTCCACCGTCTTGCGCAGGGCGATGACGGCGGCGGAGAGGAGCGCGTCGTCCAGGTCGTTGCGGCGCGCGCGGAGCGCGCCCAGTCCGACCAGGGCCAGGAAGAAGAGGTCGGCCTGCTCGCGGGAGAGGCGTTGGAGGTGCGGCCTCAGGCGGCGCGCGTCGCGCCGCCGCTCCGTCTCGCGGCCGTCCCAACCCGCGGCGTGGGCGCCGTCGTCGAGCCACACACAGTCCGAAGGGCAGTCGATCTCGATCCGCCGCTTGGATCCGCAGCAGGCGGAGCAGATGGACGCCCCCTTGGCCGGACAGGCGCGCCGCCCCTTGCGCTGGGCGCAGAGCGGGCAGGCGCTCATGCCGGCCGCTTCACGCCAGCCGGACCATGTTCTTGAGCTCGCCCAGCATCTCGTCCGCGGAACCGAAGCGCAGCTCGACGCGCGGATGCAGCGCGCGGATCAGGAGCTTGTCCAGCGCTTCCGGCACGCCGTTGCTGTACGTGCTCGGCAGGGGCATGGCCGCCCCTTGCGCCTGCTTCTTGGGGTGGACGCCGGTGAGGAGGTGGTAGAGGACGGCGGCCGTGGCGTAGAGATCGCCCGCAACGTCGAGCTGCGCCTCGGGGGCCCGATAGTCCACGTCCGTCGGCACGAGGTGGGCCAGCCGGCCCAGCCCCATGTCCGCGACCTTGAGCACGCCGCTGGCGACCATGATGTTCGACGGCTGGATGGAGCCGTGCACGAGGCCCTTGCCGTGAATGAACGAGAGGTACTGCGCGACCACGCGGCCGAGGCCGTGCGCCTGCTGCACGGTCATCTTGTGGCCGGACTTGAGGGCGTCGCCGAGGTGGCGCCCCTGGACGAACTCGGTGACGACGCAGCGATCGCCTTCGCGCTCCACGAAGCCGAGGATCTTCACTCCATTCGGGTGTGACAGCGCGGCCGCGGCCTTGAGGTCCGCGGCCAGCGCGCTGAGCACGCCGTTGCCGGCGAGGACGGCGGCGGGGAGGACCCTCATGGCCACGTTGCGGCCGTCGAGCAGGTCCTCCGCGCGGAAGATCGTGCCCAGCCGTCCGCGTCCCACTTCTTCGTGCGGGACGAAGCGGGGCTTGGCCGACTTGCCCGCGGCGGGGATCGTGGTCGAGACCGTGGGCGGACTCGAGGCGGCGGATTTGGACGGCGCGGGCGGGGCGGCGGCCGGGAGCGGAGCGGCCGCGGCCGGCACGGGAGCGGGAGCCGTCGCGGCCGGCGCGGGACCCGGCGGCCGCGGCACGCCGGTCGAGGACCGCGCCGCCGCCAGCGGCGGCGGAGGCGGAGGCGGCGGGGTCACCGGGCGGGGGACGAAGCCGATCGGCTTCCCCGCTTCCAGCGCGGCCATCCGCTCGTCGACGTCCTTGAAGCCGAGGTGCTCCGCCTGGATCTTCTTGTACAGTGCGAGCGCTTCCGCGGGCTGATCGCGCTCCTGGGCGATGGCCAGCCAGTAGTAGAGGTCGAGGTTCGAGACGGAGACGGCCTCGCCCGCGATCGCCCTCTGCAACCGCTCCCTGGCCAGGGGAGCGCGCCCCGACTCCAGGAACAGGCGGGCGAGGATCTCCGTGGCGGCGCGGAAGTTGTCGTCGCTCGCACCCACGCGCTGGAGGAGTGAGATCGCCCGATCGCGATCGCCCACGGCCGCCGCCGCCTCGCCGCCCTTGAAGGTCAGGCCCGCCTTCTCGAAGAGGGGGATGGCGCGCGCGGCCTGCCCCGCCTCCTCGTAGAGCTTGGCCGCGGTCTCCAGCTCGCCCGCGCGCTCGTAGCACTGTGCGGCGAGGTCCTTGTGGCCGGCGCGGATGTAGACACCTCCCGCCGCCGCCCAGCTCTCGGCCGCTTCATAGGCCCCGGCGGCGTCGGGGAGCATGCCGACCTGCTCGAACAGCTCGGCGGAGCGCTGGTAGTCCTGCCCCTCGAGGAAGTGCCGCGCCGCCTCGGCCACGCGCTCTTCCCGGAGCGCGACCTCTCCGCGCAGGTTGGCGGCCTTCACCCGATCGCCGCCCTTCTCGTACGCGTCGGCCGCGCGGCCGCTGTCCTCCGCGCGCAGGTACAGCTCGGCCGCCTTGGCGCGCTGGCCCTGACGCATGCACACGTCCGCCGCTTCCTTGAAATAGTTGCCGCGGATGTAGATCTGCAGCGCCTTGGGCAGCTGCCCCGCCTTCTCGTAGAGGCGTCCCGCCTGCAGCGCGCTCTTCTGATCGGCGGAGGGCGCGGTGGAGGAGTACTGCGTGCTGAACGAGACGTTCTCCATGAAGTGAGTTGCCCTTCTCGAGGAAGAGCTGCGCGGCCTTGGCCGGCTTGTTGGCGGCGATGTACACGTTCGCGGCCTTCTTGTAGTCCCCGGACTGGAGGTAGTAGTCCGCCGCCTTCTCGAGCCGGCCGATCTTCTCGAGGGTGGCGGCGGCCGCGTAGTACTCCTGCCCCTCGAGGTACGCATCCGCCGCTTCGGGCAGCCGCCCGGCATCCTCGAGCAGCTTGCCCGCGGCCAGGGAATGGCCCTGCTTGCGATAGGACGCGATCTTGCGGTTGAGCTTTCCTTCCCGGTAGCTCGAACCGAGCACCTTCTCGAGGACGCCGTCCATGCTCCCGGCGCTCCCTGGTGTCCGCACGCGCAGGCGGGGGGCGATCTGCTGATAGGCGACGAAGAGAACGATGACGACGAGGATCTGAGGAAGGTAGGGAATGGAAAAGAGGTAATCCATTATCGACCCGGCCTCGAAAGCGTCGGGTAGGGGGATTATAGACCGCAGGAGTGAGGTATCCTCCTCCGCCCTTCCATGGCCACCCCTCCCCGTTCGGACGCGCCGGATCGCGGCGGCCTCGTCCGGGGACTGGGCCTCCTCGAGGCCACCACGCTCATCGTGGGCAGCGTGATCGGCTCGGGGATCTTCGTCGCCCCCTCCATCATGGCCGGCTTCGTCCAGACTCCGGGGCTGCTGATCGGCCTCTGGATCGTGGGCGGCATCCTCACCCTGTTCGGCGCGCTCGCCTACGGGGAGATGGCGGCGGCCCTGCCGCGCGCCGGTGGCCAGTACGTGTTCTTGAAGGAAGCCTTCAGCCCGCTCTGGGGCTTCCTCTACGGGTGGACGTTCCTGCTCGCGATCAACACGGGCTTCATCGCGGCGGTGGCCGTGGCCTTCGCGAAGTACCTCGGCGTGTTCCTGCCCGCGATCGGCGAGGGAACCGTCCTCTTCTCCGTGGGCCGGTACCCGTTCACGACCGCGCAGGCGGTCGGGCTGGTCGTGATCGCCGCGCTCACCTGGATCAACATCACGGGCCTGCGCACGGGCGCCATGGTGCAGAACGTCTTCACCATCGCCAAAGTGGCGGCGGTCGCGGTGCTGGTGATCATCGCGATCGTGAGCGGCAAGGGCTCGACCGGCCACTTCCGGCCGCTGGTGGGAGTGGCCCTGGGGCCGGAGGGTCTGAAAATCGGGCTCTTCGCCGCCCTGGGCGTGGCCATGAGCAAGGCGCTCTTCGCCTACGACGCCTGGAACTCCGTGACCTTCGCGGCCGAGGAGATGCGCGAGCCGGAAAAGAACCTGCCCAGGGCGCTGGTGCTGGGCACGCTCGGCATCATGGCCGTGTACTGCGCGGCCGTCGCCGTCTACATGTACATGGTGCCGATCCAGGAGATGTACGCGGTGAAGGACAGCCGCATCGCGGCCGAGGCCGCGCAGCGGATGATGGGGCCGGCCGGCGCCGCCTTCATTGCCATCGCGATCATGATCTCGACGTTCGGCTGCGTGAACGGCCTCATCCTGGCCGGGGCGCGCGTGCTCTACGCGATGAGCCGTGACGACCTGTTCTTCCGCCGGGCCGGCGATGTCCATCCGACGTACCGCACGCCGGCCCCGGCCCTCCTCATGCAAGGCGTGGTGGCGGCGGTGCTCACCCTCACCGGCACCTACAACGACCTCCTGACCCTGACCGCGTTCTCGTCGCTGCTCTTCAACACGCTCACCGTCCTCGGCCTGTTCGTCCTGCGCCGCCGCCGGCCGGACCTTCCGCGTCCGTACAAGGCCTGGGGATACCCGGTCCTTCCGACGCTCTACATCCTCGTTTCCGTCTTCTTCCTCTACAACATCCTGGTCGGCGACCCTCGGAACTCGGGAATGGGTCTGGTCCTCACCGCCCTGGGCCTTCCCGCCTACGCCTACTGGAGCCGGCAGCGGTCGTAACTTACGACAAGTCGTTGACTTAACCCCCCAAGCTGACTATCCTGCCCGTGACCCCCACCCGCCGGGGGTTTGGTGTCCTTCGGACCGGTGATGACGACCCGCCGCCCGGACAAGACGGCTGCGCCGCCCAAGGACCAGGACGAGTCCGCCGCGCCGAACCTTCTCACCTCGGAGGATCTCTTCGGCGACATGGTGGACGGGCCTCCCGCGCCCAGCGCCCGACCCGCGGCGGCGCCCCCGGCAAGCCGGAAGGGGCCGATCAAGGTGCAGGTGAGCGAGCCCGGCGCCCCCCGGAAGGACTCGCCTCTATCGTCACCCGCCGCTCCGGGCGAGAAGCTGCCCGAGGACGTCGCCGCGCTGCTCGACGCGTTCTCGGAGCCCGCGGAGGCGGCGCTACGAGAAGAGATGTATTCCGAGGCGCCGGGCATCGAAGAGCTCATCGACGAAGGGTCTGCGGCCCTGGGGTCGGAAGAGCCGCCCGCGGCCGCGCCGCCGTCCCGTGGCGCGCCCCCCAAGGCGGAGGAGCCGCCGCCGGCCGCCGTCGCCCCCCCAACCAAGGCACCGCCCGTGAGGCCCGCGGATGAGGACCAAGAGCTCCTGCTCAATGTCCTCCCGCCGCCGGAGGCGAGGCCCAAGAACGACCCGCTCCGTGCGCCTTCGGCCGCGTCCGACGAGTCGCAATCGCTGCGCGACCTCCTCAACCTGAAGCCGCCGCCTCCGGACGAAGTCGTCGAAGCCGTCAAGCCGGCCAGCCGCACGGCGACCAAGTTCACCGCTGCCGCGCCGCGCAAGCCGGCGCCGGCCGCGGGCCCGGGCCTCGATCTGGCCGCGCTGGCCGAAGACGCCTTTGCCAGCGCCGACTCGCCCGTGCCCGTCCCCGGTCGCTTGATCGAAGACGTCCCCGAGCCCAAGGCCCCCGCCGCCGCGTCCGGCGAAGCGCCGGTGATCGACGGGCCCACGACGACCGCGCCCGTCGATACCGCCTCCGGGACTCGCGGCTACGGGCCCTACCAGCTCCTCGAGCGCGTCGCCGTCGGCGGCATGGCCGAGGTCTTCCGGGCCAAGCGCACGGGCGTCGAGGGGTTCGAGAAGGTCGTCGCGGTCAAGCGCATCCTGTCCCACCTCTCCGACAACAAGGAATTCGTCGACATGTTCATCGACGAGGCCAAGATGGTGGCCGGCCTCGCCCATCCCAACGTCGCGCAGATCTTCGACCTCGGCAAGCACGAGAAGAACTACTGGATCGCGATGGAGTACGTGCACGGGCGGGACCTGCGTACGATCATGAGGCGGGCCCGGGAGCATGGGCTGCGCATCCCCCTGGACATCTCGACCTACGTGGTGAGCAAGGTCTGCGCCGCCCTGGAGTACGCGCACCGCAAGAAGGACGACAAGGGCCAGCCCATGCTCATCGTCCACCGGGACATCAGCCCCCAGAACATCCTCATCTCGTTCGAAGGCGACGTGAAACTGACGGACTTCGGCATCGCCAAGGCGGCGAGCAAGGCCTCGACCACGGACAAGGGCGCCCTGCGCGGCAAGCTCCTGTACATGAGCCCCGAGCAGGCCTGGGGCAAGCCGATGGACAAGCGGTCCGACGTCTTCTCGCTCGGCATCGTGTTCTACGAGACGCTGACCGAGCAGAAGCCGTTCCTGGGCACGTCGGAGATGAGCATCCTGGAGACGGTGCGCGAGTGCCGCGTGCCGCCCCCGACCACCATCAACGACAAGATCCCGGAGAAGCTCGAGCGCGTGGTGATGAAGGCCCTCGAGCGCGACCCCGAGGTGCGCTACCAGGACGCGGGCGAGATGCTGCGCGACCTGGAGCGCGTCCTGCACGAATGGCAGCCCGCCACCGCCAGCGGGCTGGCGCGCTTCCTGGAGATCCTCTTCGACGAGCACGAGCGCGGAGAGCTGATGCCGGCCGACGGCGAGGGCGCGCACGGGGCCGGCCCGGCGGAGATCGAAGAGCTGCAGGAGTCGCCCGCGGAGCCGCCGCCGGCGGAGGCGCCTCCCCCGGCGCCGGCCAAGGACCCGATGTCCATCCAGAAGCTGCTCAAGCGGTTCGGCATCAAGTAGAGGAGGACGTCTTCATATGGCGTTGTCGAAGGAGCAGGAGCAGTTCTACCAGACCACGCTGGACATGACCCGCAAGCAGATCACCGATCTGAACACCCAGATCGAGGAGGAGCTGGCGAAGGTCAAGGAGCGCCTGGCCGAGCTGCAGAACGCGAAGAACGCGGCCAAGCAGATCTACGACGGCGCCTGCAAGATGCTGGGCGTCGAGAACGATCTCGAGAAGGAGGACGTGGCCGCGGAGTAGCGCGCGCCTCCCTCCATGGCCTGGTTCCGCAAAGAGCACGAGCCGCTGCCTGCGCAGGAGCAGGAGAGCCGCGTTCCCGAAGGCCTCTACGTCAAGTGCAACGGGTGCAAGGAGACCATCTATCGCAAGGAGGTCGTGACCAACCAGGCGGTGTGCCCGCGCTGCGCCTTCCACTTCCGCATCTCCGCCCGCGAGCGGCTGTCCCTGCTCTGCGACACGGTCTGGGAGGAGTTCGACCAGAACCTGGCCAGCAGCGATCCGCTGCACTTCAAGGACACCAAGCTGTACGCGGACCGCCTCCAGGACAGCAAGGCCAAGACGGATTGCTACGACGCGCTGGTGAGCGCGGTCGGGACCATGGGCGGGCTCTCCGCCGTGATGGCAGTGATGGAGTACGGGTTCATCGGGGGCTCGATGGGCGTGGTGGTGGGCGAGAAGGTGACGCGTGCGATCGAGCGCGCCCTCCGTGAGCGCCTGCCCCTCCTGGTCGTGTCCTGCTCGGGCGGGGCCCGCATGATGGAGGGCACGCTGTCGCTCATGCAGATGGCGAAGATCTCGGCCGCGCTGGCGCGTCTGGATTCCGCGCGGTTGCCCTTCATCTCGCTGATGACCGATCCCACGACGGGCGGCGTCACCGCGTCCTTCGCGATGCTGGGGGACCTGAACCTCTCCGAGCCGGGCGCGCTCATCGGCTTCGCCGGGCCCCGCGTGATCGAGCAGACCATCCGCCAGAAGCTGCCGGAGGGATTCCAGCGCGCGGAGTTCCTGCTCGAGCACGGCATGCTCGACATGGTCGTGGACCGCCGGAACCTGAAGGCGACGCTCGTGAAGTCGTTCCGGTTCCTGCTGAACTAGCCGCGCATGTCCGACTTTCGCCGCTTCGCCGAGCGCGCGCTCCTCCTGTCCCTCTGCATCGGGACCGTGGCCGCCATCCTCTTCGTCGGCCTCAACGACCTGCAGCCGGTGGAGACGCCGAAGAGCTTCGCGCTCGCGTTCCTGGAGTGGAGCCTCCTGTTCTACGGCGTCATCCTCTCCCTGCTGCTGCTGGCGGTGTGGGCGGGGGCGCGCGGCGCCACCCGTGTCGCACCCCGGGCCGGCCTCCTCGGGCGAGTCCCCGATGCCGCGCTGGCGCTGGGGGCGGCTGCGTTCCTCGTCGCCTGCGCTCTCCAGAACCGCAAGGCGTTGGCCGGGGTTTTCGAGCTCGGGGGCCCCGCGCGCTTTCGCTGGCTGACGCCCCTCGCCCTTGGCATGGCCGCGTCCGCCATCGTGCTCTGCGCCTTCACCTGGCGCCGGGCGCGGATCGCGCGGCGCGCGCTGGCTGGGCTCGCGCTGGCATCGGCCGTGATCGCTTTTCTCCCCGACCGCGAGATGGCCCGCGCCGTCTCCGTGGCGCCGCCGAGACGCGTCGGACCCCGCGACGCCGCCGCCCGCCTCCTCGTCTTCGGCATCGACGGCGCGGATTGGAAGCTGATCGACCAGCTCATCGCCCGCGGCGACCTGCCGAACCTCGCCGCCCTGCGCCGGCGCGGGGCGTGGGGCGACCTCGAGACCCTCTTCCCCACGCGTTCGCCCGCGGTCTGGACCACCATCGCCACCGGCCAGCCGCCGGATCGGCACGGCGTGGAGCACTTCACCAGCCTCCGCGTCGCCGGCATCCAGGGCGTCTTCCGGCACCGCCAGCGGCCGCGCGGGATCGCGTTCGGCTGGCTCAACAGGATCCTCGAGCAGAGGGGCCTCATCGTCGACGGGCCGATCACGAGCAGCACGCGGCGCGAGCCCGCCCTCTGGACCCTGGCCAGCGAAGCCGGGTCACCGATCGCGTTGATCGACTGGTGGGCGACGTGGCCGGCGGAGCCCGTGCTCGGGGCAGTGGTCAGCGACCGCGTGAACTTCTGGCGACAGGCCGAGCGCGGCAACCCGCCGGAAGACGCAGGCCTCACGTATCCCACGAACCTCCAGGAGGAGATCCGCGGGCTCATCGTTCCTCCGGAGGCCGTGACCATCGATCAGGCGCGCCCGTTCCTGGACGTCACGCCCGCGGAGTTCGCGTCGATGAAGGCGGGCCCGTTCCACGGCAAGACGGTGGAGTCGGAGTTCAAGTACTTCTACTCGATGTACGAGACGGACCGCCGCGTCGCCATGCACGTCATCGAACGCACGCGGCAGCAGTTCGGCGCGCCCGCGGACCTCATGGTGCTGCTGCGGACGGTGGACATCGCCTGCCACAGCGCACTGCAGTTCTCGGAACTGGTCACCGACCATCTCGGAGCGCCGGAGCCGGACGTAAAGCGCTTCGGGCGGGTGGTGAGCGAATCCTATCGGGTCGTCGACCGCGCCCTCGGCGAGATCATGGCCGCGTTCGGAGAGGCGAACGTCGTCGTCGTCTCCGATCACGGGTTCGCGCTGGAGACGACGGGGGTGGGCGCCGAAGAGACCCGGCTGTACCATCACATGCTGAAGCCGCCGGGAGGCTTCCTGGCCGCGGGACCCGCCTTCCGGCCCGGCCACTATGAGGGTATTTCCGTCTACGACATCCTGCCGATGCTCGTCGTCCTCAAGCGGCTGCCCCTGGCCGAGAACCTGCCCGGCCACGTCCACGAAGAAGTGTTCGAACCCACGTTCCTGGCCGCCACTCCCATCCGCCGCGTGGCCGACTACGGCCGCCACGGCGCCGGGCCCGGGTCCGGCGCCGCCTCCGCCGCGGATGAGGAAGCGCTGGAACGGCTGCGCGCGCTGGGCTACAGCAAGTAGCCGATCGCGCGCGGTCCCCGCCGCCGCTCAGTACGCGATCCCCTCCTTCTTCGCCTGCTCCTTGAGCGCGCCCACCACCGCCTCATCGAAGGAATCCTTGCGGGCGCCCGCGGCCAGCTGCTCCTCGCGCTGCTTGCTCAGCTCGCGGATGCGCGACTGCAGGGTCTCGCGTCGCGCCTTCTGCTGCTGCAGGAAGGCCAGGGCCTGCGCCTCCGTCTTGCCCTGCAGGACGGGCGGCGCGGAGGGCAGCGCCTTCCGCTGCTCGGCGACGGGCAGGTCCACGAGGTCGTGCTCCGCGATGCGATCGCGGGCCGCGAAGTAGCCGGCGGCTTCCGTCGCCATCGGCGCGGCCATGGCCTTTCGCGCCGCGAGCTTCGTCTCCGTGTCGCGCCGCTCCGCCACGCTCCCGCCGGCCACCACGGTCGAGGCCATCTCCGCGTTCAGGCGCGCGAGCTCCGCGTCCGCCGACGTCACCCGCACCGGCATCCCGCCCTGGCCGTCGATCTGCGCATACTGGCCCGCGCCCGCGGCCGCGATCTCGCGCCAGACCTGCGCGGTCTGCGCGTCCTGGCCGCACTGGATCGACTCCACCACGATCCCGCGCTGGCGCGCCTCGCCCACGTGGCGGCGGTAGTCGAAGCCGTCCTGGTAGTCGAGGTGGGGCGGCGCGTCCCCGACGAGCACGATCATCTTCAGCGAACGCCCGGACGACCAGGTCAGGCGGTGCACGGCGTCGTGCATCGCCGCGGAGACGTGCTCGGGCCCGTCGCCCCCGCCCTCCGCGCGGAAGGCGGAGAGATGGCCGAACACCTCGTCCATGTCGCCGGTGAAGTCGTAGGTGCGCGTCACGTACTCGTCGCCGAGGTCGCGGTAGGCGACGAGGGCGATGCGCAGGTCGGGGCGCGGCCGGCCCTCGCCGATGCGGCGCGCGATCGACCAGATGCGGCGCTTGGCGCCGTCGATGAGGCCGCCCATGCTGCCCGTGGTGTCCAGCACGAATGCGACCTCGACCCGCGGGCCGGCCGGGGACGAGGGCGGCTTCGCGGTGACGGCGGGCGACGACGCGGCAAGCGCAAGAGCCAGAAGGACAACGCTCATGACGGCACCTCCGCGGACGATACAGGCGGCGCCGGCCCTCTATTCCGCGGCGCGCCTCGCAATTCGCGCGTGGTAGAGTCGCAGCGCCTTGCCGCGCATCGACCTCAACGCGGACGTGGGCGAGGGCTTCGGGGCCTGGGCCATGGGCTCCGACGCCGAGCTTCTCGCCTTCGTGACGTCCGCGAACGTGGCCTGCGGTTTCCACGCGGGAGACCCCGCGGTCATGGACCGCACCGTCGGCCTGGCCGTGCGCGCGGGAGTCGCCCTCGGCGCCCATCCCGGCCACGCCGACCTGCGGGGATTCGGCCGCCGGCCCATCCAGGCCGCCCCGGAGGACATCGAGCGCGACGCGATCGTGCGCGGGGTGGCGCGAGCCGGCCGCGAGCTGATCCTGGTCGGCCTGGCCTCGACGGAGCCGATGCGGCGGGCCGCGCAAGCGGAGGGGCTGCGCTTCGCCGCGGAAGCGTTCGCGGATCGCCGCTACACCGCCGCCGGCACCCTGCAGTCGCGCCGCGAGCCCGGATCCGTCTTGACCGATCCGGCCCAGGCCGCCGCCCAGGCCGTGAAGATCGCGACGGAGGGACGAGTGGTCGCGACGGACGGTCGCGAGATCACGCTGCAGGCGGACACCCTGTGCCTCCACGGTGACAACCCGGCGGCGGTGGCCAACGCGGCCGCCGTCCGCCGCGCCCTGGAGGCCGTGGGCGTGGCCGTCCAGGCCCTGGCGGGGTGAGCGCGGAGCGGGCGCGGATCCTCCCCGTGGGGGATGCCGCGCTCACCGTCGAGCTGGGCCGCACCCTCGAGCCGGCGCTGAACGTCCGCGTGCGCGCGCTCGACGAGGCCGTGCGCGCGCGTCCGTTCCCCGGCCTCCTGGAGTCCGTCCCCGCCTACGCGTCGCTCCTCGTCGTCTACGATCCCGCGCGCATCTCGTTCGGCGACGCGCGCGCCGCGCTGGATGATCTGCTCGACCTCCCCGCCGCCGCGCCCCGGCCGGGCTCACGCCATGTCGTGCCCGTCCGCTATGGCGGACCCGACGGGCCCGACCTGCCCGAGGTCGCGCGCACGTGCGGCCTGTCCGAGCGCGACGTGATCAAGCGCCACGCCGCCGCCGAGTACACCGCGCTCTTCGTGGGCTTCCTCCCCGGCTTCGCCTGCCTGGGCACGGTCGCGCCCGAGCTGCAGACGGCACGGCGCGCGGCGCCGCGCCCGCGCGTGCCCGCGGGCAGCGTGGCCCTGGCCGGGCGGCTCACCGGCGTCTATCCGTTCACCTCGCCGGGCGGATGGAACCTCATCGGCCGCACGGAGCGCGTGCTGTTCGATCCTTTCGCGGACGCGCCCGCGCTGATCCAGGCAGGCGATCGCGTGCGCTTCCTGGCCTCGGACCTGGCCGTCGACGCCGACATGCCGCGCACCCAGCCCTTTCCGGCGAGCGTGCCCACGATCGAGGTGGTCGACGGCGGGCTGCTCACCACCGTCCAGGACGGCGGCCGGCGCGGCCATCGGCGCCTGGGCGTGCCCTGGTGCGGCTTCCTGGATCCGGAGGCCGCGCGCGCGGCCAACCGCGCCGCCGGCAATGCAGAGGACGCCGCGCTCCTCGAGGGCACGGCCCTGGGGCCGACCTTGCGCTTCCTGACGACGACGCGCTTCGCCCTGGCCGGCGCCGATCTCGGCGCGATCCTCGAGCGCGCGGACCTGGGCCCGTGGCCGGTGCCGCTCGGACGCGCGGTCGTCGCGCGCACCGGCAACGTCCTCACGATGCGCGAGCGCCGGGCCGGACTGCGCGCGTATGTCGCGCTGGCGGGCGGCGTCACCGTCCCCGAGGTCCTGGGATCGCGCGCGACGGACCTCGTGGCCGGCTTCGGCGGGTACGACGGGCGCGCGCTCGCGGCCGGCGACCACCTGTCTCTCGGGCGTGCGACGGCCGGGGCCGAGGTCCCGGACCTCACCCTCGCATCGCCACCCTCACCCACGGTGGTGGTGCGCGTCGTGGCCGGACCCCAGGACGACATGTTCACGGACGAGGCGCGCGCACGGCTCGGGAGCGAGACGTACGAGGTGGATCCCCTGTCCGATCGCATCGGCTGCCGCCTCGTCGGTCCCACCCTCGCGCATCGCGCGGCGGGCGAGATCCTGACCGATGGCATGGTGCCCGGGTGCATCCAGGTGCCGCCGAGCGGGCAGCCGATCGTGATGCTGGGCGACGGTCCCACCACGGGCGGCTATCCGAAGATCGCGACGGTGGTGAGCGCCGATGTGGGCCGCCTGGGTCAGCTCACCGCCGGCGACCGGATCCGCTTCCGCGTCGTGACCGTCGAGGACGCGCAGCGCCGGCCGGCCAGAGCGGAGTAGCCGCGTGATCCTGCGCCGGCGCGACGCGCGCGCCCTGGATGACTGGGCCGCGCTCCTGCGCGACCGCGGCTCTCTCCCGGAGGGGGCGCCGTTTCCAGTGCGCCGGATGGCTTCTCCCGAAAGGCCGAGGCGTCTTCCCGATGACGTCGGCGCGTACGCGGAAGGCGATACGATCGTCGCCCTGTCGGCACGCCGCGCCGGCCTGGAGTCCGTTCCCGGCTCCCTGGCCGAGCTCGCCGATCTGGAGTCGCTGGATCTCACCGGCAACCGGCTCACGTCGCTCCCCTCCTCGATCGGCGCGCTCACCCGGCTGCGCCGCCTCCATCTCGACGGCAATCAGGTCGCATCGCTCCCGGAAGAGGTCGTCGCGCTGGCCCGCCTCGAGGAGCTGCACCTCGACGGCAACCCGCTCGCGCGACTGCCGGACGGGCTCGGGCGCCTCCAGGCATTGCGGAGGCTCAGCGTCTACGGCAGCGCGCTTTCGTCGGTGCCGTCCGAGATCGGCGCGCTGGGCCGGCTCGAGTACCTGAGCCTCGGACGCGCTCCGCTCACGTCCGTCCCGGAGGCGGCCTGGGGCCTGAAGGAGCTGCGCGCGTTGATCGTCGCGGAGACGCGCATCGCATCGGTGCCCGAGCGGATCGGCGATCTCGCGCATCTCGAGATGCTCGACCTCGGCCACAACGAGCTGGCCGCGCTGCCGGAAGCGCTGGGCAGCCTTCCCCGCCTCACCGCATTCCTTTACCTCAGCCACAACCGCCTTGCGGAAGTGCCCCGCTGCGTCACGCATCTTTGCCACCTGCGCTACCTCAACGTCACGAACAATGGCTTGACCGCGGTGCCCGATTCCATCGGGGACATGCAGGGGCTCGTGGAGCTGCGCCTCTACGGCAATCAGCTCCGCACGGTGCCGGACGCGATCGGCGAGCTGGCCGTCCTCCAGGAGCTGCACCTCAGCGACAACGAGCTGACCGTCCTGCCCACGGCCATCGGCCGGCTGCGGAGCCTCACGCATCTGGACCTGCGCAACAACGCGCTCGCGTCGCTCCCACGGGAGATGAGCGCGCTCGAGAGTCTCGAGTTCCTCGACCTCCGCGCCAATCGGCTCACCTCCGTGCCCGCGCTGGTCGAGGACCTGTCGCGCCTGCGCAAGCTCGACCTGCGCTGGAACAAACTCGACGCGCCCCGCGCCTGGCTGGAGGAGATGACGCGCCGCGGTTGCGCGGTGTACGTCTAGGGAGTCAGCACGATCTTCACGCACCCGTCGCGCTTGTGCTTGAACATGTCGAAGGCCTCTGGCGCGAACTCCAGGGGCACGCGGTGCGTGATCACGAAGGTCGGATCGATCGTCCCGTCCTCGATCCGCTTCAGGAGCGGCCGCAGGTAGCGCTGGACGTGCGTCTGCCCCATCTTGAAGGTCAGGCCCTTGGCGAAGGCCGC
>WNFI01696343.1_pt1 | contig 17755 bp, 18 predicted proteins | sample 5400471 | NCBI WGS metagenome assembly WNFI01 (sample SAMN13153348, study PRJNA577476) | soil metagenome | isolation source: 100 cm saprolite on Douglas fir-dominated hillslope | place: USA:California | collected 2013-09-17 | reverse complement strand
TTCCTCCATGGCGACGCGGCAGGTCAGCCATTTGGCGTAGGGCGTCGGCGCCAGCGCGATCGCCGGCTCGTCGAACACCTGCGCGCCATAGAGCTCGTTGACGGCGTGGCTGCGCACGATCTTGCGGATCGCCGTCCGATAGTCGGCCGGCGCTTGCGACAGCTCCTCGGCGGTCTTGATCGGGGCAGGCGCGGCGGTGGTCATGGGTCGGGGTCCTTCTTTGCTTTGCTTTCAGAGAACCGGCTCGTTGCTGAACGCCTCGAGATCGCTGCTCAGCGGCAGGTAGTGCGGCGCGAGATCCTTGGCGATCGCGGCGCCGAGTCCATCGAAGCCCGGGCTCAGCACGCGGGCGGCCGGGCGCGGCTGCGAGAACAGGAAGACCTCGCGCCCGCGCACGCCGAAGAGCTGGCCGCTCACCGGCGCCGCGTCGGGGCCGGCGAGCCAGGCGACGAGCTCCGCCACGGCGCGCGCCGGCACCTTCATCGCCCGCTCCTTGTAGCTCGCCTGCGCCGGGTTCGCCGGCTTGATCGATTCGGTGACGCGCGTCGCGGCGAAGGGCGCGACCGCGTTGCAGGTGACGAGGCTGCGCTGCATGTCCAGCGCGACGACGCGGGTGAGGCCGAGCAGCCCGGCCTTGGCGCTGGCGTACCCCAGCTGTAGGGCGTGCCGCCGCGCAGCGCCTTGGTCTGCTCGCGCATCACCGGGGTCGCGGCGGCGAGGATGTGGAACGGCGCCGACAGGTTGGTGCGGATCACCGCGTCCCAGGCGAGCGGATCGGCCTTGAAGATGAAGCCGTCGCGGATGATCGCCGCGTTGTTGACGACGATATCGAGCCCGCCGAAGCGCTCGACCGCGAGCGCGACGGCGGCGGCAGCGGCGGAAGGACTAGCGATGCTCTCCGTGAAGGCGGCGGCGCGCTCGCCCAAGCCCTGCGCCAGCGACTGCGCGACGCCGGGATCGCCGCCGCTGCCGTCGATCGCCGTGCCGAGATCGGCGATGACGACCGCCGCGCCTTGCGCGTGCAGCAACTCGACGATGGCGCGGCCGATGCCGCGGCCGCCGCCGGTGACCAGCGCGACGCGGCCGTCGAGCGCGCCGCTCATCGCGCCACCGCCGCCGCTTCGGGCATGGGCGCGTTCAACGCCGCCTTTTCCGCCTCGGTATAGAAGGCGTCGGCATGGACGTCCTGGCGGCGCATGCCGCGCCTGTCCACGAGCAGCGCCGTCGCCGCCTCGACCATCGGCGGCGGCCCGGCGAGATAGGCCTTGGCGCCGTCGAGATCGGCGAGGTCGCCCGCGACCACTTCATGCACCAGCCCGACGCGGCGCGCCGTGCCCCGGCGCGGCTGCGACAGCACCGCCGTGTAGCGGAGATTGTCGTGCCGCGCAGCGAGCGCGCGGAAATGCGCCTCGTGATAGATGTCGCGCTCGTCGCGCGCGCCGAAATAAAGATGGATCGGCTGGCGCATGCCAAGCGACAGCGCCGTCTCGACGATGGCCTTGATCGGCGCCAGGCCCGAGCCGCCGGCGACGGCGACGATCGGCCCCGCATGCTTCTCGCGCAGCCAGGACGAGCCGTAAGGGCCTTCGACGATCACGTCCTCGCCCGGCGTCAGCCGCTCCGCGACATAGGCGCTGGCGCTGCCCGACCCCATGCGGCGGACATGGAATTCGAGCAGCGGCTCGTCCGGCCGGTTGGCCATCGAATAATCGCGCGGCGGCAGATCGGCGAAGCGCAGGCTGGCATATTGTCCGGCGGAGAAGCTGAAGGGGCCGCCCGACTCGATCGCGAGGCGCACGCGCGTGATGTCATGCGTCAGCGGCGCGACGCCGGCGACGCGGCAGACCAGCCGGCGCTGCGGATGGACGATGACGTCGTCGACCTCGAGCCAGCTTACCGCGGCGTCGCTCCACGGCACGGCGCGGCAGGCGAGGATCAATCCTTGCGCGCGCTCGGCATCGCTCAGCGCATAAGGCGAGTAGGGCGAGAGCTCGACCTCGCCGGATTCGAGCCGCGACTTGCAGGCGCCGCAATTGCCGGAGCGGCAGCCATGCGGATAGGGCACGCCCTGCGCGAGCGCGCTCTCCAGCACCGTGCCGCCGGGCTCGACGACGATCGGATCCGGATGTTGGCGAATGCTGACGACGAAGCTCATGCGCTTCTCGCGCCGCCTATCCCGTGAACGGCCACCGAATAAGTTCGTATAACAAACAATCGGCTATACAAACAATTATCTCAATTCGGTGCTTCCCGGTCAAGGGCGCGGTGAATCGCTGCCCGAACAGGCCGCAGGACGGGTCTGGCCGTTAACTTTTGCGGATGCGGCCGCCTTGCGCACCAAGCGCGGTGAAGCCGAGTCCTGCGCGTCGCGGCGGGCGCTCTGCAATACGCCGGCAGAGCGCTCCTCACGCGTCCCTGGACAGGCGCCAACCCCTTGAAACGCAAGGCGCCCGGTCAGGGGGGTTGACCGGGCGCCGGAAGCGCCGTTGGGGCAGTCCGGTTTCGCTGGGGGGCAAAACCAGACAGTCGAAGGGAGGTCCTCCGACCGCTTCAGTCTCACAAATGGGGCGTTAACGAACTGTCCAGAAATGCGCGTAGCTCATTACGCCTATGTCTTCATCGCATGGCTCCGGCCCGCGCCAATCGCGCCGAGCACGAGATCGCCGCAGGCGTCGGGCTGTTCGAAAATCATCATATGGCCGGTGCTGGCGAGCCGGGTGAGCCGCGTCCGCGGCAGCTGCGCCGCCATGTCCGGCATGCACGCGCTGACCCAGCCGCGGTCGGGGAGGGCAGGGTCGCCGGAGACCAGATGAATGGCGGCGCGCGCCGCCGGCAGGCGCTGCCAGGTATCGGCGTCGCGGTGGATCTGGAAGATGGCGGATTCCACCTCCGGCGGGCAGCACAGGGTGAACCCGCCCTCCGCCAGCGGCCGCAGCGTGGCACGGCAATGCGCGGCGAGCAGATCGGGGCGGAAGCGCGCGAACGCGCCGCGCGCGCGCAGCACCTCGCCGAGTGCGTCGGGACTGGGCCAGACAGACCGGCGCGCCGCGCTGCGTGTGATCAGCGACGCCTGCTTCTCGCACGCCTCGGCGTAATGCGGCGAGTCGGTCGGCGGAAAGATCGGCGGCTCGAACAGGATGGTGCCTGACCACGGCAACGGCGCGGGACGCGTGGCAAGCAGCAGCGCCGCCGCGGCGTTGAGCGAATGACCGGCATAGTTGAGCGCCGCGCCGCCAAGCCGCGCCGAGATGGCGGCGGCGACCAGCGCCAGGTCGTCGGCGAGGCGATCGACGGCGAACACCGTCTCGAGCGCGCCGGCCGGCCAGCGCGAGCCGCCGTGGCCGCGCGCATCGAAGGCGAAAACGCGCAGCGCGCCGGCGAGCGTGCGCAACCACGGCGCGTAGGAGCCCGCTGCCAGCCCGTTGGCATGGCCGAACAGCAATCCCGGCGCATTCGCCGGCCCGCCCAAGGCGTAGACGGGCAGCACCGCGCCGTCGGGCGTCGCGACCGCGAATGCCTCGGCGCTGCCGGGCACGGCGCTCGAACCGCTCATGTCACGATACGGTCGCGCAAAGCAGCTTGTCCTGGCGGCCCTGTTTAATCCATTCTCTGCCGCGCGCGGGTAACGGCAGCAGAAAGCTCAGGCCACAGCTCATGGACGCAAAAACAGAAAAGCCGGCCAGAAACGCCGACGGTGTCCGGCGCGGCATGCTGACCAGCCTGCTCGGCTATCATCTGCGGCGCGCGCAGGTCGCCGTGTTCCAGCATTTCGCCGCCGCCATGGGCGCGGCCGAGATCACGCCGGGCCAGTTCGGCGTGCTCACCGTGATCAGCAGCAATCCCGGCCTGAGCCAGACCCAGCTCGGCAACGCGCTGGGCATCGACCGCTCGACCGTCGTCGCCGTGATCGACCGCCTCGAATCGCGCGGCCTCGTCGTGCGCGCGGCGTCGCTGACCGACCGCCGCTCGCACGCGCTGCGCTTGAGCGATGAGGGCGGGCGCCTGCTGCACCGGCTCGAGGAGCTGGTGCGCAGCCACGAGCGCCACATCGCGCGCGATCTCTCCGCCGACGACAAGCAGCGGCTGATCGAGCTGCTCGACCGCATCGCGCGCCGCGAATAGGTCCGTCACGCGGCGCGCCCGCCGCTGCGGCGCCTGGCCCAGGCGCGGCACGCCGCGCCGAAGGCGGCGAACAGCGCATGCGAGAACGGGTTCTCCATCACGCGGTATTCGGGGTGCCATTGCACGCCCAGAACAAATGCCGCATCGACGTGCCGCACCGCCTCGATCTGCCCGTCGGGCGCGGCGGCCTCGACCACCAAGGGCGGCGCCAGGCGATCGATGCCCTGGCTGTGCAGCGAGTTGACGACGAGCTCGCGCGCGCCGGCGAGACGCTCGAGCATGCCGCCCGGCGTCAGCGTGACGGCGTGCGCGGTATGCGCATAGCGCCGCGCGACGTCGCCCTCGGGCGCGCGGTGGTCGAGGCGCCCGGCGAGCGTGTGCACCTGCTGGTGCAGCGTCCCGCCCAGCGCCACGTTGAGCTCCTGAATGCCGCGGCAGATGGCGAGCACCGGCAGCCCGGCACCGATGGCGGCGCGGATGAGCGGCAGGGTCAGCGCGTCGCGCTCGGGATCGTGCGGCGTGCCGGGCTCGCTGGCCGCGCCCTCGTAATGATGCGGCTCGACATTGGAGCGGCTGCCGGTCAGCAGCAGCCCGTCGAGCTGCGCGACGACATCGGCGACGGCGATGCGGTCGCCCAGCGCGGGCAGCAACAGCGGCACCGCGCCGGCCGCGTCGCTCACCGCGCGGACGTATTTGTCGCCCACCCAATGCGTCGGGTGCTCGCCGACCAGGCGCGTGCAGCAGGGCAGCCCGACCAGCGGCTGCCTCTCGCCGGAAGCGGCCGTGTCCGACGACGATCGCGCCGAAGTCATTGGCATGGCGCAACCTTGACCCGATATCTAGGGTGATGCAAGTGGGCGTGGAGCAACTGCTGGCTGGGAAAGGCGCGGTCGTGGCGGCGTGGTTCGCGCTGCTCTTCATCGCCGAGCGCTGGCGCCCGGCGGCGGCGCCGCACCTCGCCGAGCCGGCCTGGCGCCGCCTCGCGCGCAATGCCGCACTGTGGGCCGTGAACGCGCTAATATCGCCGCTCGCGGTGGTGCCGGTCTCGGCCTATGCCGCGGCGCATGCGCTGCCGTGGCGGCCGGCCTGGTGGGGCGGTCCCGCCGGCCTCGTCGCCGATTTGCTGCTGCTCGATTTCCTCATCTACTGGTGGCATCGCGCGAACCATGTCGTGCCGGTGCTGTGGCGCTTCCATGCGGTGCATCATTACGACCGCTTCCTCGACACCACCTCGGCGCTGCGCTTCCATTTCGGCGAGGTGCTGCTCTCCGCCGTGGCGCGAGCGGCCGTCATCGTGCTGCTGGCAATTCCTTTGAGCTCGGTGCTCGCCTTCGAGGCGCTGGTGCTGATCGCCGCGCTGTTCCACCATTCGAATGTGCGCCTGCCGGCCGCTTTCGAGCGCGCGCTGTCGCGCGTCGTGGTGACGCCTTCCATCCACTGGGTGCATCACCACCGCGTGCGCACCGACACGGATGCGAATTATTCGACCATCCTGAGCCTGTGGGATCCGCTGTTTGCGAGCCGCTCGCCGCATCGGCGCTCGCCGGACATGGCGATCGGCGTCGAAGCGCGCGAGGAGCGCCCTCTCCCCGGCCTCCTGGTCGCGCCGTTCCGGTGAGGATCGCCGGCTCTGCTCGCTTAAGGCCTAGCCGGCCGCGCCCAGCCGCGGGGCGTGCCGCATGAATGGATTGGTAACCGATTGCGCCGATCCTGGCGGCACGGCTCATTTCCCGGGGGAACGGCATGGCCGCCTCGACCGATCGCGATCGACCCTATGCCTGGGCGCGCCCGGGCACGGCCTTCATGCACCCGAAGCTGTCCGGCGAGCGGGTGCTGGCGTTTTCCTCGCACTATCTTTGGCCAGTGTTGGTCGCCCTGCCGGTGCTGCCGTCCTTCTATGCGGCGGTCCACGGCAAGCGCCTGCCCTTCGGCTCGATCGAATGGTTCGCCGTCATCGGCGTCGGCGGCGTCTTTCTCGCCGTCTCGCTGCTGCTTTTTCTCTTTCGCGAGAGCCTCGTCCTCGACCTCGAGGGCTGGATCTATACGCATCGTCGCGGCTATTGGCCCCATCTCACGACGCAGCAGGGCTCGCTCAACGAGTTCCAGGCCGTCGCGCTCGACGTCCCCCCGGCGCGGCGCAAGGGCGGCACGATTTGGGTCGCCTCGCTGCAATTCATGGCGCCGAACAAGCGCATCGCCGTCGCCAACTTCTCCGGCGGGAGCAAGGCCTATGCCTATGTCGACGAGCTCGCGCGCAAGCTGCAATTGCCCGTGCTCGACCGCACCGGCGAGGACGAGCGAACGACCCGCCTGTCGCAGATCGATACGCCGATCGTGGCACGGACCGGGCTCGCGCCGCGCCGCATCGATGCGCCGCCGATCCCGCGGATAAGGCTCTCGGGCGATGCGCCGCACCGGCTGATCACGCTGCCGGCGCCGGGCGTCAATCTCGGCGTGGTCTTTATCGCGGCGCTGCCGGCGCTGCTGATCTGGCTCGGCGCGACGGCATTGACGGAGGGCGACGCGCCGGCGGCGGCGCGCGCCGCACATCGCCATCTGCGTCAGCAGATTCCGCACGCCACGCTGAGCCCGTGGCTCTGGACCACCGCGCTGTTCACTCTGGCCGCGTTGTGCGTGGCCTTCCTCGTCCTGCTCTGCGCCGCGCGCTGGCAGATCCGCGAGCACGGCGACAGCATCGTCGTCACCAGCCGCGCGCTCGGCATCCGGCTCCGCCGGCGGCGATTCCGCAAGGACGAGATCGTCGCGATCGAGCTCAAGCCCACCCCGGCCGGTCGCGCGATGCTCTATGACCTGCAGATCCGCGCACGCCGCAAGCTCTTGCTCATCGGCACGACGCTGGGCGAGGACAGCGCCAAGTGGCTCGAGCAGGCGCTGCTGTCGATGCTGGCGGCCCGCTGAGCGCGCTCAGCGCGGCCGCGGCGCGGTGCGCTGGTCGTTCCACACGAACAGCAGCGGCGAGAGCTGGACGCCGTAATGCGGATCCTCCAGCGTCACCGTGATCGGCTTCTGCTGCGCGTCGATCACCGTCCATTGGCGTAATTCGAGCGGGCGGTCGCTCAGCACCAGCGTCAGGCTGCCGAGGTCCGACTGCTCCGTCTCGGTCATGGCGATGCGCAGCGCGCCGGGCGCGCGCTGCAGCCCGGTGACGGTGACGTCGCCGGCGAGCCTGATGTCGGGCCGCAGCAGGAACCAGGCCGGCGTATCCTTGACGCCGATCTGCGACAGCTGATCGAGCTTCTTGTCCCAGTAGTAGACGGTGTCGTTGGTGCAGACGATGAGCACCGGCACCGGATCGTCATAGACGATGCGCATCTTGCCGGGGCGTTGCAGATAGATGGTGCCGGCGGCGACGCTGCCGTCCTGCGCGAATTGCTGGAACCGCGACTGCAGCGTCTTGATGCCGTTCAGGTATTCCTGCACGCGCGTGAGGTCGTCCTGATCCTGCGGCGTGAGCGCTGCCGCGCGCGGCGCGGCGCGCGCCGGCACGCCCGACGCGGCCAGCGCGGCAAAGCCGAGGAGCGAGGCGAGCAGCCGCCGGCGCGGCCAGAGGAGAGTGTCGTCGTTCATCATGGACATTCTACGGTAGGAGAACGCCGAGCGTTCCCGCGAAGTAAAAAGGCGGCTGCCGAAGGAAACGCGACCCGCGTGCGGCCCTTGCAGAAAATAGGAACCGGCCCGCGCCCGATCAATCGATATTGCGCGCCAGCACTTCGCGTTTGCCGACATGGTTGGCGGTGCTGACGACGCCCTCGGACTCCATGCGCTCGATGATGCGCGCGGCGCGATTGTAGCCGATCTGCAGGTGGCGCTGGACGAAGCTCGTCGACGCCTTGCGCTCGCGGCACACCAGCGCCACCGCCTGGTCATAGAGCGCATCGCCCGAGCCGCCCTCGCCGTCGCCGCCGAGCAGCGCAGCGCCCTCTTCCTCCTCGTCCGCGGTGATCTCGTCGACATAGACCGGCGCGCGGCCGTGGTCCTTGAGGAAGCGCACGACCGCCTGCCGAGGATGGTGCGGCTGTCGATCTTCGAGGTCACCTGGAAGCTGATGCGCGTCGGGAAATTCGCCTTGATGGTGCCGGTGATGACGTCGACCGAGGGGCGCTGCGTCGCCATGACGATGTGGATGCCGGCGGCGCGCGCCATCTGCGCCAGGCGCTGGACCACCGCCTCGATGTCCTTCCCGGCCATCAGCATGAGGTCGGCCATCTCGTCGACGACGACGATGATGAGCGGCAAGGGCGTGGTGTCGAGCGGCTGGTCCTCGAAGACCGGCTCGCCCGTCTCGGCATCGAACCCCGTCTGCACCCGGCGCGTCAGCGTCTCGCCGCGCGCCTCGGCGTCGGCGAGGCGCTGGTTGTAGCCCTCCATGTTGCGCACGCCGAGCTTCGACATGGCGCGGTAGCGGTTCTCCATCTCGCGCACCGTCCATTTGAGCGCCACATGCGGTAGAGCACCGAGAGGATCATGGTGTTGATGCCGACCGACTTGCCCGAGCCGGTGGTGCCGGCGATCAGCAGATGCGGCATGCGCGCGAGGTCGGCGATGACCGGCGCGCCGCTGATGTCCTTGCCGAGCACCAAGGTCAGCCGCGCCGCGGTGCGCTCATAGGCGTCCGAGGACAAGAGCTCGCGCAGATGCACCGTCTCGGCCTTGCTGTTGGGGAGCTCGATGCCGATGACGTTGCGGCCGGGGATCACCGCGACGCGCGCGGAGATCGCGCTCATCGAGCGCGCGATGTCGTCGGCGAGGCCGATGATGCGCGAGGCCTTGATGCCCGGCGCCGGCTCGAGCTCGTAGAGCGTGACCACCGGCCCCGGCCGCACCTTCACGATCTGGCCGCGGATGCCGAAATCGTCGAGCACGGTCTCGAGCAGCCGCGCGTTCCGCTGCAGCCCGTCCTCGTTGATCGCCATGAATCGCGCCGGCGGCGGCGCGGCGAGGAGCTCGAGCGGCGGCAGCAGATGGCGGTCGGCAGGGCCGAGATCGAGCGTCGTCTGGCGCGCCGGCTCCTTGCGCCGCGCCCCCGGCTTGGGCGCCACCACCGGCACGGCCTGGCGCCGCGGCGGCGGCTCTTCCTCGGCCGGCTCGGGCGCATCCTCGGCGAGACTCGGCGCGCGCCGCGGCGGCAGGTCGAGCGCGGCGTCCGCGCGCGCGGCACCGGCGGCCCACAGCCGATGCGCCAGGACGAAGGGGGCCGCCGCCCAGCGCAGCCAGCGGCGCTCGCCCCTGGCGTGCTGGCGCCGCCGCCGCACCCGCTCGACATTGGACCAGTCGTCGACCGGGAAGCCCGCCACGTAGAGCAACAGCGTGGCCGCCACCGCCGCCGCTGCCAGCGCCAGCAGCCACGGTGATGCCGCGCCGGCGCCCGCGGCCTTGCCCCAGCCGAGCTGGCCGACGAGTCCGCCGAGCCCTTCTTTTTTCAGCGGCCAGAAGGCGGGCGTCGGCACCACCCCCAGCGCCAGCGCCGCAAGCGCCGCCATCGGCGCGGCGAGCAGCAGGCGCAGCCAGAACCAGGCGAGGCCGCGGCCCAGCAGCAGGCGCACCGACCAGATGAGCAGGATGAACGGCGCCAGCGCGGCGGCCATGCCGAAGATGCGGAACAGCCAGTCGACGATCCAGGCGCCCTCCTTGCCGAGCATGTTGCGCGGCACCGCATCGACGGCCATGTTCGCGCTCGGGTCGGCGCTGTTGTAGCTCACCATGGCGAGCGCGAGCAGGACGGCGGCGACCAGCAGCGCCAGCCCCATCGCCTCGAACAGGTGACGGAAGCGCGACGCCTTAGGCGTCTCGCCGGCGCGGCCGCGGTGGAGCGCGCTCCTGTCGCTCATGCGGCGCTCTCCGTCACAGCACGCTCAGCATGCGCTCGCTCAGCCGAGCGAAGGGATTGTCGGCGAGGCGGGCAAGCCTGGCATTGGCGGGCAATGACGAATCCTCGAGCGGTTCTGCGGGCGGCAGCGCCGGTGGCGACGTGCCCCGACGGCACAAAGCGGCAACATCATACGCGCGGCACGCTACCTCGCCAAGGACAGCGACGGAGGGACGCAGCATGTGGCAAAAATAGGGGTGCGGCCGACCAGGGATGGAGCGACGCCTCCCCTTCTCAAGGCAGGCCGTCGTCTCGCGGCCCGCTGCGACCTGCCGCCTCCACCAAGCCTACGGTCGGGAGAAAAGAGACCCAGAGGAAGACGCAGCAAAAACTGCGATAGCAGCAGCATTGTGAAGCACAGCTTCTGCGCCATGCAGAAAAATTGCCTAAATTTAAAGTCGATAGTTCTGGCGATTTGTTGGCTGGACGCTACTATCAGCGTGCTTTGCTTTGCAGGAGGCAACTATGCGGTTTCTTGGCATACTTCTTCGCGACGAGAGCGGCGCGACGGCGATCGAGTACGGTCTGATCGCTGCGCTCATCTCGGTGGTGATCATCGGTGCGGTGACGCTGGTGGGCACGCAGCTCAGCGGAGTCTTCAACAGCATCGGCAACTCGCTCTCGACGGCGTCGTAACGGAAACAGGATCGTAACGGAAACGGGCCCGCGGCCGATCATCGGCCGCCATGGGTCAGGTCGGAAGGGGGCGCTCCCTTGCCAAGGGAGTGCCCCTTCTGTTTTAAGCGCGGCGCCGCCCTGAGCAAAAATAGGGGGTGCCGCAAAAGGCACCCCCAGGTCTCACCTACGGGAGGAAATGCCCGTTACTGGACCGTCTCGCCATGGAGCGACAGGTCCAACCCCTCGCGCTCGATCTCGACGTCGACGCGCAGGCCGATCACCGCGTCGACCACCTTGAGGATGACGAGGCTGACGACCGCGTCATAGACGATGACGATGCCGACGCCGACGAGCTGGTTGATCACCTGGCCGGCATTGCCCTCGATGAGGCCGGACGTGCCGCCATACTCGCTGATGGCGAAGACGCCGGTGAGGATGGCGCCGGCCGCGCCGCCTACGGCATGCACGCCGAAGGCGTCAAGCGCGTCGTCATAGCCGAACAGGTTCTTGAGCCACACGGCGCCGATGTAGCAGGCGAAGCCGGCGGCGACGCCGATCACCATCGAGCCGACCGGGCCGACAAAACCCGAGGCCGGGGTGATGGCGACGAGGCCCGCGACCGCGCCGGTGCAGATGCCGACCACCGTCGGCTTGCTGCGATGCGCCCACTCGATGAACATCCAGGTGAGCCCGGCGACGGCGGTGGCGATCTGCGTCACCGTCATGGCCATGCCTGCCTGCATTCCGGCCGTCACCGCGGAGCCGGCGTTGAAGCCGAACCAGCCGACCCACAGCAGCGACGCGCCGATGAAGGTCAGCACGACGTTGTGCGCCGGGCCGCTGTCCTTGCGCTTGCCGAGCATCAGCGCGCACATCAGGCCGGCGACGCCGGAGTTGACGTGCACGGCCGGCGATCAGCGCCGGGGTGATGATCGCGAAGGTCATCTGGAAGCACATATAGACCGTCTCGGGGATGGTCGGCGCCAGCGGATTGGGATTGCCGATCCCCTTCGAGATGTCGCTCAGGATGCCCTGCAGGAAGGCGCGGTCGAGGCCGCCGATGAACGGCATCCCCGCCCTGAAGGCGAAGCTGTAGTTGCAGATCGCCCACAGCACGGTGACGAGGCAGGTGATGGCGAAGCTCGTCATCACGGTGTCGCCGACGTTCTTCTTGCGCACCATGCCGCCATAGAACAGGCCGAGCCCCGGGATCGTCATCATCAGCACGAGCGCGACCGAGGTGAGCATCCAGGCGGTGTCGCCGGAATTGATCGTGCATTTCTCGAGCACGGCCTTCTTCGGGTCTGGATCGCCGACACAGGCCGGCGGCGGCGCGTCGGCCGCGGCGGCGGGTGCCGCTGCCGGTGCCGGTGCCGTCGCCTGCTGGGCTTGGGCGAAGTTGAGCGAAATCAATACGACAAGCGCCGCCAGCGGCAAGAGCCGACCGGCAAGCGCAAAAAACGAGCGAAGAGTCATGAGCTTCAAAACCTCCCGTGAGGACCGTGCGCTGACGGTCGAGACGCCCCCCGATCGGGCGCCACAGGGGTTGAAATCAAGAATCATGCCAGCGCGGGGACCGCGCGGCTGGTCCGCCGGGCGGCCACTCCGTTCGGCGTCCTGTAACGTGGCCGGATCGGTGGTGGGCGCCGCGGCATGCCAAATAGGTCATTTGCCCAGTCGTTCTTCGCCTAATTATTGGGCAAACGCCCCGATACTGACCACGTGGCCGGGAAGCAGGCCGCTCCCTAGCCCTGCGCCGGCGGCTGCGGTGGCGCCTCGGGGCGGCGGCGCTCGGCCAGGAACTGGTCGAACTCGGCCTTGTCCTTGGCGAAGCGCAGCCGGTCGAGGAAGGCGAGGAATTCGCGCTGCTCCTCCTCGAGCCGGCGCAAGGTGTCGGCGCGGTATTCGTCGAAGGCGCGGTTGCCGCTGGTCGCCTCGCGCCGTTCGCCGCCGAGCCAACGGCTCGCCACCTCGTGGATCCCCTCATTGTGCCAGCGGCCATGGCCGCGATGCTTCCAGCAACCCATTCGTCCGCTCCATAGGAGAAAGGCCAGGACCGCGAGGCCCACAGGCCAGAAGAAGATGAAGCCCAGGATCATCAAGGCGATCCAGGCGGGCCTGCCGATATCGTCCAGTCTTGCAGCGATCCCCAATTCCTCCTCCTCTATGTAAATGTTATTTACATTCACATAGATGGGCCGGCCCGGTGCCGGGTGTCAAGCCCGGGCGCGAAAAATCGTCAGGGCGGCGTCGCCGGCGGCCCGTCGCTCCAGATGCCGAGGCCGCGCAGATAGACCAGCACGCCGGCCTCGAGCAAATCCTCGGCCGACATCGGCAGCTTGCGGCGCGCCGCGTCGCCGCGGGCGAACAGCGAGGCGACGCCGTGCGACAGCGACCAGACGTGCAGCCCCATCATCAGCCCCGGCGGCCGCTGCGCCGCCGGCAGCCGCGCCGCCAGCGCCTCGGCGGCGCGGCGCAGCACGGCGAAGGCGCGCTCGCCCGCCTCGACCAGGTCGGGATAGGCATGGAGCGGCAAGCCGGCCTCGAACATGGCGGAGTAATAGGCGGGCTCGCTGCGGGCGAAGGCGAGATAGGCCTTGCCGACGCGAGTGAAGGCGGCAAAGAGATCGGGCAGGCCATTGTTCCAGGCTTGGTCGAGCGCGGCTTCGAAGCGCACGAAGCCGCGCCGCGCCACGTCGGCGATGAGCTCGTCGCGATCGCGGAAATGGCGGTAGGGCGCGGCCGGGCTGACGCCGGCCGAGCGCGCCGCCTCGGCGACGGTGAAGCCGACCGGCCCCTTCTCGGCGATCAGCTCGAGCGTCGCCTGGATCAGCGCCTCGCGCAGATCGCCATGATGATAGCCGCGGCGCCGATGTCCCATGCCTCTCGCCTGCCCATGTCGATGTGAAGCTCTCTTACATGATAGCCGCAGCGACGGAGCGAAAGCGAGTAGCCAGCGGCGCGCGCGAGCGGCTACCTTCGCGCTCTCATCGCAGGAGGCGCAAGCACATGGGGTCGTTCTGGTCGTTGCTCAACGAGCGCGCCCTGTCGGTGGCGGTGGCGCAGGGCGCCTTCAGCTTCGAGATCTCCTGGTTCGGGATTCTGCTCATCGTCGGCGCGATGCTGCTGTGGCGCTATCTGCGCCGGCGCTAAGCGAGATGGTTTGAAGAGTTGGCTTTGCATCCTTGGCGAAATCGCCGAGGCCGGCGGTGCACCCGCCGGCGGGTAGCGGGTCAGTTTGACTGATGGGGACACATTTGGAGTCTTGGTGGCCCGACCGGAACAAACCCCGAGGCAATGTGGTCCGCAATGCATTTGCAGTATGGGTGATCGGCCGTAAGTGGCGCTGGGTCGCCGACCACTAGGCCAAGCGTACAAGTGGCGGTCTCGCCGGATTCTGGATTGCGCAAGTCACGGTCAATCCAGCCACAAGCCGAGAGTGACAGAGACACTACCGCTGCTATCAGAAGCCGCCATGTGATCGGCATAGTCCCCCCTTTTGTGCGCTCTTCTATGCCGCTTCCATTCGTCCGCTATGCGCACGATATCAGTTTTTGCTTGAGCAGGTTGACCCACCCACCACCCCCGCCGGGAGCGTCGCTGGACAAGCCATCGGCCGCGCCCCATCCTCGCGCCATGGCTGACGCGCCGAGCGAGACACGGGTCGAGCTGATCGTCGTCGGCGGCGGGCTGGTCGGGCTCACCCTCGCCATCGCCTGCGCCGAGGCGGGGATCGAGGTCGCCGTCATCGATCGCGAGGATCCCGCGACGATGCTCGCCGAGCCCTTCGACGGCCGCACCACGGCAATCGCGCATGGCTCGCAGCAGGTGCTGGCGGGCATCGGGCTGTGGCCGCTGGTGGCGGCCGAGGCCGAGCCGATCCTCGAGATCCGCGTCGCCGATGGCGGTTCGTCGCTGTTCCTGCATTACGACCACCACGCCGTCGGCGACCATCCGCTCGGCTACATCGTCGAGAACCGCGTGCTGCGGCGCGCGCTCATGACGCGGGCGGCGCAGCTCGGGACTCTCCAGCATCTGGCGCCGCTCGCGGTCGAGCGTGTCGAGCGCGAGGCCTGGGGCGCCACGGCATACCTCGCCGATGGCCGCCGCCTGCGCGGCGCGCTGGTGGCGGCGTGCGACGGGCGCGGCTCGCCGCTGCGCCGCGCCGCCGGCATCAAGACGCTGGAGTGGAGCTATCCGCAGACCAGCATCGTCTGCACCGTGCGGCACGAGAGGCCGCATCGCGGCGTCGCGGTGGAGCATTTCCTGCCGGCCGGCCCGTTCGCCATCCTGCCGATGACCGGGAACCGCTCGTCGATCGTGTGGACGGAGCGCGCCGATCTTGCGCCGCGCCTGCTGGCGCTCGACCAGGCGTCGTTCGCCGCGGAGCTGGGGCGCCGCTTCGGCGATTTTCTCGGCGCGCTCGAAGTGGTGGGCCCGCGCTTCTCCCATGCGCTGTCGCTGCTGCATGCCGAACGCTACGCGGCGCCGCGCCTCGCGCTGGTCGGCGATGCCGCGCATGTCATCCATCCCATCGCCGGGCAAGGCCTCAACCTCGGCATCCGCGACGTCGCCGCCCTCGCCGAGCTCGTCGTCGACGCGCGCCGGCTCGGGCTCGACATCGCCGACCCCGGCGCGCTCGACCGCTACGAGCGCTGGCGCCGCTTCGACAATCTCATGCTCGCCGCCGTCACCGACGGTCTCAACCGGCTCTTCTCCAACGCGGTGCCGCCGGTGCAGCTGGCGCGCGATGTCGGCCTCGCCATGGTCGACCGGCTGCCGCCGCTCAAGCGCTTCCTGATGCGCCACGCCATGGGCGTCGTCGGCGAGCTGCCGCGGCTGGTGCGCGGCGAGCGCCTGTGAAATGCGGTGGGCGTGCGCCTCTTCACGCTTCGTTAGCTTAGTTTCGCCACCAATGCCGGCCAGGGCCGACGCGTGCCGAGGATGTTGGGGGGACTTGCCGCATCGCGCGCGTCCGCGCGGCGCGATGCGGTCTTGTCGCGCGTCGGCCCGACCACACCGGCGGCTAACGGCCGCCCATCGCCTTTGCCTTCCACAGATCCCAGGCGCGGTCGACCAGCGCGGCGTTGGTCGCCATGGACGCCGCTGCCTCCTGGTCGTTGAGGAAGGTGACCTGGCCGAGACGCAGCGCTTCCGACTGCAGTTTCGCGTTGGTCTCGGTGTAGATGGCGCGGAACACCGCTTGGCGCACGGAGTCGCCGACCACGACATCGCCATGGCCGCGCATCAGCAGCACCGTCGAATTGCCGAGCTTCTGCGCCAGCGCCGCGCCCAGCGCCGGGTTGCGCACCAGCATGTCGGTGCCGTCGCCGCCGGCCTCCCGGATCTCGAAGATCGGCACCCCGGCGCCGAGGAACGAGCTCATGTGATAGATCGGCTTGAGTGGCACGCCGGTGACGCCGAAGGGAATGACGGACGGCGAATGGCTGTGCACGATCGCCTTGACGTTAGGATGCGCTTTGTAGATCTCGCTGTGGATGAAGCGCTCGAGATAGAGCGCACGGCCCTGCGCGTCGACGGCGTTGCCGGCCAGGTCGAACTCGAGGATGTCCTCGGCTTTGACCAGCCCCGGCGCCATGCTGCGCGCCAGGAGGAAGCGGTTGGCGTCCTTGTCGCTGCGCGCGCTGACATGGCCGAAGCCGTCGACCACGCCCTGGTCATAGAGGATGCGGTTGGCGGCGACGACATCCTCGACCAGCGCGCGGTCGGGCGCGGTGGGTTGGGCGGAAGCCGGTGTGGCGAGCAGCAGCGCCGCGGCGAGCGGCCCCAGCAATCGACGCATCACGAAGCGCTCCTCCCGATGGTCCGGCCTCGAAGGCTCTTGGGCGGCATTTCCGCCACCCGCTGCCCCGCTTATACATCGGCGCGGCGCCAGACACCTAGTCACGGCCCGCTCGGGTTCCCGCTGTGCTGGCGCTGGCGCAAATCCCCGGTTAAGCTCGGCGGCAACGGGCCTCAGAGGTCCGACGAAATCGGGAGGAGAGGGCTATGCACGAAGATTGCTGCGGCAAGCATGCGTTACCGCGCCGTCAGGTCCTGCAGGGCGGGCTGGCCGCCGCCGCGGTCGGCGCGGTGGGGGCGGCAGGCACCGCCGCGGTCGCGCCGCGCGTCGCCATGGCCGCGCCCGCCGGCGGGGCGCGCGCCATCGACATCCACGCGCATTACTACCCGCAGGCCTATCTCGACGTGCTCGGCGAGCAGGGCAAGCAATACAATCTCGACTACCGCGCGGCGCCGGACGGCTTCTTCATCGGCCCGCAGCGCTTCGAGACGAAATTCACCGATCTGACGCTGCGCCTCGCCGACATGGACGCGCGCGGCGTGCAGATGCATGCGCTGTCGCTCACCGCGCCCATGCTCTATTTCGCCGAGCCGGCGGTGTCGCAGCGGCTGGCGGTGGCGTGGAACGACGGCGCGAGCGCCGCGCACCAGGCGCATCCCGACCGCTTCGTCGGGCTGGCGACGCTGCCGATGGGCGATCCCGGCCGCGCCGTCGACGAGCTCAACCGCGCCAGCCAGCTCCCGGGCATCCGCGGCGTCTATATCGGCACCAACATCCAGGATCGCGACCTCGACGACCCGATGTTCCGCCCGGTCTTCGCCCGCATCGAGGCGCTCGGGCTGCCGGTGTTCCTGCATCCGCTCAAGACCATCGGCGGCGAGCGCCTGGGCGTGAAGCCCTACTATCTCAACAACCTCATCGGCAACCCGCTCGACACGGCGATCGCCTGCGCGCATCTCATCTTCGGCGGCGTGCTCGACCGTTACCCCAAGCTCGAAGTGTGCCTGCCGCATTCGGGCGGCGTGATGCCGATCCTGATGGGCCGCTGGGACCACGGCACCAAGGTGCGCCCCGAGCTCAAATACATGCCGCGCCCGCCGAGCGAGTATCTGCGCCGCTTCAGCTACGACACGGTGAGCCACTCGAAGCCGATCATGCAGTTCGTCATCGCGCAGGTCGGCATCGACCGCATCATGCTCGGCAGCGACTACTGCTTCGACATGGGCGACGAGCACCCGGTCGAGGTGGTGGAGGCCCTCGGCCTCGACAGCGAGCAGCGCGCGCTGGTGCTGCGCGACAACGCGGCGAAGCTGCTGAAGGTCAAG
>WNFI01004856.1_pt1 | contig 17758 bp, 13 predicted proteins | sample 5400471 | NCBI WGS metagenome assembly WNFI01 (sample SAMN13153348, study PRJNA577476) | soil metagenome | isolation source: 100 cm saprolite on Douglas fir-dominated hillslope | place: USA:California | collected 2013-09-17 | reverse complement strand
CACGTTCGCTGCGTTCCCATTGTTCGTGGCGTTCTTCGTGGCGCGGCCCATCGAAACGCCGGATGGTGTAAGGATGAACATAGGTTGTGCGATTTACCCAGGTCCGCCGCCAACGAACGTCGTTGACGTAGACGGCGCGGTTCTCCCATACGACGCGGTTAGCGCCCCATCCCCATGGCCGGAAGACTGGCCCCACGGTCACGCCGAAGCGGAAGCTGATCCCGGCCCCAACATAGAATCCTGGCCGCGGCGCAACATAAACAATTGCCGGATCATAATACGGAACGCAGATGAACTCGCGCCGCGCCGGCAGGATGGTGATATACGGGCCGCCGCCCACGATGATCTGCGGACTGGACCGCAAATAGCGCAAGTCGCGCGCCCGCTGACGCATTCTCTGCACGGCGTACATCACATCTTCCTGCTGGGCAAGAAAAGCGTCGCCCAGGTTGCTGGTCCAGGACATGTCAGAAGCCATCATGTCCAGAACTGACGGGAAGGGCAGCAAAGCCTGCACGGCAGGGTCCCAAGGCAACTGGTCTGAAGAAATGGCCTCGGCCAAGCCATCGTTGGAGAGATAGTGGTGCCGATCTGCCCATTGCCCGGCGTCGGGAATCTCGTCGGGAAAAGTTGCCGCAGCCAGGGTCTGCGCCAGTAGCGGATCAGGGTACAGCGCGATTCGGGAAACCATCCGCTCCAGCTCGCCAGTCGAGTAGGACGGTTGGCTTTGCGCCATCGCCGACGCTGCCCAGAGGCAAGACATTATGATCGCGGCCAGAACTGCTGCGGCGATTCTGCCGGTCCCCCATATCCATTGCGGATGGCTTACCGTTTTGCAGGAGCCAGTCTCACTTGCGTCTTGAATGAACCGGGGTTGTATCTCGATTTGTTTACTAGGATTGCAAATCTGTCTTCCAGGCATGTTGATTCTCCCATGGATGTTTTCCAAATACGTCAACCGTATTGCAGGCAGTTGGCATGCGATTAGCATGCGGTTTTCGGGATCGGAGTGGGCGCTATTAAGTGTAAACCCGAGAAGAGGCGCAAAGTTGGTTACAAAGGTGCTGTGCGGGCGGAGCGGCGGTTCTGCAAAATAAAAGCTGTGCAATTTAAAGGTAGGTCGCTTTCTGCGCCCCTTCTTTGTATTGCTGAAGAATCTATTGTGTTACTTGTTCTTGCGTTCGTCGCTGGCCACGACGCCGTCTCTAATATGGACAACGCGGTAGGCGTGCTCGGCGATGTCGGCTTCGTGCGTAACCAGAACGATGGTATTGCCTTTACGGTGCAGGTCTTCCATCAGCTTCATGATTTCATTGCCGGTTTGCGAATCCAGGTTCCCGGTAGGTTCGTCAGCCAGAATGATGGAAGGGTTATTCACCAGGGCGCGCGCGATGGCCACGCGCTGGCGCTGTCCGCCGGAAAGTTCATTGGGCTTGTGGTTCATGCGGTCACCCAGGTCCACGGCATCCAGCGCGCCTTTAGCGCGCGCGATCCGCTCGGCGGAAGGAGTGCCGCTGTAGATCAGCGGAAGTTCCACGTTGTGCAGCGCGGTAGCACGGGCCAGCAGGTTAAACGTCTGGAAGACGAAGCCGATTTCCTTATTGCGTATGCGCGCCAGTTCGTCGTCATCCAGTTCGCTCACCAAGTTGCTGTTCAGCCAGTAGCGGCCTTTGGTGGGCGTGTCCAGGCAGCCGATCAGGTTCATCAGCGTGGATTTTCCGGAGCCGGAAGGGCCCATGATGGCGACGTACTCGCCCCGGTCGATCTTCAGATTGACGCCGCGCAGAGCGTGTACCTCCTCGGCGCCCATCTGGTAGGTCTTCCACAGGTCTTCCGTGGAGATGATGCAGCTTTGCGGCGGCGCGCTGATGACGTTCTCTGAAAGATCGGCCACTTGCGTTGCCATGCTTTTCTCCTGGTCCGTTCCCACCCGAACCTCTTTCTCTCTTAAATAGACGTATGAAATAGAAGAACGATTACACTCAGGGTTTACGATTCGCTCTTACTGGCCAAAGTATTGTCCACCTTCACGCCGGCCCCGTTGCGCAGGGTACGCAGCACTTTGTAGCTGCCGGTGATGATCTCGTCCCCCTCCTGCAATCCGGTCTTGACTTGGATCTCAGTGGTGCCGGTGAGTCCCGTTTCCACCCTATGGAACTCGGCCTTCTTATTCTTGTTGATCACGAACACGCCCTGAACGTCCTGCGATTCTTTCTTCGCACCCAGCGGCACGGTGGCGGGTTGAGCGCCCTTGGTCTTGTTATTTTGCGCTTCCAGATCGTTCTTGTCGCGCATGGTGAGCGCCTGGATGGGAATGGCCAGCGCATTGTGTTCCAATCCGGTGGTGACCTTGGCCGTCGCCGAAAGCCCGGGACGCAGGTTGGTCGGAGGCTTTTCCAGGGTGATTACCACTTTAAAGTCCTTGGCTTCCTGGCTGCTGGAAGTGCTTTGCGAAGTGGAGAGGCCAGTGGAGCGGACAATGGCGTTGTCACCGATCTGGGTCACCTTCCCTTTAAATATCTGGCCGGGGATGGCGTCAATCGTCACCTCGGCGGCCTGGCCCAGCTTTACGTTGACAATGTCCGTTTCATCTACGTGCACTTCGGTAGTGATGACGGACATATCGGCAATCGTCATGAGCACGCTGCCCAGAGAGTTCTGGATGCCCATTACCACGGTTTCCCCTTCGCGAACAGGCAAGCTGGTAACCACGCCGTCAAAAGGCGCTCTATAAGTCGTCTTACTGAGTACATCGTTCACGCGGGCAAGAGTGGCGCGGGCCTGGCCGATATGCCCTTGGGCTGAGTCCAGGTTTGCTCTGGCTTGTGCCACACGCGCCTGGTCCTGGGCGTGCGCGGCATCTGCCACTTCATAAGCCGCCCGCTTGGCGTCATACTCAGACTTGGCGATCAACTGATCTTTGTACAAGCTTTGCGTGCGGTCCCACTCGATCTTGGACTGGGCCAGGTTTGCTTTGCTGCTGTTGGTCTGGGCCAGGGCCGTTTTCAGGGCGGCATCCAGGGCCACGGCATCGGTCTGGCTGCTCTCCAGTGTCGCGCGCATGTTGGCGACATCCGCGGCTGGCTGCACATTTTCCAACTGCGCCACGATCTGGCCTTTTTTTACGGGATCGCCCTCTTTGACCAGCAGGCGGGAAATCCTGCCCATGGCGTTGGCGCCCACGTTGACGTAGGTCAGAGGCTTGATTTCACCCGAAGCAGTAACCAGAGAAACGATGTCTTGTTTGACCACCTTGCCGGTCTGGACCGCAACCACATTTTTCTGGGTCTGATTGACGGTGAAACCGACAATGGCGCCCAACAAAACAATGATTCCCACGATGATTATGATTTTTTTAGCGTTCATGAATTCCTTCTGGGCACACCGCAGCTTCGTACACTCTATATACGCCGGTAGGACCGGGAAAGTTCCGTCTTCGGCAGGTGTACACGCGCGTTCTTCTCTGGGTGTCGGGTCCTTTTCGATTATAGCGAGAGTAGCCCATTGGAACCAGAGCCATAGGCGGAAAAAGAACCGGCACCATGCTTAGAAAGTGCCGCAGTTTGAGAAGCTTAGGAACGACAAAAGCACAAAAAATGGCCCTTTTTACCTTGCCTCTGGAGCAGCAAAAGACTTAAAATTACGACTATCTGTACTTCTAGAGGAGGTACGCAGGTGTTTTCCCATTATTCCCGTGTCAAGCATTTTTTTATACTATTTGCTGGCCCAGCCGGGCCAGGCGGGAGATGAAGACCTGTTGAAGCGTCCCCGCAAAAAAGATGACAGTGCCGCCATCAAGGAAAAACTCGGCGCCGTTTACAAGAAGTGGCTGGACGAAGACGTGCGCTGGATCATCACCGATGAAGAGTTGTCAGCGTTCAAAAAGCTGACCACCAACGCGGAAAGGGACCTGTTCATCGAACTGTTCTGGGGACGGCGTGATCCCACTCCGGACACGGAAGAAAACGAGTACAAAGAAGAACACTACCGCCGCATCGCCTACGCCAATGAGCACTATGCCGCAGGCAAGCCGGGTTGGAGGACAGACCGCGGACGCATCTACATCATGTACGGCAAGCCCGACAGCATGGACTCCCACCCCATGGGCGGCCCTTATCAGCGTTCGCAGGATGAAGGCGGGGGCTCGACCGAAACTTTTCCCTTTGAAGTCTGGCGCTATCGCTACCTGGAAGGAATCGGGCAGGAAATTGAAATCGAGTTTGTGGACGATTGCAGTTGCGGCGCCTACGACATGACGATGGACCGTTCCAAGAAAGATGCCCTGTTGCACGTCCCCAATGCCGGTCTGACCGACATGGAGTCCATGGGACAGGCCAACAAGGCTGACCGTTTCCGTGGAATAGAATCACTCGGTCAAGGCTTCTTCAACAAGAACAATGACAGCAAGCAGTTTGACCGGCTGGAGACTTTTGCCAAGCTCAACCGCGCTCCAGACGTCAAGTTCAACGAGCTCCGCGGCGAACTCGTAACCCACCACATCCGCGGCAATCTGCTGCCGTTTGATGTCCGCGTCGACTTTGTGAAGCTGACTTCAGACAGCGTTATGGTTCCGATTACCTTGCAGGTCCCGCTGCGCAGCCTGACCTTTGCCAACAAAGACGGTGTACAGCGCGCGGTAGTCAATGTTTACGGCCAGGTGTCAAAGCTCTCCGGAAAGATTGTGCAGACTTTCGAAGAGACCTTGCGCAAAGATATTCCCGCGGAGCTTTTGGAGAAAGAGATTAACAACGTTTCTCTATATTGGACGGCGCGAATTCTGCCGCCAGGGCTCTACCGGCTGGATGTAGTGGTCAAGGATGTGAACGGAGACAAGACCGGCATCTTCAGCCGCAGTTATACCGTGCCGGATTTCAGCGACGATAAACTATCTTCTTCGACGTTGATTCTTGCTGACCAGGTGGAGCTGGTCCCGGCGCGCGAGATTGGGACCGGTAATTTTGTAATCGGCCAGAACAAGGTCCGTCCCAAGGTCCAGCCCTCTGACGGCAAGCCTGCATCCTTTACCCGCAAGGAAAAGGTCAACATCTGGATGCAGGTCTATAACCTGGGCCTGGATGAAAAGACGAATAAACCCTCGGCCACCGTCCAGTATGAAGTTATCAATACTGCCACTAACCAGCATGTGCTAGACTTCACGGAATCAACAGCACAGATGGGCAACGTTGGCGACCAGGTAACGTTGGGAAAGAGCATTCAACTCAGCCAGCTCGATCCTGGCATTTACCAGGTAACAATCAAGGTGAATGATCTGATTTTAAAGCAGACAATTTCACCAACAGCAAAGTTCGCGGTCCAGTAGTGTCCAATAGTCAGGGGACTCCACTTCTTGAGGTGGCAGGTATGGCCCGGAAATTCGGATGTCTATTAGTGGTTCTGATAGCATGGGCGCCCCTCCGCGCGGCCAGTGGTGTTGGGGCGATTGCAGGATACGTGAAGGACAGTTCGGGAACGCCGCAAATGGGCGCCGTGGTGGAGATCTTTGTCTCCGCGGCCACGCTGGGCACTACCGTCTTCACCGATTCGCGGGGCTATTACACGGCGGACAATCTGCTGCCGGGCACCTATCAGGTCAAAGTTACCGCCGCTTCTTTCCTGCCGTCCCTGAGAGAAAATGTGAGCCTTCGTTCCGGCGCTCATCTCCTGGTTAACCTGACAGTAAACACGCTGGCAGACGCGCTTAAGCTATTGCCGGCGCGACGCTCACCCACTACCGAACCCGATGATTGGCACTGGACGCTTCGTTCCGCCGCCAACCGTCCCGTCCTGCGGATCTGGGAAAAAGACAAAGACAACAACGACGACGCATCGCCGGTGGTTGTCTCTAAGTCTGAACGGTCAGAGAACCGCGCCATGAAAGCCAGCGTGGCCTTCATCGCCGGCGCGGAAGCGGATGGCTTTGGCAGCGCGGGAGACGTTACCACATCGTTTGCGCTGGAGAAGTCACTTTTTAGTTCTGGCACGATCTCCTTCAACGGCAACATTGGGACATCTTCCGGCGATCCAACCGGAGTGCTGCGCGCTTCTTACGCGCATGATCTTGGCAACTCGTCCCGTCCTACTTTTACCGTAACCTATCGCCACTTTGCCGCGCCTGGGGCCGCCGTCCAGAATTCACCGTATGCGGCCGTTGAGATGAATACTTCTGACACTACGTCCGTGGCCGGTTTCATCGATTTGAGCTATGGCGCTGATGTCCAGTCGATGGAGTTTGCCAAACGGGTCACTGCGTTTCGTCCTTACGGCTCGGTAGACGTGCACCTCTCTCCCAACATGGTGGTTGAATACCGCTATGCCACATCTGAGCCCGACACTCGCGCTGCCAAAGGCTTTGACAGCGCTCCTGCGGACTTGAGCGAGTCCGGCCCGCGGATGGCTCTGACCAACGGCCAGCCGGAAGTAGAGCACGCCGCGCACCAGGAACTCTCCATCTCGCGCCGGTTCGGCAACACCAAGGTCCAGGCGGCATGTTACGTCGACCGCGTCCACAACGCTGTGCTGACAGGCGCCGGTGATCCTTCCAGCTACTCCGATGATGTGCTCCCGGACGTGTATTCTGGCACTTTTTCTTATGCCTATGCCGCCGGCTTAAGCACCGTGGGGACCCGGCTTGTGGTCCAACGTAAAATCTCTGACGATTTCACTGTTACTGTTGACTATTCTTCTGGCGCAGTCGTAACCGCTGAGGCCCCAAGCACCTGGCAGAACCTTGCCCAGGCGCTGGCCACCAGCCGCCAGCATTCCGTGGGGACAAAGTTCGCTGGCTATATTCCGACTTCGGGTACGCGCTGGATCGCTTCCTATAAATGGACCAGCGGAAATGCCCTCTCCTCCGTCGATGCCTTCAATGCATCGCCAGGCCAGACTGATCCTTACCTGAGCATCTTCATTCGCCAGCCGCTTCCCAGTACTTCATTCATACCGGGCAAGATGGACGCTCTGCTTGATCTGCGCAACCTGCTGGCGCAGGGCTACCTCCCAGTCATGGGGCAGGATGGTCGCGCGCTCTATATGGTGCAGTCCGCACGATCTCTCCGCGGCGGGCTAGCGTTTACGTTCTAGACCCAAAAAAAAAGAAGATAACCACAAAGGACACGAAGGAGCACGAAGGAATCCTCTGCATATCCTTTGCGCTCCAGGTTTTGCCAATTACTCCGAGGCCTACGGGCTTAGCCAAAAAGACAACGCCGAGGCTTCGTGCCCTTTGTGGTTAAACAAGAGTTGAGAACGCGTTTGACGGCTTTGATCCGCTTCATTTACTCTCCCGCCTGAGACTTCACACTAGGAGATCCGGATGCCCAAGTTTTCCGTGGGCCGGCGCCAATTCGCCTTTGGCGCGGCCACCGTTGCCGCAACCGCTCTGATCAGGCCAGGCCGAGCCATCGCACAAAGTTCCCAAAGCGATCCAGCCAAGCCGGTTCCCACGTTGGACCAACAGACGAAGACAGCGATGGCCAAGCTGCCTCCGCAGGCCCAAGCCGAAGTAGAGATGAAGGTCACTGAAATCTTTCGCAAGTATGGTGACCGGCTCAGCGACGAGCAAAAAGCCGACATCCGCAAGATCATGGCGGAGACCCAGGAGGGCCTGGAAAAGATGCGCGCGTTTCCACTCGAAAATGGCGACCAGCCGGCCGATGCGTTCCGGGCCTATCGCCGGGAAGAGAAGAAATAAATGCTAACCGAAGACATTCTCTTTCTTCCTGTCATGGAACTGGCGCGGCGCATCCGTCTGCGACAACTCTCACCCGTGCAATTGACGGAGAGCTACCTGGAGCGGAGCCGCGGGATCGGCGCGCGGCTGAATGCTTATGCCACACTCACGCCTGATCTTGCCTTGAAGCAGGCGCATGCCGCGGAAGCGGAAATCGCCGCGGGCAAGTATCGCGGACTGCTGCACGGAATTCCCTACGCGGCCAAAGATCTGCTGGCGGTGAAGGGCTATCCCACCACTTGGGGCGCCCGTCCCTATGTTGACCAGCGGTTTGATTACGATGCCACGGTCATCCGTAAACTTGAAGCCGCCGGGGCCATCCTGCTGGGCAAAGCGGCCATGAGCGAACTGGCTGGCGGCATGGGTTACCGTTACGCCAACGCCTCAGCCAGTGGCGCGGCAAAAAATCCGTGGAACACCGATTGCTGGACTTGCGGGTCATCGAGTGGCTCAGCCGCTATTGTCGGCGCGGGGCTGGCTGCCTTCGCGATTGGCACGGAGACCTGGGGCTCCATCATTTGTCCTTCGGGATTTTCCGGTCTGAGCGGGCTGCGTCCCACATACGGGCGCGTCAGCCGCTCGGGAGCGATGGCGCTGTCTTACACCATGGACAAGATCGGTCCTATCGCTCGGAGCGCCGCAGATTGCGACTTGGTGCTGAAGACTATTTCCGGACACGATGCAGGGGATGCTGGATCGTTACCCGAGCCCGCTGCAAAATACTCGGGTGCTGAAGAGTTGAAAGGCCGCCTGCGCGTGGGCTGGGTGACAAATGCGTGGAAGCAGATGGCGCCTGAAGTCAGCCAGGCCGCGACAGCGGCGCAGCAAGTGCTGCAACGCAACACTTCGGTTTCCGTGAGCGATGTCAGTTTGCCGGAAGGCCCGTGGGAGATTGCCGCCGGCCTGATTATTTCCGTGGAGGGCGCCACCGCGTTTCGCACGCTCATACAATCCGGACGCGTGGCTGAGTTGAACGATCCGCTGGGAAAGATCGGCGGCTACATGACCTCAGATTTCATTCTGGCCCAGCGCATCCGCGGCATTCTACAAAAGAACATGGACGAGCTCTTTGACCAAGTGGATGTGCTGGCTACGGCTTCTCTTCCCGTGACCGCGAGCAAACTGGACGCTAATCTGGACCTGCAATTGAGCTTCGCCGATCCATTGGGAGGTATCGGCAACGTCTGCGGGCTGCCCGCCATCAGTGTTCCTTGCGGTTTTGACCGGCAGAATTTACCCGTGGGCATCCAATTTGTTGGCCGTGCATTAGACGACGCCAAAGTGGTGCAGGCCGCGCGTCTTTTCCAGGGCCAGACGGACTGGCACCAGAAGCGGCCCACGCTCACATGAGGTAAGCGTTTTAACCGAATGCGCTCCAGCCCGGCGCTATGCCATACTAATGAAACCTTGAAGGGAGTAACTTTTTCTCCCTTCAGCGCCAAGTCGGGGATTGCAGGAGAGCAGCGGTGTAGTACTGCTGCGTTCTGTCAGGCCTTCTGGCATCAATACAACTGAGAAGGTCTTCTGATTTGTCCACTGGCGCTACGTGCGATCTTGAACCGTTACGGCAGTCTATTCTGCGGCACATCCGTTACACGCTTGCGCGCCCGTCGAACGGCCTTGTTCCGCATGAGCTTCTCAAGCCTGTTTCATTGGCCATTCGCGACTGGATGATCGATCGCCTGCTCAAGACCGAGCAGCGATACCGCGAAAAAGATGTCAAGCGCGTCTGCTATCTTTCCCTGGAATTCCTCATGGGCCGGTGGCTTAGCGACAACCTCTGCAATCTTCGTCTCAATGAGCCATGCCGGACAGTTCTTGCGGAGCTTGGCATTGATCTGGACGCGGTCCTGGAAGTTGAGCCTGATGCCGGACTGGGCAACGGTGGTCTGGGCAGGCTAGCGGCCTGCTTTCTTGAATCTTTGGCGACCCTGGGGATGCCCGGTTTCGGCTATGGCATCGACTACGAATACGGAATGTTCAAACAGGAGATCACAGGGGGCCATCAGCGGGAGAAGCCGGATTTGTGGAAAGCGGAAGGGACACCGTTTTACATCGAGCGTCCGCACGATATCTGTACTGTGCCTCTCTATGGCCGCGTTGAGCATACGCCTGGGCCGGAAGAGAACCGCCCTCAGCGCTGGGTCGATTGCAAGATTGTTGTCGGCGTGCCCAATGACATGCCAGTGGCCGGTTACGGCGGGACCACGGTGAACTACCTGCGCCTGTTCACCGCGCGCGCTTCAGAAGACTTTGACATTGATATCTTTAATCGCGGCAATTACATCCGCGCGGTTGAGCGCAAGATTGCTTCGGAGAACATCTCACGGGTCCTCTATCCTTCTGACTCTGTCCTTTCCGGCAAGGAGTTGCGCCTGATCCAAGAGTATTTCCTGGTAGCTTGTTCACTGCATAACATCCTGCGCCAGTACGGAGAAGCGCACAAAGGATTTGATGAGTTGCCGGCAAAAGTTGCGGTACAGATGAATGACACCCACCCCAGCCTGTGCGTGGCGGAGCTAATGCGGCTGCTGGTGGACGAACACAAAGTGGACTGGGACAAAGCCTGGGAAATTACGGAAGCCACGCTCGGCTATACCAACCATACGTTGCTGCCGGAAGCCCTGGAAAAATGGCCGATGTCACTCCTGGAGCGCGTTCTGCCCCGCCATGTGGGAATTATTTTCGCCATCAATAGCCAGTTCCTGCGCACAGTGGGCCGGCGCTGGCCGGACGACTCGCCCAGCTCTGGCCGGAGCGCTTCAGCAACAAGACGAATGGCGTTGCGCCTCGCCGCTGGATACTGAAGTCAAATCCTGGCTTGGCGGCGCTGCTCACACGCACTGTGGGTGAAGGCTGGATCACTGACATGGAACAGGTACGAAAGATTGAGGAACACAGCGGTAATGCCGCCTTCCAGCAAGAATTTCTGGAGATCAAACGGCGCAACAAGGAGAAGCTGGCGCGGGAAGTGTTCAGCAGCACGGCAGTGAAGATTGATCCGCACTCCATGTTTGACGTCCAGGTGAAGCGCATACACGAATACAAACGGCAACTGCTCAACGTGATGCGCATCATTCACGAATACCTGTGCGTGGTGGAAGACGGCGCGGGCTCAGCGCTGTCGCGCACTTATATTTTTGCCGGAAAAGCAGCGCCGGGATATTGGGCAGCCAAGCAGATCATCAAGCTCATCAATAATGTGGCCCAAGTGGTGAACTCTGATCCGCGCGTGGACGGCCGCATGAAGGTGGTCTTTGTTCCTGATTACCGCGTGTCACTGGCGGAAATCATCATGCCCGCTGCCGACCTCAGCCAGCAGATCTCCACCGCCGGGATGGAAGCTTCCGGCACGGGCAACATGAAACTGGCCATGAACGGCGCGCTTACGCTTGGCACTTTGGATGGCGCCAATATTGAAATCATGGAAGCCGTCGGCAAGCCGAATATTTACATCTTTGGCCTCACGCCGGAAGACGTGCGCTGGCGACAGGAACCCGGGCGATACAATCCGCGCGAACTGTACAACAACGATCCCGTGCTCCAGCGCGTGATGGACAGCCTGGCCTCAGATCGTTTCTGTCCGGACGAGCACGGACTGTTCCGCTGGATTGTGGATGAGATACTGGACCGCGGTGATCGCTACTTCCATATGGCGGACTTGAGTTCCTACATTGAAGCAGGCCGCAGGGCGGAAACGGATTATCAGGATCCTTCAGCGTGGGCCGCCAAAGCCATTTTGAATGTGGCCCGTGTGGGTATTTTCTCCAGCGATCGCACGATTCGCGAATACGCCCGCGACATCTGGAACATTAAGGCCCTTCCGGCGGAGGAGTCTTCAGACCTCCATGCAAAGGAAACGGTCAGCGCGGAAATTTTGCGCTAAGGCTTTGTGACACAGCCTTCGGCTGTGGGCAAACCCGATCCGGTTTTTTCAGCAGCAAATCCATTACTGCTGGTGCGAATGATTTCTGAATAGAGCCGCGCGCTTGGCCGGGGCGTGCGCGCCTGCGTTTTGGGGTCCAACTCGAATAAACCAAAGCGGAGGTGCCAGCCTTCATTCCATTCAAAATTGTCGGTGAGGCTCCAGTGGAAGTAGCCGCGCAGATCCACTCCTTCGCCCAGAAGAATGCGCATATGGTCCACGGCCGATTCAATGACCCATGGGCGGATGCGGTCGTCGCGGTCAGGCACTCCGTTTTCAAGAATGTAGATTGGTTTCTTGAAAGAAGCGTAACGTTCCACGGCGCGGCGCATGCCTTCCGGATAAGCCTCGCCGTAAGGGACTTCGATGCCTGAATCTCCCTGCGGCTTGTGCGGCGGGACGGTGATTTGAAAGAAGAAAGTTTTGGGACTGCGCGGCTCAAATCCCACGCGCAGACGGCTGTAGTAATTGATGCCAACGTAGTCGCATGTGCCCTTTACTTCCGGCAGATGTTGGCCAAATTTATTCAAAGGGAAGGGGGCTTGCCCGCTCAGGATGGCCTCGGCGAAATTGTCATTGAAGCAGCGATCGATGAAAGCGCAGAGCCAGCGGTCCAGCACCGACTCGGGCCGGCGTGGCTTGAAGACCACGCAATGCTGGGCCCAGCCAACGTTGGCATTCGCCTGAAGAGAGTGGATAGTGTGATAAGCCGCTGCGTGGGCCAGGCACAGGTTGCGCGTTACGTGGGCGGCCTGCATGAATCGTCCTTTTTTGCCAGGAGGAAACTCGCCCAGGAAGTAGCTGAGGGAAACATAAACATTGGGTTCATTGAAAGTGACCCAGTCCTGGCAAAGGTCTCCGAGCGCGGCGATGACCCGCCGGGTGAATCGCTGGAACAACTCCACTGACTCTGGCGCGGCGAACCCTCCCTTGGCTTCAAACCAAAGAGGGTTGGTGAAATGATGCAGCGTAACGAACGGACGCATACCGCGATCGTGCAGGGCCTTGAGCATCTCGCGGTAGCGGGCAAGGGCCGCGTCGTCCCACTTTCCTTCCATGGGCTCGATGCGGCTCCACTCCAGGGAAAGCCGAAGTGCATTGACTCCAAGCGATTGCGCCAGGTCAAAATCCTGTTCCGCGTTGCGCCACCAGTCGCAGGCCAGACCAACGCGGTCTCCTGACTTGATGCGGCCGCGTTTTTCCCAAGCCGCCCACTGGTTGTTGAGATTGCCGCCCTCCACCTGATGAGAAGACGTAGCTACGCCCCATGCGAAATCAGCAGGGAAGACTCGGATTGTATCGCTAGGTCCGTTATCCATTTCCAAATCGGATTTTAGACCTTTTGCCGCCAGTATCCATGGTCACGGAGAAAATAATTATCGTTCCACGAGTTCAGCATGGTTTTCACGAACATGCCCGCGATTTTTAAATGCCCCATATTGCGGAAGCGCCGGTTGGTGGTGTGGATGCATCCTCGAACAATGCCGAACCTGGTTCTGGCAACTTTTTTGCTGAGGAGGTAGTCTTCCGCATAAAGCGCGCCCTCATTGAAGCCGCCCAGGCGATCAAATGCGTCCTTCGCAAAAAGCATGAACATGCCTGTGCTGAACGGGCGGACTAATATCGAACCATACTGCGCGACGTTGCTGGCCACATACAAGACGTGGTCGCGCAAGGTCCCCTGGCTGCACCAGATGTTGGTGGTGACGCAGTGGAGCTTCCGTCGCTCGATCAGGTCCATGGCGCGGCGGAGCAGTGTGGGGTCTTTCAGTTCCATGTCTGCGTCAAGGAACAGCACGTAAGGAGTGGAAGCCCGGTGCGCGCCGGCATTGCGGCCGACTGAAGGGAGCCCGCCGGGTACCACCTCAATTTCCAGCCGGCCAGAGAATGACATGGCTAGTTCTGGTGTACCGTCGGTTGAGCCCGCATCAGCCAGGAATACTTTCGTAGACCTGATCTTCGAGTAGTCCTGCCGGCACAGCGATTCCAGCAGGTTCGGTAGCAGCCGGGATTCGTTCTTCGCCGGGATCACGATTGTCAGTTGCTTCTGGGACGTATTCATGGATAGCGACTCCTTTCGGGCCGATGGTGATATAGGTACAGCGCAGATCCACCCAGGCGCCGGAGTTGTAGTACTCAACTCCATCGCGCTCCATAGCGAGTGGATCATGCGTGTGCCCGCAAAAAATGCGCTCAGCTTTGCCAGGTTTTGCGTAGCTGAGCGCCCCGTGTGCTACCTGCGCGGACAACCGCAACCATCTGGTGTTGAGGCGGTCCAGGTAACGGGCAAACCGTTTTCTTTTGAAATCAATTTTCTGCAGATATAAGTAGATGAGCTGGCCGAGCTTGTTCAGAAAAACACCGCTCGCGACAAAGCTGTCAAATTGGTGGCCATGAATGGCCAGGTGGCGTTTCCCCTCATACTCCCATACGTACTGCTGGTAGACCGGTACGCCCACCAGGTGCGACATTACTTCCGTGAGCCCGTGATCGTGGTTGCCTTCCACCCACACCACTTCAATCTCATGCCGTGGGTTGGAGAGCTTCCGGATGTGTCCCAGAAACTTCCAATGCTCTTTAGTGAGCCGGCGGAAGTTCAGGTCACAGAAGATGTCGCCTAGCAGGATCAGTCGTTTAAACCGGATCGACTGCAGAAACTCCAAGGCATCTCTACCCCGGCTGATTTCCGAACCCAGGTGGAGGTCAGAGATAATGACGGTATCGATGCAATCTTCCTGCATGCACTATATTTGTAGCAATTGAAGGTTAAAGGGCTGCGTTGGTCCTGTGAATATCCGGTGAAAAGCGGAGAGGGAGGCTTGTTAGTCAACATGCTTTTTAATCTCGCGTTAACAATCAAGTGATTTCATTTCATGCCGGCTTGACGTAACTCGGCCAGATTCAATACTGTAGGCAGCCATTGGAGTTTCCATGCTTTCCCGCAAACAAGCCGAGCATTACGGACTGGCCCAGCGCGACTACCTCAGCCGGTCAGCGCTGGCGGAGCTGCATGGACGACGCTTTGACATCATGGATGTCATGCGGCAAGCTTCGCGAAAACACATCGCGAAGCTCCTGCCGCTCAAGTTCAAGCTGATGAGCGGGTCGCCATTCGTCTTCTTCCGTGGATCGGTGGAAATTATGGCTGCGGATCTGGGCGGAGCAAAGCAAACTAGGATTGAAGTGCAGATATGCGGTGACGCGCACGTCAAGAACTTCGGTTTCTATGCCACGCCCGGTTCGGAAATCTTGCTTGATGTGAATGATTTTGATGAAACCATGCTTGGGCCGTGGGAATGGGACGTAAAACGCATGGCCACCAGCGTCATCCTGGCCGGACGGGTCGCGGGCGATGGAGCGGCCCTTTGCAAAGATGCCGCGCGCACGTTTATCCGCGAGTACTGCACCTGGATCCGGCGTTTTGCCGGAATGCCTGCGCTTGAAGTGGCGCGCCATCGGACGGTCCGGAATTACAACGACCCCGTCATCCGCACCGCGTTGAAACAGGCAGAACGGTCTTCTCCACTTTCCAATCTGCAGAAATTTACGCGCAAGAATGCCGGCGGCGCATACAGCTTTATCAAATCCGATCTCATCTGGAACGTGCAAGGTGAGGAAAGAAAATCCGTGCTGCAGGCGCTGCCTGCTTACCGGGCAACGCTCGCTCCGGAACACCAATTGCTTTTTGACCGATTCAACGCTGTGGACGTCGGATTCAAAGTGGTGGGAACGGGCAGCGTAGGTACGCGGGATTACGTTGTCCTCTTCTTCGGCGCTGATGAGAAAGACCCGCTGTTTCTGCAGGTCAAAGAAGAGCCGCCCTCGGCCTATGCTCCTTATTATAAGGACCGGTCCGCGTCCAAGGAGCAGGGGCAACGCGTCGTCCGCGGACAGCGCGCCTTGCAGGTGGCGTCCGATCTGCTGCTGGGCTGGAGCTCGATCGCCGGAAGTGACTATCTTGTCCGCCAGCTAAGCGACCACAAGAGTTCGATTGAGCCAGAAGAGTTAAAGGGCAAACGGCTGGCCACATACAGCCGTGTTTGCGGTGAGCTGCTGGCCAAAGGCCACGCGCGCTCAGGAACGCCGGCGGCGTTGGCTGCCTATCTGGGCCGCTCGGACAAGGCGGAAAGGGCGCTGGTGCAATTTGCTGTCCACTATGCCGATCAGGTTGAAGCGGACCACGTGGCGTTTCGAAAAGCGCTCAAGCACGGCTTTCTGGATCAGGCCATGAAAGCGGCCCAAGGAACCACAACTCGTGGCAGACGTGCCCCTGCTCGACAGAAGAAAAAAGGGCCCGGCAACCTGGGCCCATAAAGGGAGAATTGTGGTCAATAAATGTTCCCTTGAATGAGAATTTGAAACGACGTCCCTGCATTACACACGATCAATGGATATGTGATGTGAAAGTACGGTTAAAAATTCAACTTCGCAGCCTTGCGTTCATCGGTTTTGTGCATCGCACCGGATTGCTGTGGTTGTGTAGCACAGGCACTCTTGCCTGTGCACATTTATTCCTTTTCCAGCTGCTGGCCACAGGCCCGCAACGTGAGATTATTCTGCTGTGTTACACTATTATCGTCTTCCGCAGAGGTCCTTCTTTTCTCCAAAAAGCAAAGGGCGCGTAGCTCAACTGGCAGAGCAACTGACTCTTAATCAGTAGGTTGAAGGTTCGATTCCTTCCGCGCTCACCAATTAATTCAATCATTTGATGTCATCGGATGTGATCTGATCCAACCGCATCCCGCGGGCGTCGGATCTGAGATCAAGCGACATCCGTTCTTATAGTCAGCTTTAGTTTTTTTCTCGAGCATCGTTTTGTCAACCCACTTAAGAAATCGAGGTGTGAAGTCCTGTATCAAAGGTGCACGCCGAGGCTTTGGAGATTCACCTGCTTCGGCGGCGCTAGGGCCCGGGCAAGAACTCGCTTGGCTTTCTTTTCGTCATTGGTTTTGGTGCTGCCGCTGTCACTTCTTTCGGCGGAGAAGTTCCAGTTCGGAGCCGATAAATCCCCACGAGTTCCACGCCTCGCCTTTCACAACGTTCCTGAACAAGTCAACTCCGGCGGAGTTGTTGTGATAGAGACGCCAGTTCCCGACGCCATAACTCACCGTATTGAAGGCGAGTTCTCCTTCGATATCTTCCGGCCCCGTAGGTGGAGGCGGCAAAACAGCCTCCTCCGTAAGTTTTCCTTGATAGAGATGCAAAAGGCCCAGATAAAAAGCCAGGTGTGGTTCGGTGTTTTTTACCTCTGGGGTGATACGTGTCAAAACTTGGGCGGCCTCCTGATCTTTGCCCGCCCGCCGTAGTGAAACATATAACCAGTTCGAGCAATCAATCAGGCTGTCGTTGCTTTTTGCCAATGCTCGCGCTCGGTCGAATGAGAATGCCGCCTCGTTAAACTCGGCCAAGAAATAGTGGGCCAGCCCCAGGTGATAATAAGCCTCCAGCATCTCTGGAGCGAGCTTTTTCGCCTGCTCCAAATCGCTCATGGCTACCTTAAACTCGCGCAGTCCCAGCTCACGATGGCCCCGTTCAAGATAAAGATCTGCGCTCTTTGGAGCAAAAGCCAAACCCTGGGTTGCTGTCGCCACAGCCTCTTTGTACTGCCTCCGTGCCGCCTGCGCTTTGGAAAGCTGCAGCACTCGCTCGACGCTCGTCGGATCTTCCGTGAGCTTCTTGCGCGCCTCGATAATACCCTGATCATCTGGAAGCGCATAGAGCTTGCGCCCCAGACCTGACGTAACTTCGAAAGCGCCATGGCTGGCTTGGGCAACCGCCTGAGACTGAAGACCGAAAGTGGTGATGAAAAAAAGTACTCCAAGGAGGAGTCCTGTTTTCCACCTTGATATACGGCAATTCGCTTGTGTCATCTGCGTGGTCTCCTGGAGGCTGTGTGGTCACAAGTCCCGACAGCCGTGAGATAAGAAGCCGTGTTCGAGGAGAGACCTGGCACGTTCACACTCCCTTTTGCAGCGGCGGCCGGGGCGGCGGTTCCGGCATACGCGAAGCGGCGGATTCCAGCAACTCCTGCAGCATTGCGCTGTTCTCCGGGATCAGTGTAATTCGGGCCTTGCCTTCGATGATCTTTTGGATCTCCAGGATTT
>WNFI01246735.1_pt1 | contig 17763 bp, 14 predicted proteins | sample 5400471 | NCBI WGS metagenome assembly WNFI01 (sample SAMN13153348, study PRJNA577476) | soil metagenome | isolation source: 100 cm saprolite on Douglas fir-dominated hillslope | place: USA:California | collected 2013-09-17 | reverse complement strand
ATGCGGCGGCCCCGCGGGCCGCGGAAGGTCCGGTCGATGCCGGAGACGAAGCCGAACGTCACCCGAAGGCCACGCCCGCCCGGGTTAGCCAGCGCGAAGACCGGCGTCCCGACGCTGGCGGACGCGCCGCCGTCCCACGACAGCGCCGGGGTCTCGCCGGTGTCTACGTCGATGACCGCCAGGTCGCCGTCGATGTCGTGCCCGGCCACGCTCCCCTCGGCCGTTCGCCCGTCGGCGAAGGTGACCGTCACCTGATCGCCGCGTACGTTGTGCGCGTTGGTCAGCACCCGCCCGGTGCCGATCACGATGCCCGAGCCGACGCCCCACCGCTGCCCGATGCCCACGACCGAGGCGCCCGCGCCATCGGCCAGCCCTACGATTCCTGCCTGGATCTCGTCCAGAATCGCCATCACTGCCCACCTTCCTAGTAAGTAGTAACTTGCAATCTACTATTAACTATTCGGATGTCAATGCCGGTACCATCGGTCCATGACCGGACCCGAGCCCGCCCCGTCCCCCCTCGCCGAGGCGCTGACCCGGGTCGGGGACCGGTGGACGCTGCTGGTGGTAGAGGCGCTGCTGGACGGGCCGGGCCGGTTCAACGACCTCCTCGGCCAGATCCCCGGCATCGCGGCGAACATCCTGTCCGAGCGCCTCAAGCGGCTCGAACGGGAGGCGCTGCTGGTCGCCCGGCCCTACTCCGAGCGACCGCCCCGTGCCGCCTACGAGCTGACCGCCGAGGGCAAGGCACTCGCCGGGGCGCTCCGCCTGCTGGCGCAGTGGGGAGCCAGGCATGCCGACCCGGCCGACGCGCTCCGGCACCCCGCGTGCGGCACCCCGGTCGAGGTCCGCTGGTACTGCCCGACCTGCGACCGCCTTGTCGACCATGAGTCGCCGCACGCCGAGCTGCACTACGTCTAGGCGGTACCCGCTGCCTGCTGCTCACGCTCGCGGCGTTCGGCGGTCTCCCGGGGGTCGTGGATGGTCGTGACCGTGCCGGGATCTGGCTCGGTGTGGTGCTGGTGGGTATAGAAGCGGACCTCGTGGCCGTCCGGATCGAGCAGGTGGGGCAGGATCCAGCCGATGGTGGCCCAGTGCACCCCGGCGTGCGCCTCGCCCAGCGCGGTCAGCCGGGCGGCGAGCTCGTCGATCGCCTCCTTGTCGGGCACGCCGATCGCGAAGTAGTCGAACCCGGCGGCCGCCGAGGCGCGTTCGGGGTCGAGCCGGAGGGCCAGCAGCGGGCCTCCGTTCGGGTGCGCAAGCGCGCAACCCATCAGCTGGCCTTGCTCCACGAACTCCGCCTGGAGCCGGTAGCCAAGGCGGCTGCGGTACCACTCGCGCGACCTGCCCAGGTCGGTGACGGGCAGCTTCAGGTGATGGACCCCGGCCAGGGCTGGTGCGCCCGACATGCTCATGTCCCCTCCGATGCAGTCTTAATGCAGTCGATGCAGTTATACTGCATCGCATGGCCGATGATGTCAATCCCCCAGACTCCCTGTCCCCGCTGCGGCAGGCGCAGGTCGCCCAGACCGAGGAGCGGATCGTGGCCGCCGCCACCGAGCTGTTCCTCGCCGACGGATACACCGCCACGACGCTGGAGGCGGTCGCCCGGCGCGCCCGGGTCGGGGCGCGCACGGTCTACCTGCGCTTTGGCACCAAGGCCGCCCTGTTCAAGCGGGTCGTCGACGTCGCGATCGTGGGCGACACCCTGCCAGTGGACGTTCTGGGCCGCGACTGGATGCAGGCCGCGCTGACCGCCCCCACGGCGGCCGAGCGGATCGCGGCCAGCGCCGCCGTCAGCCGCCAGATTATGGAGCGCACCGGGGCCCTGTTCGCCGTGGCCCAGCAGGCAGCGGCGGTCGAGCCGCTGATCGCCGAGGCCTGGCAGCAAGGCCGTGAGCAGTCCCGTTATGCCAACGCCGTCTTCTGGACCCGCATGGCCGACGACGGCCTGCTCGATCCCGGCGTCGACCTCGGCTGGCTGATCGACACCAGCAGCATCCTGGCGGCGGCCGAGACCTACCTGCTCATCACGCGCATGCTCGGCTGGGACCTCGATGCCTATCAGGAATGGCTCGCCACCACCGGGATCCGGTGCGCAGCCCGGGCCGGCGGCGGCACCGAGTCGGACGCGGCGCCGCCGCCCGGCTGAGCACCCCCGGGCTACGCGCCGGCGGTCGGGGCCGGCGTGGCCGCCATCGTCGGTGCCGGCGCGGGCGCCGGCGGGCTCAGGTCGGACGCTCGGGCGGGCTCAGGCCGATCGCCGCTGGGCCAGGACGGCCTCCTGGGCCGGGACGGCCTCCTGGGCCGGGACGGCCTCCTGGGCCGGGACGGCCTCCTGGGCCGGGCGCAGCCCCGCGAGCACAGCAGGCAAGCCGCCGGCGTACACGACGCCGAGTTCCTGTGTGGCCCTGGTCAGGGCCACGTACAGGTCGTTCAGCCCGCGCGGCGACTCGGCCAGGATGCCAGCGGGGTCGCCGATCAGCACCGAATCGAACTCCAGCCCCTTGGCCTGGCCCACGGTGAGCACCACCACGGGACGCTCAAGCTCCGGCTGCTCCCCGATGGCGGACCCCGGCACGACCGCGCTGATCGCCTGCCCGAACTCGTGCAGCCGCGCGGCCGGAACGATTACCCCCAGCCGCCCGTCACCCAGCCGGGCGGCGGCTCGGTTGGTGGCGCTGGCCAGGCCGTCGGCCAGGTCCGCGGGCGCGACCTCCTGCCGCCACGGCGTGGCGCCGGACTCGCGCACGGAGCGGGGCAGCTCAAGAGCCGGGTCGATGGCGGCCAGAACTTCCGCGGCGACGGTCATGATCTCGGCGGGCGTCCGGTAGTTGATGGTCAGCGACGCCATCCGCCACCGGTCGCCCTGGTAGCGATCGAGCACCCGCCCCCAGGACGAGGTCCCGGCCAGGTCGCCCGTCTGGGCGATGTCCCCGACGATCGTCATCGACCGGGCCGGGCAGCGCCGCATCAGCATCCGCCAGGCCATCTCCGACAGCTCCTGGGCCTCGTCCACGATGACGTGGCCGAAGGCCCACGTCCGGTCCCCCGCCGCCCGCTCGGCCGCGGTGAGGCTGGCCTCGTCCTCATGACGGGCGGCCAGCTCGCCAGCGTCCAGCAGATCGGCCCCCATCAGAACCTCGGGATCGTCGTCCAGGTCGCGGGAGAGGATGTCCAGCACGCCGCCGGCATAAGCGACGTCGTCCCGCTTGCGCTGCTGCGCGGCCGCCCTCGCCGCGCGGTCATCCTCACCCAGAAGCTCAGCCGCCTCGTCAAGCAGCGGCACGTCCGCCGGGGTCCAGTCGCTCGCAGGTTCGCGCAGCAGGGTTGCCCGCTCCGCCGCGGTGAGCCGCGGCGCCGCGGCCTCGAGCCGGCCGGAGGAGGCAAACAGATCGGCCAGCAGCCGCTGCGGCGCGAGGACCGGCCACAGCCGTTCGATGAGGGCGCGCACCTCCGGGTCACGGCGCAGCTCGCGCCGGAGATCGTCCACGTCGGCCCGGTCGAGCAGGTTGCCCTCGCCCAGCACGTTGGCCCCGAGCCGCGCGGCGAGCTGCCGGGTCAGCGCGTCGACGATCTCCCGGGCGAAGACCCGCCGCGCCTGGTTGTGCGGGCGGCGTGAGCGCCGGGCGCGCTCCCTGGCCCGGGCGCAGGTGGCCGCGTCGAGGCGCAGGACTTCGTGGTCCGCTACCACCTCGATGGGGCCCTGGGGCACCTCCTGCCGGTCCCGTACCGCGGTCGCCACGACGCCGGCCATGACCAGCCGACCCTTGATCTCGGATGCCTCGCGTGACTCGCTCCCGCTGGCGTTGATTCCCGGGTAGAGCTCGGCGACGGTCGACAGCAGCACGCTGGTCTCGCCGAGCGAGGGCAGCACCTGGCCGATGTAGCGCAGGAACGTGGGGTTCGGCCCGACCACGAGCACCCCCCGCTTCATGAGCTGCCGCCGGTAGGTGTACAGCAGGAAGGCGGCTCGGTGCAGGGCCACGGCGGTCTTGCCGGTGCCCGGGCCGCCCTGCACCACGAGCACCCCGGCCAGGTCGGAGCGGATTATCCGGTCCTGCTCGGCCTGGATGGTCTCAACGATGTCGCGCATCTGCCCGGTGCGGCTGGCGCTCAGCGCGGCCAGCAGTGCCGACTCGCCGGTCAGCCCCTCGTGCTTCCCGGGATCGGCGGCCGCTAGGTCCAGAACCTCGTCGTCGACGCTCACCACGGTCCGGCCACGGGTCTTGATGTGGCGGCGGCGCCGGACGTCGGCGGGCGAGGCAGCGGTAGCTAGGTAAAAGGGCCGCGCGGCCGAGGCGCCAGCCCGTTCTCGGCCGCGTCGAACTGGGAGAGTTGCTGGGCGTACATGGCGCCGAACGCCTCCCGCTCGGAGCGGGCCTGATGCGTCCCGCCCGCTTCGCGCAGCATCTGAGCTAGCCGATCCGAGGCGCGGCTCCTGAGGCTATCGAGCCGACCGTACAGCATTGAGACGTACTCTTGCTCGCCCCGGATTTCATCGGTTGACAATAATGCTCCCTTTCCGGTACAATGCACACGCTTATGAATTAAGCCGGGATGTGAATCCCGCGAAAAGCGTGCTACAAATGCTAGCGCGCTTTCTTTAATGCTCGCGCCACTGCGGAGGCCGCTCCGGGCGCAGTCACGCCACCGCTTCATGCGCCGACATCTAGGCCGCCTAAGCCCAGCGCACCCGCCCGGCTCCCCTGCCCGCCTCACCGCCACTGCCTTCACCGCCCGAGCCGCCGCCCGGCTCCCCCGCCCGCCTCACCGCCACTGCCTTCACCGCCCGAGCCGCCGCCCGGCCGCCTCGTCATCGAATCTTTGGTCGATTTCCGTTGTGGGAGCAGCGGTTTCTGACCGATGTTCGGTGATTCGGACAGGCGGGCTGGCGGAGCCCGCTATTCGGACAGCCAACGGCGGCGTCCGCAGAGCGACCGAAACCCCGACAGTGTCCACACACAGCTTGGCGCAGCGACCTAAGGGGCCAGTGGGGCTGCAGGGGCTCGAGATGCTGTGAGCAGCGGGAAATCGTGAGGGCCGGCGGCGGCAGCGGGGCTGGCCGTGGCAGCAAGGCTGGCCGTGGCAGCGGGTGGCGGCTGGCTCGCTACCTGCGGAGCCTCGGGTCGGTGCCGCGCGGGCCGAACCCGGCTTCCGCGGGCAGGTTCGGGTCCCAGTCGAACACGACGGCGTTGTCCTCCTCGCCGATCAGAACCTCGGCGCCGGGGAGCGCGCCCGCCTCGGCCAATGCCTCCTCGATCCCGAGCCGCGCGAGCCGGTCGGCGAGGTACCCCACCGCCTCGTCGTTGCTGAAGTCGGTCTGCAGGATCCACCGGCGGGGCTTCGCGCCGCGGATCAGGAACCGGTTGTCTCCGGCCCTGACCACTTCGAAGTCCTTCCCCGCGACGGGCTCAGGCCGGATGACCAAGCGGGTCGGCTCGGGTGGCGGCAGCGCCCGCCGCGCCTCGGCAATCACCGCTGCCATGGTGAACGCGAGCTCACGCAGGCCCTCGTGGGTTGCGGCGGATACGCGGCAGACGGTGAGGCCGCGCGCCTCAAGTTCCGGGGCGGCCCGAGCGGCCACCTCGCGTGCGGCAGGCACGTCGACCTTGTTCAGGGCGATGATCCGCGGGCGGTCCTGCAGGCTGGCGCCGGTTGCGGCCTCATAGGCAGCGAGCTCGTCCTCGATCACGTCCAGGTCCGCGACGGGGCTGCGGCCCGGCTCCTCGGCCGCGCAGTCGAGCACGTGGACGAGCACCGTGCAGCGCTCCACGTGCCTGAGGAAGTCGAGCCCTAGGCCCTTGCCATGGCTGGCCCCGGGGATCAGACCGGGGACATCGGCGACCACGAACTGCGTGTCCCCCGCCTCGACCACGCCGAGATGCGGTGTCAGCGTGGTGAACGGGTAATTCGCGATCTTGGGCCGGGCCGCGGACAGCGCAGCGATCAGCGACGACTTCCCCGCGTTCGGGAATCCCACCAGCCCGGCGTCGGCCACGGTCTTCAGCTCGAGCACCAGCTGCCGCTCGACGCCAGGCTCTCCGCGCAGCGCGAAGCCCGGCGCCTTCCGCCGGGTCGACGCGAGCGCGGCGTTCCCGAGCCCGCCGCGCCCGCCCTCGGCGGCCACAAACCTGGTTCCCGCCCCGATAAGATCGGCAACCACCTCGCCGTCACCGGTCTTCACCACGGTCCCGTCGGGCACGCGCACCACGAGATCGCCGCCGTTGGCCCCGTTGCGGTTGGAGCCCGTGCCCGGCCCGCCCTTGCCGGCCCGGCGGACCGGCCGCCGGTGAAAGTCGAGGAGGGTGGCCGTGCCCGGGTCGACCTCCAGGATCACGTCGCCGCCCCGGCCGCCGTTGCCACCGTCTGGGCCGCCCAGCGGCTTGAACTTCTCCCGGCGGATCGAGGCACAGCCGTGCCCGCCGTCGCCGGCGTGCACGCGCAGCCCGGCCTGGTCAGCGAATTCTGCCACTCACGCGCTCCGATCGCCGAAGCGCCTTCCGCCGGGCCTAGCTGGCCTCGGCGGCCGCGTCCGACTTCACCGGGATCACGCTAACCGCTCGGCGCCCGCGCCGGGTGCCGAACTCCACGTTCCCGCTGACCAGGGCGAACAGCGTGTCATCGCCGCCGCGGCCCACGCCGAGCCCCGGGTGGAAGTGGGTTCCGTGCTGGCGCACGATGATCTCTCCTGCGCCGACGAACTGGCCGCCGAAGCGCTTGACCCCGAGTCGCTGGGCGTTGGAGTCCCGGCCGTTCCGGCTGGATGACGCGCCCTTCTTGTGTGCCATCTCGGCCTCAGCCCTTCTTCCTCGAGGTAGCGCGAGCCTTCTCGGTCCCGGCCCTGGCCTCCGCGATGCTGGTGATCCGCACCTGCGTGTACTTCTGCCGGTGACCCAGGCGACGCCGGTAGCCGGTCTTGTTCTTGTAGTGGATCATGCTGATCTTGGGGCCGCTGGCCGCACATCGACGGATGCCTTCTCCTGCCTGCCGCCGCAGCGCACGATCGCGTACACCGAGAACTCTCTCTCCCTTGTGCGGGCCCGCCGCGAGATCTGCGGCATCGTCCGGCATCGATGCGAACCGGCCCGCCTGCCTTACGCACGGCCCAGTCCGAGACACTGCTGCCACAGACGTCTCCGACGCGCCGACCACAAAGAATATCAGACGTGCGGGCCACAACCCGCCGGCCTCAGCCCGCCGCCGCCTGAGCTTCCGGAGCGGCGTCCTGTCCGGGACCGTCCGCCCGATCCGGATGGCGGCCGACGAGAGGTTCGCCCGCCTGGCCCGCCGGGGCGCCGTGGACACCGCCACCCTCGGCCTGGCCCGCCAGCCCGCCACTGGCGTCGCCGCTCTGGGCACCGCCACCCTCGGCCTGGCCCACCGCGGCACCCTGGTCAGCACCACCCTCCGCCTGGCCCGCCAGCCCGCCACTGGCGTCGCCGCCGTGGGCTTCGCTCGACCTGTCGGCGCGGCCACCGGCCGCGCGGCGCTTGCGACGGCTACCCGCCGCGCGCCGCGTGCCCACCGCTCCCCCGGCCGCGACTCCCCCGGCCTGCGCGCGTCCGTCCGGCTCATCATCGGCCGCGCCATCATGGGCCGGGCCAGCATGAGCCGGGCCATCATCGCCCGGGCCAGCGTCAGCCAGGCCGCCCGCACCCGGGCCTCCGCCAGCCGACCTGGGCTCTCCGTTCGCGTTGGCCGTGAGCGGCGGCCGCGGCCGCGGCGCAGCGGGCTTCTCCGCCACGGACCCGGCCTCGCCCGCATCCGCCCACGGACCGGCCGGGCCGCTGCCCGACGAGCCGCGGCCCCCGCCCCGCGGTGCGGCGCCTCGCGAGGAGCCGCCCCGGGAGGAACCGTCGCGGCCATGGTGGTGATCGCTGGCCGACACGTGGTCGACGGGCTCCATCGACACGATCACGCCGCGCCCGTTACAGCACTCGCACGGAACGGAGAAGGCCTCGAGCAGGCCGGAACCGACCCGCTTCCTGGTCATCTGCACCAGGCCCAGCGAGGTGACCTCCGCCACCTGATGCTTGGTCCGGTCTCGCGCCAGGCACTCGAGCAGCCGCCGGAGAACCAGGTCACGGTTGCTCTCCAGGACCATGTCGATGAAGTCGATCACGATGATCCCGCCGACGTCGCGCACCCGGAGTTGCCGGACGATCTCCTCGGCGGCCTCCAGGTTGTTGCGGGTGACGGTCTGCTCCAGGTTGCCGCCCTGCCCGGTGAACTTGCCGGTGTTCACGTCGATGACGGTCATCGCCTCGGTGGCGTCGATCACCAGCGACCCGCCGCTGGGCAGCCACACCTTGCGCTCCAGCGCCTTGGCGATCTGCTCGTCGATCCGGTACGCGGCAAAGACGTCCTCGTCGTCGGCCCAGCGCTGCATGCGCTCGGCCAGGTTGGGCGCAACATAACGGACGTAGTCGTCCACTATGTCCCATTCGCTGTCGCTGGCGATGACCAGCTTGGTGAAGTCCTCGTTGAAGATGTCCCTGACCACCCGGATGGTCAGGTCGGGCTCGCTGTAAAGCAGTTCCGGCGCGGTGGCCGACTTCGCCTTGCGCTCGATGGCCTCCCACTGCGCGGCGAGCCTCGCGACGTCGTGGGAGAGCTCCTCCTCGGTCGCCCCCTCGGCCGCGGTCCGGACGATCACGCCCGCGTTCTCCGGCATCACCTGCTTCAGGATCTGCTTGAGCCGGGTCCGCTCGGTGTCGGGCAGCTTGCGGCTGATCCCGGTCATGTTCGCGCCGGGAACATAGACCAGGTACCGGCCGGGCAGGCTCACCTGGCTGGTCAGCCGGGCGCCCTTGTGCCCGATCGGGTCCTTGGTGGCCTGCACCAGGATCGACTGGCCCGACTTGAGCGCCGACTCGATCCGCTTGGACTCCCCCTCCAGGCCGCTGGCGTCGAAATTGACCTCTCCGGCGTACAGGACCGCGTTCCGTCCCTTGCCGATGTCGACGAACGCCGCCTCCATCGACGGCAGCACGTTCTGAACCCGGCCCAGGTATACGTTGCCGACGTAAGACTGGTGGCTGGCCTTGTCAACGTAGTGCTCGACCAGGATGCCGTCTTCGAGGACGGCGATCTGGGTCCGGTCTGCGTGCTGCCGGACCACCATGACCCGCTCGACGGCCTCGCGGCGGGCGAGGAATTCCGACTCGGTGATGATCGGCGGCCTGCGCCGACCCGACTCGCGCCCCTCGCGCCGCCGCTGCCGCTTGGCTTCCAGCCGCGTCGATCCCTTGACCCCCCTAACGTCGGCGGCGTCATCGGCCGCGGTGCGGGGCGGCCGCACGTGGACGACGGTGTTCGGCGGGTCATCGGAGGCAGGGGCGTCGCCATCGGCGGCGCTCCCGGTGCGGCGCCTGCGCCGCCGACGCCGGGCCGGGCCGCCCGGAGCCTCGTCCGCATCGTCCGCGGCGCCGCCGGCGCTCCGGTCGGCGGCCGCCTCGGCGGCATCGGCTGAAGCCCGCCCGCCGGACCTGGCCGGCTCGTCGACGTCGTCGGCGGCCGAGTCCGCGGCCTGATCAGCGGCCTGTTCGCCGCCCTCGTCGCCGGCTCCGCGGCCCTTGGCGTGGCCACGGCCGCCGCGGCGCCTGCGCTTCGGGGAACCGGTCTCGCCGTCGTCGTCCTGCTCGCTCGTGCCCGGAGCCCGGGTTTCCACGGAGGAGCTCGACTCGGTATCCGGCGCGGGCCTGCGCCAGCTCCCGGAGGAGATGTCGGGAGGCTGGAAGATGACCAGGGGCGGCTGGAACGCCGCTGGCTGAGGCGCCTGCCCCGCCTGCGCCTCCTGGGCGACACTGGATTCCTGGGACCCCTGAGGCGGCGGGGACTCCTGAGACCTCCAGGGAACCTGCGCCGCCCGAGGCTCGCGGGGCTCGTGAGCCGTCTGGGCCCTCGGCTCGGCCGGAAGCGCGGAGCTGAACTCCGGTGCCGGCGGCGCCGCGCCGCCGTCACCAGCCCATCCTGTGTCGCCGCCGGGGTCGTCGGCGGGCGGTCCCGCAGGCCGGGTCACCGCGCGGCGGCCGCGGCGGAACAGCCGGCGGCCAGCCCCCCCGGATTCCTTGCCCTGGGGGCCCGCGTCCGGCCCGGCCTCGGCCGGGCTGCTGGTCACACCGGCGGAGTCGCCGGCGCCTGCCGGACCATCGTTGTCTGGTTCTGTGTCGTGCCGCTCGGTTTCGAGCATCCGGGCAGTCTCCCGTCGTACTCCCGGGCGCGCAGGCCGGAATCCGGCCTCTTCGCGCCGCGCAGGAGCTGTTCGTATGCGCTGTGTGGCGTGGCGGGAGCCGCTGCGTTACCTACCGCTGCGGCAGCCGCTTCGCTCATGCGCGTTTCCTTTTCCTGTCTTAGTCCCGCAGCCGGGGAAGGCTGCTGGGGTACCTGCCGGGCCGCCGTCGGCCCGGTTAGGGGTGCTGCCGCGAGCCGTGCCCTGAGCGCAGCCAGAATGTCATCGGGCCGAACGGCCGGGGTCAGGTGCCGAACGACCATTCGGAGCATCGCACATCCAGCGTCGCCGTCCTGCAGGGCAGGGTGCCAGTCGGCACGCCGGTCAAGGTCGAGCGTGACCACGGCAGCGCGAGCGTCGAGCCGCCGGGTTCCCTTGCTGGTGCTGCGCTCCACCATCACGCTGTTCGCAGCCAGGAACGCGGCAGCGGCGCGGGCCGCCTCGGCCGGGGCGACTCCGGGCAGGACCACCCGCCATTGCGACGCCTCAAGCCGCAGGCCACCATCTCGGCCTAGCCCACCGGCCAGTTCCAGAACCTCGATCACGTCAATCCCGTCCGGCAGCGCGGCGCTCAGCCGGTCCCGCACGTCCGGTGCGGCACACTGGCCCGTCAGCGCGATCTCCAGGTACTCGGCCTCGCTCGCGGTTCCCGTCGGCGCTCCCCCCGCGTACGAGATCTTCGGATGCGGCGAGAATCCCGCGGAGTACGCGACGGGCAAGCCGGCCTTTCGTACTCCCCGCTCGACCGCACGCGCGATGTCCCTGTGGCTCGCGAAACGCATCCTGCCCCTTTTAGAATACCTGATCACCAGACGCTGGGCGACGGGCGCGGGCGGCGTTGCGGCAGGCACATTGATGGGGGCAGGTGAGGCGGGCGGGGTCATCGCGCCCGGCTTGCTGGGAAAGACCCGATAATGTCCGGGTTTCTTCGACCCTGGCCGCCGCCGGATCCGGCCGCCGGCACAGGGGCCGCGGCGGACGGCGCCGTGGCGGGCCGTGCGCCAGCGGTTCCCGCAGCCGGTGCGCCGGCCACGGTCAGCGGCAGCAGCTTCGCCCCGGTCGGGCCGGCCTGGATCTCCGTGCCCATCGCCGGGCACACGCCGCACTCGAAGCAGGGCGTCCAGCGGCAGTCATCCACCTCGGCGGCGCCCGATGGGTCGATGGCATCCAGCCAGTCCTGCCAGAGCCAGTCCCGGTCCAGCCCGGAGTCGAGGTGATCCCAGGGCAGTACCTCGGCGTAGCCGCGCTCTCGCGTGGTGTACCAGGCCAGGTCGACGCCGTCGGCGGCCAGCGCCTCGGCTGCGCAGCGCTCCCAGCGCTGGAACGAGAAGTACTCGCTCCAGCCGTCGAACCTGGCCCCGTCGGCCCAGGCCGCCGTGATCACCTTCGCGACCCGGCGGTCGCCGCGGGACAGCAGGCCTTCGATGATCGACGGCCTGCCGTCGTGGTACCGGAACCCGATCGCCTTGCCGTATGCGCGGTCGGAACGCAGCGCGCTGCCCAGCGCCCGCAGCCTGGCGTCCACGGTTTCGTGATCGCACTGGGCCGCCCACTGGAACGGGGTATGCGGCTTGGGCACGAAGCCGCCGATCGATACCGTGCAGCGGATGTCACGCCGCCCGCTGGCCGCGCGGCCCGCCTCGATCACCCGCCGGGCCACTCTCGCGATCGCGAGCACGTCCTCGTCGGTCTCGGTGGGCAGCCCGCACATGAAGTAGAGCTTCACCTGGCGCCACCCGCTGGCGTACGCCGTGGTGACGGTCTTGATCAGGTCCTCCTCGGTGACCATCTTGTTGATCACCTTGCGGATCCGGTCGGTAAACCCGGTGTTCGTGCCGTCGTAACGGTCCGCGAGGCCGGTCGCGATCTCGTTGATCTCGCTGTGGTCGGCGCTGGACAGCGACAGCAGCCCCACTTCGGCGAACCCGCTGGCGGCGAGGCCGGCCTCGACCATCTCCCCGATCGTGGTGACCGTGCGCTCGCGGACCGGCCGGGTGATCATCCCGGCCTGGCAGAACCGGCAGCCCCGGGTGCAGCCGCGGAAGATCTCCACGCTGAACCGCTCGTGCACCGACTCGGCCACCGGCACGAGCGGCTTGCGCGGGTACGGCCAGGAGTCCAGGTCCATGACCGTGTGCTTGGCGACCGCGCGGGGCACGCCGGGCCGGTTCGGGGTCACCCGGCCGATCCCACCGTCGGCCAGGTACTCCACGTCGTAGAAGCGCGGCACGTAGACGCCGCCCTCGGTGGCCAGCCGCACCAGCAGGCCGTCCCGGCCGCCAGGGCGTTCCGCGCGTTTCCAGTCCCTGATCAGGTCGGTGATCGCCAGCACGGCCTGCTCGCCATCGCCGAGCACCGCGCCGTCCAGGAACTCGGCGACCGGCTCAGGGTTGAACGCCGCGTGCCCCCCGGCGAGCACCAGCGGGTCGCCCGGACCCCGCTCCGCCGCCGCCAACGGTATCCCGGCCAGATCGAGCGCGGTCAGCAGGTTCGTGTAGCCAAGCTCGGTGGCAAAGCTCACCCCGAGTACGTCGAAGGCCCGGACCGGCCGGTGGGCGTCCACGGTGAACTGCGGCACCTGGTGCTGGCGCATCAGGTCTTCCAGGTCGGGCCATACACTGTAAGTGCGCTCGGCGAGTACCCCGTCGCGTTCGTTGAGGACCTCGTAAAGGATCTGGATGCCCTGGTTGGGCACCCCCACCTCGTAGGCATCCGGGTACATCAGCGCCCACCGGACCTCCGCGGCGTCCCAGTCCTTGACGACGGAGTTCACCTCCCCGCCGACGTACTGGACCGGCTTGCGCACCAGCGGGAGCAGCGGCTCCAGCAGGGGATACAGCGACGGCACCGGCATCATTACAGACTACCGATGATGCCAACCGGCCGACCGGCGGCATCCGGCGAGCCCGGAGAGGCCCTTGCTGTCGCGTGCACATCACCCGGCGAAGGCGGCCACGATCGCTGCCGGAAACCGCCGCCGCGGCGGCGGCTTCCGGCGTGTCGCTGACGCCGGAACCAGCCGTGCTAGAACTACGTCGTAAGGGTTGATGAACCACAGTCGAGCCGGGGGCGACTACAGTCAGCTCGTCATCAATCCGATGATCACGTGCTTCCTCCGGACTTCAGACACGGTGAGCCGCGTCGATGAGAGGGTGGGATGCAGATCACGTGCCTAGGCCATGCTGGCCTACATATCGAGACCCGCGGCGGAACGATCCTCTGCGACCCGTGGAAGAACCCCGCGTACTTCGACTCGTGGTTCGTGTTTCCCGACAACAGCGGCCTGGACTGGGACCGCCTCGGCAAGGTCGACTACCTTTACGTGTCCCACCTGCACAAGGACCACTTTGATCCCGAGCTGCTGAGCGAGCACGTGTCCCCCGAGGTCACCGTGCTGCTTCCGGACTTCCCGGTGCCGGACCTGCGCGACGAACTCGAGCGGCTGGGATTCACCAGGTTCACCGTGATGCCCAGCGGCAAGGTGGTCGAGCTCGACGGCCTGCGGCTGATGGCGCAGGCGCTGCAGTCGCCGGCGGACGGGCCGCTCGGTGACTCGGCTCTAGCGGTCGACGACGGGACCGCCCGGATCCTCAACCAGAACGACGCCCGACCGACCGACCTGGACCCGCTGCGGTCGTTCGGCCGCTACGACGTGCACCTGCTGCAGTTCTCGGGAGCCATCTGGTGGCCGTGGGCCTACGAGCTGCCCGAGGCCGCGAAGCGCTCGTTCGGCGCGGCGAAGCGGGCCAACGGGCTGGATCGCGCGGCCCGCTTCGTGAAGGAGATCGGGGCCCGGTACGTAGTGCCGTCGGCCGGCCCGGCGTGTTTCCTCGACGAGGAGCTGTTCGACCTCAACGACCTGACCGGGGACCCGGCGAACACCTTTCCCGACCAGATGGTCTTCCTGGAGTACCTCCGCGGCCAGGGCATCGAGGGGGGCAAGCTGATGACCCCGGGCGCGGTGCTCGAGGTCAACCACGACCGCTGCGAGGTGCGCTGGCCCACGACGGCCGAGCAGGCGATGGAGCCGTTCACCGACAAGGCGCGCTACCTGCGCGACTACGCCGCGAGGATGCGGGACCGGATCGCGGCGGACAAGCGCGGCTGGCCGGTCGGCGGGATGGACGTGCTCGCCGAGCTGAAGGCTTGGTTCGAGCCGCTGCTCGAGCTGGCCGATCACATCCGGCCCGGCGTGGGCGGCCCGGTGCTGCTCCGTCCCGGAGACGGACGGCCGATCGTCATCGATTTCCCGGCGGGCGAGGTCCGGGCGCAGCGCGGGGAGACCTGCCGCTACCAGTTCAGCATCGACCGTCCGCTGATCGAGCGGCTGATCGCGGACCACCAGGTCGACTGGGTCAACAGCCTGTTCCTGAGCATGCGGTTCCGGGCGCGCAGGGTCGGCCCGTACAACGAGTACCTGTACACGTTCTTCAAGTGCCTGGACCCCGTCCGGCTGATGTACGCGGAGGGCTGGTACGCCGACAAGAGCCACGACGAGGAGGAGATCCGGCTGGGCGACTGGATTGTCCAGCGCCGGTGCCCGCATCTGCGCGGAGACCTCAGCCGGTTCGGCGAGACCCGAGGCTCGATCCTCACGTGCACGATGCACGGATGGCAGTACGACCTGTCGACCGGCCGGTGCCTGACGACCGACGACGACTCGTACCGCATCCAGTCCCGCCCCGCGAGCGCGCTCGCCCCCTAGGGCGATCTCCCGCCCTCAGGCACGGCGGGCGAGGGAGCGGATGCGGAACGCGAGCGAGATCTCCATCACGCCGAAGACCAGCAGCCAGATGCTGAGCACGACGGCGAGCACGAGCAGCGAGATGCCGGGGTAAACCAGCACGACGATGCCGGAGAGCACGCTGAGGATGCCCATGAACGCGTTCCAGCCGCGACTTCGCATCTCGCGGTGGGACAGCGCGGTGAACAGCTCCACCGTGCCGCTGACGACCCAGAAGATGCCCAGCAGCAACGCCAGCGCCAGCAGCGTGATCAGGATGTGCCGCACCGCGTACAGGCCGATGATCAGCGAGAGAACGCCAAGCAGGGCGAGCAGTACCCGGTTTCCCCCGGACACGTCATCGGACACGAAGGCGGCGACGAACCTGAAGATGCCCATCACGATCAGCTGAGCGCCGAACAGCACCGCGACGACGATCAGCGTGCGGCCGGGCCAGGCCAGGGCGGCGATGCCTATCGCCACCGTGATGATCCCGAACGCCAGGGCCCATCCCCAGTGCCGGCCCACTCGGGCCATCATGTCCGCGGGGTCGCCGCCCCTCATGCTCCTCATGCGCCTCGTGTTTGTCTGCATCGCCGCGCCTCCCAGCCGGGTCGCCGGTATTCGCAGGGCTATATACCCGGCATCGCACACGTTCAGCTGAACAGCCGGGTAACAGGCAGCAGCCTCGGAGCAGGCAGGCTGGGTCGGCCGACAAGCGGTCAGGCGAAGACAGACCGGTGCCGGTGCACGGTCTGGAGCACGCCGATCGCGATCATGTCGGCGAACATGGCCGAGCCGCCATAGGAGACGAACGGCAGCGGGAGCCCGGTCACCGGCATGATTCCTATCGTCATGCCGATGTTGATGAACGACTGCGCGGCAGCTCCTCCCCCGCCACGGCGAAGATGAAGTCCGTGTGCTGCTCGGGAACGAAGTTCCCGCCGATCAGCCCGCCGTGGAACAGCCCCTGACCGTACAGCCCGCCGGAGCCGACCGCGATCTTGGCCTGCGCGGCGTTGTACCCGGTGCCGGTGGGGTCGGCCGTGGGGTTGAGGAACGACGTCAGCCTGTGCAGCTGATAGGTATGCAGCAGGTGGAGGTTCAGCACCGCCAGCACCGCAAGCGTCCCCGCAGCCGCGAGCACCGCCAGCCACCGCAGCCGGAGGCCGGAGAGCGCGATCAGCCCGGCCAGCAGGAGCAGCATGATGATGACCACGCCGAGATCGGGCTCGCGTTCGACCAGCGCGATCGGCACGATCGCGCATCCCAGCGTCAGGGCCACCGCGCGCATCCCCGGCCGGCCGCCGGGGTTGCGTGCCACGCTCAGGAACATGGCGGACATCAGGATGACGGAGATCTTGCCGAACTCCGATGGCTCGATCTGGAAGCCGGCGGGCAGCGTGATCCAGGACTTGGAGCCGTTGACGGGCGTGCCGAGCGGGGTGAGCGCGGCGAGCAGCCCGAGCAGGGACACGGCGTAGAGCACCGGCGCGTACAGGCGCAGCTGCCGGTAGTCCAGCACGGTGACCAGCGCGAGCAGGACCAGCCCGATGACGATGTTCAGCAGTTGCTTCACCACGTAGGTGTGCGAGCCGGCACCCCGGGTCGCGGACCAGACGAGCAGCGTGCCGATGAAGCTCAGGGCGAGGACGGTCAGCAGCAGTACCCAGTCCAGCTGCCGCAGCCGTGAGTCCTTGGCGAACGCGCGCTGGAGCAGGGACCGTCGCAGCGAGGCCGGACCGGATGACCCGGCGGACCTGCGTCCCCTCGGCCGCACCGGCGCCAGCTTGCCGTAGGCGGCACCGGGCCCTCGCGGCCTGCCGCCAGAGAGCCCGGAGGAACCCAGCCGATTCAGGTCCAGCCTGCTCATGCCGTGCTCCCCGCTCGCATACGGGGCGCCATTGCGGCGCGGCTCGGCTCGCTCATCCCGGCCCCCCGGTTGCTGACGACGGGACGATCTGGCCGGCCTGATTGATGTGCGGCAGCCCGGGCAGGCGGCCGCCGGGGAGCGCCGCCTTATGGCCCTGGAGGCCGTAGATCCCGTCCCAGATCTGCCTGACGGCCGGCGCTGAGACGTCCGCGCCGAACCCGGAGTTGGGGATCATCATGACCACGACGTACCTCGGGTTGCCGCACGGGGCATACGAGGCGAACACCGAGGTGGCCAGCTTGCCGGCCACCTCGGCCGTACCTGTCTTGCCGGCCACGCACACCGTGCCGAGCGGGAAGCCCGAGAACGCGCCCGCCGCCGTGCCTGACGTCACCACTCCCTGCAGGGCGTTCCTGATGTAGGCCAGCGTGGACGGGGCGACCGGCAGGTGGCCGGCTACCGGCGGCGTGATCTTGTGCACGACCTTGCCGTCCGGGCTGAGCAGCGCTTCGCCGATCCGCGGGCTGTAGAGCGTGCCGCCGTTCGCGAGCGCGGCGTAGGCTCTGGCCAGCTGCAGCGGGGTGACCGCCACGTAACCCTGGCCGATGGAGGCGTCCACCGCCTGGCCGGGCTCCCAGATGTTCCCGTAAAGGCAGTCCTGATACTCGATCTGCTGGACGTAGCTGCCGTTCGCCCGGCCGTACTTGCACCAGTTCTGCCCGGTGTGCGCGTTGTCCTTCCAGAAGTAGTACAGCCACTCGCGGGTCGGCACCGTGCCGGAGTTCCCCTCCAGCAGGTCGACGCCGGTGTGCTGGCCGAAACCCCAGGCCAGCTCCATCTTCTGCATCTCCTGGATCGGGGCGTTCGGGCTGGTCACGACGTTCGCCTTCCGGTTGTCCCGCTGCCAGATGCCGTAGGCGAAGTTGTAGAAGA
>WNFI01218604.1_pt1 | contig 17763 bp, 26 predicted proteins | sample 5400471 | NCBI WGS metagenome assembly WNFI01 (sample SAMN13153348, study PRJNA577476) | soil metagenome | isolation source: 100 cm saprolite on Douglas fir-dominated hillslope | place: USA:California | collected 2013-09-17 | reverse complement strand
GGGTTAATGCCATTGGCATAAGCACCTGGGGAACGATCCTCGCCGTCTTGGTCGTCAAAGTCAGCACCATTAATATGGACGCCGGGGGCGGGGCTATTCTCGATACCAGGACCGAATTTCGGTCTGGAATCCTTGCCAAAGCGAAAGACAGACTTCCAGGAGGGGCCCTTGGAAACTGATGGTGTTGCAGGGGCCATCACTCCTTCGCGGGAATGGAAAGGAGAATGAGGAGAGATGACAGGCATTCCTTGGGTGAATAAAAGGGAGCGAACGGAAGCCAAGCACTGCAGCTCGCGCCTCGCAAGAGGATTGGAAGAAGAGAAATTGGGTAGCTGAGGTGCGCCCTCGGTGATAAGGGGTCGGACTTAATGTTAAATGTCCGCCAATGTCCTTAAGCTCGTCCCTGCCACCATCGCTGTTCCATTTTGGGATCTCGCCGATATCCGTCTTTGCCGCTGTACAACAGTTGTAATTCTCTAGGAAATGTTTCATGCTTCGCCGTCGCGTCTTACTCTCGCGCCGTCAATCGCGGACTGCGAAGGCTACAGTAGCTATTCATTCCATCATCCATGATATACACCTCCCCGGCGTGGGAAATCGAAGTGACCACCGCGTTCCCACGACCCAGACATTCCCACTTCCGCCTCACTGGCCAGAATAATCCCAGAGAACTGTCTTGATCTGCGTGTAGTTGTCAAGAGCGTACGATCCCAGCTCACGACCAATTCCAGATTGTTTGTACCTGGACAAATCAGGAAACACGGTGAAACGCATCCCGTCAACAGCACTACCTAGGGATATATAGAAACGAACCCCACCCGCCGAATGGCGCCTGGAACACGCGACATAGGATGTGAATCAAACGTGGGTGAGTGAGAGTCGCGGAGCCCTTTCCCACAAGGGTGACAACGGTGAGATGATCTTGATCGCACCTGGTTGTAAAGGAGTCCATACTGATTTACCCAGATAGTTCCTGCTTCCAATCGAGCTTGCACTCTTTGACACTGATTCGCATCACCTAAATGAAGAGAAAGAAACCCCATTCCAGACATGGAAAAAAGACTCTTTAGGCTGTTACCGACTTGAATGGAAGCCCGCACCCAAGCCATAAGTCGAGTTATTTGCGAGCTCTATCGCCTCTTCTTCAGTCTCGAACTTGGCAACGACCAACACAGGCCCGAATATCTACGCCGAATCAATAGGGAACGGCAAATTCAGAAAAGATGCATATAATAAACCGACCTCTTCTTTGACCACCTTCATGTCTGGAGAAACATCGCCGATAACTAGTTAGGAAATGTGAGCAGGAAACACGTTCGTATGTCAAGAAGAAACAAGCTCGATTACTCGTCGGGAGATAATACCATCCTTTACCTCCCCACTTCGTACCGCCGTAAAGGATCGAGGCTCCAGCTTTCCTCGCGCCTTCGACGTAATTAACAACTTTATCACGTTGAGCCTTGCTAACAAGCGGTCCCCCAAGAGCACCCTCCTTAAAGTTATTACCGTAACCAGCTGTCCATTCTTCAGCAGATGCCTTCAGTTCCTTCAAAAAAGCATCATAGATGGATGATTGGACATAAAGCCGAGATCCTGCAACGCAATCCTGGCCCTGATTCAAGAAGATTCCTCCAGCCACATGCCCTGCCGCTACAGGTATCGAGTTAGCTCGAGCCTTTCAACAGGGAAGTTGCTTTTTAGCCACAAGACGGTTTTACCTTGTTTGAGCTCAGCGGAAGCAAAGATAATATGAGGGCTCTTGCCACCCAATTCCAGGGTGACCTACGGAGAAGAATTATCCATCAGTATCAAAGGGCTCGAGCCTTTCATCTCAGGATAGTGCGAACTTTCTTCAAATTGCTGAGTGCAGCGGCTTGCATGACTTTTCGTCCAGTTACAGTCGAGCCAGTAAAGGCAACCTTATCGACATCGAGATGTGACGCCAGTGCCGCACCTCCAATAGGGCCGTAAGATGGAACACAATTGAACACTCCCGGTGGGAATCTTAAAGGGGCTAAGCTTCCCGTATGCCGTCCGTAAAAAAGTTTTGGCCTACCCTGCCTCCACAATCAACTCAGAGAATTTCTGTATTAAAAGCTTGACAAGGACATAAACAACATTTGCCGCGATTACGTACCAGCGCAGGCAGAGGCGTTATTTCAGACGGCTTCATAATAACAGTGCATCCTGCAGCGAGGGCCGGGCCAATTTTCCAGGCCCTCCATTCATTATGAGTGTTATGACCCTATCAAGGATCCAAAAGACTCACAACATCATGATGTTGTAATTCCATGGAATGCTAGGAAATTTTCTCAGGATGCGAAGGAAAAAGTCAAATTAGGAGAGGGATATATAACGTACATCTGTGCACATACACCGAGAGGCTCCACACGAGTTGAGGCCGACTTAAGGCCCTTATCATCAACTTCAATAGTCTGTGAAATATGATGGAATTGAATCCCATGTCCTGAAGATCAAGCCATTCACCTGTCCAAAGATTTTGTCGGCCCAACCAGCGTAATATCTATAACCCATTGAATCAATTTTTTTCTTTTGGGCCGATCTCGGGCAATGAAGGCGGGCATTCCTCACCGAATGCATGCAATGGAGTCTGGCAACTCCACTTCTCTAGCTACTTGAGCACTCTTACCGTTATCCAATGCCTCCAGATCGGCCAATGCGTCTGCGTCGCGTTCCATGAGATCAGCTAGTTTATTCAATAGCTTTCCACGTTGTACACCAGGGAAGTTACGGCCCCATATGGTTTTGAATGCTCTACGAGACGAGGCGACGGCGATATCGATATCCTTCTCCGTCGCTGCTCAACGGATTACCATTTACATTGCATTCGGTCAGGAACTGCGACATAAAAAGAAGAGATAGACGGAAGCATACTAACCTGAAGAGACGGTAGCTAAAAGCTCCTCGGTGACAGGGTTGATAGAACTATTAGACAGGTTTGCGTTTTCTTATAAGCTATTAAATTCATATGTGAGACGGTAAACATTGCTCACTCAATCGTAGCATAATCAACGGAAGGGACGAATTTGTTGTCCTGAGGGCGAGTGTCATTGTGGTACTACGCCATAGATCTAGCCCCCATCGATCCTGTACTCACGATGAACAGCCCAGTTGGTACATACAACTGGCGTCCATTTGGAAAGGAAAGAAAAACAGTCGCCGGAATCTCCTTCTTCATGTTTACTGAACACGGCGGACGCCAAAGGGAAACGGTAGGTTCAGACACCCAAGGCAGCACCTGCCATTATAATCCCGTCACATGTGTTTACCAGATCAGATTCAGATACGACTAGGATACATATATCATGTCAAAGCCGCTTACAGTACTGTAATTTCGGACAGATCGAAGGTGGCTAGTTTGGGCTTCTGAGCCCGAAGTCCGAAACTCATCGAGACTTTGGCAATACTTCGGTTCAATTTTTAGTCCATTCGGAAAACTCCACCTCTGAGCCTTCAGCAGCTGCTGCGTACGTTGTGACCGCTCCATAATAGATGGATCATACCCGGATAATCAGCGTTCATATCAAATATTGACTACGCGAATTCGGGAACAGACGGCGAGCCTAACAGGTCTGTCTTCTATTGGCGTTTTTGTAATCCATATACTTTTAGGACATCATCCTCAACAAATGAAGGGCTCTTGAATACCGGATCAATCCCTCCCGCTGTTTTTGGGAATGCAATAACATCCCTAATTGATGGGGTGTTACATAGAACAGCCACCAAACGGTCAAAACCTGGTTATAGCAATCAGCTTATCAAAGACGGCGAACGTTAAGGGGGAATTGACCTAAGGCAATGCCACCATGCGGCGGCGCGCCGCATCGAAGAGCGTGCAAAAGCGTGTCGAATGGTGCCCTTTCTTCCTCGGAGAGCTGGAAGAACCCAGTTGAAATCAACGTACGTCAAGGAATTTGACATGAACTATCACACCTGTAGAACCCGCTTGAATACAAAGTCCTGTAGTTCGGCATCGTGGATGCGGACTGATCCACCTCCTATCTCAGTGCCATTCAGAACGAGATCATAATGCTGACCGCGGACCTGAAGAATACGTGAGTAACATCCCAATAAGCACAAGTGTGAAATCACCCTACGCTAGCTGGATTTATCGACCCATTCATCAGCCTTTCTACGTCTTCCCACATCGGGGCAGTAAAAGGGTGGTGGGAGCTGCTCCAACGACCATGGCCAAGAATAGAGTCCTTATCCTCGTCGGCTCGAGTAAACAATGGGAATTCCGTAACCCAGAGAAAATGTGGTTCATCTGACGGCGTGTAGCCTGGGAATCGCAAGTGTCAGGGTGAAAGAGTCTCAGAAGACAAGACACAGTAGGTTACCAAGCTTCCTGGCTTCTTCTGCCAAGCAAAGTCTGGTCCTGCCAAGAGGTGTCATTCCACCCTGTTATGATAACTCAGCGGAAGATCATCGGAGGGATAAAACATGTCTACCTCTAGCCGCTGTCCTCTAACCGACAGGAACATAATATCGCCAGGCTGTAACGATTGCAGATCATGGGAATCTTTGAGTTCGTCGCTAGGGTTGCTGGTTCCCGTCGTTGCAGTCGACAGAAGATGGGAACTTTTCCACCAGTCATGCTGATTTTCGGATGAGATAGTGATACGCTCGACCTCATTCGCATTTGACATTTCAGTACCAGTTATCTGTACCGAGGGTCTGGTACACACCTGTCCATCATCCAACATTAGCGCTGCTTCCGAAGCTTCAGATGCAACTTTGGCGAATAACTCAGAAGACTGTGGTTTGCCTCTGACGATGATACGTTCCGCGACCTTGTCCGCAGCATCAAGAGAAGAAAGGATGGATCGGGGCAGCAGTGGTGAAACATTCTGGATCTAGACAAAATACCATGAAACAGGAGAAGGTAAGTAGGAGGATTTAGTCTCACCAAGAGGTCGAAGCGAGTATCCGGCTTGTCGGATCCATACTACCATGGGCCATAAATATGTTTCAGGCCCTGATAGCATAGTACGAGTCCAATACCATACCTTGGACATAGCTTCATGGTATGTCAAAACAGGGATATGCTCTTCTAGCCTTACGCCTCTAATTCGTCTCCAGACGCTTCTTATAATGCCTTCCACAACGTTCTTCACTTCCCTTCCCCCAATCCTCCACCTGTCTGAATGTGAGCCATCATGATCGCCCCATGAGACCCAGGCCATCTCCATATCGACTTGTGTGAATTCAGGCTGCCTGTCCTTCCTTCCATCTTCGTCTCTGAAACATCGAGCAAACTGAAAGTACCGATCGACACTACCCGAAACGATTAGAAGCTGCTTAGGCTGCTGCGGCGATTGAGAGAGAGCGTAGAAGTACGGTTCAATGGAAGGAGATGACGAGTCAGCTGTGGGGGATACCGATGTGGACAACCTCGCTGGCGCGAGGAATTCACGAGCTCCCTCAGGTGACGAGCGCAAGAGGATGGGAGTTTCCACTTCGGTGAAGCCTGGTTATAACCCATTAGGATGCTTCTTCCCACCGAATAACTATATGCACTGATTCACCTTTATCAATCAGTTGTGCGCGTATAATGTTCGCCGCGAGACTTCGCGTTCGTAAATTTAGGGAGAGTGAATCACGTCTCAGATCCAAATAGCGATATCGGGAGCGTAAACCCTCATTCGCCTATGTAGCTAAGGTGAGCGGAAAGAATATGAGTAATTCTAAAGGCATACAAGGTTTTGGGAGTCTGACGGATAGAAAGGGAGATCTCTGTCCGCAGAGTTTACAACAGTGACGTCGTCTATGATGACTTCAACTCCGCCACCCGCTTTCTGACTTGCGAGTGAGAGAAATGAGCCTAGACATGGGTAGAACACTACTCACATCTCGTTGCGCTTGCTGTGGTCTTGTCTTTACTATGCCTTGAACCAGAACCGTGGACTCCCTGGGGATGTTAGACAACTCTTCGACAAGGTTTCGAGAGACTGGTAAAGTAGGCAGCCTGTCACCAGCGGCTGTGGCGGACCGAGGCAACCGGGCTACCAATTGTGTAGTACCGAAAGCGTCTTTCAAGGTGACAAAAGACATGCTCTTTGACACCTTCCTTTTCGTTTAGTTCGAATTGGATGAAGGAACTGTGGTAGCTTAAGGCACATACCTAACAGAGGTGAGCCATCCTGTCAAAGTGACCTGCTTCCCATCATGCTCAGGACCCAACTCGCCACATGTATGCGTCCGAGGAGGATATGGCTCTGAAGCAAGCCCCATGCACCAAGTCAGTATGTGAATGTCTCCATTCATCAAAACTTACTCCTATGAGCTAGCGAGCGGATGGCACTGCTCGAAAATAAGCGCCTCATTCAGCGCGAGAAAAAGTGGATCAATTGGACGGATAATCCCGTGTGCAAATGCTGAGCGCTTGCACTGGCTCCGAGGTCGCCGTGGACTTCTGCGCATGGGCGCCACACAGAAATTGTGCTTTTAGATATATTTTGGCGGGTTGGTGATTCTTGTCTCTCGAATCCAGAAATGGGCTGTTGCTGGTTCGTGACGCAACTACGGGAATACTCGTGTAACACTATTGACGCGCAACCATATATATTAATCCCTGAACATAGCCTAGCTCGTCCAATATCCCTGAAAGTTTGGAATCTGCAAGACAACACCCTAAGATAAACAACGTTTTCAGTGGCTGTGCCGGCTCATTTCGTTTCCCGGCCCAAACGGTCTCAAGCCACCGCGGGCTTATTCTGTCCCACACTGTGTAGTTCGTCCCCACCACTCTAATAATCTCGCTCGCAAAAATGGTGTCGCATCCTGTCACTGAGTTCATCTCTCCCAGCGCCTGGGCACTCGTCGAGGACAAATTCTCCCCCTTCGCCCTCGAGACATTAACGAAGCTCTGTGCCTTCGTAAGAAATGATGTAATTCCTGCCTCAAAGGCATATTACGCCAATATTCCAACCGATCCAGCTAAGCGCTGGACAAGTGTCAATCCAGTTATGGTTGATCTGAAGGCAAAAGCTAAAACGCTGGGACTTTGGAGCTTGTTTTTGAGCAGGGCTCACTATCCTGACGTTGGCGTACCTCTGACTAACCTGGAGGTGACTTCTCCTCACTTGCACTTTAATCATGGTCGATGACAGAGCATTGTCAGTATGCCATCATGGCCGAAGTCATGGGCAGGACTGGCCACATCGCCCCCGAAGCAACGAACTGCTCAGCCCCAGATACCGGGAACATGGAGGTCCTTGCCAGATACGGGAATGCGGACCAGAAAAAGAAGTGGCTCACTCCATTGCTGAATGGAGAGATTCGCTCCGCGTTCTCGATGACTGAGAAAGGTGTAGCATCTTCTGATGCGACCAACATCGGCACTTCGATCCGTCAGGAGGGAGACGAAATTGTTATCAACGGACACAAGTGGTCGGTGATACTCAATGCTGTAACTCAGGGAAGCGAAATGACCTCTAACATTCACTCGCAGGTGGATTTCTGGAGCACCAGACGTTCGATGCAAGGTTCACCTTGTCGTTGGCAAGTCTGACCCCCATAACAAGAGCCGATATGTCCAGCAGAGCATCGTTATTGTGCCCGCGGGCACTCCGGGAGTAAAGATTGTCAGACCGATGCATGTACTCGGATATGATGATGCACCGGAGGGGCATGCCGAGATTATTTATGATAACGTGCGTGTTCCACTCAGTAGCCTTGTTGGTGGATGGGGACGGGGATTTGAAATCCTGCAAGGTCGCTTAGGGCAAGTTCTGTTTTCGGCTTCATTTCATTATTTCAGAGTAACTAACATTTCTACAGGCCCGGGCGTATACATCATTGCATGCGTTCCATTGGTCTCGCTGAGGCCGCGCTGGCGCTGATGCTGGAGCGTGTGACGGATCCGAGTCGCACCACCTTTGGTAAATTCCTCTACCAACACGGCACTGTCGTAGCGGACCTTGCTCGCTCTCGTATCGAAATCGATGCTGCCCGGCTTCTCGTCCTTAGTGCTGCAAACAACATCGACAAGGTGAGGGCGAAGGGTGCTAAGAAGGATATTGGGATGGCAAAGGTTTTAGTACCCACCACTGCACTGAATGTCTTGGACCGCGCTATCCAAAGTTTTGGCGCTGAAGGTCTGAGTCAGGACCAACCATTGGCTCACTGGTATGCTGGACTAAGGACCCTCAGGTTTGCCGATGTGAGTTTTCCCCCTACAACCAGTTCAGACTCTGGATAGTTAAGGCGATCGTCTTCGTTTAGGGTCCCGATGAGGTGCACATTCAACAGCTGGGAACAGAGGAGCTCAAGCGTGCCGATGCTCTCAAAAAGCGGAGACAGGAGATAAAGGAGAGGCAAGACGGCATCGCTGCACACTATAATGCCAAATTGTAGTTAATAATTTAGTGGCATCGGTTGAAATTTCTGCCCTTGGTTAATGTATGTAGCTGACTGAGATTTGCTTCCGGACTTACATTTAAGACGGTGCAGAACCAAGCTCAGATCGAGGATATCCTCTGACGCGTGTCCGATCCTGTCACGAAGTCCCACGAGTTTTACGAGCTGAACTTGTTCAACCATCTTAATATCTGTACGACGCGAATTGAGCTTCAGAATCTTTTATGGCAGAAGAAGGCCGCGGAGGTGGTGGTGGTACCACTGATGAAGATCTCTCATTGCCTCGGGCAACAGTGCAGAAATTGATTTCGGGCGAGTATGGTTCCCTGTCCTATGCTCATCTTATCTGCGATGCGGCCTATATTGGAGCTCGATTTGACTAAACTGGTTGATCGAGCTTGTGCGTAGCGCTCGTTTTGTGGCAAGCCGATTTCACGCGTATCCTTCAAAACTAACCGAAGTTTTGCATGAAAGGAAGAAATACTGCCGAAGGATATGGTTTGCGCGAAAGAAACTCGAGATCTAGTCAGTGAATGTGGTGTTGGTATGTTATCATTCCTTCCGTTACCCACTCATTGGTGAAAAGCAACATTACACTAGAGTTTATACATCTCCTCTCTGCCGAAGCAAATGAGATCTGTGAGAAGGAGTCGAAAAAGACGATAGCCCCTGAACATATCCTCACAGCACTGAAGGTATCTACATATCTCCCAGTCGAAAGAATTGAGCCTTCAACGCCTGTTCCCTTCAGCAGTTGGGCTTTGAGAAGTACATAGAGGATACCGAGGAGGTTCTCAAAGACCATAAGCAACAAGTCAAGGTAAGTCCGCCAGCTTGGTTGCGCGGGGAATGCTGGTCATTGATGTCCAACTTGATAGGAGCGAGAGAAGAAAGGTTCTAAATGGGAGCAGACTGGGCTCACTGAAGAGGAGCTGCTGGAGCAACAAGAACAGCTATTTGCTGCGGCTCGAGCGCGGTACGAGGCTGCTGGTGGAGCAGCATCAGCGAGTGGGCCAAGCGGAACCTAGATACCTATGTGTCGGGTGTTCATGTGTCAAGAACGATCCCACATAATTTATTCCTGGTGGGCGCCTTATTTTAGGAGTCTAGAGCTTGTATGTATGATGTAGTCGATTCTCCTATGCGCAAAAATGCGATTGTCCTCTCGCCATCTGTGCCGTCTAGTGATTGGACTGGCGGTGAAGTATTTTAGTGGAAGTGAAAAAACATTACAGAAGCAGAAAAAGTAAGAAATATTACGACAAGCGACTGTGTCAACTTGCCAAGTTTAGAAAATAATAATGAAGAGAAAGGATGTCAAGACAGGCGTTCGAGAGCACGATTGCAAGTCGAAATAGGGACCGAAAACGTGAAGGTACAGTAGTCAGATCCAGATCAGGGTAATACCAAGACTAGGAGGGTGGAAAGTATATCCAGCAAGGATGAGTGCAAAGGAAATGAAGATAGGTGCTACCAACCGGCTGTCGGCAGCGGGTATGAGGATAGGAAAAGAAATGCAATTACAGAATGGATTCGTGCAGAATAGCGGAAGGGAATACCTACCACCTTCAGTAGAAAAACAAAGGCATTTAGTAGATCGAAACTTATAGCACATTTGGATGGTTTGGTAAGGACTTGAAGCCTGATAATGCTACTTGCTGATATGAGTGAAGGATCGGAGGGATGGAAGTTGGAGGCGCCATGATGTGGTAACTGATGTTTTGATATGATTATGGATACAGTTCGCTTAAAAGAGGTCGCGGAGACTCGCAGGAACTTCGGGCTAAAAAAAGAGAGGGCTGTTAAAAGAGTGGGGCTGGGTACAAAAGGAACTTACGCATTTGATTCTATGCAAAATCAATGCAATACGTCTAGTCAGCACTAGGTCAAGGTGAAACTGCACGTGTACTCACTTGTAGAAACATTCGATCGACCGCAACATCTCAACGTCGCCACCGGTCGCAGTGACAAAGTTCACAACCACGCCTGGACGTTGCTGGTTGGCGGAGGAAGCTGGCGCGACGCTGGTGAATCCTTGATGTCAAATTTCCATTATCAGTGAGAATTCCCGAGACTCACCGGTGAGCGTATTCTTCGACTGCCTTGGGCAGGTCTACCGTATACAACTCAATATCAGCCTGCTAAACCAACAGCTTCACGCACCGTAATTGACAATCAACGGGACATGGAATGTATCTGGCAATTTGATTGGGGCGTCGGAAGCAACCAACACTCGCGTAACAAGAGGGCGCCCAATCCTGTCTTGAACAGCATCCATATGACGGAATTTGCTCAGGGCAGCAGACTTTGTTCCAGGGTTCATTTCGTTGTGCTATGTGAGTAATGAGATTCCGGCGGAACGGGCCTTTTTATGGCATACGCGAACATACCAAAGCCACAGTATCAAGGCCACGGCTTCCTAGCTTGTACATCACACTCTCTAGAGAGGCGCCGCTTCCTACATGAACGATGGCATAAGGGGGATCGATATCATCAAAAAGATCCGCTAGAGCATCGAGCTTCCATTCCTTGGCTTGAGCTGTCTCGGTGGAAGCACCACGACCGGAACCTATGACACCAGCATGATGACTTCCAGAGCTAGATTCAAGACGGCCACCCGCAGTGAAGGCCAAGTACAAATAAAATTGACGTAATGCACGCGTGCCTTGAGTACCATCGCCTTGTGCTACATTCCCATCTCGTCGAACGAGTACACGAACTGGCTCTCGAAGCTGGATGGTATTCGCAAGGCTGAGAACATCTTGTGGAACGGTATTTGAAAAGAGAGCTGTTTGCCGTTCAGATAAAATGGGGACGATAGAAGCATTCTGCGATGGGTTTGGTGTACGAGCATCCAGCGTTTCGGATCCATTCCTGGTCCCCGGGCCACCAATAACGGACAGGGTGGAAGAGAATCGAACGGAACCAGAACTCGCAGAGGACGGCAAATCATTATTGGGGCCTTGTTCAAAAGGACTGAAGCCGATGTGAGAATTGGATAATGGGCTTGCAGTGGGTGTCACACCACCAGGGGTCGCGGTAACTGTCCTGGGACGGGGAGAAGGGAAGAGCTTGACGATATTGAAAATGAATTCATGGAGATTTCGCGCAATGAGCTGATCAACTTCATCGAGCACAAGGAAGCGAACCTCTTGACCAGGAAGACCACCAGGAGACGTGAACAACGCATGAAGCTTCTGTGGTGTTCCACAAAGGATGTGCGGCATGTTCTGTTGTAATATGCGAAGCTCTTGCACGACATCACCACCAGTACCGACGCCAAGGGCGGAGCGAACGCCAACGGGGTTGCCAAGATCCCGGGCCATTCTCTGGGCCTGAGTGGCCTGATCGACAGTGGTAGAAATAATAACCACAAGGGGCCCGCGATTAAACGGCTTGTTCGCAAGGCTCGCCAAGGCAATGTGAATCGCGGGAATGACGTATGCAGCGATACGCTCTTGGGTTGGGGGTGCTTGAGCAATGATATCAGAGCCACGAAGAAGGAAAGGAAGGGCTCGTTGTTGGATTTTGTTTGGTGGACCAACACTGGATCACAAACAAATATCAAATCTGGCCTTGAATACACGCAAACTCGAGGACTTACCCATACTTGGCAATGGAACGCAGCAAGTCAGGGAATAAAGGCAGCTGTTCCCATTTAGTAATGGCGGGGCCCGCGTCGCGCTCACGTCCTCCGGAAGCATTGCTGTCACTATCGATGGTCTGGGTAACGGCTCATTGTACTGGGACAACCGTGGTAATTTTGTAACATGGTACTTACGGATGTAGAATCCCTCCGCACCACACCCAGAGACATCTTGCGTTTATCCTTGATTAGCTGTCCCATACTGGGAAGGCCAGCGTCACTAACGCTCCTCTGCAGTAGATCAGGGCCTACAGCAGGCCACTGACGAGGAGGCACCCGAACGGAATTACGATGAGCACCCATACCCACTTCGGGACGGTTTGGCAAGGCATGCACTTACGGATAGCGGAATTGACATTATTCACGTGCTGCTGAGTCTGGAGCGTCAAAAGCTGGCCCACTGAGGTCGTCAGAGTGTTAATGTGCTGCTGAAGGACGTTAATCTCGTCTTGGTTCTGGGACGGACTCATGCCGCCACCCATGCTGCCCGGAGCCCGTAACTGATTGAAATTCGTCACCGGTCCATTTCTGCTCATCATGCCGAGTTCATTGTTCGGAGGCACATCCACCAAAGCTCTCTCAACCAAAAAGTTGACTTTACGAGTCACGTCTGCAAGTTCGCGCTGGATTTCCTTAGTCGAGTACTCGCAGCGCAGTAAACGATCGAGAAGATCATTGATGAAGGGCGACGACTTGACTTGTGCCTCGAAAGACTGGACGTTAAGCTGCACGTTAGACTGCATATCGAAACTAGATGGTGGTCGTTCAAATATTCCACTCGTGGTGGAATACGACATAGACGAGGCGGGGCTGGTAGAATTACGGTCGTTCATCTGAGGGATAATTAGCGATGAACGATGATGGTTAGTGTTGTTGGGATCCGGTGGGTTTCGGGCGGTAGGCTCGTCCACGGTGGCAATGGATACAACTGAAGATGTACGGTTCGGACCATTGAACGCATCAAATGCGAAGGAGGAGGAGCGGGAAGGGGCCGGGGGGCGGGTGGATGGTAGCCCAAAACCATGATTGTTAGACAGAGCTCCCCGTCCATTCAGCGTGTGGAGAGAAGATCGATATTGATCAGCCTCGTAGGCAAGATCAGCTGAGCCGCTGGTATCACGAGACTCGCTGGGTGAGACGCGAGACATTTCGAGGCGGCCAAAGCCAGGAGCTGTGTTCGAGGAACCCAACACTGAGGTACCTAAGTGAGCGGTTGAATCCTTCGGATGAAAAGCGGCGGATATAGGATTGGTGAACTGGTAGTCTTCTTGTTGATGATGACCGGTCAAACTCCTGGAATCAGAAGAATCAACAGAAGAAAGCGTCCCGTTATCCTCATTGTCCTTGTTCGGAGTCGTTAGTCCGCTCAAGAATGCATTAGATGCGAAACCCTGGGAACCGATGGGGGGTGAGGACCTATTAGATACCATGCCACCATCCTTGAGAGACTCGCGAGATTTGAAGCCAGTAAGAGAATAATCTTGAAATAGCTTGGTTTGAATTGGGCTGGGATTGGACGCGTAGCTGGGAAATCCAGTCGAGCTTGCTAAGCTAGAGACACCCAGGCTCGACTTCGTACGAAGCTCCTCATCAGACGATTGACTCTGGGTATGAGCAATGGAAGACGGAGAGCTAGATATCGTTTGACGGTCTTTGAAGTCTCCTGACGACGGGCCCCTCTGCTGATTTATGGGGAAAAAAGGCTGTGAAGTGGGATTCAGGCTCTGAAAGGTCCTCGGACTGTCCGTCATAGCCTTGGGTCACGTAGCCACTGTTACCAGCACACAAACGAACGCTAGATAGTCGAGAATGGGTTGAGCTGAATTGCTGACACACGCGCCAGGGTTGTCCTCCCGGAAAAACGCGCCTGATGCGTGTCAAAAGGGGTGAAAAAAGCGCACTCACCGTTAAAAACAAACGAAGGGAAAGATATGATGATGATGGGCTGAGGGTGAGAGGTCAACCTGCGTTTGTTGATTTTCCGTCTGGATTTGATCTCAACCCAAACTTCGGTCGCCTTGCCTCATGGATCGGCAACTCGCAGGTCGTATGTGTATTAATTCAGGGCTCGCAATATTCCATAATGGGTGGATTGCAGGGTTAGAAACCATCAGTTAATCCGTATAGTGCCAACTACTAGCTGTGGTACAACATGGATTTCAAAACGGGAGTGACTATCACAATCCAAGGCGAAGGATACGCAAAGAGCGGTCCTCGGAGCAAACCGCGAGATCAAGAGTTTCATCTCGGTGCGTACCCCGTGGCCGCCATTCTAAGCAATGAATCTGCTCCGTATGGGCCAAGCTGAAGAGAAAATGGTTATTAAATATTGTTGAGTGAGAGAGTCAGATATCACCTTGAATCCAGCGTCAACTCGATATCCCATCCGTCCACAGCTTCCATCGATGAGACATATATGGCCACTTCTCCGTTTTCAAAACCGACTGCCATTCTCCGTCTATATTAGTGGATCAACAGACAGAAGCCTAGGAAATGCTGCAATGCAAACCTTTTCGACGCGTTGCTCGGAGTGAAGTCGACGGCTGTAGCACCTTCACTGGCTTTCAGGGTCTGAATCACAACCCATTTTTTAGATACAGCATCTTGGTGCCATATTTTGATCTTGGTCGAAATGAGGAAATGAGGCTAAAAGGGATTACAAGGAAAAGGGTGTTCACCAATTTGTCTCTAGCGACAGTAGCAAAAATGTCACCCTCGTGAGACCAAGCGCAGTCCCATATAATCCTAGAATGGGGTTTCTCATAGGAATGCAAATCATATTCTAAAAATATCAGGGAGGATGAAGAATGCAGAAATGCGAAACATACCTCCGTTCTCTTGGCGCGCAAAGAGCCGCCACGTACGATCACGAGAAACGGTCAGTATATACCTATCATCCGGACTGAACGAAATCCGAGTGATGGTAAGGGTGTGGCCAGTCAACGGCCGACCGAAGGGGCGCCACGTTGCGGTGTCGTAGAGCCTTACGATGGCGTGCTCGGCTGTGGTTGATTTACATGCTGTGGCAAGGAGAGAGCGGGAGTGTGAAGATGCTATGCTGATCAGCTACGCAAGGATAAGTTGAATACAATGGGACTCAGGAACTGGAACTCACCTCATACCCATGACCGAATATTTTCTCAACCTCTGGCCAAAGCGTTATGGTGGAGAGTTCAGGCTCGAATGGTGCACGAGTAAACATATCAGGACTTGTTGCCGCTGAAAAGACATTGTCCGCCTCGTCGCCTTTCATAAACATCAGAGAAGCCTTTTCACTGTACACATAGTACCTACCTGGCTCTGTAGCTTTGTTTGATAATCCCAGCGGGGGCATCGATGCACCAGCCGGTCTGGAATGCTTCATTCCCAGTCAACGGTGATTGGACTGAGGAAGAACCGCACTGACCATTTCAGTGCTAAACTGGGTGGTCTTTATGCCTTCCAGAGTCTGGATGAAGCCCCTGGGTGCGTCGAAGACTCGAGCAACTTTCTCGTCGGCAATGCTTACGAACCGCAACGGTCCAATGAAGACGGCAGAAAGTAAATCATACCCATGGATTTGTGGTCTTGCGATCTCATGCCAGGTCTCGTTGCAGCCGCTATCGTCGTGTACCCAAGTTCCATGAATACGACAAGTTTGGTCCAGGCTGCGGAACTTGGTGTAAATGTGTGTCTCCGTTCACAACTTCACGAATCTCACCTGGTGGACAACAAATAGTTACCATCAGGTCCCCAAGTAAGCCCCCTGACAGGCCCTTGATGGCCAGTGAGGGCGCTCATCTCCCGCCAAGTCTCGCTGGCCCCTTTGCTTCCTTCATCGCTACGCCATCGCCTCCACCCACCGTTCCAACCCCAGGCTACAACCTCTCTTCCACCCTCAGCCCACAGTCCCCCAACAAAACCGCCAGCTTTTACACCACCGACATCACCGAAGCGGTGGTGTATCGTCCATAAGGATGTATCGTCGGTCTGCGACGTAGATGGGGACAAACTTGGAGACCATATCATGACGGAAGAGTCGCCAGACGCCGAGAGTAATGCTGGCGGCTTGCCTGAGAGCTGGCGCCACGCGACCGAGGTCACACCAGCCTCATGACCGATCAAGAGGGCATCGAATGTCAGGCTAAATTGGCATCTAAATAGCCCTCAATTGCATAGCGGTAAAGTGATAGTAACGAAGCACTGGTACCTAGAACCACCTTCAGTGATGGAAAGTACATGCGATCGGTTTGTAATCGTTTTCCCGCCTTCAGTGTCATCAGCGATTTCACCTAGGCCCTTTTCGAATGCGTCCATGAGTTCATCGACCACCCCTTTCGAGTCTGCAGGGGAGTGTGTAAAAGGCATTAGGGCTTTGATCAGCCAGAGGCGAATATAACCATCTTGTGATGCAGACGCAAGTGTCAAATGGCTGCCCTCATTTGAAATTCGTGCATCCGGTGATGTAAAGAAAGATAGGCTCTTCACCCAGCCCTCGTGGCCCGCCAAGGAAAGGGAGTGCACGAACTGGAGGTACTTTTAGTAGAAGCCTGTCAAACGCTCACGAGACGCACCGTCTCCTCAGATCGAGTGTAGATCTGGATAGTGGTATCTGTGCTCCCGACTGCTAGAATGAGAGCTAAACACACAGAAGGAATCAGTAAAAGTGAAGAGTGATGCAAACTGAAACTTGCAAGGCGAATCCGGGAGCTCGGAAATAGCAATGGCGAAAGGATATCGTCTCTTCATGTCAATTATTTGAAGTAGGTCCATTGAATCTAGACAAGTCTCAAAGTTATGTCCGTCTAAGCCTTTGGAGACTATGAAGAATATTACTAGTTTGAAGCCTCCAGACTTTAATGGTGGCGTCCGAGGACCCACTCAACACTAGGTCCCCGTATGAAGAGACAATGTTAACAGCCTTCCCATGTCCCTGAATCCGTATCTTCGTTGACCACTGAATGAAACCAGGTTAGTGGGGTTGAGGTGGTGAAAAAACCCAGCGGCTCACAACATTATCGTCCGATCGCTCCCATATACGCAGCCCACCCGCTTGATCCGCGCTACAAAGCGTATCTCCGCGCGCAAGCCAATGTGTACAGGTAACCTCAGCCTCATGACCTGCAAGCGTCCTTAGAATCCCTCTATGGAAAGGTCCCTGGTCCCTGGGTGAGAGACCTCATCCCTTTTTGCCGCAGAACTTACAGAAACGTCCCAAAGCGCGACTGATTTGTGCGTCGCGAAAGCGACCAGAGACGACGATCGACTGACCGAGGCAGCATTAGGATATCGATTAACAGATGCTGAGATGTACAAAGTGTCTACTGAGCCACCCATGACACCCGAGGGAAGGAGGTATATCGCTCAAAATGGCTTTGAGATCGGTCAATGCAGGGGCCCAAGTCTCATCCAAGCGTTTTAAGGGACAGATACTACACAATAGTTACAATAGAATCGGCTAACTCCGCTGTAGTATACAGCTAAGGTCACACAAACCGTGGACGGTCAGCTGGTCACGAGGGCTACTTAGGGACTCAAATGAGCCATTCTGACTCAAAAATTATCAAATAGAATTTCCCTAGGCACAGAACACGATCCAAGGCAAGCCAGTAGAATGGTGTGATAGATTGACGAGCCAGGATTAACACGTCGAACTGTAACGTGTAGTTGAGATTGGTGCTTCATCGCATAAAATAGATCTACTTACGAATCAGAGAGCCTCACTTATGAAGATGGTAATTCCGGTCCATCCGATG
>WNFI01197680.1_pt1 | contig 17766 bp, 12 predicted proteins | sample 5400471 | NCBI WGS metagenome assembly WNFI01 (sample SAMN13153348, study PRJNA577476) | soil metagenome | isolation source: 100 cm saprolite on Douglas fir-dominated hillslope | place: USA:California | collected 2013-09-17 | reverse complement strand
GGTCATGTTGGTGTTCGCCCTGACTCTAACCGGTCGGGGCTTAGCGCTCGCCGCGGAACCGATGAGCCAGGAACGCCATCTCCTGCTTGAGGTCTGGATCAACGGCTACAATCTGCATGTCGTCGTCCCGGTCACCGAGGGCGGAGGCGCGCTCCTGATCCCCGCGAACTCGCTCGACGTGATCGGCCTCCGTAAGGAAACCGGCGCGGTCGGGCCGGCGGGCCTCATCGATCTCACGAAGCTCCCTGGGCTCGCGGCTCGGATCAATGAAAGCGACCAGACTCTACGCCTTCAGGCGTCACCCGATCGCCTGACACCACAGGTAGTCGATCTACGTCCAGCCGAGGCGGCGTTTCACCCGGCGACCGCGGGAACTGGGCTCATCATCGACTACGATGGCGTCGTCACGGGAGCTGGCCGAGGAGCCCCTTTGTCCGCCGGCGCAGGCTTCCAAGTGACGGGCTTCATGCCGTGGGGCGCGTTGACGACGACTGGATTCGCAACGGTGGGCGGAGGGCGAAACCATCTCATCCGCCGCGACACGGCAATCGAGATCGACGATCAGCGAGCGCTCCGACAATGGACGTTCGGCGATGCGATCTCCGGAGGCCTGAGCTGGTCCCGCTCCGTACGCTTCGCCGGCCTTCATCTGGCGACCGACTATTCCCTCGAACCCGAACTCGTCACCCAGCCCCTGCCGCAATTCTTCGGGCAGACCGCGGTGCCGGCGAGCGTGGATGTCTTTGTCGATGCGGCAAGGGTCCTGACAACGCCCGTCAGGCCGGGCCCGTTCGAGATTCGCAATCTACCCGTCTTGACGGGCGGCGGCACGGCGCAGGTCGTCGTGCGTGACGAACTCGGGCGCGATGTCACGCAGGCCATCCCGTTCTATACGACGCCGCGCCTGCTTGCGCCGGGCCTGGCGGCCTACGCCCTCGATGTCGGCGCGCTGCGTCGTTCCTACGGCGTGCGTAGCTTCGACTACGGAGGGCCAATCGCCGCGGCGACTCTGCAATATGGCCTCACCGAAAGACTTACGCTTGAGGCCCACAGTGAAGCCTCCCGCCCCGTCAATCTGTTCGCGTCCTACACCGCGACGTCCGAGCGCTATGCGGACATCGCCTCGATCGACGGGCGGGCGCCGCCTCGCCAGAGGTTCCAGGCTGGCGTCGGCCTGTCGGCCGGCCCGCACGGATCCCTTGCGCTCTCCTGGATCGACATCCGCAATCGCGTCGGAGCGCCTACGCGGCTGGGGACCGCGTCCTACACGCTGTCGCTGGGCGGCGGACTGCACCTTGGGATTACCGGCGTCGCCGATGCCGAGACCGGCAAGATGGCCGCTGAGGTCTTCCTGAGCATTCCTCTCGGCGGCGGAACCAATCTCGGCGGCGCGATGCGCGGCGGATCGGGTCCGAGCACGGAGACACTGTCGGTTGCGCGCCCGGCCAGTCCAGATGGCGGGCTCGGCTACCGAGTACGCGCCTCAACGGGCCAACAGGACCTCGCGGAAGCCAGTCTGACATGGATCGGAGACCATGGTCGGCTGGACGCGGGCATTTCGTCCGTCGGCGGGCAAACGGCGGCGCGCGTGGGAGCGTCTGGCGCGCTCATCGTGATGGATGGCGCGGTCTTCGCTACCCATACGAGCGACGACGCCTTCGCCCTTGTGCGCACCGGGGAGCCGAACGTTGAAGTCTACCATGAGAACCGGCGGGTCGGCCGCGCCGGCGTCAAGGGAGAGGTGCTCGTCCCAGATCTCAACGCCTATGAGAGCAATCGAATTTCTGTCGATCCGCGAGACTATCCGATGAGCCTGGTGGTGACGGATCCGGAGCGCACCGTCGTCCCCCGCCGCCACAGCGGCGTTATCGTGGACTTCTCGCCGTCCGAGTTACATCCAGCGCGCGCGACTGTGCGCCTGGAAACGGGCGACTATCCCGCTGTTGGAACTCCTATATCGATCGAAGGCGGTCGCGCGCCGCTCGTGGTGGGATACCGCGGTCAAATCTTCATCCCCGATATGAAGGCGAAACTGATGGGCAGGATCGCGCTGGCGACAACCTGGTGTCACTTCGAGATCGAGCCGCCGCTGAAGTCCTCGGTCGACGAGATTCCGCAACTGGCACCCGTCACCTGCCGGATGGAGAACGCCGGTGGCCCATAAGCCGCGCCGCCAGTATGTCATAGGCGCCTTGGTTGCTACGCTCATCCCGGCTCAGGCGTCGGCTATCAGCTGTGGAACGGCCCTCAATCCGCTGTCAGTGTCCGCGACGGGCGTCAGCTTCGGAGCCTATGATCCGCTGACCCCGTCGAGCGGTTCGGCGAACCGCTTTAGCCCCAGGGCCATGACATCGGGCGCATCGGTCCCGTCCTACGACCTGTACACCGCCGCCGCCCGCACGAGCATCTGGGGCGACGGCACGAGCGACACCGAGACCCGGAGCTACGATGGCCTGCTCGTGTTGGGCCATGTCGAGCTCGCGATCCATGGCGCCATACCGCAGGGGCAGTTCGTGAGCGCCGGCGCATACACGGACACGATCATTGTCACGATCGAATATTAACTGGCCGGAGGCCGCCGCCTATCGTCGGCGATGGCAGTCCACTCTGTGTGCGATGTTCGTGGTTGAATGGAGGACCCTATGAACGAGGCCGGCGCCCATCTGGGCTTCCTTCGAGACCTGACCTGGATCCATGTCGCGCTCGTTGGCGGCGTGTTGATCGGCGGCAGTCTTCTCGTCCAGCTGATACGATGGATTGTCCGCCGCGCGGCTGAGAGCGCGCCGTCGCAGCATCGGCTGATGATCCTGCGCGCAGCGCCGATTGCGCGGTTGCTGATCGGGATATCCAGCCTGGCGATCATCATTCCGCTGCTGGTCGAACCCACGTTTCAGGATGTCATCGCGCTCATTGCGACGGTGGGGCTGGCGCTTGCGTTCGCGCTCAAGGACTACGTCAGCTGCCTGATTGCGGGCGTGGTGACCATCATGGAGAACACCTACCAGCCCGGAGACTGGATCGAAATCGACGGCGCCTATGGCGAAGTGAAGGCCATTGGCACGCGAGCCGTACACATCGTGACGTCTGACGACACCGAAGTGATCATCCCGCACGAAAAAATCTGGTCGACCAGCGTGTTCAACGCCAGCGGCGGCAACCGCGGCCTGCTCTGTGTGACCAACTTCTACCTGCACGCCGATCACGATGGCGACGCCGTGAGGCAGGCCCTGGCTGAGGTTGCCGAATCCAGTTCGCACCGGAAACTGGAAACGCCAGTAAAGGTGACGGCAGCAGAAATGCCCTTCGGCACCCACTACAAACTTAAGGCCTATGTCGCCGAAAGCCGCGAGCAGTTCACCATGGTCACCGACTTGACCCTTCGCGCCAAGGCTCGGCTCCGGTCTATGAACGTCGCCTTCGCCCAAGCGCCCTATGCCGAAGCTGGAATGTGATCATCAATGCGGCCGGGCAATAGCGCTTTCGGTGACGGGCCTTCATGCGGCATAATTCTGCGCAGACCGGAACGCGGCATCCGTCAGGCCAGCGAATTCTCGAGGTCGGCTGGTTGGCCACGGAGCGTGGCGGTGGCCCAGGCGCTCGATCTACCCCATCCCCCAAAGCCGCGACCGTGCTCCGGTCCGACGCAAAGGCCCACCTTTACCCTCTGAAGACGTTCATTAGGCCCGCAACCGCCGGTATCCGTGTCCCCTGTAGCGGTACCGGACCGAGCTGGAGTATCGGCAGTATGACCGAGGAACGATCAACTTCTATCTTCAAGTCGTGGACGAACTGCGCCGCGTCATCGCACAACGCGGCGTCGATCTGAAAACCATCACACCCGCGCTCGCCGCCGAACTCGTTCTGGGCGACGGATGGCAAGCGCGGCGGCAGAAGTATGCAGCCTTCGTGGCGAGGCGCTTCGCCGAGTACCTCGCCAAGATCGGGGTGGCGACGCCGACGCTGACGGTGCGGGATCAGGCGAGGCGTGATCTACGGCGTGACTACGAAACCTACCTGCGCCAGCACCGTGGTCTGAGCGAGCGGACGATCGGGCACTGCTGGCGCTTCGCCGACCGATTCCTCGACTTCCGCTTTGACCAGGGCGACGTCGATTACCAGGCGACAAAACCCACTGACGTCCTGGCCTTCCTGCAGAAACTGACCACGAGCAGGGCGCCGTTCCGGGACAAGACGCCGCCGACCCACCTGCGCAACTTCTTCCAATACCTCTTCAAGAACGGACTGACGAAGACCAACCTGGCGCTCTGCGTCCCCAGCATCGCCCAGCGCTACGACGCCCGGTTGCCTCGCCACCTGAGTCCGGACCAGGTGGAAGCGGTGCTGAGGGCGGTGCGCGCAGACGCGCGCTTCGGCCGCCGCAACTACGCCATGGTGCTGCTGCTGGCGCGGCTCGGCTTGCGGGCGCCGGAGGTGGTCGCGATCCGGCTGGAGGACCTCGACTGGCGAGCGGGCGAACTCATCGTCCGCGGCAAGGGCCAGCACCATGATCGCGTGCCGCTGCCGCCCGACGTCGGGGAGGCGCTCGCCGCCTACATCCGCCACGACCGCGTCGCCGCCTCACGCGTTCTCTTCGTGACGGGGCGCGGGCCGCACAGGCCGTTTAAGAACGGCGCGGTGCTCAACGAGATCCTGAGGACTGCCTTCGCCCGTGCGGGCGTGACGCCTCCTGGCCCATACGTCGGATCACACGTCCTGCGCCATAGCCTGGCGACCAACCTCGTGCGGCAGGGCGCGTCGCTCGACGAGGTCAGCGACATGCTGCGGCACCGGTCGCGCAGCTCCACCCTGATCTACTCCAAGCTCGACATCGGAGGGCTCCGCTCGGTCGCGCAGCCGTGGCCCGCCGCGGGAGGTGTGCAATGAGCGCGCTGCGCCAAGAGCTCGACCGATACCTGACCATCCGGCGCAGCCTCGGCTACAATCTCGACACGTCCGCGCGAGTGCTCCGCCGCTTCGTCGGCTTCGCCGACAGCCAGGGAGCCATCCACGTCACGGCGGACCTCTTCCTGCGCTGGCAGGAAACTTATGGGCAAGCTGGAAGCCAGACCTGGGCGGCGCGGCTCAGTATGGTCCGGCTCTTCGCCCAATGGCTGCACGGTCTCGATCCTGGGCATCAACCGCCGCCGCGCGGGCTGATCCCATGCCGCCGCCGGCGGCCTCGACCCTACATCTACAGCGAAGCGGAGATCGCCCGCATCGTCGGTGCCGCGGCTAAACTACCGTCGGCGTATGGGCTGCGCGGGCTCACCTATGCGACGCTCTTCGGCCTGATCGCAACGACCGGGCTGCGGATCAGCGAGGCACTCGCCCTTGACGTGGGTGACGTCGATCTGGAGACCGGCGTCCTCACCATCCGGCGGGGCAAGCTCGGCAAGGCGCGCCTCGTGCCGGTCGATGACAGCGTGACGGCGCGGTTGCGCGTTTACATCCCTGAACGGGATCGACTCCTGGGCGCCTCTCCTGCGGCGTTCTTCGTCAAGGAGGACGGGACCCGGGTGGGCGACTGTGGCGCCCGCTATAACTTCGCCCAGGTCTGCCAGCAACTCGGACTGCGCCCGCGGCAGCGCGAGGGCCGCCATGGCCGCGGGCCGCGTATCCACGACCTGCGTCACACCTTCGCCGCGCGCACGCTGATCGGCTGGTATCGCTCGGGCCGGGACGCCTCGCGCGAGATGATCAAGCTGACGACCTACCTCGGCCACGCCAGCCCCGAAAACACCTACTGGTACATCGAGGCCGTCCCCGAGCTCCTGGAGCTGGCCGCCGCGCGCATTACGGCGCCGGTGACCGAGGAGGTGCATCCATGACCGCCTCGACCTTACCGGCGCTCCTCCAACGCTTCTTTACCGAGCGCCTCTGCACGCAGATGGACGCCAGCCCGAACACCATCGCCGGCTACAGAGACACCTTCCGACTGCTGTTGCGCTACGCTCAGGAAAAATGCGGCCGGCCGCCAACCCGGCTTCGGATAGACGACCTCGACGTTGACTTAATCGCGGCCTTCCTGACGTACATCGAGGCGGAGAGAGGCAACAGCGCCCGCAGCCGCAACACGCGCCTGGCCGCGATCCACTCCCTCTTCCGCTTCGTGGCGATGAACGAGCCGGTCTATCTGCTGCACTGCCAGCGGATCCTCGCCATGCCGAGCAAACGCCATGTGAAGCGCACCGTCGCCTTCCTCCACGGCGAGGAAATCGCTGCCGTCCTGGCCGCGCCGGATCGCTCCACCTGGATCGGGCGACGCGACCATCTGGTGCTGCTCATAGCGTTGCAGGCCGGCCTGCGGGCATCCGAGCTGATCGGCCTGCGCCGGCGTGACGTGGTGTCGGGCGTCGGGGCGCACATCCGATGCGAGGGCAAAGGCCGCAAGGAACGCGCGACACCCCTCCGGCGCGAAACTGCGAAGCTGATGGAGGCCTGGATCAAGGAACGCCGTGGCGACGAGGATCAGCCGCTCTTCCCCACGATGCGGGGCGATCATCTGAGCCGCGATGCTCTGGAGCACCTCGTCCGACGGCACGTCGCGGCCGCGGCACGATCATGCCCGTCGCTGAAAGGCCGTAGCATCAGCCCGCACGTGCTGCGCCACAGCACCGCCATGGAGTTGTTGAGACACGGCGTCGATCAGTCGGTGATCGCGCTCTGGCTCGGCCACGAATCCGTGGAGACGACCCAGGTTTACCTGCACGCCGACATGAAGCTGAAGGAACAGGCGCTCCACCGCATGGCCGCGCCCGCCTTGCCACCCGGCCGGTATCGGCCCGACGACCGGCTCCTCGCCTTTCTCGAAGCGCCCTGAATATGCCGACCTATCACACCGCTAGCGCGAGGCGTCGCAAGGCCCGGGCGCCTCCCGCGCGGCATAATCCGGCGCTCGGCATCATGCAGCTGCTCGTGGGCCTTGGTCGCCAAGAAGTCGTCGACGGTGTCGAAGGCCTCGGGCCGGGGTAGGCGGATCATGTCCCGCGCAGGGACGTAGCAGGCCTGGCCGCCCCCGAACTCGATCCGAGCCGGGATGGCGTCGAGCACGGCGTTGCGCACCGCGCTGCGGGCCGCGGGATCGGGTTTGACCACCTCGATGTAGCAGGCGGGGCAGTCGGTTAGCTGAACCGCGTTGAAGACCGTGTAGGTCTTCAGGTAACGCAGCACCTTGGCGTCGGCGCTCTCATCGCCGCCCGGAGCCTCGGCCTCGGCCGCGGCGCCAACGACCCCGGTCTTGTAGAGGATCGCCGGGGATCCCTTCTCCCCCTTGGCCACGGGAGCATTGATCGCCAAGGCCTGGCGGAAGGTGAACCAGTAGGGCGAGCGATAGCCGCGCACGGCGCCGGCGAACGACAGGAGCGGGCGATGATGTCGGTGATCAGGTCATCCAGGACGTTGGACATGGGAGCCTCGGCGCTTCGCTCCAGGCCAATCCCGGAGCGCTCGCCCGCTCCGTCCCTTCCTCCCATCCTCCCCGGCGCAGCCGGTCCCACGGAGAAACGCCGCCGACCCCAGCGGACCGGCGGCGCTCCCAAGCTCAGGCCGCGAGACCCGCCAGGATACGGCGCACCAGGGGATCGGCCGTCAGCGGCGTCAATGGCCTGGGCCGATGCGCCGCCCGGTCGTGCCCTCCGCAGTAGGGCCCGTCCCCGGCCGGGCGTCCGCAGAAGCTGAAAGTGTCGGACTTCGGGTCACCGATCGGCCACCGGCAGCAATGGGCGCCGACGTGTTCTAGGCGGAAAACGAGGCCCTGCCCTTCGGGCGGATCGACAATAGCGACGGCAGGCTTGGCCAGTCGCGGCGATGGCGACCGGGCGATCCGGATCGGTGACGGGCGTGGAGGCCGGGGGGTTGCGGGCCTGCGGACAACGCCGCCGGCAACGCGGCCACTGAGGCCTAGCCGATGGACCTTGCCGATGACGGCGTTGCGGGTCACGCCGCCCAGGGTCTTGGCGACCTGCGACGCGCTGAGGCCGTCGCGCCAGAGGGACGTCAGGGTCTCGACGCGCGCGGGCGTCCAGCCGGTGTCGGACATGGGATTACCTCCTGCAGCGCTCCCATCGAGCGCACCCGCTCGCGCCGTTCCTCCTGCCTTTGGCCCACGCGGCTGCACGACAGGAGCCGTCGACCTCGCGGCCGACGGCTCCGTTGGTCAGGACTTGGATCAAGCCGCCGCGGGCAAGATCGACTGCGCCGGCCACTTCGCCAGGATCGCGGTCAGCACCTGCGGCTGGTCCGTCGGAACGAACACCCGCGGCGTGTAGGCGATGATCTCGACAAAACAGCCCATAGCCGTGAACGCCGACCGCTGCGCCGCCGCGCCGACGATCTCCAGGCGTTGGCGGTCCATCACCCTGGCCCGGCGCAGCCACAGCCCGCCGGCGAGGGCGACCGACGCGCCTTCGGTCAGCACCAGGCGGCTGGCAACCTCGCCGTCCCCGACCGCGCTGGCGGTGTCGGTCAGGCCCAGGGCGATCTTCAGGGGCGTGACCTGGGCGGGATCGAGCACCCGGCCCAGCCACCGACGCCCATCCGGCGCCTTGAGCCGGCGCACCGAGGTGCGCTTGTCGGGAAGGCTCCCCCAAATCGGCAGCAGCAGCCCCGTGACCAGCACGAGCTCGCGGCTAACCCAGGGATCCGCCTGGGCGATCTCGGAGTCCCAGGCCGCGCGCCAGACGGCTTCCTCGCAAGGCTCCCACGCCGATTCCTCGAAGCCCTTGAGCGACGCGATGCTGCGCTTTTCCGGGCGGATCAGCCGCACGGCCGGGATCAGCCGGTCGTCGTCGTTGGTCGTGGTCAGGCCCTGGACGACGAGGGCTGCGCGGCCCGATTTGCTGTTCTGGTCGGCGATCCGCAACGCCAGCAGCCGGTTGAGGAAGGTGTTCATCGGCGGCAGGTCGTCGGACTTCTTCAGATCGCCGTCATGGTCGAGTAGGCGAAGCCCGGTCTTGGCCGCGAAGGTTTCCCGGTCCATCGCCTCGACGTTGCCGAAATGCAGGGCGATGTAGAAGGCCTGCAGGGCGCGGTGCGCCCAGGGGCTTTCCAGATTGTCTTCGGCCCGGAAGAGACCGTTGCCGGCGGTGCGCCGCTCGCCCCGGGTTAGCGCGCCCAGGCTGTCCAGGCGTCGCGCGATGGTCGAGGTGAACCGCTTCTCGCCGTGGATGTCCGTGGTGACGGGCCGAAACAGCGGCGCGACAGCCTGGTTGGTCCGGTGCGAGCGGCCCAGGCCCTGGATCGCCGCGTCCGCGCGCCAACCTGGCTCCACCAGATAGTGGACCCGGCGCTGCTGGTTCTGGGCGCTCAGATCCGCATGGTAGCTGCGGCCCGTGCCGCCGGCGTCCGAGAACACCAGCACCCGTTTCTTGCAGGCCATGAAGGTGTCCGTCTCGGCCTTGGCGGCCGAGGCGCTGCGACGTTCGACGATGCGGCGGCCGTCGCGCTGGATCACGCGGCGGCTGCGGCCAGTGATCTCCGCCACCAGCTCGGTCCCCAGCGCGGCAATCACCGCGTCCAGCACGCCCGGCACGGCCGGAAGGCAGGCGAGCTCGGTGACCAGCTCCTCGCGTAGCCGCAGGGCCTCCTGGCTGACCACGGGGGCGCCATCGACCACGACCGGGACCATCGTGACGTTGCCGTCCTCGTCTTCGACGGCATCCATCGCCATGATCGGGAACGCCCCCATCAGGTAGTCGAGGACCTGGTCCTTGGGCGTCAGGTCGACGGCGAGGTTGTTCCACTCCTCGGCGGGAATCTCGGCCAGGCGGCGTTCCATCACCGCCTCGTTGGTCGAGACGACCTGCACAACGGCCGACCGGCCTTCGCCGAGGTCCTGCCGGATCGAGGCCACGAGGGAAGGGGACTTTAGGCCGGCGAGGAGGTTGCCGAAGAACCGCAGCTTCGCCCCCTCGAACGCCGACAGGACGGCGGAGGCGGCCTGGCCCGACTTTGGCTTGCCCTCCTCGCTGATGCCGACCGCCTCCAGGGCGGCGCGCAGGTTCTGGTGGATCAGCTGGTAGGCGTCGGCCCAGGCGTCCCAGATGGCGATGTCGCCGTCCGTGAGCGGATGACGCAGGGCTTCGTATTCCACGCCGTCGAATGACAGCGACCGGGCGATGTAGAGACCCATGGCCTTCAGCTCGCGCGCGATCAGTTCCATCACCGCCACGCCGCCGGTTTCCACGGCGTCCATGAAGGCCTCACGGATGGGGAAGGGGGCCTCTGGCCCGCCCCACAGGCCGAGCCGGGCGGCGTAGGCCAGGTTCTCCGGCGTGGTGGCGCCCGTGGCCGAGACGTAGAGAATCCGGGCGTTGGGCAAGCGGTTTTGCAGGGCGAGGCCCGCCATGCCCTGCTGCGACGCCTTCTTCGGGCCTCGGCCGCCCTTGCCGCCGCCGGCGGCGTTGGCCATGGCGTGGGCTTCGTCGAAGACGATCACCCCGTCGAAGTCGGCGCCCAGCCAGGTGACGATCTGGTCCAGCCACGAGGCGCGATCCCCGCGGGCGGGCTGCCGCAGAGTGGCGTAGGTCGAGTAGAGAATGCCGCGGTCCAGCCGGATGGCGTCGGCCTGTTTCCACGAGGACTGCGGGGTGATGTCAGCGGCGCCGCCGCCGATGGCGCCCCAGTCGCGGCGGGCGTCCTCCAGTAGGGCGTCGTTCTTCGACAGCCAGACCGCCCGATGGCGGCCCTGGGCCAGGTTGTCGGCGATGACGCCGGCGATCTCCCGGCCCTTGCCGCAGCCGGTGCCGTCACCGAGGAAGAACCCTTTGCGGAAGGACACGGCGCCCGGGTGGTCGCCCGTGACCAGCACCACCTGGTGCGGAGCCGCGCCGGCGATCCACGACCCAGGCAGGATCTGGGCGTGCGCCTCGCCGGCGTAGATTACCGTCTCCATCTGGGCGTCGGAGACCAGGCCCTCGCCGGCGATCGTCTGCGGCAACTGCGGCCGGTAGGTCGGCGCCGGCGGCGCGACCGAGGCCATGGGGCCGGACTCCACGAGCGGGGAGGGGTGGGGCTGCACCTGCGGGAAGGCGATGCGGCCGAGCGCATAGGCCTGGTAGAGGCCGACGTCATGGCCCTCGCCCGACCAGGTCTTGGTCTCATAGACGACAGGCGCCGTGCTATTCAGGAAGGCCAGGCGGTTGGAGGGCGTGGCCAGCGCCCGGGCCCGCGGGGCAAGGATCGCCACTTCGGACTGGACGCGGAACTGGCGGGGCTGGGCCATCGGGCGGGCCTCGACGCCCCCCGCCGCCCGGGCCGCGTCAGCCAGGGTTTCAGCCGCGATCACCGTTCCGATTGCCGCGGCGCCGGTGCCGCGATCGATCACCAGCAGGCCAGTTTCGACCGAGGTCCCGTGCTTGGCGTAGGCGCGGGTCGGGAAGGCCAGGCGCAAGACAACGCGGCCCCGCTCGGCCAGGCGACGCTGGGCGGGCGCGTCCTCGAACAGCCGGGTGGGGACGATGGCCGAAAGCCGGCCGCCGTCGGCCAGGCAGTCGAGGGCGGCGTGCAGGTGCGCCTCCAGCTCCTGGAAGGGCGGATTGGCGACCACGGCGTGGAAGCCGCCCGAGCCGGGGAGAATATCGCGCAGGTGCTGCGCATCGTGGGCGGAGCGGGAGGCGGCCGGGAACAGCCTGTCGAGCAGACCCGCGCGGCCCGCGGCGATCTCGTTGAGGGTCAGGGTCGCGCCGCAAGCCTCGGCCAGGACCGCCAACAGGCCGGTGCCGGCCGAAGGCTCAAGCACCTGGTCGCCCGGCCGGACCTGGGCGGCCAGCACGGCCAGGGCGCCCAGCTGCGACGGGGTGGAAAACTGATCGAGCGCCACCTGCTCCTCGCTGCGGCGCGTGTGGGTCAGACCCAGGTCGGCGAGGTTGGCCAGCAGGGCCGCGATCTCGGCCGGGGCATCCTCCAGCCGGCCGATCTGCGGGCCGAGGCGGCGGATCTGCAGCACCAGGGCCGCCTCGACGGCGTCGTAGGCGTCGCGCCAGATCCACGCCCCCTCGGCGTCTGATGGCGGGTCATCCGATCCCCCGCGGCGGAGGGCTCCTCCCTCCAGTCCCGCCGGGCTCGCCCGCTCGCCCCCCTCCCTTTGCCTCTAGCCGGCCGCCAGCTCAGCCAACCGCCTGGCGGCGTGGTCCCGCTCGGCCTGCGGTGAGCGGCGGTCCTCGGCCCAGCGCTGCAGGGCCTGGCGGGCGGCCGAGGCCCTCTGGTCGGCGGCCAGTCCCAGAGCATTGAACAGCGCCGCGATCTGGGGATCGGTCGGCGAGGGGACGTCGCCGGCGGCCGCGCGGGCCAGGGCGTCGATCTCAGGAAACAGCATCAAGGTCTCTCCAGCGGGACATCCGCTTGGGAAACCCTCGTGTCACGACCGGCAGAAGAAGAGCCCCCGCCCTGGAGAAAGGCGGGGGCTCGGTTGGATTTAGGCCGCGATCGGCTCGGCGACGTCACCGCTGGGGCGTTCCGTCACCTCGGCCGAGGTGTCGTGGTCTTCCGCGTCGTCGGCTTCGGCGTCGTCCTTTGCCGGAAGCCGGTCCCAGGCCAGCGCCGCCGGCGCCCATTGCCGCTCGGCCGCGGCCTCGGCGACGAAGGTGACCATGTCGTCCTTCTTCAGCGCCTTGGCCCGGTCGTCCTCCACCTCCATCTCCTCCAGCAAGGCCGAAAGCTGCTTCTTGGAGTGGACGGCCAGGTAGGCGTCGTCCGGGGTCCAATGGGCCGAGATGTCGGCGCCGCAGAGGGCGGCGATTTCCGCGGCCTCGGCCCGCGCGGCGTGGCGCAGCGAGGTGGTGCGGCCCTCCCGGACGTTCAGCGAGATGGCCACCAGCTCGGCCAACAGCGCCATCTTGTCCCCGTGGGCCAGGGTTTCCACCCACGGAATGGGCCGCAGGCCGCTGGCCTTGTAGACGGCCCGGCGGGCGTCGAGGCGAGCGCGCACCTCGCCGTCCAGGGCCGGGATCGCCGGCGTCGTCCCCCGCCGGTAGGCGGTGGCGTTGATGGCCGCCGCCGACTCTTCGGCGCTGCCCGAGCTGTGCAGGGCCAGGTTCTTGAAGAGTTGCGCCACCAGCACGGTCAGGGCTGCGCCCGGATCGTCGGCCAGATCGCCGATCAGGCCGCGGGTGGCCACGTCGGTTCTGGTCTCGTGCAGGACGTGGCTGGAGCCGGCGACGTCGACATCCGCGCGGGGGATTTCCACGTCCGTGTACGATCGGCCGTAGCGGCCGCCGACCTCGGCGGCGTCTTCGTCATCGTCGTCCTCCTCGGCCTCATCGGGCAGCTGATCCGCGGGCAGCGGAACCGAGAAGTAGGTCACGGCCACACCGAAGCCGTCGGAGGGGGTCAGGACGGCCGCGCCGATCCGGTCGCGCGTGAGGGGCGCGCCGGCGACGGCGGTCATGGCGGTGAACACCGGGGCCATGGCCGCCGGCGCATCGTCCGCCCACGGATCGAGGTCCTGCAACTCGCTGGAAAGGCGGGTGACCTCGTAGCGGGCGTCCGCGAGGGCCTTGGCCTGGTCCTCGGTCAGCTCACGTTCCCAGACGTGCTGCAGGCGGTAGAACCCGTCCGGCACGCCGAACCCGGCCTCCCGACCGACGAAGACGGTGAGGCCGTCGGCGGTCAGCTGGTCGACGATCGGCTGCACCCGGTCCCGCCAGGTGGTCTGCAGGACCTCGGGATCCAACAGGCAGTCGGGCAGTTCGCCGAACAGGTCGCTCGACACCCGGCCGCCGGCGGCGACATAGCGGTCCATGCCAACCAGCGTGAAGCGGTCGTCGTCGATCGTGGCGCGGTCGCGCTCGATGACGTGGCGCAGCTGGTAGTCCTGGAAGTGGCCGTCGAGCGCGGTCTGGGCGATCTCGGCCTGCTGCTTCTTGTCGGGCAGGCGCGCGAACAGCCGGACCTGCTTGAGGGTCAGCCGGCCTTGGCGCAGGGCCTTCAGCACATTGGGATGGACGACCGCCAGGGCCGCCAGGCGCTTGATCTCCAGCTCGGCGTATCCCAGGGCCGCGGCGATGGCCCTGGTCTCCATCTTCGACTTCCGCAGCTTGCCGATGGCGGTGATGACGTCGGCGATATGCACCGGGGCGTGTTCGGTCGCCGGGAGCATGATGCCGGCCGCCTGCTGGGCCGTGGTCTCGGCCAACAGGCAGTCGACCTCGTAGTCGTCGGTCAGGTCGCCGCGGTCGCGCAGCAGCAGAAGGCCGAAGCGCCGGCGACGGCCATCCAGCGCCATGAAGGCCTGTTCGCCCTTTCGGCCAGGCCGCACGATCGGCGGGATCACCACGCCGGCGGCCAGGATGGTGTCGGCGAGCTGCGGCACGCCCTCGTCCGCAGGCTCCTGGAAGCGGAGGTTTTCGGGGGCGAGGCCAAGGTCGCCGAGGCGGACCTTGATGGCGGCCATCGGAGTCGGCGGGACGGCCGGGACGGTCTGGGTGTCGGTCATGGGGATCAGGCTCCAGCGCCTGGGCGAGGGACATCCTGCCCCTGGGCGCACCCCGCGCCTCCCTTCCTCCCTCCTTTGCTAGCGCCGGGCCGGGGTCCAGCCCGCCGCCGCGGCCGCCTCGAGCGAGCAGAACCAGCGTTCCCCCCGCGCCGCGTCGATCCGGGTCGCGGCGTAGTCGCGCTGACCCGGGGCATGGACGATCCGCAAACCCTTGGCGTTGATGTTGCCCTTCAACGCACAGCCGCTCGGGGCGGCGGCCTGGGGCGCGGCGGTGAGCGCGCCGCGCTCATCCGCGCGCCACTCCGAGGGTTGCTCGAAGGTCCCCGCCCAGAGGCCCCGTCGGGCCCGCCGGGCCTCCGCCGCGGCCGCCGCATACGCGCCGCCGTCGAAGCGGCGATATTCGACGGCCAGGCCTGCGCCGACCATGGCGGCGCCCAGGTCCTGGGCGCCGGCGCGGCACTGGGAAACGGACCGACCGTACTGGTCCTGGTCGCGCACGACGCAGCTGACGTCGTCGGCGGCGACCAGCGCGCGCATCCGCGCCGTGGCGACCTCGCCGCAGGCATAGCCGTGGCCGGCGGCATCCTGGCAGGTCTGGCGGCCCTCCGGCGCATCGACGCCCCAGATGCGGATCCGGACGCCCGCCACGGTGAGGGTGTCGCCGTCGACGACGCGGGCGCGGCCGACGATGGGCGCGGGCGCGGCGGCGCCCAGCAGGACCGCGATCGCCAACAGGCAGATGCCTTGTCCAGCCGCCGCGCGCTCATCGCCGAGACGACCACTCGTTCCAGTCGCCCCACGGCTCGGGCGGAAGGGCGACCGAGGCCGCCACGCGCAGGCCGATCAGCCGGCCCTTCAGGCGATCGGCCGACGCCTCGCCGTCCTTGCCGCGGTCGGCGGCGATCAGCACCGAGCTCACGCCGGAAGGCGGCGTCCAGACCCGCAGGTTGCGGGTCGACATCAGCGCCCAGCCCGGCAGTCCGAACCATTCCGTGGCCGACAGGGTCGTGAAGACCCCTTCGCCCACCAGCATCTCGACGTCGGCCGGGTCGAGCCGGACGGCGCTGCCGCCCGGCGCCGGGCCCACGGTCTTGCGCGAAAGGCGCAGGTCGATCGCCCGTTGGCCGTTCGGCGCCAGATAGGTCACCTCGACCGCCGTGAACCGGCCGTCGGCATCCTGGATCCCGGCCAGCAGCGCCGGCCGGCGATGCTTACCGCTTCCATAGGCCGAGACGGCCGCATCGTGGTTATGGCGCAGGGCCGCCAGCCCGGGGAGGTCGCGCCGGATTCCGCGCAGGCGGCAATGGCGCTCTGAGAGCGAGCCGGTGACCGCGCGGCCGGGCTCCCACAGGCGCTGAGCCGCATCGCGGCGCTCGGAGTCGGAACCGCCGGCCCGCGCCGGCGCCGGGCGGGGCCCTCGGCCGGGTCCGGCCAGTGGGGCGTTGCTGGCGTCGATCAGCTGCTGCTCGCGCAGGAAATCCAGGACCGAGCGCCAGTCACCGTCGCCGAATGTGTGCACGACGACGCGGTCGTCCTGCAGCAGCAGGGAGGCCGAGCGGTCCTCGGCGCTGTGACCCGGCGCGGGGATGTTGGCGCGGCGACCGCCATCATAGAGGTCGCCGCCCAGCGCCTGCACGATTGATCTTAAGGTCATGGCTCCGCCTCCACCAGCTTCACCCCAAAGGACCCCACCTCCGGCCTTTCCCACGATCGCGCCGGCCGCGGCGCGCCGAGCTCCCCGTCTCACGGGGCGTTGCGGGGCAGGCTGTGCGAAAACTCCGCCAGCGTATCCGGAGTCCGCTCTACCCGAACACTTGGTCATCGGTTTCGACCCAATGGCCGACGTTGGGACGATCTGCCTGCTGAAGCGAAACGACAGGGGCGAACCGGGTCGCCGTTTCGGGGCTGATCAGCGGCGAGCCTGATGGATCGGCCGGCCGGCGCGGCCTTCAGCCCGCCTGCCGTGCAGATGAAACCTCGAAAGCGTCAGGACGATCGAGGCGAGTCCTAAATGAAAGACCGAGGGTAGCCAGGCATCGAACCAGCGCAGGTGGTGCAGCACCGTCAGGCCCAGAACTAGCCGCATAACCATGACCACAAAGTAGATCCAGCCCAAAACCCGCAGCACTTGGCCGGCACCTGGATTCGGCCGCATCCACCCCTGAGCGATCCCCACGATGCACCAGAGCGAGACCGCGATAATCAGGACCTGGGTCAAAACCAGCACCTGATAGGGCAGCGTCCCCGAGTGCCAGGCCTCGAAAGGCGGCAACCAGGCGACCGGGTGCCAAGCCTGGACCAGCTGGCCCAGCACCCGGAACAGGAAGGCGAGCAGCAGCAGGCCCAGTGCAGCTGCATACTGTCGCCTGACGCCCGCGAGGGGACGGCCGGATCGCGCTTCAGCAGCCAGGTTCCATAGGCGCCTTCGTACCCCGCCAGGCACCCGCCCGCGGCGCCCGCGACCACGAGCGCGGCCCGCGCGAGAAGGCTGGTTTCGCCGACGTGCGCGCCGAGAATGACGTCAACGCCGCGTGCCCGCGCCGCATCCAGTGCATCCAAGGCTCTCAGCACGCCGCCGAGATGCGACAGACGCAGGTTGACGAGGTAGCGAGCCCCCGCATCCAACTGCTCGAGATCACGCGGCCCGGCGAAGCTTTCGTCGAGAATCACGGCAAGCCCGCTCTCGCGGCCCACGCGGGCGAGCCCCGCCCAATCCCGCGGCCGCACGGGCTCCTCGACGGCCCAGGCATGCGGCGCAGCGCGTTTCAGACCCGCCAGCGCGCGGGCCGCGTCCGGCCAGAGATTGTTGGCGTCGAGTCGCACTTGGCCGCGTCGGGCGAGGTGGGCGGCGCGGCGACCGTCCCGATCCTCGCGCCCGCTGAGCTTCAGCTTCGCATCCACCATGCCGGCAGCGACGAAGCGCGCATGCTGAAGCAGGAATACCGGAGCGGGCGCACCCCCATAGACGGCGGTGACGGCGAGCGGGCGCTTAAGCTGCGGCCTCCCCAGCAGGTCCTCTACCGGCGCCCCGGCCTGGCGCGCGAACAGGTCGAGTAGGGCCAACTCCACCGCGCAGCCAGCGCTCGGAGCTCGATCTATCTCCTCTCGTGTGTTTTCGAGCCAGGCGCGCAAGCTATCGACACCGTCGATCTGCATCAGCGCGGGTAGCCACCGGGCGACCGACGCGGCGGCCGTCGCCGGGGTCTCGCCAGTGACATAGGCGCGCGGGCATCCCTCGCCCAACCCGACCCGCCCTTCGTCATCCTCAGCGCTCACGAGCAGGTTCTCCGCCCGACGCCGCGTGGCCGAGGCGTGGGCGAAGACGGTGCGGAACG
>WNFI01154680.1_pt1 | contig 17768 bp, 14 predicted proteins | sample 5400471 | NCBI WGS metagenome assembly WNFI01 (sample SAMN13153348, study PRJNA577476) | soil metagenome | isolation source: 100 cm saprolite on Douglas fir-dominated hillslope | place: USA:California | collected 2013-09-17 | reverse complement strand
TGCTCCCGCTCTTCTTCGAGAATGTGCAGGGCGACACGGCCCTGACGGCGGGCGAGTTCTTGATCAGCCAGGGTTTAGCGACCGGCGTAGGCATGGCGATCGCGGGCGCGCTGTATAATCGGGCGGGTCCGCGCATCCTGAGCGTGATCGGGCTGGTGCTGGTGGTTGGCGGCACGTACGGGCTGACGCAATTGCACGTGGACACAACGGGTCAATCGCTCCAGCTCTGGCTGATCGTGCGCGGCTTCGGCCTGGGCTTTGTGAACACTCCGCTGCAAACGCTGGCTCTCTCGGTCGTGAGCAACAAAGCCATGGCCAAGGCCTCGTCGCTGGTCAGCGTGACGCGCCAGGTGGCCAGCGCGATTGGTATCGCGTCCCTGACCACCTACCTGACCCAGCAAGCCGTTAATCACGGCACTGATATTGGCAATGCCATGCGTACTGGTCTGGCGACCCACCAGCTCAGCGGGGATGCCGCGACCTGCGTGAAGGCCGCCGGTCCCGCATTCAACAAGGCAGCCGCGCAAGCCTGCGTGGTCCAGCACGCGACGACCATAAGTATGAACGACACCTTCTGGATCGTGCTGATCTTCTGCGCAGCCGCCACTGTGCTAGCCCTGATCGTCGGGCGCGATCCCGCGATTGAGGAGTACAAACGGGCCAAAGCACGCGGAGAGGAAGTAACGCTGGAGCGCCAACCGGTACTGAGCGAGTAATATGCATCATCCAGGAAGAATAAAGTGGGTAGAAGCAGCATTTGCTGCTTCTACCCACTTTATTCTTCCTGGATGATAATCAGGCCTGCCAGACCTTTGCATAATTGCCACCAAGTTCATTGTTGCCGCCTGAGACGATATAGTTGCCGTCGGGCGACCAGGCTAACGAGCGTACATAGTTCCCCTGTCCAGTAAACGTAGAGGTTGTAGTGCCTGTGGTAGCATTCCAGATCACTACGTCCCTGCCACTACCGCTGGCGATCTGCTTGCCGTCCGGCGACCAGGCCAGGTCGTTGTTGGTGGCTCCGCTATGGCTGGTAACCATTTTATCGGTGGCCACGTTCCAGACCTGAATGGTATTGGCGTCACTGATAAAAGCCACATTCGTGCCGATGGGTGCCCACGTGGCATAAGGGCCAGATGCCTTGTGATTAAAGGTTACCGTCCCAGTGTGGGCATCCCAGACCTGCACGGTACCATCATAGGCCGCGGATACAATGTCCTTGCCATCAGGCGACCAGGAGAGCGAATTCACGCCACTATCCTGGCCATGAGATTGACCGCGAAAGATGTTGACAACCTGTCCAGTGCTAACGTTCCAGACCTCTACAACGTTGCCATAGGCTGCACCATTCAGCGAGGTCGCCATCAGGGTTCCATCGGGCGACCAGGCTGTGGCATAGACCATATTGCCGCCGCTAAAAGGATTCATGGCGGAGAGATGCGAACCGCCAGACAAGCCAGCGGAAGCCAGCGATTTAGGGAACGTTTGCTTGACCGTGCCAGTCAGCGGATCGATAATTTGCACCTGCCCGCTTCCCACAGCCAGGGAGCGACCATCCGGCGACCAGGAGAGCGCCAGCACAGAGCCACCTTGACCATTGGGATTGAAAACCACCGGATGTTTGCCGGTCGTGGCATCCCAGATCTGCACCTGGCTGTTCGTGCTTGAAGCTACCCGCTTGCCGTCGGGCGACCAGGCAAACGCGTAGAAGTCATCCTGCGAAACGGGTGATGTATAGACAATCTGGCTGCGCTGGGTTGGGTTGGGGGTGGGGATGGGACTCGGCGGGATTGGTGTGCCATTTGGCCCGCTACCAGTCGTCGTGTGATTGCCAGGGGCAGTCGGGTGATGTGCCGCGTTCATCACCACGACCAGGCTACCCACCAGCACGACCATGACCAGCACGGCGGCCAGCAGGCTGACACGTCGGCCAAATTTTGCCATGCCTGGGTTTGAATTCTGTTTATTTTCCATAGGATATAATCTTCCTTGTTGTGTTTTGCGCGGCGACCGCTGTTGCTGTCCGGGAGAAAGCGGAGCAGCGGCAGGGCGCTCGCTTTTTGTCACATAGCGTTCCACCAGACGATCCTCGACCCGTTGGATAGCGCGCAGGTATTGTTTGTGCTCAGGGCCATAGAGCCTCTGTAGATCGCGCACCACGCGCTTTTCCGGCTCTATGGATGTGGTGTCATCAAACGGGCTAGTGGAAGCAAGGTGCTCAACCGACTCATCTACGCGATGAGGGGAGAACGGATCGTATTGTTCGGACATAAAAATCTTCCTCCTACTCGCTCTCGTAGATTTTACGAAGTAATTTTAGTGCTCGCGAGAGCGCGACGCGTACCGCGCCCTCGCTTTTCTGGAGAATAGTCGCGATTTCGGCGCTGCGCAGTCCCATGGCAAAGCGCATATGCACGATCTCTCGCTGAACCGCAGGCAGGCGCTGAATGTTAGCGTGCAGGCGCGCGTACTCTTCCTTGCGCATCAGCACAACCTCAGGCGTCTCCCTATCCGGCTCGTACACTTCTTCGGGTACGAGTTCCAGGGAAAGGCCCTGGCGGCGCACTCGCCTGCGGTGATGGTCGGTCACTTTGTTGCGCGCCACGCACCAGAGCCAGGTTTCCTGTTCTTTCGCGCCCAGTCGTTCAAAGCCTGGACGTTCGAGAGCGGCTTGAAAGACTTCGAGCAAGAGATCCTCGGTGTCTTCCAGGGAACCTGAGTGCCGGTGCAGGTAGGCAAAAAGTGCTGTCGCGTAGCGCTGATAGACCGCGGTCAGGTACGCTTTATCGGTCAGCGAGGCGGTTTGCTCTTGCCACATGTGTTCCTCTCTTCATTTTTTGAGATCTCGCGACATACATCGTTTGGAGAATATTTTCGTTACAACAGAGTAAAAGAAATCAGGATTTTAGTCTGCCAACCTGCCAAGCCACCTCGCCCCAAGGGAATTAAATCAATGAACGATTTGGAGATAACTCATAATTGGAATAGGATGATTTCATCGCTTACTAGAAGCATATCATTCATTAATTGTAAAACAAATATTTCATGCGCTCCAGACGCGGGCGTAGTTAGAGTTGGAGGCGCTGCTTTCGCCGGAGGCGAGAGAGTTTCCATCTGGCGACCAGGCCAGGGAGCGCACGGTATGGGCGTCGCCGGAATAGGTGTAGAGATGCACGCCAGTCGTTGCATTGTAGATGATCACGTTGCGCCCGCTGGCTGTGGCGAGATAGTGACCATCCGGCGACCAGGTCAGTGCGCCGTTGGGGGTACCGGGATAGCTGCTGACCAGGGTATCCGTCCAGACGTTCCAAACCTGGGTGCTGCCGTCGCTGACAAAGGCCAGGTCGCCCGCGTTGCTTGCACCAGGGGACCAGGCCACATCTGTCGCGGCATTGAGCGTGTGCTGGAAGAACACTGTGCCGTTGTGCGCATCCCACATCTGGACGCTCTGACCGTTGGCGGAGGCCACATAGCGCCCATCGCTTGACCAGGAGAGCGAGGAGATGGCCTCTCCGGTGCTCTGACCGGTAAAGGTATAGAGTGGCTGACCGCCCTTGTTCACATTCCAGATACTCACCACATTGCCGACAACAGGGTCATGCGCGGCCACAGCCAGTAGCTTGCCATCAGGCGACCAGGCTAGAGCGGTCACGCGGGCCGCATCATTGCCCACTGGATTACTCGCCAGGGCGGGATAGCTAAACTTTACCGCGCCGTTGCCAGGATCAACCACCTGGACCTGATTGGAGCCCACAGCCAGGCGAGGTGCGCCGGGCGACCACGCCAGAACGACGGGACCACTCCCGGCCTGCGGATCAAAAACAAACGGTTGCGCGCTGCTAGTTGCGCCCCAGATCCAGACCTTACCCTGCGTGCTGGCCGCGACCTGCTGGCTATCCGGAGACCAGGTCAGCGCGGAGAAGCTATCAGGCGAGGACGGCGAGATCGAGGTTGTTTTGCCGGGCGTGGGATAGGGATAGCCCGGAACGGGCGTCCACTGCCCCGGTTGAGTCGTGGATGTACTGCCCGCGAGATGGGGGCCAGTTGGAGCCTGACGCGTGAGATGCACGATTGCCAGCAGGCTGCCCACCATCACGACCAGGAAGAGAATCGCCGCCACGGCGGGCAGCCCCCGGCCAGGCACGCGCATACGCCTGCGCCTGACGGTAGCGGGCATAGCTTCTCCCTGTGGCTTAAGTAAGCGCAGATGTGCGCCGCCCTCCTGCGCGCGCGCGCGGCCCGGTGTCTGTTCGCCCATGCGCTGTTGCGCCACGCGCTCCCAGACGCGTTGCAGTGAGCGCACATTTTCGGTTCCTTCCGCGCCATAGAGATAGCGCAGATCCTGAACCAGCAGGAGATTGGGGTCGGCCTCGCGGCTCTCCAGGGGGTTGTTGCCCGCGCCGCGCTGAAGCAGAGGAAGTTCAAGGTGCTCATCCACTCGTTCAGGAGAGAAAAAATCCTCTTTATCGTACATCATCTTTTCCTCTCTCATCTTTCGCGTAGACGGCGCGCAAGAGCTTCAGGGTACGCGAGAGCAGCATACGGATCGCGCCCTCATTTTTCTGTAGCACGGATGCGATTTCGGAGCAATGCAGATCATTGGCGAAACGCAAACGCAGCACCTCTTGCTGGATCTCAGGGAGTTGTGCGATAGTGGCGCGCAGCCTGGCGTACTCCTCGCGGCGCAGGGTGACATGCTCAGGAGCATATTCGTCGCGCTCGTACAGGTCGTCAAGCACCAGGTCAAGCTGCAAGCCCGGACGGCGCGCGGCCCTCCGGTAGTGATCAACTGTCTTATTGCGCGCCACGCTCCAGAGCCAGTTCTCTTGCTCTTTCGCGCTTAAAATAGCAAAGCCCGCGTACTCTAATGCTGCCATGAACACCTCTAGCAACAGATCTTCGGCATCCTCGCGTGAAGAGGTGTGGCGATAGAGATGGGCAAAGAGCACGGGCGCAAAACGTTGATAGAGCACCGCCAGCGACGGATCGTCCAGCGTTTTGCATGAATTATGTTGCATGTCGTCCTCAATGCAAGAGATATCACTAAGTATATCGTTGGGAATAAAACAAATGTCACCGCATTAGGACCAGATAGTTTGCTGTCAATGAGATGGAGATGCGCGCAAAATTTGCGCGCATCTCCATCTCATTGACAGCAAACTGATGAAGGGAATGTGCTAGGCCACCCAGACCTGCGCGACGCCTGGAACCTGTGTCATTTTGCCGTTGTTGAATTCCTCGCCACCGCCCTGGGCCGAGACAATATACTTGCCATCCGGCGACCAGGCCAGCGGCTTCCCATTCATAATAGGTGCTTTATAAGCGTAAATCTGCTGCCCGCTGCTCGCATCTATGATAATGATGGCGTTTACCATGTTTTTGCCGGTCCCGACGGCTCCCGAATAGGCGAGATCTTTGCCGTCTGGCGACCAGACCATGGACGTATCACCCACACGGACGAACTGTTTTACCTGCTGGCCAGTTATCACATTCCAGATCTCAAGTGTAACAAGATAATCCCTCCCAGAATGGGTAATGCCAACAAAAGTCAGGTTATCGCTCTGAGGTTGCCAGAAAACCGGCGCGTCACTGCCTAGCAGGCCATCAGTGTGCTGGAAAATGAGTTGGCGCGTGGTCACATTCCAGACCAGAACATGATCATCCATTGGTGGCTGGCTGGTCATGTCTGTTGGCTGGCTATTATACGCGTGCGCGGCAAGATAGGCGCCATCGGATGACCAGGCAACCGAGCCGACTACATAGGAACCGCTCACGTGGAAGGTAGAGGCGACGGTACCTGTTTGGGTATTCCAGATCTGAATTGCCCCGCTTGCTCCAAAGGAGATCGCGGCGGCTATTGAATGGCCATCGGGCGACCAGCTTATAGAGCGATAGCCGAATCCGCCACTGGCTGGAAAATTGCTGGCAAGGTAGGGAGAACTCGCCGAGCGGGGAACGATGGTGGTCGGCACACCTGAGCTAAGGGAGCGAACAACCTGACCAGTCTGACCGTCAACGATGAGGATCTCCTGGTTTGTCCCTATGGCTACATTCTGGCTGTTTGGCGACCAGCTCAGGTACGTGGCCCATTCGTTTTGACCTGGCAAATGGGCAGTAACCTGGCGCTGGCCGGTGGTTGCATCCCAGAAGTGCACACCCTGTGAATTGATAGAAGCGATGCGCTCGCTATCTGGCGACCAACTGAAAGCGCTGTAACCTTGCGGATCGGATGGCGTAGTATAGACGGTGGTGCCAATCGCCAGAGGCGGCGTGGTCGGGGTAGGCGTTACCCTGGGTGTATGCCGTGAACCGATCGCGCTCGACTGTGGCTGGTGGCTCAGTTTGAGTACGGCGACCAGGCCGCCGACCAGGAGCGCGGCGACGAGTACGGCGGCCAGGGTGCTCAGGCCGCGGGTGAATTTCCCTTTGCGAGGGCGATCAGAGACTTGCTTGGACATCATGCGAGTCCTTTCATGAGAAGACCTCAAAAGTTTTACAGATGATGATTGATCAGTAGAACGAGGGCGTTCCTGGCCGCTGGCAAGGTGCGGTGAGACACGCTGCCAGGCTCGCTCCAGCGAGGCAAGGTCCTGGTCTTGCTCGTCCTGATAGTATCCCTGGAGATCGCTCACCAGGCGCTCTTCCGCCTGAGGAGCTTTTTCGCCCTGTCGCCTGCGTGGCAAGCGGATGATCGGACTCTCCGGGGAAAGCTGATCTACCTGCTGATCTACTTGTTCGGGTGTGAAAAAATCACGTTCGTGCATCATAGCTGGTCCTTTTCGTAGATGCCGCGTAAGAGGTTGAGCGCGCGCGAGAGCATGACACGGACAGTGCCCTCGCGTTTGCCCAGCACTTCGGCGATTTCAGCGCAGCGCAGGCCGTTGACGAAACGCAAGCGCACCGCTTCACGCTGGATAGACGGTAGCTTCTCCAGGTGAGCGTGCAATTGCGCGTACTCCTCGCGTTTCAGGCTTACCTGTTCGGGAGCATGCTCGTCTTCGGCATAGATCAGATCAACAAACAGATCCAGGTCCATCCCCTGGCGGAGCCGGGAACGTCGGTATGCATCCACCACTTTGTTGCGCGCCACTCGCCAGAGCCAGGCAGCCTGCTCCCGCTCGCCCAGGTTGGCAATCTCGCCGTGTTCGATAGCGGCGATAAAGATCTGGGCCAGCACATCCTCCGCGTCTTCACGCGAAGTAGTCTTCTGGCGCAGAAAGGCAAAGAGAGCCGGCGCGTGCTGTTCATAGAGCCTGGCAACAGGCGAGTCACACGAAACTATTTGTTCTGAGAGCTGCATGCATATTTTCCCTCTCCAATTTTTGAGGCCTCATTTGTCCAATCGCATGAGGTTGAGGGAACGTTACAAACTATACAAAAGGATCAGTCCTCAGGAGCGCACCTCCTGAGGACTGATCCTTTTGTATGGATTACAGATTATTTGTCTGTGTCTTCTTCCTCTTCTGTGACCGAATACGACGGTGGGGTGTAGGGCGCGTGCTCGATAGGCACGCGGTAGCCACGGGCCTGGTTGCTGGCCGGGTTCGCGGGCGGCGTTGGGGCTTGCGCGGGAGCCATGAGGTCCGAGCTGATGGACTTCACCAGGCGCTCGATGCGGTCCCAGCGAGCCGGGTAGCGTTCGGCGTAGAATTTCTCCTTGCCCTCGACATCGTAGATGTAGAAAGCGTAGTCCTGGTTATTGTAACGATAGTCAACGCGAGTATAAGGAATGCGTACCAGTTCGAGAACGCGCAGGCTCGCGCGCGATTCGCTTTTGACGCCTTTGCGCGGGCTGCTCTCCTCGGGTTTACTCGCCTGCTCGACGATCTGTACGGCGGTGCGCCAGACATCGATCGGCACGGCCTCAGGCGGCGCTTCGGGATAGAGCAGATCGACGATCTCGGTGCTGTAGGCCAGATCGCCGCTGGCGTTCTGCAAACGCGCTTCGGGGATAGCCCCGTTTCCGACGATCTGCGACTGCGTCTTCATTTCAAAGTGCCGCACCAGTTCGCGATGACGCACCACTTTGCCTGTACCACCACAGTTGTCACACAGTTCGGTCTTTGAACCATGGCAACTGGAGCATACGCGCTTGCCGTTGCCACAGGTACATTCAACCTCGCCATTGACACAATCGGGACAGGGCACAGTGCGTCCCTTGTTAGCGGGGTCGGTGTCCAGCGGGTTGGGCAGTGGCACGCCCTGTTGGCGAATGCCATCAAAGACGCCGGAAATCTTCTCGTTCACGCTCTCGGCCAAACGATCGGTACCGCGCTGGAAGAACGGCTTTTTCTTATGATCGGCCCAGTCAGAGACATAGCCACGCCCGCGACAGGTCTCGCAACGCATCTTCGTGCGGCCCTTGCAGTCCGGGCACACCATCCAGCCACGTCCGGAACAGGCCGCGCACAAAAGATGGCCGGTACTGTTGCAGGCGGTGCAGGCGAGGATTTCGTCATTGCCCTCCAGGCGCTGGCGCGTATCGGGCGCTTTCAGGCCTGTCACGGCTGGCAGATCGTAGTCCCAAATCGGCAGGACCGGGCGAACGGCGCCAGCGGGGCGACCCGTATACGCCTCGGCAACCGTCTCCAAGCTGCGCGTTTCCCAGCGGGTTTGCAGGCCGATTTCCCAGGCATCATCCTCCTGCCAGGAGACAATATCCATATAGTTGCCCAGTTCGCGGGCGATCTGCCAGTTGCCGGAGCTCCACATATTGGCCAGTTGGCGAACGCGCTCCTCTTCCATGTTAGAGGAACGGCGCGGTTCTGAAACTGTGCTGGCCTGCTGCCAGTACTCATTGGCGCGTCCAGCCACGCGACTAAAGCGCCGCGTAGCCTCGCTCGCGCCCTGTATGACTATGCGTTTGATATCCTCGATCCGTTTATCTATGTTCTCCTGGTTAAACGGCGGTGAACCCGGTTCGCTCTGAGGTTCCTGCGATCCCGGCGTTGCTTGCGGAATCTCAGTCTCTCTTTCGTCGTCGGGAAACCCTAACGTTCCAGGCTCCTGCTCTTCCGGTGGAACACTTGCTCCCGGATTATTCTGCGGATTTTGCGGACGATAGCCGGGATTTTGCTGCCATTCATCACCCATAAAAGTGTGCCTCCCTGATGGGGCGCGCTCGTCGTTCTGCTTGCGCCCTGCGGATTACCATACTGTTTACTCAAGCACGGCGTAGATCTCACCAATGATTGGGGCTGATGGGAGCATGTCCCACCCCACACGCCGATAGCTAGCATCGGCGCTACACGTTACGGGATGACGAGGCAAGCTCGCCAGTTCGTACCCAAACCAAATTGCTGAGAATAGCCACGCTTGTTAATCCCACAACGCAATGCTATACTCTGAACGAACTTTTATCTTCGCTCCGGGACAGCATGGCGCGGGCTTTTATTCCTAATACAGTCCCCGGCTTTAACCGTGGGAAGATGTCACAATCATATACGCTGAAATTATGAAGAGGGTTGTACGGTGAAACCATCATTCTTAGCTCGCCTCCAACGAACCGCGTTCGTGAATCTGAGCGGCGCTCTCCTGCTGCTACTGATCGTCCCTATCCTGCAACTCCTGGTACTGGGGCCGCAGGGCTATGGCTCGGCTCTGGCTAGCTCGCAGGCCAGTCTGGTCTGGATTCAGGGGCATATCTCCCTCTTTCTGCTCTACCGTCTCGCGCTCATTCTGGGCTTTGCGCTGCTTATTGCCCTGCCGTTCGCACTCTTCCGCATCATCATCGCCCAGGAGATCGTGGGCCGCGCAGAGATAGAGGAGGATGAAGAGGACGAGGAGTTAGACGACACTGAGGAGGATGGAGAGGCACAAGATGAGGCTGAGGAGGAGGAAAGCGAGCAACTCGCGAGTGCTGACAAGAAGGATGCGCTGCCACCATTCGCCTGGCGCGGCAAGGGCTTCGCGGTGATTGCGGCCTGGACGGGCCTGCTGGGACTGATTCTGATTGCCGGGGGCACATTGGCCAGCACGATCTATCTGTGGAGCAGCGCGAGTTATGTCAGCGTGCAGGCACCGCTGCCCGGCAATTTTGCCAGCGTCACCAGTATCTTCGCGGTACTCACCTATACCATCGGCGGTGGACTGCTGGCGATCTCGTGTATCTTTTTTGGCATTGTGATTGCGCGCAGTGGACGCAAGCTCTGGCCGGATAGCTGGGTGGCCTTTGGCTACGTCGGGCTGGGCGTAGGAGCCATCTCCAGCGGTAGCGCCGTCCAGGTTGCCCTGTCTCCCACAGCCGCTCAAGCGACCCTGACTACCCCGGCTATCTTGCTCTTTGCCGCCTGGTCACTCTGGTTCGGCCTGATGGTGGTGCGCCTGAAAGCCGAGTAGTTCAGATAGGTACCCATAAATATAACGAAAATCTTTGACCTTTGTCACCGCGCCCACAGAGTGGCAAAGAGATTTCCGTTAGATAGATTATAAATGAAATATGTTTCATACACAAGATACATAAGAAAATAGGTAGGATGGTGCAGAAATAGCTTCGTGAAGGTAGCGCCCTCACGAAGCTATTTCTGCACCATCCTACTCTTGTTGCTATTCAGTGGGGGGTTGCTCTGGCGAATTCTGAGAGCTGGCTTCTCCATAAATCAGCCCGGTCAGCTCTTTACGCGTGCGCTCGATAATCGAACGCAGGCGCGTTAGCTTCTCCGGATCGGTGATCGCGCCGCGACCGGCAAGCGCGAAGAGACGCGCAACTTCCATGGCCTCCAGGCGCAGGGCCTGCATCTCCGGGCGCGGCCCACGCTGCTGGCCCTCGTGCCCGTGGCGATGACGCATCCAGGGCGGCCCGGAAAATTCCTGCTGCTGCTGGTGCTCTTCCAACAGAGTACGCCCGGACTCGCTAATGCTATAGACCTTCTTACCCTCAACTTCGCTAGCGGTGACGAAACCGCGCTCTTCGAGCATCTGGAGCGTCGGATAGATCGAGCCAGGGCTGGGCGTATAGAAGCCGCCAGATCTCTCCTCCAGCGCCTTGATCATCTCATAGCCATACATTGGGCGTTCGCGCAGCAGCACCAACAGGGCAAACTTCATATCGCCGCGCCCAAAGAAGCGCCCACCTTCACCACCTCCGAAGGGACCACTACCCCCAAAAGGCCCACCATGACCAAAGGGTCCGCCGAATGGGCCACCACGGCGGCGCATGGCAAACGCAACCGGACCACGTGGTCCGTGATGCCCATGATGCCCATGATGTCCATGCCACGGCGCGTCTTGCATCCAGGGCGGTGTCCAGCTCGGCCCCCACTCGCCAGCGTTATCTGAGCCAGCGAACTGATAACCAAATTTTCTAAACATGTATAAATGTTCCTTTCCTCAACGCGATCTCGCGTATGCACTTTACGATATATCGTAATCTATTCTTAATTATAACGATATATCGTTAAATGTCAAGGGGGAAATTATGCTTGCAGGATAGAAATACGCATGATAGACTATCCAGGTAAACTTAAATCAGTACGAGAAGACAGACGATAGTGATTAAAAATGTGATCAAACCTCCTCGCCTGTCTGCTTTTTAGCCGCGTTTGAGAAGGCAGGAATGAGCGTGACAGGATACAATCGCACGGGAGATCGTTTCGCGGGGCGCCGCATCGTCACCATTGGCGGAGGGACCGGAACCTTCGGGCTACTCTCACACCTCAAAAAGCATCCCTTTACCATCAGTGCTATTGTAACCATGTCCGATAGTGGAGGAAGCTCGCGACGCTTGATGGACGAATTCAGGCGGCAACTACCACTGGGAGATCTGCGCATGTCGCTGGTGGCGCTGGCTCGCAACGGGGCGCTGTGGAGAGAGATCTTTATGCATCGTTTCCAACAGCAGGATGAGGAAGAGTTGCGCGAGAGCCGGTCTGGAGTCAGCGGGCATAGTCTGGGCAATCTAGTGCTGAAGGGGTTGCAAGATATCAACAACGGCGATCTCTTGCTAGCTATCGAGGATGCGGAAGAGTTGCTGAACACAGCCGGGCACGTGCTGCCGGTGACGTTAACCCAGACGACGATCTGCGCCGATCTGGAAGACGGGAGCACGATCCGCGACGAGACAGAGATCGACACGCGCGGCGACAAATACCGGGGGGAGCTATCGCCGATTGTGCGCCTGCGCCTGGAGCCAGAGGACGCGCAAGCATGTCCCCAGGCGGTGCGAGCCATCAGACGAGCCGATACAATTATTATGGGTCCTGGCGACCTCTACACCAGCCTGTTGCCCAATCTGTTGGTGCCAGAAGTTGCGCGGGCGGTGCGCGAGTCCGAGGCGGAAAAAATCTATGTTTGCAATCTCATGACCAAACATGGCGAGACAAACGGCTACAAGGCGTCGGACTTTGTGGAGACGATCCACCGCTACCTGGGCGGGCGTGTGGATAGAGTGATCATCAACGACGGTCCATTCGCGCCAGAGATCCTGAACATGTACGCCCGCGCGAATCAAGAGCCAGTGGTGGTTGATCGGGAAACCCTGCACCAGATCGTGCCCAACGTGGTGATTGATCGCCTGAATCTGGAGAACGACAGCCTGGTCCGTCACGACCCGGATCGGCTGGTCAAAGCAATTTTCCCCGAAGAGGCATATTAGGCATCGAATCTATGTGTGCCATGAGATCAGCCTGCAGGCTGATCTCATGGCACACATAGATTCGATGCCTAATGGATTCAGTGCATGCCATGCGTCAATTGTTCAAACTCCTCGCGAGTAAATGCGCGCATCGTCTGCGTGCGCACGCTTCCGGGGGCGATGGTGCTCAGGATTAAGCGGGCTGCGGTCTGATCATCGGGAGCATCGGTAATTACCACATAATCGTACTGTCCCATCACAAGATAGAAGCCGAGCAAGCTTCCCCCTGCCTCCCTGGCGGCACTATCGAAAGCGCGCAGGCGATCGGGGGCGTTTTTGATTTCCTTCAAGCCCTGTTCAGTGAGAGTGACCAGGCTGATGTAGGTTGGCATAAGTCTTCCCTCCCCGCTTGGTAGCGTGTACCGAATGAGATAACTGAACGTTCGTAAAGGTGAAAGGCTGAGGATAGGTTGGTGATATCCTCGCTATTTCTGATCATTGTACCCATCTTTCCAAACCATCTTCAAGCTGATGCATAATAATAACATTCCATGTGCAATAAATGAGCGAGGAAGTGAAAAATCAGCAATTTTTCACTTCCTCGCTCATTTATTGCACATATCAGGCGGTTTTGCGGAGCAGGAGCTTGCCTTCGCATAGGCCAGCCAGGCCGCTTATGACGGCGCTAAGCGCGAAATGCTGAGCTGGTTGGGCACTCAGCACGACCGCGCCGCTATTGAGCAGCAGATAGGCAAAAGCGCCGAGGATCGCGCCTAAAAATGGGCGAGCGAACCACGTGAGCACCACAAAGGCTGGCGGATAGCCTGACGCTGGGCGATTCAGCGAGATTACGCAACTGGCACACCCGCCCAGTAGACCATAGAGCAGGACATACCAGGGAATGCGATGAGCCAGCGCTCGATGCCGGAGGGATAGGGCACGCTCGAGGGCGTTGGGCGCGACCCGCTACGTGCAACTGGCGTATCGGCTTGCCTGGACGCCGGGCGCGGCTCAGCAGTTCGCTGATCTATCTGCCAGGGATCTGGACGTAGCCCAGCGGACGGCTCAGCTTGCCAGGGGTCTGGATACTGCTCAACGGCTGGCTCTGCCTGCCAGGGATCGGGCGGCTCATTCCGCTCAAGAGCCTGGCGTTTCGCTTTCCAGGGCGAGGGACGCGCTTCAACAGACGGCGATTTGGCTTTCCAGGCTGATGGGCGCGGCTCACTGCGCTCCGCGGGTCGGGGATCGACCTGGCGGGGAGGTGCGTCCGGCTCGCTGTTTTCAGTGAGCGGGTCCATTGCCTTTTGTTCGCTGAAACTCTGCCGGAAAGTTCTGTTCGCGGACATGGCGAGTAACGGCTCCGTGTTCTGTTCGGGCGGGGCCGTAGGTAGAGAGGTCGCGGCTGGTATACCTGGCGGTACGAGATCTTCCAGTACGCGCAAATAGCTTATGGGTAGTTTCTGCCGCCGGGCGATCTGGAGCAGGCGCTTGCAATAGGCGGGGTCTGGCAAGCGGTTCTCGGACGCAAGCTGGCTGACTCGCTGGCGCGTGGCCTCGACGGCGATATAGGCGATGCAGGTGATCTCGCGCTGACGATAGGGTTCGTGCACCTGCACTTCAAGCGGGACAAAGGTGTCAGCGCAATGCACTCTATCCAGCAGCGATGCCTCGCCATTTTCGCCGGTGGTAAAGCGCCGTGGCACGCGATACAGCATGCCCCAGACCTCCGCCTCTGGCAGGTCGCGCTCCTCGCGCAGCGAGGCAACCACGTGCCCGGCGCGCGCATCCAACCCTTCAAAAGCCAGTCGGTAGCCTTTGAGCAGTGCTGGCCCATACGCGAAGGCAGAACCATTCAGCCGTTCGGGCCGATTCAGGCGCGCGGCATCCATATCCAGGGCATACTCAAAGAGCCAGATAAACTCGCTCGCCACCGGCCTGGATGCCTGCCCGGCATCACTCTCAGCAGACTCGGTAGCTGGTTGGGGAGTCAAACTCGGGAGATGTTCAGTCTCTCCCTCGTCAATACTGCTCGGCTCCTCTGGTAGTGGCGGCGCGTCCGGGGCCTGGGCCGGGAAGCTCGCCGAAGATGCAGAGGGCGCGAGCGGCAACTCTGTTTTCATTGGTTGAAAAAAGGGCAGCGGGCGCGGTGTGCTGGTGCGCACAATCGGCACGCCTGGGGCGACGTAATTGTGTTCCGCGGACGTTTCTCCGGGATTGTCATTGCCGGGGTCCGCGGGCGTTTTGTAATTCTCTTCCATCCTTCACCACTTATCTAGAAAAATACCAGTCCTTCTATCAGGATACTGAAAATCATCGCTGAGACCAAATGGGCAGGACTTCTTGTCCTATCTCAAGAGGGTAAATATATTTATGATATTTCCAAACATCTTCTGCTCTTGCTTGAAAATATCTTTTTGTAGGGGTGGAGGAGAAAAAGAAAGTTCCCGGGCGGACCCTGCGCGGAGAACGCAGGGGTGGGACACCCGGGAACCTTCTCGCTCTGGCGAGCTATGTGCCCTTTTACGAGCACTGGTGGACAGGAAGCTGGAGGCTGGTTGGGACGGGAAGAATTTTTACTCCGCCACCTCAGACCTGACAGTCACCATCAACATATAGCCGGTCTCCAGAATGGAGAGCACGTCCAGGCCAAAATCTTTCAGCTTCAGGCGGGCTCGTGAGAGCACGTTGCGCACGGGGCGCATTTCGTGGTCCCAGGTGCCGTAGTCCAGAGCCTCTTGCAAACGCTGGCGGGCACGCGCGATGGTTTTCTCGCTGACCGCGCCGTTATAGAAATTGGCGAACATGACCTCGTGCGGGCAGTAGTGCGGAAAGTGCTCCAGCAGGGGTCGCACCAGGCTGAGCTCGCTATTCGTAAATTGTTGTTCGGCGAGCATACGCGGCCATTTGCCGTCCGTGGTATGCAGATATGAGAGCGTGCCCAGGCGAGTGTTGAGCACGAGGGTATGTCCTTCCGGCAACGCGTCCTGCAAGTCAAAGTAAAGGATTGGCTCGCTATCGAGCTGGTTAGTTGTCGTCGTATCTCTCCGAACTGCTAGACGCTGCATGGTCGCTCTCCTTTTGTGTATGCGGAACGCTGGCGCGGCCTTCACCCCAGCGCCCAACCCCACCAGGGCGGGCACAAGGGCCGCCCGTACTATGGACGGGGATTAGTTATATTTGGAACGTTGTCGCGTAACAGCCACCGAGGCGCGAGGGACGCTGTTCCATTCATAATGCGTTTTTCCTCCGTTTGGAAAACCCGCCTCCTTGCGGGCTGGGAAAAGGAAATCCATTCCCAGGGTACCGCTAATGCGCCGGTATAAGACGTTTTATTTAAGTAAACGCTATCGACGCGTTGGTTGGAGGATGGGGCTGGTCTTCGTTGACATTGCTTGCCATCATCTGTTCTGTATTAATTATGTCTAGAAAGCATGGACTTCGGGAAGGGCTTATGTTATCATTCTCTTTATCAAATTTATCATTTTGTGTAACTGAGGGTTTTTCTCTCAGTGCGACCTCTCTTGTGTGTTAGTCAATGACCTCCCCATGCAATGGGGAGGCTTGTGAGAGCCAGTCTCTTGCAAGCCGGTGACCAGACTTGGTTCTTGAGAACGGTAAACCGAGCAAGCGTGCGTGTGGCCGTTCGATGAGGGAACTCCGATAACAGGGAGTGGTTAAACACCGACCTGGGAATGCTGCCCCAGTTCCCAGCTCTGGAATACCTCTTTTAACCAGCGGTGAGGTCAGCCACCGTGAAGAGGTAATTCCCCGCCTGTTATCTTTGTCGAGGGGAACGCTTGTACTCTGATCGCAAGAAAGGAGCCTTACCTGATGAAGGTCTTTGTTTTGTTTCATGGCAAGCACAGTGAAAAGAAAGCATGGGCACCCCGCAAGGTCAAAGGCGGGAAGCTCTATGAACGCGTGGCTACCAAAGGGCAGATGGGCTACATCGGAGGGCGACGGCTCAAAGGATCGTTTGTCCTGAAAGACCGAACACTCAGCAAAACACTTTTAGAAGTCGTCCCAAGCAAGTTACAGCGTCTCGCGCGTTGCACGCATGGTTGGATCGTAGCAACCGTCTAGTTCAATAGAAAAGAGGGTGGCGCTTCCTCCCCTGGCTGAAGCCGAGGAGTACCCGCGCCGCGAACACCATGGATAAGCCTCGATCAGGGTCGCAACCTCGGATACATTTGACGGAGGCGCGTAACGCTCGCGGGTGGTCGCAGGTGGAGGTGGCGGAGAGTATTGGGACGACCTATGTGAACGTGAGCCGCTGGGAACGCGGGATTACCAGGCCCGCCCCGTATTTCCGTAAGAAGCTGTGTGGGCTTTTTGGGAAGACGGAGCAGGAGCTTGATCTGGCGCAAGATGGCGAGGCGCGGGTGAGCGACGCGAGCGGGCATGCGGTAGGCGGGGGTGGGACCGCGACGGTCGCGAGAGCCGGTACATTCACGGTGGGAAATGGGGATGTGGCGGGGGCGTTGTATGATCCATCGATTCCGTTGCTACCGGCGATCCACCTGGTTGGGCGCGACGCGGACCTGGCGCGGCTGAGGTCGCGGTTGCGCGGAGGCGGGAGCGTGGCGCTGACGGCGCTCAATGGCCTGCCGGGCGTGGGCAAGACAGCCCTTTCGATCACGCTGGCCCACGATCCAGGGGTACGCGCGCACTTTACCGATGGCATCCTCTGGGCCGGGCTGGGACCGAACCCCACGATGCAGAGCCATTTGAGCCGCTGGGGCACGCTGCTGGGCCTGGCGACGAGTGAGATGAGCACGCTTAACGGGAACGAGGCCTGGGCGGTGGCCCTGCGCCGCGCCATTGGCTCGCGCAGGATGCTGCTGGTAATCGACGACGCCTGGACGCTGGAGGACGCGCTGGTCCTCAAGGTTGGCGGACCCAACTGCGCGCACCTGCTGAGCACGCGCTTTCCCTCGATCGCCACTCAGGTCGCGGCTGACGGGGCCACGGCGATCAAAGAGCTGAGCAGCGACGAGGGTATGCAGTTGTTGCGCATGCTGGCCCCGCAGGTTGTGGAGCAAGAGGTAGAGCGGGCACGCGAGCTGGTCATGGCCGTGGGCGGTTTGCCGCTGGCCCTCAACCTGATCGGCAACTACCTGCGCATGCAAGCGTATAGCGGGCAGGCGCGGCGCGTCGCGGCTGCTCTGCAACGTCTGAGCGACGCGGGCGAACGCCT
>WNFI01217695.1_pt1 | contig 17769 bp, 10 predicted proteins | sample 5400471 | NCBI WGS metagenome assembly WNFI01 (sample SAMN13153348, study PRJNA577476) | soil metagenome | isolation source: 100 cm saprolite on Douglas fir-dominated hillslope | place: USA:California | collected 2013-09-17 | reverse complement strand
CAGGCGATGGGCGGCGCCATGAGCACCACCGGCGTGCCGGAGGGACCGCCTTTTGTGACCGGCGCCCAGATCGGCGACACGGGCACGGGTTTGCACCTGGCCATCGGATTGCTCGCTGCCTTGCACCAGCGCGATCGCACCGGAAAAGGGCAATACGTCGAGGTTGCGATGATGGACGGGGTAATGAACCTGTGCCGCGTCAAGTTCCGCGACCACCAGCGGTTGACTCGCCAGTCGCTTTCGGAATATTCCGTGCCTACGCAGCAGGGAATGGGCGCTGTGCCGCGCGCCGGCAACGACTCGGGCGGCGGCCAGCTCGGCAACGCCATCCACTGCAAGCCGCACGGGCCCAACGATTGGCTGTACGTCGTGGTGCAGGAGGCGGTATGGGAAGGGCTCGCCAGCCGCATCGGGCCCGATCTGGGGACTCCGGGCCTCGCGACCGATCCCCGCTTCGCAAAGATCGCCGATCGCCGTAAGAATCAGAACGCTATGTGGACGCTGATCACGAAGTTCGCGGGGCGACACACCAAGCGCGAGCTCATGGCGATCCTGAATCCGCTCGACGTCCCGTGCGGCCCGATCATGAGCACCGAGGACCTGGCGAACGACGAGCACGTCAGGGGGCGCGACATGTGGGTGGAGCTCGACCACCCGCAGCGCGGCAAGTGGTACAACGTCGGCATGCCGATCAAGCTTTCCGATTCGCCTGCGCGCATCGAGCGCTCACCGCTCCTTGGCGAGCACACCGACGAGGTTCTCAAGGAAGTCCTCGGCTACGACGAAACCAAAATCGCCAGCCTGAGGCGGGTGGGCGCGTTCTCGGTACCTCCAAAGAAGTCGGCGTAGTGTGATAAAAATAGCTATCGTCGGGCAGCAGGACTTCGGCAAAGCGGTGCTGGAGGCATTTCTTGCGCGCGGCGACGAAGTCGCCGGCGTGTTCTGCGCGCCCGAGAAGGAAGGCGCAAAGGCCGATCCCCTGAAGGCGGCGGCACAGGAAAAAGGGCTCAAGATCTTCCAGTTCGCGTCCCTGCGCAACCAGGAAGCTATGGACGCGATGCGCGCACTGAACGCGGATCTCGGCATCATGGCCTTCGTGCTGCAGTTCGCGCCGCAGGAATTCGTGAAAATCCCGAAGAAAGGCACGATCCAGTATCACCCGTCGCTGCTGCCGAAGTACCGCGGCCCGAGCTCGATCAACTGGCCGATCATACGCGGCGACACCAAAACGGGACTGTCGATCTTCCGGCCGACCGATGGTCTGGACGAAGGCCCCGTGATATTGCAGAAGGAAACGCCGATCGGCCCGGATGACACGCTCGCGAGCGTCTATTTCGATCGCTTGTTCCCGATGGGGGTGGCGGCGATGCTCGAAGCGGCCGACCTGGTGATGGCGGGCAAGCACCGCGAAATAGCCCAGGAGGAAGCTCGCGCGAGCTATGAAGGCTGGTGCCGCGCTGCCGAGGCCAGACTGAATTGGGCGAGCCACGTCGATTTCATCTACGACCTCATACGCGGCTGCAACCCCGCTCCCGGCGCCTGGACGACGTTGAACGGAAAGAAACTGCAGATCTTCGACAGCCGCAAGCATGTGTTCCGTACCTTCGGCGCAGTGAAAGGCAAGATCGGCGAGATTGCCGAAATCGGCGCCGCGAGTTTCTTCGTGACCGCCCAGGGAGGGCGGATCGAGGTCCTCAAGGCCAAGCACGAAGACGGCAAGAAACTCTCCGCAGCGGAATTTGTGGCCCAGAACGGACTTACTCCGGGCACCATGCTCGGAAGCTGACCCGGGCCCGAGCAGGCGCCGGCGGCCCGCGGCTAAAACGCCCGTCGCCCGTCGCGTTTTTCCTTCGCGGGTGCTCCTGAAAATTTTGCGCGCCCCGCGCAAACCATCGCGCCCATCACGGCTCCCCGCCGGCTCCGGTCCGGGTGCGGGCGCTCAGGATGATTTGACTGTTCCACTATTCACTGTAAAAATGTCGCCTAGGATTTTGTTTATTCAATAACTTACGGACTTTCAGGTACGGCCTCAGGAAGCGGTTTCTGCCGGGCCGACGAGCTTCTGTATTTATCCCGTCGGTGCACCCGCGATGCAGCGCCCAGCCGCTCCGGGAGGGCCGATTTCAGAAGGGGGTTAGCGTAAAATGCAAGGGCGACTCGGGGGCACATTCCCTCGTTGAACAACAATAAGAACAAACCGGAGAGGCAATGAGCAAAGCGGGGTTCTGGAAAAAAGACTGGTTTCTCGGTCTGGGGGTTGCGCTCGTGCTGCTGTTTGCAGGCGGCTCCCAGCTCATCCAGGGCCTGGAGCGCTCGGCCTACGACTGGGGCGTCCGGGCCTCTTCGCGTGCACCGTCGGACAAGGTGGCGGTCATCGCGATCGACGATCAATCCCTAAGCAATATAGGGCGGTGGCCATGGTCGCGTGAGGTCATGGCAAAGATGACGGATAAGCTTGCTGCGGCTAAGGCCAAGCTTATCGCCAATACCGTGCTGTTCTTCGAACCGCAGCTCGATCCCGGTCTCGTCTACGTAAACAAGCTTCAAGAGATTTACGGTCGGCTCGTTCCCGCCGGTACTGACCCGAACAAGCCGCCGCGTGGTCTTTCATCCGAGTTGGCGCAGATCGGGACGACGCTGCGCGAAGCCGAGAGCGCACTCAACCCCGACCGCAAGCTCGCCGAGAGCTTCGAAAAAGCCGGCAACGTCCTGCTGCCCATAGACGTCGCGTGGGGCGAACCGCGCGGGAAGCCCGACAGGCCATTACCCGAGTTCGTCGTGAAAAACGCGCTGCAGAAAGTATCAACGGGCGAAGATCTTCCGCTATTGACTCGGGCCTTGCAATATCCGATCGAAAACCTCGGCAAAGAAGCTGTTGGTCTCGGCCATCTCAATCTCTGGAAAGACATCGACGGCACTGTTCGATCCGAGCCGCTCGTTGTTGCTTATTTTGATCACTATTTCCCATCGCTGTCGATGATGATCGCAGCGAAGAGCCTCAATCTGGGGGTCGGCGACATCGCGGTCCAGCTTGGCGAGGGCGTGCGGCTCGGCAAGCTCAAGATCACGACCGATTCGGCCTTGCTGATGAACACGTATTTCTACAAGGATCGCGACGGCCGACCGGCGTTCCAGGTCGATTCGTTTTACGATCTTTACTCCGGCAAGATCCCGGTCGACAAGTATCGGGACAAGATCGTCCTGATTGGATTTACCGCATCTGGCCAGACGGAGCTTCCGGCCACACCGATCTCGCCCGCAATGCCGCCGGTGCTGACGCTCGCGCACGCGGTGTCGTCGATCCTGCAGGAACATTTCTTTGTGCGTCCGACCTGGGGAATCTGGGTTGAGTTCCTGGTGTTTGTCTTGATCGCGGCCTACCTGATCGTGCTGCTGCCACGGCTCTCCGCGGGCGTGGGGGCTGGGGCGACTATCGGCGTTGCGGCGCTTGTGCTCGCCGCGCACTTCGTCCTCATGACGGGCCAGGGCCTGTGGCTGCAGTTGATGCAGCCGCTCGCTCTCTTGGTGGTCGGCCACGTTTTGCTCGTGACGAAACGCTTCGTCGTCACCGAGCGCGGCAAGGAAGTGTCCGACGCGCAGTCGGCCGCCAATGCGCGCATGCTCGGCCTCGCCTTCCAGGGGCAAGGCCAGCTCGACATGGCCTTCGACTACTTCCGCAAGGTGCCGCTGGACGACACCGTGATGGACAATCTCTACAATCTCGCGCTCGATTTCGAGCGCAAGCGCCAGTTCAACAAGGCCGAAGCGGCGTTCCGCTACATGGCCGACTACAACCCGAAATTCCGGGATCTCGAGGCGAAATTGTCGCGCGCCAAGCAGATGTCGGAAACGGTCATCCTCGGCGGCGCGCAGACCCATCCCGGCGGCACGCTTGCGCTCGGCGCAGGCACCGAGAAGCCGATGCTCGGTCGCTATCAGGTGGAAAAAGAGCTCGGCAAGGGCGCAATGGGCGTCGTGTATCTCGGCAAGGACCCGAAAATCGGGCGCGTCGTGGCGATCAAGACCATGGCGCTTTCGCAGGAGTTCGAGGCCGACGAGCTCGCCGAGGTCAAGGAGCGTTTCTTCCGCGAGGCCGAGACCGCGGGACGCCTGAGCCTTCCGTTCACCAAGCAGGGCAATACGCTGCCGATCGAGAAGGTCGTGTCGATCATGGCGCGCGTGGCCGATGCGCTCGGTTACGCGCACAAACAAAACGTCGTGCATCGGGACGTGAAGCCCGCCAACGTCATGTACGAACCGGAGAACGATGTGGTCAAGGTGACCGATTTCGGGATCGCCCGCATCACCGATTCGTCCAAGACCAAGACCGGGATGGTGCTCGGGACGCCCTCCTACATGTCTCCGGAACAGCTGCAGGGCAAGAAGATCGACGGCCGCAGCGACCTGTTCTCGCTCGCGGTGAGTCTCTACCAGCTCGCCTGCGGGAAGCTTCCTTTCGAGGGGGATTCGATGGCGCAGCTCATGTACAAGATTGCCAACGAGCACGCGCCGGACATCCTGCAATACAACCCGTCGCTTCCGCCGGCGTTCGTCGCTTTCCTGGACAGAGCCATGTCCAAGGAAGCGGGCGAGCGCTACCAGACGGGCGAGGAATTCGCGGCTGCGTTGCGGGCCACCTTGGGCGGCGCCGCTGCGGCGGCGACCGGTGCCGGGGTTGACATCAGTCTCTGAGACTCTTTGAGCATCATGACTTTATCGGGGGCGCTGGAGATCGCGAGTTGCACCGATCCCGGAATGGTCAGGTCCCACAACGAGGACTCGATCGCTTCCGACGGGGACAAGGGCCTCGTCGTGCTCGCCGACGGCATGGGCGGATACAACGCGGGCGAGGTGGCGAGCGGCATGGCCACGACGGTGATCATTACCGAGCTGCAGCAATTGCTGGAGAAGAAGGTGCCGTACGAGACCGATGCACACAGCGGCCAAGTGATCGCGCACCAACTGCTGCGCGAACAGATCGCCAAAGCGAACACGTCGATCTACCAGGCCTCCCAGAGCCAGCCCCAGTACGCGGGGATGGGAACGACTCTGGTCGTCGCGCTGTTCTACGACAACAAGATGACCGTCGCGCATATCGGGGATTCGCGCCTGTACAGGCTGCGAGGCGACCAGTTCAAGCAGGTGACCAGAGACCATTCGCTCCTCCAGGAGCAGATCGATAGCGGCGTGATCACGCTGCAGCAGGCCAAGCAGTCGCAGAACAAGAATCTGGTCACCCGCGCGCTCGGCATCGACCCGATTGTCGAGGCGGAGATCCACGACTACGACACGCAACCGGGCGACATCTATCTGCTCTGTTCCGACGGCCTTTGTGATATGGTGAGCGACGACGATATCGGCCTGGCGCTGCAGACGCTCAGCTCCAACCTGAAATTATGCGCCCAGCACCTAGTGCAATCGGCCAATGACAACGGCGGCCGGGACAATGTTTCGGTGATATTGGTCCGGGTGCTGCGAGGCTATCCGGCGCCGCGCGGCATGATGGGCAGGATGATGGGCTGGTTTAGATAGTTCGAGCAGAGGGATACTGCTATGGCGAAGCTGATACTCAGCATGGACGCCCTGATACTCAAGGAGATCACCTTGAGCAAGGAACGTACCACGATCGGCCGCAAGCCGCACAACGATATCCAGATCGACAACCTCGCGGTGAGCGGAGAGCACGCCGTCATCGTCACCATCCTGCAGGACTCGTTTCTCGAGGACCTCGGAAGCACCAACGGCACCGTGGTCAACGGCCAGCCGGTCAAGAAGCACTTCCTGCAGAACAACGACATCATCGAGCTCGGCAAATACAAGCTGAAATATGTGAACGAGGCTCCTGCGCCTCAAGCCAAGGCGGCCGATTTCGAGAAGACCATGGTGCTTCGCCCCGGGGCGGCGAAGATCGCCGCGTCGGCGGCCGCGCCCGCCGCTGCCCCGGCGGCGGCTGCCGGCGGAGCGAAGAGCTTCGGGGACACGATGGTGAGCCAGGGTGCGCCAACGGGCGCGCCGGTCGCAACCGCCACGCCCGCGGCGCAGAAGAACGCGGCGCTGCAGCTTCTTTCGGGCCCCAACGCCGGCAAGGAGCTCGATCTCACCAAGCCACTTACCACTCTTGGCAAGCCCGGTGTCCAGGTCGCCGTGATCACGCGGCGGCCGCAAGGGTTTTTCATCACCCATGTCGAGGGAGCAAGCTTTCCGGTCGTCAACGGCAAGCCCACACATCGTCCGGATCGCGCTCGGCCTGCTGGTCGCGCTGGTATTGGTAGGCCACGCCGCGAAGCTTTACCAGGTCGGCTTCATCACCCAGCTCGACAACATCATCTACGATTACCGGCTGCGGCTGACCATGCCGGCAACCGTCGATGACCGCATCGTCATCCTCGACATCGACGAGCGCAGCATCGACCCGCGTGCTCTCGGGCACTGGCCTTGGGGGCGGGACAAAATCACGGCCTTGCTGCAAAAGCTCTTCGACAAGTACGGCGTACTTCTCGTCGGTATCGACGTGATCTTCGCCGAGCCGGACACAAGCTCGGGTTTGCCGGTGCTGGAACGGCTGGCGAAGACGAAGCTGAAGGCGGTCCCGTCGTTCCAAGCGGCCTTGAACGAGCTGCGCTCCGAACTGGACTACGACGCGATCTTCGCCAAATTCATCCGGGGCCGACCGGTGGTGCTCGGCTACTACTTCAGCAGCGAAGAAAACGCGGTGGAAAGCGGCGCGCTTCCGGAACCCGTCCTGCCCGCGGGCACATTTGCGGGAAGGGCGATCGCTTTCACCACTTGGAAAGGCTACGGCGGCGTTTTGCCGGAATTCCAAGCGAGCGCCGCCAACACCGGGCACACCAATCCCCTGGTCGACCCGGACGGCGTGTCGCGGCGCGTGCCGATGCTCGAAGAATTCAAGGGCGGGTATTACGAAGCGTTGTCGCTCGCAGTGGTACGTCTGTACGTCGGTATGCAGGAAGCGGCGCGCAACAACAGCAAGATCGTCACCCTTCCAAAGGTCATAGCCGGGTTTCCCCCGGAGCGCTTCATTACCAAGGGCTATTCCGGGCTGGAATGGCTTGAAGTCGGGCGGCTGAAGATTCCTGTCGACGAAAACGTCAGTGCGTTGGTGCCTTACCGCGGCGCCCAAGGCAGTTTCCCCTACATTTCGCTGGCCGACGTCTGGCTCGACAACGTGCCGACGGAAAAGCTGAAAGGGAAGATTGCCCTCATCGGCACCACGGCACAGGGCCTCTTTGACCTGCGATCCACGCCGGTGGCCGAGGTCTATCCTGGCGTCGAAATCCACGCCAACCTCGTCGCGGGGATGCTCGACGGCAAGCTCAAGCAGAAGCCACCGTACATGCTGGGAGCGGAGGTGATCCTGCTCGTCATCGGCGGCGTCGTGCTGTCGCTGCTGATTCCGAAGCTGGCCCCGCTTTGGGCCACGGTCGCCGCGGTAATCGGCGTGGCCCTGATCACCCTGATCAACCTGGGGGTCTGGTCGTATGCGGGATCGGTATTGCCGCTCGCTGCATCGATCCTGATGACGGTTACCCTTTACACGGTCAACATGGCCTACGGTTACTTCGTGGAGGCGCGCTCCAAGCGCCAATTCGCCGAGCTGTTCGGGCAGTACGTCCCGCCCGAGCTCGTGGACAAGATGGCCGAAGACCCGGAAAAGTACAACATGGAGCCGCGCAACGCCGAGCTCACCATTCTGTTTTCCGACGTGCGCGGCTTTACCGGCATTTCCGAGGCGCTCAGCCCCGAACATCTGCGCGAGTACATCAACGAGTACCTGACCGAGATGAGCACCATCATCCGCAGCAAGTACAAGGGTACGCTCGACAAGTACATCGGCGACGCCATCATGGCATTTTGGGGAGCGCCGGTGGAGGACCCGGGCCACGCGCGCAACGGCGTGCTCGCCGCGCTCGAGATGCAACGCGAATGCGCGGCCTTGAACCAGAAGTTCGCGAGCCGCGGCTGGCCGCAGCTGAAGATCGGTATTGGCGTAAACTCCGGAGGCGTGCGCGTCGGCGACATGGGATCTCAGGTGAGAAGGGCGTACACCGTGATGGGTGATCCGGTCAATGTCGCCTCCCGGCTCGAGGGCCGCACCAAGCACTACGGCGCGGGAATCCTCGTCGGCGAGGCCACGAAGGCGGCTGTCACGGACGTCGTGTTCCGCGAGGTCGACCGCATCAAGGTGAAAGGCAAGGACGATGCAGTGACTGTTTATGAGCCCGTTGGCTTGGAAGTCGAAGTCGACAGGAAGACGCGGGAAGAGCTGAAACTCTGGAACCAAATTTTGAAGTCATACCGCGCGCAGCACTGGGACGAGGCGGAGGTAGGCCTCCTCAACCTGCAGCGCATGAATTCCGGCTGCGCTCTCTACGACCTCTACGCCCGGGAAGTGGCAAACAAGCGCCGCAACCCGCCGCCGGCCGACTGGAACGGCGTGACCGTGTTCGACGAGAAATAGCGGTGGGTGCCGGTCCATGAAGCTGAGGATCCTTGGGTGCAGCGGCGGAATAGGGGGCCGGCACCTGCGCACCACCTCCATGCTGCTTGACAACGATATCCTCGTCGACGCCGGGACGGGGGTCGCCGATCTCTCGCTTACCGAGCTCTCCCTGATCGATCACGTGTTTCTCACGCACTCGCATCTCGATCACATCGCGAGCATTCCGTTCATGGTCGATACCGTCGGAGGAATGCGCAACCAGCCGCTCACGCTTTGGGCGGTTCCGGGAACGCTGGAAATCCTCCGCAGCCACATCTTCAACTGGAGCATCTGGCCCGATTTCGCGCAAATCCCCAGCCCCGAAAAGCCGTTCCTCCGGTACCGGGAGATCCAAGTCGGCGACACGATCGAGCTGCAGAAGCGCAGGCTCACGGTGCTGCCCGCCAATCACGTCGTGCCGGCGGTGGGTTATCACCTCGACTCCGGCAAGGGAAGCCTGGTATTTACGGGCGACACCACCACCAACGATCCGCTCTGGGCGGTGGTCAACAAGATTTCCAACCTGAAGTATCTGATCATCGAAACCGCTTTCTGCAATCGCGAAAGGGAGCTGGCGGTCACTTCGAAACACCTTTGCCCGAGCATGCTCGCCGAGGAGCTCGCAAAACTCGAGCGTACCGCGGAGATCTACATCACGCATCTGAAGCCCGGTGAAATCGAGCTCACGATGCAGGAAATCGAGGAGGATGCGGGCCAATACCGGCCGCGCATGCTGCAAAACGGCCAGGTTTTCGAGTTTTGACGAAGGAGCACGCGGAACCTCCGGTATCCGTGATGAACTAGGAACGGGCGATGTGCGCAGCCACGGTACGCGTTGAAACGCTCATGGCCCTTGAGCCCATCGCTTCGCTGTCCGAAGCCAGGCTCAGGGAGCTGGCCGGCCTGTGCCGCATGGAGAGGGTGAGCAGGAATTCCGATCCTTTTCTGGAGCGCGGTATCGCGGGCCAGACCGTGTACCTCGTGAAGGGCGAGCTGGCGCTCGCCTATCCCGACGGCTCCTCGGCGGTGCTGTCAGGCGGCTCGGATCAGGCGCGAACCCCGCTCGGTCGGCGTGGCGCAATGTTCACCAGCGCCAAAGCGATCACCGACGTCGAGCTGGTACGCATCGACGATGAACTGCTCGACATCATGGCGACCTGGGATCAACTCGCCACCCCCCGAGCCCCGGCCCGGCGGGAAACGAACGAAGGCGGGCAGTCGCCGCTCGCCGACTGGAGCATTCTGTCGGGAATGTTCAGCGTAAACAATCTCAAATACGGCGCGTTCTCGCAGCTGCCGTCGGCTCACATCGACGAGCTGCTGCGGCGTTTCAAGCGCATCGACGTCAAAAAGGGCGACGCCGTCGTTCGCGAGGGCGCCGAGGGAGATTTCTACTACGTCATCGAAACAGGCAGGTGCAAGGTCGAGCGCATGATCGGCGGCGTGTCGATGCTCCTTGCGGAACTGAAAAGCGGCGACGCTTTCGGCGAGGAAGCGCTCGTCTCGGAGGCCAAGCGCAACGCCACCATCGTGATGAAATCCGACGGCGTGCTGCTCCAGCTCGCCAAGAAGGATTTCGACGAGCTGCTCCGCGAACCGCTGCTTCATCGCGTTGCGGTGGAAGAGGCACGCGAGAAGATCGCCAACGGGGGCCAGTGGGTCGATGTGCGGTACCCCTCGGAATATCAATATGACAAGCTCGCGGACGCCATCAATATACCGTTGTCGGAGATCCGCAACGCCTTCGGCTTGCTGGACAAGGGCAGGGAGTACGTGCTCTATTGCCAGAGCGAGCGGCGCAGCGCCGCCGCGACCTTTCTCCTTGCCCAGCGCGGCTACCGTGCCTTCCTGCTCGCTGGGGGGCTTTGGGGAGACGCAAAGGGGGGAAAGTGACGGGGAAAACACGGGGAAACGCCCATAAGCTGACTTCGTTCCTCCGCCACGAGACGGAACAGTGGTAAAGTGATTGATTCTCGGGATGTTTTGGGGTGGTGAACTTTAAGGTGGATTGCCTATGAGCGCGGTATTGCAAACTCACCCGGGCGCGGCCGCTGACGTCAACAGCCGGCTGACGTTTCAAAAGAACCTCCAGATCGTTACCAACAAGATCCACGCGACCAGCAACGTGGACGAAATCATGCTTGAGGTCAGCGCCGATATCTGCACCCTGTTCAACGCCGACCGGCTGACGATCTATACCATCGGCGAGGACAAGCAGACCATCGTTTCCAAGGTCAAGACCGGCCTCAACTCCTTCAAGGACCTGAAGCTGCCGATCGCCGAGCACTCGATCGCGGGCTACGTCGGGTTGTCGAAGAAGATGCTCAACCTGAAAGACGTCTACGACGAGGCCGAGCTCAAGTCCCACAACCCGAACCTGCGCTTCCTGCAGGAAGTCGACAAGCGCACGGGCTATCGCACCAAGCAGATGCTGGTCTCACCGGTGGTGGAGCCGGGGAGCACCGAGCTGGTCGGGGTGGTCCAGCTGATCAACAACAAGGCCGGCGTGTCGTTCGGCCAGCTTGCCGAGGAGGGGGTCACCGAGCTCTGTCAGACGCTCGCGATTGCGTTCAAGCAGCGCCAGAAGCCGCAAGTCCTCAAGACAAAGTACGATTTCCTGGTGAGCGATGCGGTGATCTCGGCCGCGGAGTTCGAGCTCGCGGCCCGCTCGGCGCGCAAGAAGGCGGTCGACGTCGAAAACGTGCTGATCGACCAGTTCCAGGTCAAGATTCCGGCGATCGGCGCGGCGCTCGCGAAGTTTTTCGGCGTGCCTTACGAGCCGTTCAAGCCCGATCGCATCAAACCGATGGATCTGCTGAAAAACCTGAAGCGCGAGTACGTCGAGTCGAACCAGTGGGTGCCGATCGAGGAGGCAAAAGAGGGTCTGGTCATCCTTTGTATGGACCCCGAGAGGGTCAGGAGTTCCAGAATCGTCCAGAACGTGTTTCCCGGGCGCAAACTCGTCTATCGCGTCACCACGCTCAAGGAGTTCAGGGAAACGCTCAAAGCGTTCTACGGCGCGGAAGCGGTCGACATGGGCGACATCGGCGACATGCTCTCGGACCTCGAAGAGGACGAAGGTGTCGGCGAGGCCGGCGGGGAAAGCGACGATGTGTCCGCCGCCGCCGACAACGAGCTCGTGAAGCTCGTGAACAAGATCATCATCGACGCCTACAACCAAGGGGCCTCCGACATCCACATCGAGCCCTATCCGGGCAAGGCCAAGACCGAGATCCGCCTGAGGAAAGACGGCTCGCTGGCCCCCTACATCGAGGTCCCGAGTTCCTACCGCAACGCCATCGTGGCGCGCATCAAGATCATGTGCGATCTCGACATCTCCGAGAAGCGCAAACCGCAGGACGGCAAGATCAAGTTCAGGAAATTCGGACCGCTCGACATCGAGCTGCGCGTCGCGACGATCCCGTCTCAGGGCGGAGGCGAGCCGATTCCGCTGGACAAGCTCGGGCTTTCGCCCACGAACCTGCCCAAGCTCAAGGAGGCGGTGAGCAAGCCCTACGGCCTGTTCTTCGTCTGCGGCCCGACCGGCTCGGGCAAGACGACGACGCTCCACTCGGTCCTGGGCTTTCTCAACACCCCGGATACCAAGATCTGGACGGCCGAAGACCCGGTCGAAATCACCCAGAAGGGCCTGCGCCAAGTCCAGGTCAACAAGAAGGCCGGCCTCAATTTCGATACGATAATGAAGTCGTTCCTGCGCGCCGACCCGGACATCATCATGGTCGGCGAGATGCGCGACAAGGAAACCACCGGCACGGGCATTGAGGCCTCGCTGACAGGCCACCTCGTTTTCGCCACCTTGCACACGAATAGCGCGACGGAGTCGATCATCCGGCTGCTCGACATGGGCATGGACCCGTTCAACTTCGCCGACGCCCTGCTCGGCATCCTCGCGCAGCGGCTGGCGAAGCGCCTGTGCGGCAAATGCAAGCAGGCTTACGCGCCCGGCGCGGAAGAGGTGAGGCAAATTCTCCAGGAGTACTGCTCAGAGCTGCTCAACACGGCGCCTTTCAAGAAGGATGCCAAATCTGCTTACGAGAACGTCTACAGAGATCTGGTAAAAAGCTATGCGGGCGACAGGGGCCAGTTCACGCTCTATAAAGCCAGGGGCTGCGAGGCTTGCGGCAATACCGGCTACAAGGGCCGGGTCGGCCTGCACGAGCTGCTGATCGCCTCCGACCCCATCAAGAAGCTGATTCAGGAGCACGCCCGCGTCGCGGAAATCCTGGCGGTGTGCCTCGAGGAAGGCATGCGCACCTTGAAGATGGACGGAATCGAGAAGGTGCTGCAGGGCATCACCGACATGCCGCAGGTGCGCGCGGTCTGCATCAAGTAGCGGGTCGCTTGAGCGACGGCCCGGCCGGCGCCGACACCACTGTTGGGGGGATCGTTCTTGGAGACCGCCGAAGACCTGTTTCGCCGCCTTGAGCAGCTCAACGAGATAGGCGCGGCGCTGTCGCAGGAAAAGAATATCGATCAACTGCTCGAAAAGATTCTCCTCGCCGCAAAGGCGATCACGCGCGCGGACGGCGGCACCTTGTACGTGCTGGAGCCCTCCGATGAGGGACCGCGGCTCAGGTTCGCGATCATGCGGAACGAGTCGCTCGGCATCGCAATGGGCGGCACGACCGGCACCCCGATCCCTTACTATCCGGTGCACCTCTACGGAAAGGACGGAAAGCCCAACAACCAGATGGTTGCCGCCTATGCCGCGCTGACCGGGAAGACCGTGAATATCGCCGATGCGTACACGGTGGAGGGCTTCGATTTCTCCGGAACGCGCAATTTCGACAAAAAGACCGGATACCGCTCGAAGGCGTTCCTCACGGTGCCGATGAAGAACCACGAGAGCGAAATCATCGGGGTGCTTCAGCTCATCAACAGCAGGGACCCGGCGACGGGCGAGGTCGGCCCCTTCTCGAATTCGGACCAAGGCCTCGCGGAATCGCTCGCATCGCAGGCCGCCATCGCGCTTACCAATCGGCAGCTCATCAATCAGCTCGAAGAGCTGTTCGAGTCGTTCATCGAGCTTATCAACACGGCTATCGACGAAAAATCTCCTTATACGGGAGGGCACTGCCAGCGTGTCCCGGTGCTCACTATGATGCTCGCCGAGGCCGTCAACGAGACGCGCGAAGGGCCGCTCCGGAACTTCAACATGAGCGACAAGGACCGCTACGAGCTCAAGATAGCGGGGTTGCTTCATGACTGCGGAAAGGTGACCACGCCCGTGCATGTCGTGGACAAGGCGACAAAGCTTGAGACGATCTTCGACCGGATCGATCTCGTGGACACGCGTTTCGAGGTGCTCAAGCGCGATCTGGAAATCGCGGCCTTGAAGCAGAAGGTCGAACTCGCGCGGCAGACGGGGCTGGACGAGGTCGTTGCGCGCGAGCGCTTGGCCCAAATCGATCAGTCGGTGCGCGACGGCCTGCGCCAGCTCGAAAGCGACCGCGAATTCCTGCGTCACTGCAACGTCGGCGGAGAACTCATGCCTGCGGAGACGCGTGAACGAGTGGACCGGATCGGCACCGGCTACAAATGGATCGATGTCTCGGGGGGCACGGCCGACTTCCTTACGCAGGACGAGATCAAGAATCTCACCATTCCCCGCGGCACACTCACCAAAGAGGAGCGCGAAACGATCAACCATCACATCGTGGCGACCATCAAGATGCTGGAAGCGCTGCCGTGGCCGAAGCACCTGCGCAACGTGCCCGAGTACGCGGGCGGTCACCACGAGCGCATGGACGGAAAGGGCTACCCCCGGGGCCTCAGCCGGGAGCAGATGTCGGTGCAGGCGAGGGTCATGGGAATCGCCGATATTTTCGAGGCGCTGACCGCCAAGGACCGGCCTTACAAGCGCGGCAAGACGCTTTCCGAGTCGCTGAAGATCCTCGGAAACTTCAAGCTGAACGGGCACATCGACCCGGACTTGTTCGACGTATTTGTGCGCAGGAAGGTGTACCTGCGTTATGCCGAGCAGTTTCTCGACCCCGATCAGATCGACGAGGTCGACGAGAGCAGAATACCCGGATATGCCCCTTGAACGAGTCTGCTATTCGGTCCGCCGAGTCAACTGTTCAATGAGTATCTCGGCGGCAAAGTCGACGAATTTCTCCTCGTATCCGATTTCCCGCAATTCCCACCTGAACGCGTGTCCCAGCTTCGCTCTGCCCAGAATCCCGGGCCGGGTTTCCCCTCGGAATTGAGGGGTGCTGGAGAAGATCTCCTCGAGTATCTCGGCTATTCGTTTCTGCGAAACTATTTGTTCCGGGTTGTTGGCGATGACCGGAGGACAGCGCGTCGTAATGCGCCGCCCCATAATCTTAGCAAAGGCGTTCACCTTGCTTGGGGAAAAAAGCCGCAAGATCATGCGTTGCCTCCAGCTGCGCTGGTAATGGCACTCAACATCGGAGAAAAGTATATCATCGCAATTTCTCGTCATCCGCCAAGTGTTCGTTCTGGCGCCCTCGATTTTGATGGCGATCCTTCGGGGGTGCGATTGCCTTGAGGGGGCAGTCCAAATCTATGGCGCCGATAATCTCATGCGTCATTCCAGTCTATAACGACAGGCTGCATTTGCCGCGAGCGATCAAGTCCGCGCTCGACCAACGCTCCGATGTACAAGTTGTATTGGTAGATGATTGCAGCACTGATGGCAGTGGAGAATTTGCCCTCGAGATGGCACGTGAAGATCGGAGAATCGTTGCGCTTTCCCTACCCACTAACCGTGGTCAGGGGTTTGCCCGCAACATCGGTGTTGCCGCGGCGCATGCTCCGTATGTTACCTTCCTCGATCAGGATGATGAACATGCCCCAGGCTGGTACGACCACGCCGTTGAGGTGCTACAAGCCAATCCGCAGTTTGCCGCAGTGAGAGGCGACGTCGAGCTAATGGAGGTTCCCGCTGAACTGAGCATTCGTCAATCCGATCCGCGCCGGTTGGCAATGGTTAATTCTACTGTTTGGAACATGGTCATGCGCAAGGTGGTGTATCACGCGCTCGGGGGGAGTCCAACGGCCGCAACCTTTCGCACTAGAGAGGGCGCCGAAGATATCGCAGTGGTCGTGGCGCTGAAGCAATACTTCAAGGTCGCAAAGACTGAATGCGTGGCGACCAGGCATTATGTCAAAGCCGGCGGAGCAACGGCGTATTTTCTTCGACGGACGCGGCTTGTCGGCAATGGCTTTGAGTTTACGGAGCTTACTACCGGGGAGCGGACCGGAGCGTTAGACAAAGCTCTCGCTGAATTTCATGCCCAAGCGGCCGCCAATGTCGAGGCTCTTCGTGGCCAGCTTAAGCCAAAATTCGCTGGTTTCAGAGCGCTGTTGGCCGGAGTATCCCTAAGAATCCTGAAGAAAATCTCCGGACGCCAACACGGCCCCAGGTGAATGCAATGCTGCTCGACATAAGCGCTCCTTCTGAGCGAACTACCAAACTTAAATCGACGGCTCGCAAGGGGCGGGGTCGTTGACTGCATGCTCCGATGGATTTTCAAGTCTCACAGAGGGGCAGCCCCGGAGCCGTCGACGCCGGGGCCACCACGCTCGCGGGGTGTCGGCGTCGAGGATCCCGTCGTCGTCGTTCCGCAGAAACTAGACACTGCCCTGCAGAGCCATCGAGCAGGGCGTCTGTCGGAGGCCGAGGCGGCTTACAGCGAGGTGCTGGCGGTCGATCCGGAGAACATTGACGCCCTGCATTTTCTGGGCGTCATCGCCTATCAGCGGGGCGAGCATGGTCGGGCCGAGGAGCTGATATCGCGGGCGCTCTCGCGCAATACCTCGAATGCGCCTGCATACAACAACCTGGGCAATGCGCTAGGGGCGCAAGGCAAGCTCGATGCAGCGATAATTTGTTACCAGCAGGCGCTGGCGCTTCAGCCCGAATATGCCGACGCATTGGTCAACCTGGGTGCTGCCTTCCGGGCAAAAGGCGAGCTGGACAAAGCGGTGCAGTGCTATCAACACGCCCTGTCGCTGGCACCCGAAGCACCGATGGCCCACTCCAATTTGGGGAACGCGCTTGCCCAGCAGGGCAAGCTGGACGATGCCGCCGCCTGCCTGAGAAAAGCGCTCGCGCTCAAGCCCGATCTCGCCGAAGCGTTTTGCAGTCTGGGAAACGTCCTTCGGAATCAAGACCGGCTGGACGAAGCCATGGATTGCCTTCACAAAGCGCTCGCGCTCAGGCCCGATTTCCCCGAAGCGTACGATCATCTGAGTAATGCGTTGATAAGGTTGGGACGGCCGCAGGAGGCCGAGGAAAGCTATCGCCGCGCATTAGCTCTGAGGCCGGATTCCGCAGAATTGAAGCTCGGCTATTCGCTTTTGAAGCTTCTTCTTGGAGACTATGAAGCCGGCTTTCTTCTCTACGAGAGTCGTCTCGATAAGGATGCATTGCCTCAGGCAACGTATTCCGCCCTGCAGGCGCGCATCGGACAGTTTCGGGACATACCGCGATGGCAAGGCGAAAGCGGCGAACGTAAGACCCTACTCGTCTGGACAGATCAGGGGCTGGGCGACGCGCTGATGACGATGCGCTACCTTCCGATGCTGAAAGAACGCGGGTTCGAAAAAGTGGTTGTTTACTGCGAAGAGACGCTTGTCCGGGTTGTCCAGAGAATTCCGGGAGTGGACGAAGTGGTTTCGAGAAGCCAGTCCACGCCGGTCGGAGGATCTGACTGCCACTGCCCTATCACGAGCCTTCCGTTCATGTTCAAAACCCGGGTGGAGTCGATTCCCAACAAGATTCCTTATCTCCACGTTCCGGATGAGCTTAGGAGAAAGTGGGCCGAGAAGCTTGCGGGCTTGGCGACGCCGAGGGTGGGCCTGGCCTGGGCCGGAAGAAAGGACCATCCCAAAGACGCCTTGCGGAGCATACGCTTGGAGAAGCTTTCCCTGTTGTTTGGCGTCGCGGGGGTCAACTTCGTCAACCTTCAAAAGGGTCCGGAGGCGAGCCAGATCACGGAAACAGGCCTGAGAATTCTCGACTGGATGGACGAATGCGGGGATCTTCTTGAAACCGCGGCGCTCGTTGATCAGCTGGATCTCGTCATCAGTGTCGATACCGCCGTGATGCATCTGACGGGCGCGCTGGGGAAGCCCGTGTGGCACTTGAATCGCTTCGAAACCGAATGGCTCTGGATGCTCGAGCGCGAAGACTCGCCGTGGTATCCTTCGATGCGAATTTTCCGACAGCAACGGCCGGGGAGTTGGGACGAGGTCATCGCGCGAGTCGCCTCGGCTCTGGT
>WNFI01117059.1_pt1 | contig 17774 bp, 12 predicted proteins | sample 5400471 | NCBI WGS metagenome assembly WNFI01 (sample SAMN13153348, study PRJNA577476) | soil metagenome | isolation source: 100 cm saprolite on Douglas fir-dominated hillslope | place: USA:California | collected 2013-09-17 | reverse complement strand
GATTTCGTCATCGCCGTCCAGAACGGTAGCACGGTCGATTTCGCGGTCGACTGCGGCAATGGCACCGACATCAACTTCGACGCGACTGTGTGTGAAGCCACGATCAGCAGCCCCGACGCTGCGGCGACCACCTCCATCGCCATCGTAAGCCAGACACCCGTTGTTACTCCTCCTGTCGTAATCCCACCTGTTGTCGTCCCTCCGGTTGTGACTCCCCCGATTGTGACTCCTCCTGTTGTCACCCCCCCGGTTGTTACACCTCCAGTTGTGACCCCTCCCGTTGTTACGCCTCCTGTGGTTACTCCTCCTGTCGTCACCCCTCCAGTTGTTACTCCACCGGTTGTTGTTCCGCCCACCGCGACCAACAGCGGCGAGGTTATCCTCACCGACGCGAATCGTGACTTCTCGGGTACACAAGGTACAAACGGTTGGTCCTATGGTGCCTTCAACGGCAGCAGCACGACCCTTGTAGCCTCTACCAACTATACCAACAATAAGTGGAGCGGTTCTTATCCTTCTCTCGTGATCACGGCTTCGAGCCAGTTCCCGGCGATTGCCGCCAACGGTCTCGATCAGGTCTCCGCAGTCCGCCGCTGGACCAGCACCTATGCCGGTAACGTTCATGTTGTCGGTCAATTCAAGGCTGGATACGACGGCGACGGCGTTGGCGTCCAAGTCTTGGTTAATGGTGGCGAAGTGGTTGCCCGCAATCTGATTGGCAATTCGGGATCGAGCAAAGTGCAAGCCTTCGACTTCGTCGTAACGGTTCAGCAGGGCTCCACCATCGACTTCGCGGTCGATGCCGGCCCAGGCCGTGATACGAGTTCGGACAGCACCAACGTAACTGCCGCGATCAGCAGCACGACATCCGCGGCCACGGTTACGCCTTCTGCGCCGACTCAGGTCCCAAGCACACCTCCGGCTTCTGTCCTCCCGAGCGGCTCGATCCTCGCTGATTCGGTCCGTGACTTCACCAGCACACAGGGCGCCAACGGTTGGTCTTACGGTGATCTCGCTGGCGACGGCGTAACCTTCGAAGCTGCCACCGGATACACCAACAACGCTTGGAATGGCAAATACGGGGCGCTTGCGATTGCCGCTAGTACGCAATTCCCCGCCATCGGTGTTAACGGTCTCGATCAAATCTCCGCGGTTCGCCGCTGGACCAGCACTTATGAAGGCAACGTCCACGTCGTCGGCAAGTTCCAGATTGGACATGATGGCGATGGCGTAGGCATCCGCGTCCAGGTTGACGGCAACCCGGTCGTCGCTCGCGTCCTCATCGGCAACACAGGCATCACGCCGACCCAGTCATTCGACTTCGTCGTAGCGGTTCACGTCGGTTCAACGATCGACTTCGCGGTCGATTCAGGTCCCGGCCGTGATACCAACGCCGACACCACCTCAGTTATCGCGACGATCAGTGTGAAGTAATCGAATACAAAATTGTCGAGCAGAACTCTCTGCTCTTCCCAAGCGGGGTCCCAAACGGACCCCGCTTTTTTATTTCTGAGATAGTTAGGACTCCTCCGTTAAGCCGCACTGGACTTAAAACCGCCAGTTGAACCAGAGAGACAGACTTTTGGACAGAATGTACAAAATAGACCCAATTGAATCGGACAGATCAAAGAGAGCTTTCTCGTTTTGCCTTCTCTGTGAACTTCGTGCCTCCCTGCCCCGCAAGCACGGGGTGTGATTCAAAAATTATTTCCGAAAAGCAGCTTAACGGAGTAGCGTTGGGATGCGTCTTTTAAAAAATGCCTAGATTTCTCCGCGACCTCTCCTTACCTCCGAGTCGTCCGCGTTCCCTTCAACGGGATTCTAGCTCGTCACTCGTCACTTTGGTTGCGGTGGGCCGGCGCGCATAAGTGCCTCAATCGCGAAATGCCGTCGTAGGGACCCGCCGGCCCGCCTTCAGATTATTTTCCTGCTTTGCACTTTGGCGCCTTTGCGCGCGCTTTCAGAATCCTCGCCCTGATGACTCAAACACCTAGACGTCCATCGGCAGCGCAAGTTCAGTAAAACTGCGGCCGGTAAAATGGCACAGCGCCTCCACGACAAGTTGGTGATCCTGTCGTTGCGGTAGTCCGGATACCGTGACCGAACCGATGATTCCAGCGCCCTGCACCTGAATCGGAAAAGCGCCGCCGTGAGCAGAATACTCCAATTCAGAAACGGCGTAGCGCGCGTTCAAGTTCGTATTCGCCAGTTTTAGGCTGAGCCCGATGGCGTAGGAACTGCGATGAAACCGAGCGACGACGTTGGATTTCCGGCGAATCCATTGTGCATTGTCCGGTGTCGCACCTGGCAGCGAAGAAAAGAAAAGGCCCTGGCCGAATTTTTGGATGTCGATGGCGATCGGTGCATTCCTGGCGCGACCAATATCGCGTAGGTAGCTACCTAATTCCCACGCCAACTCCGCATCGAAGCGCAGTAAAACGAGTTCACGTTCCTGTTGAGCGATCAGTTCCATGTCCTTTTCGACGTCCATGGAGAAAATGTTTATGCAGGATAGCGCCAACTGCACAGAACTTTTTCGCGGACGACGCGATCGCGTCCCCGCGACGACATTTCACGAAATACATTTCATCCGCGTTTCAATGCCATAAAGGGAGCAGGCTAAGCATGAAACCAGGAACGATTTATATTAAAAGATGCAGTTGAACACCGAGATCACGAGGGAGAGATTGAATAGGAGCAATTCGTCTGGCGGGTAACAAACTCCACCGACTCTCCGCAATGCCGAATAGACGAGAGCAAGATAGCGTCTCACCAATTCCGCAAAGGCGTTCTGCGAGTGATCTTCAACATACCGGCGAAGTAGTTCGGCGTCTTCCATCATCTTGCTGTATAACGGCCGCCTTTGATCGAATCGCACAACCATTCCTCCGGATCCTTCGTTGCAACACGGTTCTAGTGGATTCTCCGCGAAGCCCGGCAGGTAAATCTCCGGTAGCTACCGTCCCTTCACCGGTTAAACGCACGAGTCCGGTTTCGGGTCGATGCCGGATAGAAATGAGTCGAGGTGTGAATTACAATGGAAGGCTATGAAATCCAAACTAAAACCCACCCGACGATCCTATAAACTTAACTCCCTCTGTACGCTGCTGCTCGGTCTGGCATGCACCGGTTTGCCTGCTGTCGGTCGCGCTCAGATGAGCGAGCCCACTCCATCGCCCTCGCCTTCCCGGGGTTCCAGCGATCAGCTCGCTCATGGCGACCGGCGCTTTGTCGAAAAGGCCGCCATGAGTGGCATGAAAGAGGTATCGCTATCCCAACTTGCAGCGGAGCGCGCGACGAATCCCGAAGTGAAATCCTTCGCCAACCGGATGGTCACGGATCATCAGCAGGCGAACACCGAGCTCCAAGCCCTCGCGGCCAAAAAAAACGTTGATATCAAAAAGCCCGAGGAAAAGGGCCGTGAAGACGACTACAAAAGCCTCTCTAAAAAAACCGGAAAGGATTTTGACGAGGCTTACGTAAAACAAATGGTTAAGGACCACGACGAAGCGGTTGAGCTTTTCGGTAAAGCCGCCAAAGACGGCAAAGACCCGGAAGTAGTCGCATTCGCCAATAAGTATCTTCCGACGCTCAACGATCATCTGCAGCATATCAAAAGCCTCTCTAAGTCCGTCCAATAACTCGGACGTTTAAACCAGATAGCGGAAACGAGTGCTCATCCGTGGGCGCTCGTTTCTTTTTTTGTCCACGCTTTTTCTTATCCTAGGTGGGGGCCGGCCTCCTGCTTAACGTCTTCGGATTTACTCGGATTGGCTCTGTGTCTCTGCGGTTCAAATCCTAACGGCTTGCCGCGATCGCCTTCCGAAACGCATCAAGACCAAACCGAACGGCCTCTCTAATAGCCGGGTCCTCCACCAAAGAAGTCTCGTCCCCCGTCCATCCGCGAAGGTGGACATTCACGAATGCTTCAGAAACAAGCCGCGCTCCCATGATCTTCAGCGTTTCATTGAGCGACTCCACCGCGTAGGTGGATCGTGGAGACGCATTGAACAACGCCACCGGTTTATCCGTCAGCTCGATGCCGCCGACGAGCCAATCGAGCGCGTTCTTCAAAACTCCCGGGACACCGTGGGCATATTCGGGCGATGAAATTAAAACGCCTGAGGCGTGCTGAACTCTGGCGCGCAAATCCTGTACGACGGCGGGCAGCGGATGTTCGTTGTCTGGATTGAAATGCGGAAGATCGGCCAGGCGCGAATAGAGCTCGATTTCCACGCCGCTCGGTGCGACCGCCGCCGCCGCACGGAGCAACGCGGTGTTAGATGATATTTGGCGAAGGCTGCCTGAAATGGCGAGGATTCGAATCACAAGGATTACGGGTGTTTTTGAAATAAATGCCGGTGCGCAAACAGTACGCGTATCTTCGAAATAAACTTCAAAATGCAGTTAACCACAGAGACACCGAGCGAAGCTAGAATTTAGAAGTTAGAATCTAGGAGTTAGAAGGCTCGGTTCTGTCGGCCTCACTTCTATTTTCTATATTCCTACTCCTATATTCAGACTCGGATTTTTGCCTTTCGTCCCTCCCTGTCCTGCAAGCGCGGGGTGTCGTTCAAAGGTTTACTTAAAAATTTGATTCGACGTCGGCAGATTGCGTCTATCGAAGATTGGATCTACATCTTTCGCGCGACGGCGGGCCCAGTCTGCTTTGCTATAGCTTCGCAGGCCGCGGGCGGTCTCTCCATTACCTTAACACCTTCCGGCTTTGCGGCTTAGCGCCTTTGCGCGATTTATTTCAAAACTCGCCCAAAGGCACCGAATGCCACAACTCACTAAACTATATTGATCCTCTTGTAAAAGATCGCATGATTCCTGATATGTATACGTCTGCTCTGAATTTAGCCGATGGCCTCCCGGGGAAGCTCACCTTCCGTTGGCATCGTCAGATTCGTGAAATATCCGCTCCTTGGGCGGAGTGCTTCGGAGAGAGCGACGTACTTCGTTCCTACAAATTTAATCAGGCGGTCGAAGACGCGCAGTTGGAGGACGTGGAAGTCCACTACCTGGTCGGCGAGGATGAAAAAGGCGTGGCCTGCTTGGTGCCGTGTTTCTCATACAAAGTCGGGCTCGTGTCCGTCGCGAAACCATGGGTTCAGCGCACGGTGGGCTGGATGCGCAAACTTTTTCCCCAGTTCCTTTATATCCGTCTCTTCGTCGTCGGCAGCCCCGTGTCCACCTGTGGCGACCTTTTGGGGCTCAAAGACCTTTCCGACGCTCGACGTTGGAACGATCAAAAAATCAAAACCTTATTTAAGGAGATTATCCGAAAATCCTCATCGCTGCGGATTAAATTTCTTCTGATCAAGGAATTTGAGGCCGAAGTTGCTGAGCGCCTGCGCACGCCGCTGGCGAAAGATTTTTTCTTCGTCGAAAGTTTACCGACCACTTATCTCACGCTTCCCTCACGCGAACAAGGCGTCTACAGTGAAGCGATTCGTTCGAAATACCGCAATAAGCTGAAGAAGCGCAAATCCGTCGGAGCCCAAAATAATCTTACCTGGGAAATTGTTCCCACCTGCAAAGGACAAGAGGCGGCAATTTACGGTTTATACCAACAGGTGCTGAAAAACTCCGACTTCGTTTTCGAACGACTGAATTCAAATTTCTTCAGCCAAGTCGATCGTACGCTCGGTGATCATTCATTTTTCGTTCTGGGTTATCGACTGATCAACGGAGAAAAAAAAATGGTCGCGTGCGAACTGGTCGTTTGCGACAGCACGACCCTTCACCCGCTCTACAGCGGATTCGATTACTGGGTGAAGCGTGATTCCGATCTCTATTTCAACGCATTCTACACGATCATCGAAGAAAGCGAGAGGCGCGGGTTGGGGCGCGTGCACCTCGGACAAACCGCGTATGAAGTGAAGGCCGAATTGGGTGCGACCTGCACTCACTTGTTTCTCGGCGTACATCATTCCAATCCGCTCATGCGTCAGATTCTTTGGATGATCCGCAAACATTTGTTTCCCATCGTTCATTTTCCCGACCGCGATGTTTTCGCCCAGCCACCGCCAAAACGCGTGAACCGCGCGCCGAGCACAAAATCATCCGTTCCCGCGGGTAAGTGAACCGGGCCATGTTTTGGATTGAGAGGATTGAATAAACGCCTCTACCGATCCCGTCCAAACCAGGATGAAGATTCTGAAAAGCTCGCGCAGCAAAGAAATGATCTGAAGGTGGGCCGGAGCGTCCCTGCGACGGCATTTCGCGATTGAGACACTCCTGCTGCTTTCCATGCCGTCGCAGGACGCGCCAGCCCACCTTCCTCTCAGGCAGCTCGGGCATTTATCCGGAGATTCAGTAAACGGATTTGAACCACACCCACGCGCTTGCGGGGCAGGGAGACACCGGAGGCAATGGTCCGAATCTAAATATAAAAGTAAAAATATAGAAAATGGAAACGAGACCGACAGAACCGAGCCTTCTAACTCCTAGATTCTAACTTCTAAATTCTAGCTTCGCTCGGTGTCTCTGTGCCTCCCTGCCCCGCAAGCGCGGGGTGCGATTCAACTGCGTTTTTTAAGGTTTCTTCAGCTCGGTTCACTCCAGTTAAATCTAAAGGCGCGAGAAAATTACCGCCGGCTTCGCACGCTCGATTCCCGGAACCACGAGTTTCTCGGAGAGTCAAAATTGCTCAAACCCCTCTTGAGCATGAATTCACAATTACGTTTCGTAGGCTTCTTACTTCTTATGGTCGGATTGATTGCAGGATGCGCATCGGTTCCCACCAGCGAAAATGTCGCCAGACTCCGGATTGGCATGTCGCGCGATCAAGTCATCTCCGTCATGGGCTCCCCACAGACCACGCACTATCAGGGCAACTCCGAATATCTTCACTATTGGGTCGATGAGACAAATCCACCCGGCCCGCGCCGTGAATATTTTGTACGTTTATTAAATGGCAGTGTCGATGCATTCGGCCGTCCTGAGACCTTGGCTGCACCGGCCGTGACGGTGGTCTCGCCGCCAGCGGTTGTAAATCAGATCAATCCGGCTCCCTCTTCGCCACCGCCCCAGGATGTTGCCATACAACTCCAGCAGTTGAGGAACCTGCGTGATTCCGGCGCGTTGACCGAGTCGGAATATGAACGAGCCAAAGAGCGGGTTATTGCAGGAACTCCTCGCTAAAACGCCCGCTTGGAAAAGTGACGGCGGTTCCACGCGGCTCTCGTCACTTTTTCAATCAACCCAAATTCCGCAGCTGTTTTAAAACACGGAGTTCACCAAGCATGGAGCTAAAGATTATTTTCTGTCCTCTGTGTTCTCCGCGAGCTCCGTGTTCACTCCGTTTTTGCAGGGTCCAATAACAGGTCGTCCGCGCACGCACAATGGGAGCCGTTAAAGAACGGCATCAAAATCGGATTCCCGGACCGAGCGTGGCGATGTAGACGAACATCATCACCGCACAGGCGACAATCCATCGCATGCTCCGCTTGATGACTACCGGTGGACCGGGATAGGCGATCCGCGAGGAAATGGGTGCAAGAAAAAATCCAATTCCCGCCAGAAGCGATGAGGGTGCCGCCATCTCCCATACAATCCGTTTGCCTTGGGGATTAAACCAAGCTGCGGCACAGGCTACGACTCCTGCGGAGAGATAGGCTAACATCAAGGCTTGGCGGTGCCTCTTGATTGCTTGCGCCGTGTCGGTTCCGTAGGTCGCAACAAATATGCGAGACTGGGCGATGATGCGTACAGACAGTCCGAAGGCGATCGCACCGACCAGAATGAGGCAGCCTCGCCACAACCACAATGGTTGCAATCCTCTGATCAACGCCAGCCAGTCACCGTTCCCAAGCACGCCGCAGTACATCAAGTAACCCGCGCCCCAGAACAAATTGAAACCGGCGGCCAGCCAGAGAAAAAATCGGCAGTGGGCTGACGCACGCGGGAAACGATGCAAAACATTAAGAGCCAGAATCCCGACAACAAGGTTCGCGATCGGCCCCGCCAAATCGATCGTTCGGTTGTTCACCGTGCCGATCATTCCCATCGAGGTAAGGAGTTGTATTTTACCCCCGAACAACAGTGTCATGACGGGATGTCCAATTGTCTCATGCGCTATCGCCGCCACAAGATATGCCGCGCCACCAATCGCAAAGGCAGTAACGGCGTCGTGTGCACCGGTTTGGCTTACACCCACCTCCACCTCCACCAGCCTTTCATGGGTCTGCATGATTCCGCTCTAATAGACGGAGAATCGACGCGATCAAAAGCGTAAAAGAACGGAAACGGACCGTTTCACGGAAAAACTTTCGCTTTAGCCGGATTTTGTATCTTCGCCCATTTGTTTCCGTCATTCTGCTTTTCTTACCCATAATCACTGCGCGTTGACCATATCCGCCCAACAGTAATGATCGGCTCAACATGAAGGGTTCATTATTCGTGATCGCTCTCGCTCTGTTAACAACGGTTGCCGCCGCACAAGCTGCCGTCGTGACGCGTACACTCGGGGGCTATACGCTTAGTTTAAATACGAACGGAGATCTCTGGATTTCTTCGGATCACGAAATCCTCCGCATCGACGCGGCGCACCGCGATGCATCCATCGCTGCGTATCAAAATTTTGCACACTGGTCCAAGATGGGACACGACAATTGGGTTGTATCGAAAGACAAGCAGGTCGGTTGGATCACCCATGAAGCGACCTCTGAAAATATCGCGTATTCCGAAGCGTACATATTGAAGGTCGATGAGAAAGGTCGAAGCACTCTGGCCATCTCGCAAGTGACGCTTTCCAAAGACTCCTCTAAATTTCAGACAAAAGTGATCGGCCAATGGGACGAAGGAACGGTCAACCTTTGGATTAAGTTGTTCGAGTTGGTCCCACAAATGGTTCAAGACCTCGCAAAGCAGAGCCCGTGACGGACCCGTGACGCGCGTCATCATACGGTAGGGCGGGACCGCCTGCGGCCTGCGAAGCTTTAGCAAAGCGAACTGGGCCCGCCGTCGCGCGGAAGATGCAGACCCAGGCTTCGATAGACGCAATCTGCCGACGTAAAATCCAACTTTTTTATCATAATAACTCCAACGGCGGGTCCGGCGGGCCCGCCCTACCCTCCGAGCTTTGTGCGATTTATTTCAAACACACCCCCTAGGGAGCAAGTGAAAGCTCTACATCTATTTCGTCAGTTCTTTTTGCGAGCGCGCGCTTGGTCTCGATGACCAGATAATACTTTCCTGTTATCACATATCCGGATCGGTCGACGGCTTTCGTTTTCACTGCTTCGAAATCCCGAAACCCGGGAAAATGTTCACCTTTCTCATGGGCTGCTTTCGCCGCGTCCAGTTGTCCCTCCGTAATCACTGCGGTGTCCACATCCTCTCCCGACTTGACCTGGACGGCCATCGTGAGAACCCCGTCGTAGACGAGAGAAAATGGAATCTCCTTCAGCTCTCCTGAACTCAACTGCACAACGGATTTGTTTAGGATGGCGGGAAGATGCAAGATTCGCGCGATACGCAAATGCGTGGTGTGGTAGCTCGACGTCACATACCAGAGGCTCAAAAAAACACCTGTAACCGCGATGGCCGCCATGACGATCAGCGGTGTCCAATGTCGCTTGCGCCGCATGAAGGCACCTTCTTCGAGCGGATAATGTGGTATCAGATGACTGATGACTAAGCTGCTAATGCAATACGCCGAGAAAAAATAGAGCCCATAACCGGTCCGGGCGACAGTTGCTTTATTCGCCTCAACCGCAAAACAGGAAAGCAATATGGCGACCACAAAAACGTCAGCCATCGACCAGCGCCCGATGAACGTAAGGAAATTTGCAATCCTCTCGCGACGCGCCGTCGAATCGGTCGCGAAAATCACGAACAGAGCCGACGTCTTGATCAAAGGAGTGATAATGCTGAACAATAAAATCAGCGAACCGACGATCCAGTATCCCGAGGCGTAGAGCGAGGTGATCGAGGAGCTTACACTTCTCGCTTGGTATTGAAGCACGACTTTATCCAAAAGAGGTACCGCCGGTGATGTGATCAATGACATGGCCGGAGCAAACAATCCGACCAGCAGAAAAATGGTCGACATACAGAGCACGTGCCAAAGAAAACTCGCCCAGGCTCGTCGACGTTGTCCAGGTTTGGTCGCACAAACTGCGATCGCATAAAAGCCCAGAAATCCAATCGTGCCCACTGCGAGCAGCCATGCCCACTGGCCCGCACGATTCAACTCAGAGTCGACCACGCTGTTAAGGTCTTGGATCGAGCTCGATTCACTGACCGCATTGGCATGCGAACTTACCTGAAGCCAGCGCCCAAAAAAAGACTTCAACAAGCCAAGGTGAAACGGCGGATTCAGATTCAACTGCAGATCGATCGCCCGCTGAAGGTCGAGGTGAGAGGCAACCTTGGTCATGGTTCGCGCAGCGGACGTCGCGTGCACGATCACCTCTAATCCTGCGACCGATGCCGCGGAGTAAAAGACCAACGAAATAATAAAAATTCCTATCCTGAGAGCCCTCCGATGTGTAACCGGCACAATGTGGGTTATCGTCATCGACGCTCGATCGGTTTGTTTCATGGGCATACTCGGTCTAATGGGGTTAGCTGCTGCAAGAAACATCGGGGTGATCGGCCTGACCCGCTTCCTTGACCCTTACCCAAGACAGAAGTTTCAAGCCATGAACGCCTTGAATCCCCGCTCGCAAAAGTTAGCCACAAAAGAACATAAGGATCTCAAAGAAAAATCCTGTGTTCTTTGTGATCCTTCGCGGCCAAAAATCCGATCCGATTATTTTAGCTACGGCCGAGTTCCAAAAAATTGCCTTATTCCTCGCTGCGCCCTACACGTCCTCTGCGTGAGGCCCCCCTAAGGTTTGTTTCTATGATTATTCTGATCGTGCAGAAAAATCATGATGAGCAGCCATATGCCTCCGCCCGCAGCGAGAATGAAACAAAACATCGCCAGTCCAGGATATCCAAAAAGCTGAAAACTCGTCGGGACGCGCATCATGAGCGACGCGCCAATGATAAGCGCGGCCAACACAATTCCCGCGGTGATCCGGTTTGCGATTTTCTGCATGCCATCCAAAAAGATCGAGGCATCGGGCGTCTTCACCTTCCCCTCCAGCTCGGCATTTGCCACCGAATCGAAGATCCGATTCAACCGCGTCGGAAGATGGCTCACGAAACCCTTCAGCTCCAGCAGAGAGCCCAGCAGACTTCCCTGCGTGATATCTTTCTTCATGCGTTGAAGCAGAAGTTCCCGTGCATGACGCCGCACACACGCGTTTGGATCGAAATTAGGATCGAGGATCCGACCGATCTCATCCAACTGGAGCAAAGTCTTCCCTAGCAAAGTCAGCTCGCTCGGAACCCAAAAACCGCTCTCAAGCGCACTCCGACTGACGGCCATAAGCGACCGCCCCACATCGAGATTCTGCAAGCCCTGGTTTTGCCGTACCGCAATGATTTGCCCGACACGCCGACGAAATTCAACCGGATCGCAGTGCTCCATTTTTTGGCTCAAGCGGGTCACCACATCCGCCGCTTCCTCCCCGTTTCCATCGCTCACCGCGAGAAGAACCTTCAACAGGTTTTCCTGGAGTCCCGATGTTGTATGTCCAGTCATGCCCAGGTCGAGCAATGCGATCCGTCCGTCGTTGGTCAAAAATACATTTCCGGGATGCGGGTCGGCATGAAATAATCCATCGACGACCACTTGCTTGAGGTAGGCTTTGAACACTTCTTCCGCCAAGGCCGCTCCGTCAATATCAAGACGTGCAATCGGACTTAGCGCGGTGATCTTGTGCCCTTGCACCTCCTCCATCGTCAAAACGCAGCGAGTGCAGTAATCCAGAACCGGCTGAGGAACCTGGATGAGCTTAAAGTCCACAAGATTTTTGCCTAAGGTGATGAGATTTTGAGCTTCATGTTCGTAGTTGAGCTCTTGCTTAAGGCTATGACGAAACTCATCGAGCACGGTAAGAAAGCGATAGCGGCGTCCCAAGGCGGTGTGGGCATCGATAAAGTCCGCAATTTGTCCAAGAACTTCAAAATCCTCCGCAATCTGTCCGCGGATATCGGGGCGTTGAATTTTCACCACAACCGCACGTCCATCGCGCAGCGCCGCGGAATGGACCTGACCAAGGGAGGCCGCCGCAATCGGTTCCGGATCGAAGCGGGAAAATGCTTTCGAAATCCGGACACCCAATTCGGACATCACCGTTTGCTCGACCGCCGCGTACGGAAACGGCTTCACCTTGTCCTGAAGACGGGCCAGCGCTTTGAGATACGGCTCAGGGAGCAAATCCGCGCGCCCTGAAAGCACCTGGCCGAGTTTCACAAAGGTCGGTCCCATCGCCTCCAGATCGTCGGCGAGCTCTTCCGGATTGGCTTGATGAGTTCCCCCATGGCGAACTTCGAGCGGTTCAAGCGTGTGATCGATCCCCATCTGTTTGACGAGGTCGGAGCGGCCATATTTCCAAAGTAAAAACGCAATCTCCTTGTAACGCTTGAGATGGCTGGTCGAGATTTTCATCGGAAAAGGATTATCGCGAAACACCCGCTACGGGCCCCTAGATCGGACAGCCAATTGACCAAACAGTTCTCGGAATGAACTCCGCTGCCCCCTACTCGCTCCAGAGATTTAGCCACAAAAGAACACAAAGATCGCAAAAGATTTAAGCCCGATTCTTTTGTGCCCCTTGTGTCCTTTTGTGGCTAAAACTTCTGTCTCCGTGATTCAAATTTCCCATCTCGTCTTACGCCCGCGGGATGTCCAACCTTGGGCCCGTCACTTTCCTCCTTTCGCCTGGCGGTCACGTCCGAAACCCGGCAATCTTGAATCGCGGTCCGCAGCGCGAACCGCCCACCGCCTACTGCCAATCTTCAACCACAAGACCCGGCACGCGCATGAACTCGCGGGTATTGTGCGTCACAAACACGGCCCCAAGAGAAAGCGCCTGACCCGCAAGGAGCGCATCGTACGGACCGATGGGTTGTGCGTTGGGTTTGATCCCGGCGAGATACGCCCGCACGAAACCGGCATGATAAGCGGCAACATCGTCGAATGCGTCGATCACCGGGAAAACCGCCTTCAATCGCGCGACGCGTTCTCGAAAAGCCGGCACTTTGGGTTGTTTCGCGGCACCATATTCCAGTTCCATCAGCGCAATCGCCGATAGCCGGCAGCCGGGTAAGTTGATTTCCAGGAGATCGCACAGCGGAGCATCCTCCGGCCGGCCTCGCAGGTAGCGCGAGAACACGTTGGTGTCGGGAAGGTAAATCATTTCCTGTGATCAGGAAAATCGGGACTGGAGCCGCGAAGTGCTTTCAACGCCTTCAGTCGACGCGCCTCCGCGGCAGGATCGGTGACGATGAAGCCGGTGGCGGTCGGCGTGACATCGTAGGATTTCGCGGTGATTTTGAGCGCGCGAGGCAGACGGAGCGCCTTGGAGTTGCCCGCCTTGAAGACTTTCGCCGTGATGGAACCCATGTAGTTACGGTGTATCTACAAACACCCCGCGTCAAGCGCCTCAGAAAGTAGCGCGGCGCTTCAGCCCGCGTATGGTTGAAGCATTTTTTGTCCACGAATTACACGAATCGGCACGAATTGAATTCGGGCGAAATTCATTTTTAACCACAGAGACACAGAGCCGATCCGAGCCAACCAGAAGAGTTTAAGTCGGAAACCAAGAAACTAGGAACGATCCTCGAGACAAACTCCGAAGGTCGGGGCGGTCTGTCCTTAACCGCCCTCATTGGAGCCATGCACGTGCAACGAAAGCCGTTAAGGACAGACGACCCACCCTGATACCGACCGGAAATGTACCCAAAGAGATTCAAACCCATCTAGGAGTAATTCATTTCTTGGTTTCCGGCTTAATTAAAACCCGAAGTTCCTTAACGACCTCTCTTCACCTTTGAGTCCTCTGCGTTCAAATTTCATTCCTGGACTCCTAGCTTAAATCCTCAAAAGGAATGGCCACAAAAAAGCACAAAAAATCTCTTCGCGAATGAGGCTCACAAGGCGCCTATAGGCGCTCGGACCTATTTAAGTAGAAAACCATGAAACCAGGAATGATTTACGGTCTAGCATAAATGAAATCCAAAAAATTCCTCTGCGTTCAACTCCGTTCCTGGCTTCCTGCTTAATGTTTGCGACCCGTTCTGATCTTGAATCTTAAATCGCGGCCCACGTCTTCCCTTGCCCTGGCGCTCCTGTGCGCCTAACTTTTTGCCACGTTTGTACTTCGCCCCAAAAATTCGCTCGTTGATTGCGCTGCTGGTTCTGGCCTGGTGGCTGCCTGTATCCGCTCATTGCGGACAGGCCACATACGATCTCTTCGACTGGACCGTTTCACAACCCGCCGCGTCCGATGCGAAAACGCAGCCAACGCCGGACAACGATGACGACGATCAAGACGGGGATTGGTCGATCGAAAATGGCCACATCGAATTTCAAAAACCGCCGTCGCTCACATTTGCGATCTCTGCGCTCGGACTGCTCGCTCTCGATTTCCCTCAACGGCTACTCAACCTTTCTCCGTCCATCGTTGAAGCCGCTGCACCTTCCTCAACATTTTCCGCCGTCGACATCTGGACATCCGACTGGGCCTTTCGCCACCGAACGTCGCTGACCGGACGCGCGCCTTAGGCGCATCATATCCCAACGGATTGACTCATCTGAGGTAGAGCGGGACCGCTGGGCCCGCCGTCGGAGTTATAACACGGAGGAACTAAAATTCGGCGTAAGCAGATTGCGCCCATCGAAGCCAATATCTGCCTCTTCCGCGTGACGGCGAGCCCAAGCGGGCCCGCCCTACCTTAGGTCCCGAGCGCCCTGTGCCCGTTTCCCATCCTGCACGTTCCACATCAACCAAGGAATTGTGATGATTTTTCCCATTTTATCTTCGCTCCGCTTCGCCCGCCGACCTCCATTCTCCGTATTCTGCCTACTCGGTTTCAGCACGTTTTTCTGCGGCTGCGCATCCTATCAGGCCAAACCGCTGCAACCGGAATCCAGCGCGGAAAACATCGCCACCCGCTCGCTCCAGGACCCTGGCCTAACACAATTCGCCGAGGCCAACCATGTCGCTTGGCCACCGGCCCAATGGGACCTCACCGCGCTGACCTTCGCGGCCTGGTACTACCATCCCGACATGCGCCTCGCGCGCTCGGAAATCGCAGTGGCCTCCGCCGAGATTCGCACCGCCGCAGAACGTCCGGAGCCATCGATTAACTTCGTTCCGCAGCGCAACGCACACTACGGCGGCGGGCTCAGTCCATGGACGCTCGGCTTCATGTTGGATGTGCCGATCGAGACCGCCGGTAAGCGCGGCAAACGCACCGCCGTGGCGCAGGCCAGGGCCGACTCCATTCGCTATCGTTTAGCTAGCACGGCCTGGCAGGTCCACAGTGGCCTAAGGTCAGCCTTGCTCGGCCTGTGGAGCGCTGATGCCGCCATGCGCCTAGCGCGCCTGCGATACGACGATCAGGCTGCGCTCACCGCGAGTCTTGAGCAGCGATTCACGGCCGGCGAAATCAACGTCGCCACGATCCTTCCCGCGCGCATCGCGCTCGATCAAGACCGGCTTGTCGCGCAGGAAAGCGAACGGCTTTTGCGTATCACGCGAGCTGACCTGGGCCGCGCCTTGGGCGTGCCCAGCGCGGCGCTCGACCGCGTGCCTATCGACTACGGTTCTCTCGGCCAGGCACCCGCTTTTCTGCTGCCCACCGACGCCGACCTTCGCCGTCTCGCGCTTCAATCGCATCCCGCGATTCTGAGCGCCTTGGCCGACTACGCCACCGCCGAGGCCACCCTGCGCCTAGAGATCGCCAAACAGTATCCCGACGTGCATCTCGGCCCGGGCTACATGTGGGACCAAGGCGTCGATAAATGGTCGGTCGGCATAGGTTTCACGCTGCCCATCTTGAACCGCAACCGCGGCGCGATCGCCCAGGCGGAAGCGAACCGCGCAACCGCCGCGACGCGCTTCGAATCTCTTCAGGCCAAGCTCCTCGCCGACTTGGAAACCGCCCAGGCCAACTTCGCCGCCAGCCTCCAAAATCTCCGCAGCTCGGATGAGTTGCAGCGGAAGCTGCAGGCGCAACTGGACGCCGCAACGGCGCGGTTCAATTCCGGCGACACCGGCCGCACCGATTTGCTCGCCGCCAAGGTGCAATACGACGACGCGGCCGCCGCTCATCTCGCTGCGCTCGTGCAAACGCAAACCGCCCTAGGCGCATTGCAGGATGTCATCGAAAGGCCACTCGATCCGAATGCACACACTTTCCATCCCCTTTTCTTCACCGTGAACTTTCCCACCTCCCTGCTCTCCTCCGCCGCCATTTCCACTCACCATCCACTGCTCCGCACGCTCACCCGCACATCGCTCTTTGCGTCCCTTGCTGCGCTCGGTTTAAGCGGCTGCGCCAAACCCGGCGCCGACCCCGACGATGTGCGGCCTGCGGTCAATCGCGTCGCCGTCGAAGCCGGTATCAAAGTCATCAAACTAACGCCTGAAGACGCGAAAAATCTGGGCCTGGAAACAGCGACGCTGGCCGCCACCGAACGTGCGCCTAGCGTCATGGCCTACGGCGTTGTTCAAGACCTGCGGCCTTGGCTCGACGCCGCGTCGACACTGGCCGACGCACACGCTCAGGCCGCCAGGACGGAATCGGCCTTGTCCGCCTCCTCCTCCGCGTACGAACGCGCCCGCAAGCTGCACGATGCGGAGCAGAATGTTTCCGTCAAAGAGCTGCAGGCCGCCGAAGCAGCGTGGCGCGCGGACGAAGCTGCCAACCGCGCCGCGCAAAGCCACCGCGAAGCCCTGGAAGCCGCGCTCAGAAATGAGTGGGGACCCGTCTTGCTGGAGTGGATGGCAGGCCACTCGGAGAGCTATAAAAAACTGACTCAAGGCCAGGAAGTTTTGATTCGCATCGCCATCCCTGGCGCGAGTCAGACCCCGGCGCCTAAGACCATCGAAATCGAGCGCCCGCAAGCCGGACGCATTGCCGCGCAGTTCGTGTCGCTCAGCGCCCAGGCCAGCCCGGAATTCCAGACGCAAGGCGCATACTTTACCGCGCCTGCCGGCGGTGGCCTAGTGCCCGGCCTCAACGTGCCTGTGGCGTGGCCGGATCTGTCCGGCGAGCCGCAAAAAGGCACGCTCATTCCGAGTTCTGCGGTTCTCCGCTGGCAAGGCAAACAATGGTTGTACGTCCAGGTGTCGCCCGCCGTGTTTACGCGCCTGGAAATCGCGGGAGGCCAGCCAGAAGGCGGCGGTGTTTTTGCGTCAAATTGGACCTCGGAAAAACCAGTGGTGGTGCAAGGCGCACAGGCCTTGTTGTCCGAAGAATTTAAACCCGCGGCGGGAGGCTGAACCATGGCTGCACTTACGCATATGGTTCGCCTCGCTCTGCGGATGCGCGGCATCGTGATCGCCCTAGCCTGCCTGCTGGTGGCCTACGGCGCCTATGTCCTCAGCCGGTCGAGCTACGACGTCTTTCCGGAGTTCGCGCCTCCGCAGGTGGACATCAGCACCGAAGCGCCTGGCCTAACCGCCGAGCAGGTCGAAATCCTTGTGACGCAACCGATCGAAAACGCGGTGCGCGGCGCGCCCGGAATTTCGTCGCTGCGCTCGCAATCGCTCCAAGGCCTATCGGCTATCACAGTGAAGTTCGATCCGAAGTCGGACGTGTACCGAATCCGGCAGCTTGTCGCGGAACGCCTAACCGGTGTCACCGGCCAATTGCCGAACGGCGTGCAACCGCCTGTTCTCACTCCCCTGCTGTCGTCAACC
>WNFI01022136.1_pt1 | contig 17774 bp, 23 predicted proteins | sample 5400471 | NCBI WGS metagenome assembly WNFI01 (sample SAMN13153348, study PRJNA577476) | soil metagenome | isolation source: 100 cm saprolite on Douglas fir-dominated hillslope | place: USA:California | collected 2013-09-17 | reverse complement strand
GTCCACGACCACTTCCTGAGCGGCGTGGCCCAGGGCAAGGGCAACGCCGATTGGGCGTCACTGGCCCGGCTATGCGCCGAAAGCGCCGGCCTGCGCTGATGGTGCTCAGGCCTCGACGTTCGCACCCAGATAATCGATCGCGGCCTGGACGCCGCCCGCGCCGTGCGGGATGCGCAACGCATTGAGCGCGGTCTCGATGACGCCGAGCGTGCCGAGGATCATCGGCGCGTTGACATGGCCCATGTGGGCGATGCGGAACGCCTTGCCGGAGAGGTCCCCGATGCCGAGCCCGAGCACGACGCCGCATTTGTTGGTGCAGTAGTCCAGGAGCGGGCGCGGATCGATGCCCTCGCGCATCAGCACCGTGGTCACGGTGTCGGACCGCTCGCCCGGCGCCAGGATGTTGAAGCCGAACGCCTGCTTCTCCGCCCACACCGCGACGGCGCGGCGCACGGCTTCGGCAAGGAGCCGATGACGGCGGAACGCGTTATCGGGCTGTTCGGCGAACAGCATGTCGAGGGCCTGCCGCAGGCCGAACATCAGATGCTCGGGCGGTGTCCCGGCATATTTCTGGTAATGCGATTCGCCCTCGCGCGCGGTCCAGTCCCAGTAGGGCGACCGTAATCCGGCGCGGTTGTGGACCTCGCGCGCGCGATCGTTCACCGCCACGAAGCCGAGGCCGGGCGGCGTCATCAGGCCTTTCTGTGAGCCCGACAGCGCGACGTCCACGCCCCATCCGTCCATCTCGAACGGCACGCAGCCGAGCGAGGCCACCGCGTCGACCATGAACAGCGCGTCGTGCTTCGCGGCGCGGATCGCCTGGGCGATCGCCGCGATGTCGTTCACCGCACCCGACGCCGTGTCGACATGCACGGCGAGGATGGCCTTGATCTCGCCCGCCTTGTCCGCGCGCAACCGGGCCTCGACCTCGGCCGGCCGCACGGCGCGGCGCCAATCCCCCTTCAACACCTCGACATTGGCGCCGAGGAAGGCCGCGGCGTTGCCCCAGCCGATTGCAAAACGGCCGCTCTCCAGCACCAGGATTTTGTCGCCTTTCGACAGCACGTTGGTGAGCGCCGCCTCCCAGGCCCCGTGCCCGTTGGAGATGTAGATGTAGGAGCGACCCCGGGTGCGGAAGATCCGGCTCAGATCGCGGAGCAGGCTGTCGGTGAGCTCGAGCAGCGGCCCCGAGTAGATGTCCACCGCCGGGCGGTGCATCGCAGCCAGCACCTCGTCGGGCATGGTGGTGGGCCCGGGAATGGCAAGAAACTCACGTCCCGCGCGAACGACCATTCTGATGACCTCATGTGGCAGCTGATGCGGCCAGTGTTGCACGAGAACGGGGCGCCTCAAAGTGGCTGCCGTCGGAGCGCCACGCCGCTATAGTCAGCCGTCGTCCAGGCGGACCTGACGGAGGGGTTCCATGGCCTACAAGTCCATCAACTTCGGGCAGAGGCTCGGATTGATCAGCGAACAATGGCAGCCGAGAGTCATCGCGGAGTTGAACGACTACCAGTTCAAGCTCGTGAAGCTCCAAGGCGACTTCATCTGGCACGATCATAAGGACACCGACGAAGCCTTCGTCGTGCTCGACGGCATGCTGCGGATCGATTTTCGCGACGGGGCGGTCGAGATTTCCGCAGGCGAGATGTTCGTCGTTCCGAAAGGCGTCGAACACAAGCCCTACGCCAAAGACGAGGTCCGGCTGCTGCTGGTCGAGCCGCGCGGCGTGCCGAACACGGGGCACGAAGGCGGCGAGCGCACGGCACCCAACGACGTCTGGATCTGATCGACGTCAGCGACGAGGCGAGAGACCGGCGCGCCGGTTCAACGCGGAGAGAGTCGCCACCAGTTCCTCGCCGACATCGGGAGCAAGGTCGCCCGAGCCGCGCGAGAGGACGAACAGCGCCTTCAGGTACTGTTCGATGGCGGCCGGCTTTTGGCGTTCCGGCGGCACGCCCGCCAGATAGTCGGCGAAGAGTTCGGCAACGCGGGCCAGCACGTCGCGGCCGGACGATTCGGCACGCGCCTTGAGCTCGCGGAGCATGGGCTGCAGCCCGGAGATCAGCTCCGGCCGCTTGGCCGGATCGGCCCAGCCGCCGCTGGCGATCGGCGCCGCCGCCGGCGCATTGCGGTCGGGTGCGACTGCGGCCCCGTCGCCGCCGATCAGGAACGACATCACGGCATCGGCGCGATAGCGGCGGCGCTTGCCGCAGCTCGGGCACGCGACGGTCAGCTTCCCCGTACCGGCCGCGATCGCCTCGCCGCCACCCAGGTCGCGAAAGACAGGGATCGGCGCCTTGCACCGCCGGCAATAGACGCCGAGATACCACTCGCCCGCAAAGTCGCTGACCGCCCGGCTCAGCATGCGCGGAGTCTAGCGCACTCGCAGCACCGGCGCGTAGACGCGGGCACCGTTAACCGTCTAAGGCGCGGATATAAGTCGAAAAAAAATCTATCGGACGGCGAGGTTGGAGACCGCTTACCAACCCCAGACCGGCGGCGCCGGCGCCACGTAATAGCCCGGTGCCGCGTAATAGGAGGGCGGCGCGTAGTAGCCCTGTGGCGGGTACGAGTACGCCGGCGGCAGCGGTGGTGCATAGACGACGGGGGGCGGCGGCGCGTAATAGACCGGCGGCGGCGCGTAATAGACCGGTGCGGGAGCGTAATAGGGCCCGCCGAGCCCAACCCCGACACCGATGCTGAAATGCGAGCGCGCGTCGGCCGGCGACAGGAGTGCCGATCCGAACAGCGCCGCCGCGACGGCAAGACCCAGAACTGAGAACTTCTTTACGTTGCGCATCTCATCCCCTTGCGAACTCCACCCCGACAACGGCACCCGTGAGCGGATTATTCCGGCCGGCTCCCCATCCCGCCCGCGGCTTTCGGGCGGCATCGCGGTTTGCTATGGTTCAGACAGTCCAGGGAAAACCCTGGCAAATCACCGTAATGGGAGGAAATCAACATGAAGCGCTGGTCCGTCCCCATCCTGGGGCTGCTGTTGCTCGGCGTCGCGGTTCTCGGACAGTCGAGCCAATCGTCCGGCCAGGCGGGCTGGGTCGTCCTGTTCGACGGCAAGAGCCTCGACCAGTGGAACCAGATCGGCGACGCCAACTGGAAGCTCGCGGACGGCGTCGTCCAGGCCGACAAGGGCAACGGCTTCCTGGTGTCGAAGAACGCGTACAAGGACTTTCAGATCCGCGCCGAATTCTGGGTGGATGAGCCGGCCAATAGCGGCATTTTCATCCGCTGCTCCGACCCGCAGAAGATCAATTCCGAGAACGCTTACGAGGTGAACATCTTCGACACCCGGCCCGACCCGGTCTACGGCACCGGGGCGATCGTCGGCGTGGCCAAGGTGGTCCCCATGCCGAAGGCCGCCGGGAAATGGAACGTCTACGAGATCACCGCCAAGGGCCCGGTGTTCACCGTCGTCCTCAACGGCCAGAAGACCGTCGACGGCGCCAGCGACAGCAAGCATCCGGACGGCCGGATCGCGCTGCAGTACGGCGCCGGCGTGGTCAAGTTCCGCAAGGTGGAGATCAAGCCTTTATAATTCTGGGCGCCCTCGCATCTGGGCGCCTCGGAGTTGCGCTCCGCGCAAGCACCTGACCAACCCCAGATGCTCGGGCGCCGCGCGCCTATCCAGGCGCGCGAGTGACTCACACCGAGGCCTGCGCAAACCCGGCGGCTACTCGATCGGCTCGGGTTTGTCGCCGGCCAGGAGGCGCTGTGGGATCTGCGCGAAGCGCCACGGCTCCCCTGACCCGCCGGTCCGGGTCAGGAGCCAGACGACGTCGAAGCGGTCGTCCGGCCATTCCTGGGGGACCTTCTGTGTGGTGCCGGCATCGCCGGTCAGATGCTGGACGATCTTCGGGATCTTCTCGTACTGCCAGCTGATCAGGACGGTTCCGCTCGCCTTCAGCACGGCCGCGGCGAGGGCTTTCTCGTCGCCTTTGGTAAAGGACGTTTTCGGCTTGAGGCCCAGCTTCTCGGCCAGCGGGGCCACCGTCTGCAGCGGCCGCTTGCTGGGGCCGGACGGCGACGACGCATAGATGACGTCGGGGAGGCCCAGGTCCGGCGGGGACCCGCCGGGTGCGGCGAACAGGGCGACCAGGGCGCCGGCCCTCGCCCAGCCCTGGACTGTCAGCGATTTCGCATCCGGCGCGCCGTCCCATGTGACGCCGTGCGGCGGGTTGCCCCCTAGCGGCTTCTCGCCATGGCGGATGATCATGACCTTGGCCGGCACGAGTTCCTCCGTCGTTCCCCGCCCGTGGCCTCAACGGCGCCGTCGGCCGTGCGGTTCCGCCCGCGGGAACGCGCCGGGTGAGATTTGGGCCTTCTCCTCCGTAAAATCCTGCCTAAATCCATGGCAACAATATTTCAGCGCGGGTCTTGGGTTTCGTGCGTCGGCGAGCTAAAAATGAGTAACCTCTCCCGGAGCCAGCCGTGAGCATGCTCGCCGACCCGATCGAGATCGCGCCGCCCGATATCGGCGCCTATCGCACCGGCAATACCGGGATCCCGTATGCCACCAGCTTCGACAGCGGAAAGCCGGGGCCGCACGTGTTCCTGACCGCGATCGTGCACGGCAACGAGCTGTGCGGCGCGATCACGCTCGATTTCCTGTTCCGCGAGAAGATCCGGCCGAAGCGCGGCCGAATGACGCTGGCGTTCTGCAACATCGCGGCCTTTATGCGCTTCAACCCGGACAACCCCAGCGCGTCCCGGTTCGTCGACGAGGATTTCAACCGGGTGTGGTCGCTGGAGCGGCTGGGCGGCAGCCAGCACAGCGCCGAGCTGTTGCGCGCCCGCGAGCTCCGCCCGCTGGTCGACAGCGCCGACTACCTGCTCGACATCCACTCCATGCAGCAAGCCACCGCGCCGCTGATGATGTGTGGACCGCTCGAGAAGGGCCGCCGGTTCGCCCGCGACGGTTCGGCGACCCCGCGAGCCCGAAAAACGCGCTGCTCGTCGAATGCGGCCAGCATTGGGAAGCCAGGAGCGTCGACGTCGCCAAGGAGTCGGCGCTGCGCTTCCTCGCCACGCTCGACATGATCGAGCCGGGCGAGCTCGCGCGCTTCAAGCTGCCGCCCAAGCCGGCGCGGCAGAAGACCATCGAAGTCACCGACGCGGTGACGATCGCCGCCGACCAGTTCACGTTCGCCAGCGGCTATCGCGGCCTCGAGGTGATCCCAAGGCGTGGCACCGAGATCGGCCGCGACGGCGGCCGGCCGGTGGTGACGCCCTACGACGACTGCGTGCTGATCATGCCGTCGCGGCGCCTGACCCGGGGCCAGACCGCGGTGCGGCTGGGGCGCTTCATCTAGATCTGGCGCGGCCCCGATTGTCTGGGTGGGCGCCGCCCCCCAAAAACGCTGCAATACTGCAATTGTTTTTCCAAGTGCTTGGAACGACAGGCGAATAACGCCAAAAAGAATTGCAGAGGCGGTTTTTTGCGAACGCAATACTGCAATTCTCAAGTCTCCCGCCCTGGTCCGCGGGACGGCGTTTGTTAAGCCACATCACCGCCACAACCGCCTCAACCCAAAAAACGTTCCCGCTTCCGTCCGAGCCGGCAGGTTGGAAAAAGCCGCGCGCCGAAATTGAAGCTGGCGAGGCGGGCCTGAACCTTCCCCAGCTTCCTTTGTCTGTATGACCCCAAAAGCAGCGTCAACGGATCAACGGTTCTGAGAACCGCTTGAATGCACTTAGGGATTCCTGCGTCCGAGCGTTGACGTGACCGATGACCGTTGTCTGGCCTGGATTCGGGCAATTGGGTGACGGAACGCAGCTCTCGGCCGCGTTCACCGCTCAACGACGAAGGCGGACATCAAAGAACTCTTGCTGTATCTGCCCGGCGACAATGATTATTGCCTGGCTATTCAGCCAGGCGCCGAGCGACTGCTTGGTGTCTCCGGCAGATCGTCCTCTATGGTTGCCTCGAATCGCCCATAGCGAAGGGCCAGCGTCGGCAGGAGCAGGAGATTGAGCGCCATCGAGCTGAGAAGGCCGCCGAGCATGACAACCGCCATGGGACCCTCGACCTCGCGTCCTGCTGACGAGGAGACGCTCCACGTGAAGGGGAGACTGGAACGGGGCGCGCCCTGCCGCCTCGACAAAGGCTTCCGTTTGCTGCGATGTGAGGGCGGCTTGTGCCAGGCCGAGCGCAAGGTCGGCCGGGCCGGAGGTGCCCGGAGGGCCGCCGACATGAGCGCCGGACGCCTCGATTGTCGGGGACGGACGCATGGCGGCATTACCAGACCGGACGGTCCGGATGATAGTCGAGGGCGGCGCTCGCGCCCTCTCGGGCATCGGCCCTGCCGCGCCGGCGATAGAGCACCGCGATCCCGATGAAAAGCGCCGAAGCGAGCACGCCGATCCACATGTAACCAACCCCGGTCAGCCAAGCACCAAATCCCGAGAGAGCGCCCGTCCCGCCCAGGAAAATCAGGGCCAACCCGCCGCAGCAGACCATCTTGGCAGCGATTAAAGGAGCCACTCCGCCGCCGGAGCCGCGTGCCATGGCCGCGCCACCCTAGCCGGCGCAGCAGGACAGCTTGGCCACGTCCTTCTCGAACGTCTGCGCCGCGAGCTTCAGCCCCTCGACCGTGGTCAGATACGGAAAGATCGTTTCCGCCAACTGCTGGACCGTGAGGCCGCATTTGATGGCGAGAGCCGCGGTCTGGATGCTGTCAGCTCCTTCAGGCGCCAGAATGTGCGCGCCGAGAAGCTTGCCGCTCTTGGCGTCGGCCACCAGCTTGATGAGACCGCGTGTGTCGCGCGCGGCCAACGCCCGCGGCACGTGTTCGAGCGGAAGGATGGATGTCTTGACCGGCAGCCCCTGCGCGCGCGCCTCCGCTTCCGTCAGGCCGACGCTGGCGACCTGCGGATCGGTGAACACGACCGCCGGCATGGCCGTGGCATCGTAACGCTTGCTATCGCCGTTCAGCGCGTTCTCGGCCGCGATCCGCGCGCCATACGCTGCCATGTAGACGAACTGGTCATGGCCAGTCACGTCCCCCGCGGCATACACGCCCCGCTTTGAAGTGCGCATCCGGTCGTCGACCTCGATGCCGCCATTCGGCAAGAGCTCCACGCCGGCTTCCTTAAGACCCATGCCTTCGGTATTGGGGCGGCGTCCCGTAGTCACGAGGACCTGATCGGCGCTGATGACCTCGGAACGGCCGTCGGCTATGACCGACAGCGCGATGCCACTCTGCGCCCTCCGGATGTCGCGGTACGAGAGCCCGCCGCGGACGATAATGCTCTCCCGTTCGAAGTAGCGGGTTAGCGCGGTGCCGATCTCCGGCTCGGCTTCCGGCAGCAAGCGGCTGCGGAATGCGATCGTCACCTTGACGCCGGCGCGGGCGAACATCTGGCCGAGCTCGCAGCCGATATAGCCGCCGCCGATCACCAGCAGAGATTTCGGCAGCTGTTCGATCTCGAGAGCCGTCGTGCTCGTCAGGTAGGGCACACTCTCGATCCCCGGAATCGGGGGCAGTGCGGGAGCCGCTCCAGTGGCGATGATGAGCTTCCCGGCCTTAATCGCCGTGCCATCCACAGAGACACCTTCTTTCTGCAGCCGGGCCCGGCCTTCGAGATACGCCACCGTGTTGTAGCCGGGCAGAAGGTCGACATATTTCTTTTGCCGAAGCGACGCCACCAGCTCGTCCTTCTGGCAAACGGCTGCGCGCCAGTCCTCGACCCGGCCTTCCGCCCGGATGCCGGCAAAGCGCGCGGCGGTCTGGGCCTGATGCAGCGTCTCGGCGGCGCGGATCAGCGTTTTCGACGGGACGCAGCCGATATTGACGCAGGTGCCGCCAATCGTGCCGTGGCCGATGAGCGCGACATTCGCGCCCAGCTCGGCGGCGGTAATCGCAGCCGAGAAGCCGGCCGAGCCGGCGCCGATCACGGCAAGATCGTAGGTGCCCTTCGGCTTGGTTGCCCTCTGGGCGCAGCTGTCACGGGCGCTCATCCTGACCTCTCGTGCGGTCACAGCCGCGCTCATTGCCGTCGCTTGGCCGGCGACGTCCTCCGCGAACCGAGCGACGCTCGGCCGGTCAATTCGCTGTGCGGGATGGGAAGCCGGCCTTGGTGGTCGCCGCGACAAGCGCGGGAACATCTGTGACTGCGTCGTCGAATGTAACCGTTGCCACGGCTCCCGACGTCGCGGCGGCCTCTTTGATGGCGACGGTTTTGACGCCCGAGACCCTCGACAGCGTCTTCTTGATGATCGGGGCGCAAAGCTCGCAGGTCGCGTTGTCGACATTCAGCACGACCGTCTTCTCGGCCGCCACGACCGCCAGCGGCGAAAGGGCGATGGCGAACACCGCGGCGGCGGCAATCTGTCGGATCATGGAGTCTCTCCTGTCGTTGAAGGATTAGAGGAAAAAGGGCGCGAGCTTGGGAAAGCCGAGCGCCACGATAACCAGAACGGTCGCGGTCCACAGGCCGATCTTCGCGACGCGGCCTGAGCTTGGCTTCGCGCAATACGAGCCTTCGGGGCAGGCCACCTTCGGCTTGCGATAGACGAGGTAGAAGCCATAGCCGAGGCAGGCGAGCGTGACACCGGCGAAGATGGGCTGATACGGCGCCAGCGCGGTCAGGTTCCCGATCCACGCCCCGCTCACGCCGACGGTGAACAGCGCGAACGGGATCACGCAGCACGACGCCGCACCCAGCGCCGCGACAATTCCGCCCAAAGATACCAAGCCCACCGTGCGTGTCGCCGAATCGCGGTCGTCCGTATCTGGCGCGGCGGGCTCCGCTGCAGCTCGGGTTCCTCGAACCGTTCCGTCCATGGTTTTACCCTTCGAAAATCCAGTGCTCAGGATATGCGGTCTGTAGGGGATACAGGTTCAAGGGAAGAGTTTTCGGTCGAAAACACGTCCTTGTGAGGTCGAGGCTCGTCCGTGGCCCGCGTTCGCTGAACCGGGAATTCAGAGCCTGCCGTGGGAACGCAACTGCACCCCTCAATGCGCTCCCGAAGACGCCGGCGCCGCCACCTGACAATCCCGAAGCCGACCAGACCGCCCACGGCGGCGGCCGCCACGATCTCGACCGGGCTGCGCTGGTCGAGCCACGCGCCAATCCCGATAAGAAAGGAGGCCACGAGCGCCGGGCCGGCACAACACAGCGCGAGCACGGGAGCGAGAACCGCCACCGTCGCAAGCGCGGCCTTGGGCGAGTCTCTGGGGTGCTTTTTCGGACCGTCCGGCATTATCTCGACCGTTCCGCTCCTGATGAGCGCGGCTCAGCGCCGCGCCGGCAATGGAAGAACCGCGAGCGCGGGCAGTGCTAGGAATGTTGCGGCGAGATAGGCCAGATGTGAGTTCGGCACACCGGGGATGGCCGCGTCGGCGTAGGCGGGATTCGCCATGAAATGCGCGGCATGGACGACGCCATGGTTGAGCCATTCCAGGAACACGAAGCTGCACGACATCATCGCCAGGCCCAGAAACGCGCTCCACAGCATGGTCCGGCGAAGCGCGCCGCAATCGCAGCCGCCGCCATGCGCGAGCATGGCCCCCGCCTTCCGCCGATAGTACAGCCAGTTCAGGAACCCGATCAGGAGCGTTCCCGCCGCCAGCGCTTCGGGGATGTAGCGCGCGACATGGAGTGCGCTGTAGGCGGCGCCGAGGCCAATGGCACCGAAGATCAGACCGCCGCCGCAGCACAACGACGCCACAAAACCGAAGCCCAGGCCACCGAGAAGCGGCACCTTGTCGGGGGAACCGGCGCGAACAAAGGGACCGGCGGCTGTACCGCTTCCCATACTGAAATTCGTCATGATCCCTCCTGGATATCGTTGGGCCCGACACCGCACCGGCGTCGGGCGGCAGCCGGTCCGACTTGGCGGCGGCCCCGCCCTCGTTCGCGAACCAGAGTCTGGGCGCTGTAGCAGGTACAGGTTCAAGTGCTGAATTCGGCCGGCCGGATCACGGCTTCGTGTGGCGCTTGCCGGCCGGTTGCGGTGATTCTGAGCCGTGAGGCCGCCCGGCCGCCTTTGATTACCAGGGGCCGGCCCTATATCGTCTGAACCGGTCACAGCGTCCGAGGCAGAAATGTCCAGTGATCTCGCCGATACCACCGAACTCATCACACGCGGCGAACTCGCGGCGCGGACAGGATGCAATATCGAGACGATCCGCTACTACGAGCAGATCGGGCTTTTGCCTCCGCCACGCCGCAGTGCGGGCGGTCACCGGCTTTACGGCGAGGATCTCTTCAAGCGGCTCAACTTCGTGCGGCGGAGCCGCGATCTCGGCTTCACGCTGGAAGAAATCCGGGGATTGCTCCGCCTGGTCGACGGCCGCAAATACACCTGCGCGCAAGTCGAGGCCCTCGCCTTCGACCACGTACGCGAAATCCAGCGGAAAGTAGCCGATCTTAAGAAGCTCAAGAAGGTGCTCGAGACGATGGCCTCCCGATGCAGCGGCGGCAAGGTGCCCGAGTGTCCCATCATCGACGCGCTGTTTGATCCGCGGAGTCGACTGCCGGTGCCCGGAGCCCGCGCCCGGACATCATCGCGCGGTCGATGAAGAGCGCCTTGCCAACCTCGAAGCCATCCTGCGCCGTCAAAACATGGCCATCCGAGCCGTGACCGTCGGACCGCCAGCGCGTCAGATGATCGTCCGAGCAAAACAAGAGCAGTTCAGTGCACAGGGTGTCGGCGGCACAGCCGCAGGACTCGCGCAATCCGACCCAGACCACCGCGTCCGCCGGCCGTATCTTTTGAAGCGTCATGCCCTGATCCGTGATCTCGGCGATAATGTCATGGTCGCAGAACCGGCATGTCGACCGGATCGATAAATTGTCGCGGCACATCGCACCGGCGCCGAGCGCGTCGATCGCGCACATTGTGTTCAGTGTTTTACCTGTTCGTTCGAACGTGACGGCGTGTCCTGTAACCCGCTCGATGAACGGATAGGCCCCCAAGAGGCTCGTCCGATCCGGCCCGAGGAGGACGAGATCGTGGCTTGCGAGGCGATCGAGCAGCTCTGTCATCGCCATCTCGGCCATTGGAACCTGTGCGACGAGCTCGGGCACCGAAGGTGGACGGCCGTTCGCGGCGTAGAGCCGCAGAACCGCCGCGAGAACGCGGGCCGAGTATGGATCGATTCCCGCGAGCCGCCAGTCCCACCGACCGGCTTTGAAAATATCTTCCAAGGCCCGCTTGGCGCTGTCGGAGGTTACAATGGACCAGTCGGGTATAGTCGGTACTCGGGCGCGCCCTGACCCGTCGACGGTCGTCGTAAGATCGCGCATAGCTGTGGATCGCACCTCTCGTTCTCATCCCAAAGCCACTCCGGGACTTATGAGAGAAACTTGCGGCATATAGGGGCTACAGGTGCAACCGCAAAATCGTCGTGGCGGCTCAATGTGACCACCGGGATATGCACCCGGGTCTTCGACCAGCGCCGCAGGCCAACCGATCATTTTGTGCGGGACGACGGCCCGCTCGGGACTACCTCCGCGAGAGCGTCGTTCTCTGCCGGTTCAAATCGCCCATAGCGAAGGGCCAGCGTCGGCAGGAGCAGGAGATTGAGCGCCATCGAGCTGAGAAGGCCGCCGAGCATGACGACGGCCATGGGACCCTCGACCTCGCGTCCGGGTTCGTTCATGCCCAGCCCGAACAGCGCGACAAAACCGACCATCGATCCCAGCGACAGCAACCCGCCGGACGCGAAGATGGCGAACACTCCCCCGACGAACGCAAAGGGAAGGTTGGCGAGCACCAGAAGCAGGTTCCTGGCGTTACGGGTGACGATCGACAGGAGGAGCACGATGCCGATGCCGGCGATGATCGAGTTGACGAGAAGATCGCGCCGCGATCGCGCCTGCGCTTCGGCCTCGCCGCCAAACGCGATATAGGCGCCGGCCGGCACGGCGACCTTGGCCACGATCTCCGCCTTGGCCTCATCGACGAACGAGATCACATCGCGGCCGGCCACGTTCGCCGTGACCGTCTGGAGCCGTTGCGCGCCTTGATGCGACACCTGATATCGGCCGCCGCTTTGATAGATGTCGGCGAGCTGGCGGAGGCGGACATATGCTCCGCTTAAGCTGCGGAGCGGCAGGTCGCCAACCTGGGCGACACTGGCGCGGCTCGCCGGATCGAGGATGACGAGGACGGGGAACACCCGGTTCCCGTCGTAGGTCTGCCCGACCGTCTCGCCGCCGTACGCAGTCCGGATGACATCCAGCACGTCCACCGGGTCAAAGCCCCAGCGTTCCACGTCGGGGCGACGGAGCTTGACGATGAGCTGCGGCAGGCCCGGCGGCGATTGGATCTGGACGTCCACGGCACCCCGGATCCGACGCAGGATGTCGGACACCGCTTGGGCTTTTTGATCGAGGAGATCGAGGTCGTTGCCGAAGATATTCACCACCACCGGCGCCGTGTACCCGGACAGAACTTCGTCGATGCGCTCCGACAGGAACGTAAAGACCGTGAAATTCGCACCGGGAATGGCGGCGAGCGCCTTGCGGACAGCGGCCTGTGCGACCTCTGCCTCATCGCCGCTCAGCGGTTTCAGGTCCACGTCGAACTCGCTGTAATGCGGGCCGGAGGTGTCATCCGCCAGCTCGGCTCGGCCGACACGCTGCGCGATGGAGCGCACCTCGGGTATCGACTGCAGAGCCTTCGTGACGATGCCGCCCAGGCGAAGCGATTCCGGGATCGAGGTGCCCGGGACGGCGATCATATGCACGATGAAGTGGCCTTCCTTGAGCTCGGGGATGAAGCTCTGCCCGAAAAATGGCAACGTGCCACAGCCGAGCAGCGTGACGAGGGCGGCGATGGTCATCGCGGAGCGGGGGTGCCGGGCGATTCGGTGGAGAAGGCGTTCATAGCGCTGTCGGGTCCAGCGCATCATCGGCGGGTCCGAGGCTCTGAGATGTCCGCCGCCGAGAAACGCCATCGCCAAGGCCGGGGTCACCGTCAGCGTCACGAGCAAAGAGGCCAGGACCGCCAGCGCGTACGCGATGCCGAGCGGTGCGAACAATCGCCCGGCGATGCCGGACAGCGCCACGATCGGGAGAACGACGAGCAGGACCGCGAACGTGGCATAGACGACCGCGCTCCGCACTTCGAGGCAGGCCTCCAGCACGACACGCGCCGCGGCACGGGGCTGAGCACGGCGGGCATTCTCGCGCAGCCGGCGGACGATGTTCTCGACGTCCACAACCGCATCGTCGACCACCACGCCGATGGAGATGGCGAGACCGCCCAATATCATGGTGTTCAGGGCGACGCCGAAGCGCTGGAGAACGATAATGGCGGCCAGCAGCGAAAGCGGGATGGCGGTGCAGGAGATCGCGGCCGTGCGGAGATCGTACAGGAACAGAAAAAGCACCACGACGACCAGGACGGCGCCGAGGAGCAGCGAGGACCAGACGTTGTTCGTCGCCGTCTCGATGAAGTCGGCGGGTCGGAACAGGTCGTCACGAAGCACAATCCCCGCCTGCTGCAGGCCGGGGCGCAAGTCTTCGAGTGCCGCCTGCAGACGGCGCGTGACCTCAACGGTGTTGGCGCCGTATTGGGCATGGATGTTCAACACCACACCGGTCTGCCCGTCCACCGCTGCGGCACCGATGGTGGGCTGCGGCGCCTCGGCAACCGTCGCGACGTTCGCCAGTGTCACGCTGGCGCCGCCGCGATTGACCAGGACGGTCCGTGCGAGATCATCCGGGGTTATCGATTGGCCCTCGCTCTGGAGCACGATTCGCTGATTGGCATTCTCGATGAACCCGGCGCCGCGGACCCCGGTGGCGCGCTGGGCTGCGCTCAGGACGTCGTTCAGTCCGATCCCGAACCGGGTGAGATCGTCGGGCCGGACCTGGATCTGCAGCGACTTGGCCTCGCCCCCGAACACGGCCACCTTGGCCACACCCGGCACGGCGAGCAGCCGCGGCCGGATGGTCCACTCGGCGATCGTCCGCAGGTCCATCAGCGAGCGCTGGTCGGATGTAAGCCCCGCTACCAGAATGAGGCTCGTGGAGGACGTGAGCGGCGTCATGACCGGAGAGTCGACGCCGCTGGGCAGCCGCCCTTCCAGGGCGGTCAACCGCTCGGCAACCGTCTGCCGATCCCGATAAACGTCGGTTGAAGGCTCAAAGGTGATGGTGATGAGCGAAAGCCCTTGGATCGATGTCGACCGCAGCGTCAGCAGCCCGGGAGCGCCGTTGAGGCTGTTCTCGATCGGTTGGGTGACCAGCACCTCGACCTGCGCCGGCGCCAAGCCGGGCGCTTCCGTCTGAATCGTCACCTGCGGCGGGGCGAATTCGGGGAAGACGTCGTACCGGGCGTGACGAAAGGAGTAGACGCCATAACCCAGCAGAACGCAGGCGAGAGCGATCACGATCCCGCGGAACCGGATCGAGAAGCGGATCAGCGCGGCCTGGGGCCCGGCGTTGTGGGCGCTCATTGACCCTCGCCCGCCCGCACCTGACCGCGCAGTTCCTCCGACAGCAGCATCTGGGCGCCCTGCGTCACCACCTCGCCGCCGGCGGCGAGCTGCCGTGCGACATATCCACCCTCTGCCGTGGGCTGATCGGTGGCGACCTCACGGCGAGCGAACCGATCCGCGCCTATCCTGACGTAAGCCCAGGCCCGTCCCTGCCACCAGACGATGGACGAGGCCGGAACCAGGACGCCGTCGAGGCCCGCGTCCGACGGGACGAACACCAGCACGCTCATGCCGGGCAGGAGTCCGGTCTCCGCGACGGCCGTGTAGAAGAAGCTCACGCCCTGAATACGCGGGTCGGTCTTGGTCGCCGCCGACACCAATTGCAACGCGCCACGAGAACCGCCGGCAAGCTCCACAAAAGCACTCGCCGGCTGCTTGGCGACGGACACCCCCGGCGGCAGCGTCACTTGGAGCAGCACGTCGCGCCGCTCCATCAGGCGGGCGAACACGGGCGTTCGATCGACCAGGGCCCGGGCCAAGGTCGAACCCCAAGCCTGTTGCACGGTCGTCGCCAGGGTGCGGAGCTGCGATTCCGCGGCCGCAACGCCGGCCTCATCGATGTGGAAGGCAGCCTCGGCGGCTTGTACCTGCGCGGCCGACGCCGCCCGGTCTCGATAGAGCAGCTCGGCCCGCTCGAAGGCCGGCTTCGACGCGGTGAGCTTGGCCTGCGCGGTTCGCCGCGCCGACAAGGCGGCCACGTAGCTGTTGCTGAGATCGGTCAGCTGCTGCAGGTCGAGGACCGTGCCGTAGGCCCGGACTTGTTCCTGGTGTGTAACGGTCCGGAGCTCCGCCGTTTCGATGCCGCTGGCGCGTTGCGCCGCTGCATCGAGGGCAACCGCGACCTCGCCATTGATGGTCGACACGCGCTGGGGGGCCGCGATCGGCTGCTCTTGTTCGGCTTCGCGTGCGTGCTCCGAGCGCCCGGCGAAAAATCCCCAGATCACGGCCGCCGCGACTAGAGCGATGATGATCGCCGCGAGGACCCGCCGCCAGGACCTCATGGCGCGGCCCCGCTTGGATGAGTGCTCCCGCGCCGCATCATTTGGCCCGCTTCAGGCGCACCGGTGCCTCGGCCGCGGGCGCGCGGTTCTCGTCCTGCGCCTCGAAGACCTGTCGCGAAAACCGGTCGAGCAGCGTGGCACAGCGCGCCAGCCGTTTGGCGGCCTTGGCGGCGAGCGACGCGCCGCGAGAATCAAGCTTGCGGATCTTCTCAAACCACGTCCGAAGCTTCTTCAGGTCTTCATCGTTCTCCTCGAGCTCGGCATAGGTGAATTTTCCGGCGGCGCTCTCGCGCGCGATCTCCGCCTCGAACCCCTCGCAGCGCTCGATGAATTCCTGATAGGCCTCGTTGCGATCGGCATTGAATCGCGCCAGTACCTTCTGCTGCTGCGGACGGTCGAGCGCCATTGTTTCCAAAAGGACTGCTTCGCCCCTCATCCCGGCGATCTCGTTCTCGATCATCTTGAGCTGGCGCCGATGCTCATCCGTGCGCGGCAAGACGCAGATGCCATCCTGCAGATAGACCGCACCCAATGCTTTGATCCGTCGCCACAGCGCGATGCGCTTGCGCACCGGATGGGGCGGGACTTTGTAGGTGAGGAGAAGCCAGGGCTGAGATACCATGGCTTCATATTAGTGTAACGGCCGTTACATTCAAAGCGCGGCGGCGGCGTCACTGACCCTTCAGGGGGCATCGCAGCCATGGGAAGCCCAGGACCGCCACGCCATAGTAGTGCCTTACGATGATGCCGGAAGACGGCGGACCAGTCGGTATTCGTGCCAGATCAATCCCATCACGATGACATCGAAGACCGTCAACACGATGAGGCCGAAGCCGCGCGTGTACGAGAAGCGGTAGAGCTGGTAGACGATGAAGAGGCCAAGGACGACGAGAGAAATAGGATAGGCCCAGAGCTTGTTTCTAAGCAGACCGATGACGAGGAATACCTTAACGACGCCGTGGCTGAGGAGATAGAAGGCATAGAAGTGCTGGGTGCTGACGGTAAAATTCTGCGCCAGGCTTAAGAGATGTGCTGCAACAAAGTCCTTCGGATCTTCGATCAGCTCCTCCTGGGTGAGCGCATTGACCAGACTTGTGATGGCGCTTGTGCTGACGAAGGCCAATACAAGGCCGCCGATGCACTCGATTAACGCATGAGCCCCTTTCAGCAGGACACTGATCTCAAAAATCTGGTGGATACGGCGTTCGTTCATGCATTCCTCGAATGAACCATTAATGCAGAGAATGTGAACGTTAGAGATGGATCAGGCTATCACGCAGTGGATTAATTCCCTCGCCGGCAGCAATGCCCTGTTGGAAGCCATCATGATTACGGCTACCAAGGCCGGCGTTCCGCTCCTCGTTGCCCTCGTCGTCGCCCAGTGGTGGAGCAAGATCGATCGGACGCATGTCCGGCATACCTGCATTGCCGCCGGGCTGTCCTTTCTGATCGGGCTTGGCCTCAATCAGATTGTCCTTCTGTTCGTCCACCGGGTGCGCCCGTACGACGTCGGCGTCAGCCACCTGATCATTTCCAAGAGTCCTGATTGGTCATTTCCATCCGATCACGCCACGGCGTCGATCGCCATTGTCGCGGCGTTTGCCCTTCACGGCTTGCACCGTCGCACGCTTCTTTTCGGACTTCTGGCGTTGCTGATCTGCTGGTCGCGCATTTTTGTCGGCACCCACTATCTGACCGATGTCCTCGGCGGCAGCCTCACCGGCGTGATCGCGGCCATGCTGGTATGGGTCTTCTACCGGGAGGGATCGCGGCTCGATCGCTTTGCCACGGGGATCCTTTGACATGCCGATGGTCGTCGGCGAACAGCGGCTTTGGAGTCAGGTAGGTCCAAAGGCCCAGATTGCTTGACTCCGACCAAGGTGCTCCTCGGCCAGGCCCGATCGTTTTTATCAGCCACAACCATATGCGAGACACTGAATGGACGCCCGCAACCCGCCCGACATCAAATCCGAAGCCCCGCGCGCCAGGGCCGGCTTGCAGGCCATGCCGCGCAGCGTCGTGGCGCTCGGGGTCGTCTCGCTGTTCATGGACATCTCGTCCGAGGTGATCCACAGCCTCCTCCCCGCCTTTCTCGTGACCGTGCTCGGCGTCAGCGCGCTCTCGGTCGGCTTGATCGAAGGCATCGCCGAGGCGACCGCCTCCATCACCAAGATCTTCTCGGGTGTCATCAGCGACTGTACGAAATCGGGGTCGGAGTGAGGTGACCCGGCTTTTCCGGACAGTTCTGAACGGGGTTATTATCCGTGAGGGGGTGTCCGATGGGGAAGCGGCAACGGTT